>Ga0184612_10000912_pt1 | contig 14162 bp, 13 predicted proteins | sample PLM3_60_coex_FD_133163 | JGI IMG/M metagenome (GOLD analysis project Ga0184612, IMG submission 133163) | Groundwater sediment microbial communities from an aquifer in East River, Colorado, USA - PLM3_60_coex | ecosystem: Environmental > Terrestrial > Soil > Riparian zone | place: USA: East... | reverse complement strand
GGACATCCGGATCTCCGGCGAATCCTCACTCCGGTCCACCAGGTCGGTGACCAGCGTCTTGACTCGGTCGGCGTGAGTCCGGCCCAGGACGCCGAGAGCATCGTCCGGCAGCTCCGCCGGCTCGATGACGCCAGCCCGGACCGCGTCGTCCACGTCATGGTTGATGTACGCGATGCGGTCGGCGAATCGAACCACCTGCGCCTCGAGGGTGGAGGGCGCCGGCATGGACCAGGTGTGGTTCACGATGCCGTCTCGGACCTCCCAGGTCAGGTTCAGCCCGCGCCCGTCATCCTCCAGGTAGTCCACCACCCGAAGGCTCTGCTCGTTGTGACGGAACGGACGGCCCAGGAACGGCGTGAGGGCCTGCTCGCCCAGGTGGCCGAACGGCGTATGGCCCAGGTCGTGGCCGAGCGAGATCGCCTCGGCCAGGTCCTCGTTCAGGCGCAGCGCCCGCGCGGCCGTCCGCGCGATCTGCGAGACCTCCAGGGTGTGGGTGAGGCGCACGCGGTAGTGATCGCCCTCGGGGGCCAGGAACACCTGCGTCTTGTGCTTCAGACGGCGGAACGACTTCGAGTGGACGATCCGGTCGCGATCCCGCTGGAAGCAGGTTCGAAGGGCGTCGTGCTCCTCGTCGCGCTCGCGTCCCTTGGACTCAGCGGCCAGGGTGGCGTAGGGGGCGAGGGTCTGGCGCTCGATCTCCTCGGTGCGCTCTCGCGGCGTGGTCGTCATGCGGCCCATCGTAGCGCGAGGTTCCGACACCGCCCGGCGTTGTCGGGCGCCCTCATCGTCCGAACACTCGGTAGTAGATGTAGGCGAAGGTCTCCCGGACGTATCCCTCGAACCGCGTCTGCTCGCTCGTAGCCGCGGAGTGCCAGGTCGCCGAGACGAACCCATCGATGCCGAGGTCCGAAGCCATCCGCCTCACCCGCAGGTTGTGCCAGGGGTCCGAGACCAGGAACGCCGACCGGAGGCCGTGGTCGCGCATGTACGAGGCGGCGGCCCGAAGGCTCTCCAGGGTCGAGTGGCCGACCGGCTCGGCAACGACTGCGTCCGCGGGGAGGCCCTGTTCGACCAGGTAGTCCCGTCCGGCCTCGGCCTCCGTCGTGACGTCGCCGGGCTGCCCTCCACCCAACACCATCACCAGGGGAGCTCGCTGCTGGTCGTACAGGAGCTCCGCGTGCTCCAGGCGCCCGGCGAAGACCGGCGACGGCCGTCCGTCGTATTCGGCCGCGCCCAAGACCAGGATGGCGTCGGCTCGTTCCACGGTGCTGGCGTCATCGGTGTGAGCCGCGCGCCACACCGCCACGAACGTGGCGACCACCACCGCCACGAGGACGACCGCAAGGAACGCGGCGATGGTGAAGAAGGGGTGGCGGCTCGCGCGCACATCCCCAATCTAGCAACGACGCCGGCGTTCACGTTCTCCTCGCCCCGGGAGGGCGACGCTATCGCTACATTGGTTCGATCAGCCCGGTCTCTTCCAGGACCCCCAGGAACTCCCGCCTCATCCTGAACCCGTGACCGAAGATGGCGTTTGAGCCACAGGGCCCGTCGGTGAACCACGAGAGGATCCAGTTCTCGTCCGGCGAGCGAAACAGGGTTGCGGACTCGCCCGAGTACACGGTCCGTCTTCCCACAACGGGCGCGCGTTCCCCGTACTCCCCCGGCACGCCGAAGAAGAACTGGAGCTCACGATCCCGGTTGTCGCGCAACCGAACTCGCACCCCGATGTGATCGATATAGCGATCGTCCAGCATCTCCGCCACACCGAACCCGGCGGGGACCGTGAAGGGAGCCTCGCATCTCACCGGAGGGGAGGTCGGCGGGACGCTCTGTCCCTGTCCGAAACATGCCGTCCCCGCCGTGCATCCGAGGGCAACCAGGGCGCGAGCGAAACCAGGCCTCACGGCAGCGATTCGGGTACCGGATGGGTCAGCGGACCGGTCCCATCTGGGTTCGCCTCCTGGCCGAGGCCCACATACAGCCCACCGAGGCTTCGAACGCGACCGGGCAAGATGGTTGCCGGGTATTCGAACGACTGGGCGAGCGCCACGAAGTCGAGCGCCCCTTGCTCGGTGCGGAACGCGCAGACCAACGCGAAGTCACCGGGGGAACCTATCCCCTGGTCGAAGCCCTGGAACTGGGCCACCGGTACGACGTAGTAACCGGACATGTCCCCGAAGGGCATGGCGTCGTTGGCCGCCTCCGCTTCTGCCCGCGTGGGATAGATCCCGCCGACCACCACGATCAGCAGCTCACCCCAACCGGTGTCCGGCGTCATCCGCGGTCCGATCGGCGGGCCGAAATCACGCGGCGCAGGGTCCGTCCGGCCCACTGCGGCGAGCAGGCCGATGCTGATCCCAACGGTCCCCAACAGGCCAAGCAGGATGGCGAGCGTTCGTTTCATCGTTGCCTCCCAATTGGACTCAATACCCGGTCGCGTACTGGAAGTGCATGGGATCGTTGAAGCTCAACCCCCACTTCCAGCCGTGGTTCTGGAAGATCTGTGCGAATCGATAGTTCGTCGTGCTGTACGTCTTCCCCATGTATTCCTCCGCCGAGGAGAGGTCGACGGCGATGCCGAACGCGTGGGTGCTCCACGATGTGCCACCCCTGACGTAGCGGCACGCGTACCCGTAGATCCCGTGCTTCACGTACTGGCTCAAGTGGTTGTTCTGGATATGCCCGTAGACGTCGTTATCGAGGTTCGTAGAGACTCCGCCCTTGCCCGACACCATCTGGGTGGGGTATCCGCCAAGCTTGCGATGGAATCGGACGCTATAGGTCGTCCCCGTATCGGCCGCACGCCAGTACATGTACACAGCGCGCGCCGCCGTACTGCAGGGCTGTCCGAACCGGTTGACGATCTGCGTGTACCCGTTGGGGACAGCCGGATAGTTGTGGTGCCAATCCCGCCATCCGAGTTTGGCCCAGTGCCACCCGACCACTAACGGCATGGCCAGGGCCATGGCCGCCATGAGAGGGAGGGCCCGCCGACGATGCCGGCGGAGGAAGATGCCCACCTTGGCCCGCACAATCCACCTCCTGTTCGCACGCGGGGGAGGTGGGGAGGGCGCCCACGTTAGCGCACGCGCGCTCGCATGCGAATCACCAGGATGGGTGAACTGGCGGCGACACGCGGGGGATTTCCGCTCGTGCTACTTCGACGCCGATTCCGCGCCGCCGACCGCCGCCTGGCCGGCGGCCAGCCGTGCCGTCTCCACTCGGAACGGCGAACACGACACGTAGTCGAGTCCGATCTCGTGGCAGAACGTCACTGACGCGGGATCCCCGCCGTGCTCGCCGCAGATCCCGACGTGCAGGTTCGGGTTGGCCGCCCGTCCCTCCTCGGTGGCGATCCGCATCATCCGCCCGATCCCGGCGCGGTCAATCGTCACGAAGGGGTTCGCCGGGACCAGCTTGCGCTCCTCGTACATCCCCACGAACTTGCCGATGTCGTCTCGAGAGAAGCCGAAGCCCATCTGGGTGAGGTCGTTGGTGCCGAATGAGAAGAAGTCGGCCACTTCGGCGATCTCGCCGGCGGTGAGCGCCGCTCGCGGGACCTCGATCATCGTCCCCCACTCCAGATGCTCGATCCGCTGTCCCGATTCCTCCAAGACCCTCCCGGCGGCCGGCTCGAGTTCCTTGCGCATCTGCTCCAGCTCGGGCCTCGTGGCGACCAGCGGGATCATGATCTCGACCCTCGGATCGCCTCCCTCGGCCTTCACGGCCGTGGCCGCTTCCAAAATGGCCCGGACCTGCATGGCATACAGACCGGGCTTGACGATCCCAAGGCGCACGCCGCGGAGTCCCAGCATGGGATTGGTTTCGTGGAGCTCGTTGACTTTCTTCAGGACCTGCTTCTTCTCATCCAACGCCGGCCCGGTCTCGCCGCGTTCCTCCATCTGCGCCACCTCGACAGCCAGGTCCACCTGGTTGGGGAGGAACTCGTGGAGCGGCGGGTCCAGGAGCCGGACGGTCACGGGTAGCCCGTCCATGACCTTGAAGATGCCCACGAAATCGTTGCGCTGCAGCGGGAGGAGCTTGTCGTAGGCCGCCTCCTCCTCCTCGGACGTCTCGGCGAAGATCATCTGGCGAACGGCGTCCACCCGCTCCTCGCCCAGGAACATGTGCTCGGTCCGGCACAGTCCGATCCCCTCGGCTCCGCGCTCCCGCGCGTTCGCCGACTGCTCGGGGGTGTCGGCGTTCGCCCGCACGCGAAGCCGCCTGGCCGCATCGGCGAGGGCCATGATCCGCTCGAATGCCTTCCAGATCTTCTCCTCGCGCGCGGCGGGATCCCCGGCTCGAGCTCGCTCCAGGACGGATTCCTCGAGCGGAAGCTCGCCCACGTAGACGTTGCCGGTGAACCCGTCGATGGTGATGAGGTCGCCCTCCCTGACCGTCGTCCCGTCCACGCTGAACGAACCGGAGCCCATGTCGATCTTGATGGCGTCGGCCCCGCACACTGCCGGGATGCCCTCGCCCCGGGCTACCACGGCCGCGTGCGAGTTCGTCCCGCCGGCCGAGGTCAGGATGCCCTGTGAGGCGATCATCCCGTGGTAGTCGTCGGGCGTAGTCTCCCGGCGGACCAGGATCACCCGCTCGCCCCGCTTCGCCCATTCCTCCGCCTCGTCCGCGCTGAACACGACCTTGCCCGAGGCGGCGCCGGGCGACGCGTTCAGCCCTCGTGCGATTGCCTCCGCCTTCGCCGTGGACGACACGACGCGCTTGAACAATTCCTCCAGCCGGTTGGCGTCGACGCGGAGCAGGGCGGTATCGCCGTCGATTCGGCCTTCGTCCAGCATGTCGTGAGCCATGACCCATTCGGCGAACGCGGTCCGCTTGCCGATCCGGGTCTGGAGGATCCACAGCTTGCCCTTCTCGATGGTGAACTCGATGTCGCACATGTCCCGGTAGTGCCGCTCCAGGGTGTCCATGACTTCCAGGAGCCGCTCGTACGAGACGGGGTCGTGGTGCTCGAGCTCGGCGAGGGGCAGCGTGTTCCGGATCCCGGCTACGACGTCCTCGCCTTGGGCGTTCGGGAGGTAGTCGCCGTATGGGCGCTTCTCGCCGGTCGCTGGGTCGCGGGTGAAGGCCACCCCCGTTCCCGAGTCCATCCCCCGGTTGCCGAACACCATGGCCACCACGTTGACCGCCGTCCCCAGGTCGTCGGGGATCTTGTTCTGGCGCCGGTAATCGACGGCCCGCTTCCCGTTCCAGGACTTGAACACGGCCTCGACGGCCAGCCGGAGCTGCTCTCGAGGATCCCTCGGGAACTCCTTCCCCGTGTGCTCTCTGTAGATGTCGACGAACTCCTCGACGAGCTGCTTCAGGTCGTCGACGTCGAGGTCGGTGTCCTGGGCGTTGGGGCTCTTCCGGTGCTTCGCCCGGTCGAGCGCGTCCTCGAAGGCCTCACCGGGCACCCCCATGACGATCTTGCCGAACATCTGGATGAACCGACGGTAGGCGTCGTAGGCGAACCGCCAGTCCCCCTCCGACTGCTTGGCCAGTCCCTGGAGGGAGTCCTCGTTCAGCCCGAGGTTCAGGACCGTGTCCATCATCCCCGGCATGGAGAACTTGGCCCCCGAGCGAACCGACACGAGGAGCGGATCCTCCGGGTCACCGAGCTTCTTCCGCATCGACTGCTCCAGGTGGAGGAGATGCTCCTCCACCTCGTCCATCAGGCCTTCGGGGAAGTCGTCCCTCGACAGGTAGGCCAAGCACGCCTCGGTGGTGATGGTGAAGCCCGGAGGTACGGGGAGGCCCATGTTGGTCATCTCGGCGAGGTTGGCCCCCTTGCCGCCGAGGAGGTCCTTCATGTCTTTGTTGCCTTCGGAGAAGTCGTAGACGTATTTGGTCATCGCCAGCCTCCGGCCGGGGCTCGGGTCCGAAGAATCAAGTGTACGGAAGTCCGCATTGGGGTCGTCGTTCCGTCACGCCGCGGCGGCTTCCAGCGACGCGAGCGTTGCGGCGTCGGAGGCAAAGAGCACCCGCACGCGCTGTCCCTCGACGGGGAGGAGGCTCGCGGAACGCCCCTCACGCGACCCGAGCCATTGTCGGGTCGCCGAGGCGAACTCGGCCGCATCCCGTGGTTCGTCCCACACCGTCGAGAGCACGATCGCCACGTGCTCACCGTCGGACCAGGCCCGATACGTGCCGCCGTCCCACCCCGCGGCGGCGGCTTCGGCCGTGTCGGGCGGGAGTCGGAGGCCGAGCATGATCGACAGGAACGCCTCCCCCACGCCCATTACGTCGAGGTCGGTCCACCCCGGGCCGAGTTTCGGGCTCAGGTCCTCTACGTTGACCGGCGTGGGGGCGTCGTTCGGGTACCGCTCCGGGTGGATGACCTGCTCGGTCGATACTGGAAAGCGCTCCATGGCGCGATCGATGGCCTCGGCGCCGCCCCGCCGGTCCATCGCCTGGATGAACGACAGCCCCGCCGTGTACGGCCAGGTCTGGAGCTCCATCACGAACGGGGGGATTCCGGTGGTGGACGGCGCCGGCCCCAGCCCCAACTGCAGCTGCTCGTCGAGCGTCAGGAAACGCTGCGCGTACAGGATCATGAAGTACGTGGCGTCGCCCTCCACGGCCCCCAGTGCCGCCTGGTAGGCCTCGTCCGCGCAGTCGCTCTCCAGGGTATTCAGGCGATCCAGCCGGAAGTGCTGGTCGTCGAGCGCGTGCGTCAGTTCGTGGGCCAGCGTCACCGTCTGCACCGGGGTCGGGTTCTCCGTACCGATGAACACCAGCTGCCCCGACAACGGGTCGTAGTACCCGATGATCTGGGAACCGGCGAACCGCTCGATCGACCGGCGGATGCTGGTACCGGGTGGAACGACCCCGAGGGTCTGCCACGCCCGGCTGCGGCGGTCGAAAAGCTTCGCCGGGTACGAGGAATCGAGGGACTGGCTCAGCCCCTTCACCAGATCGTCATGGGAAACCGCGTCGACCGGGACGGGCTCGGTGAACTCGAGGCCCCGCATCTGCTGGACCTGGCCCTCGACCTGCTTGATGGCCGCGGGCGTGGGCCCCTCGGAGCCGGTCGAGGCGGGCTGGGGCGGCGGGCGCCGACACAGCCGCTCCATCGCGGCCTGGGCGGAGCCGGGGCCGGTCGGGGCTGGTGATGCCGTCTCCGGCGTCGACGGGACCGGCGCGCTGGTCCCCGACCCGAGGGGCTCGGACCCCGACCCGGTACATGCCGACCCGAGGAGGACGACCCCCAGCAGGGCGGCGGCAAGTGCGCGGACCCGAGCGATCACCGGCGAGGCACCGCCACGCTGGCCACCGCCGCGACCACCGCCGCGGCCGAGAAGCCGGCCGAGACCCACAGCAGCCCGATCGAGTTCAGCGACCCCAGGGATGCCACGACCAGGATGATCCCGGCGACGCTCATGAGAGCGAAGGCCACCGCGTACAGGCTCACCGATCCGCGCCGAGATCGGACGGCCGGGGCATCGTCGGGCACGTGCCCGGCGGGGGTCACAGGCGCTCTCGAAGGTATCCGACGAGACCGTCCATGGGGATGCGGTCCTGACGCATGGAATCGCGTTCCCGCACCGTGACCTGCCGATCCTGGAGCGTGTCGAAGTCCACCGTCACGCAGAACGGCGTGCCGATCTCGTCCTTGCGTCGGTATCGCCGGCCGATCGAGCCGGCGTCGTCGTAGTCACACATCCACAGCGTCTTCACCAGGTCGAACACCGCGCGCGCGTCGGGTGTGAGCGTCTCGTTCCGCGAGAGCGGCAGCACCGCCACCTTGACGGGCGCGAGGTCCCTGTGGAGCGCGAGCACCGTGCGCTTCTCGGTGCCACCCGAGGCCTTGGGGGCCTCCTCCTCTCGATACGCATCGAGCAGGAACGCCAGGAGCGCCCGGTCCACGCCCGCCGCCGGCTCGATCACGAAGGGGAAGTACCGCTCCTCCCGGTCGGGGTCGAAGTACGTCAGGTCCTCCCCGCTCGCCTTGGAGTGCGCCTTCAGGTCGAAGTCCGTCCGGTTGGCGATGCCCTCGAGCTCCCCCCAATCGGTGAACGGGAAGCGGTACTCGACGTCGACGGTGCGTTTCGAGTAGTGCGAGAGCTCGTCCTTGGAGTGCTCGCGGAGCCGGAGGTTCTCCTTCCGGATCCCGAGGTCCACGTACCACTGGAGGCGCTCGTTGATCCAGTACTCGTGCCATTCCTCGTCCGTCCCCGGTTCCACGAAGAACTCCATCTCCATCTGCTCGAACTCGCGGGTCCGGTAGATGAAGTTCCCCGGCGTGATCTCGTTCCGGAAGGACTTGCCCTGCTGGGCCAGGCCGAACGGGATCTTCTTCCGGTTGGCCTGTTGGACCGTGACGAAGTCGACGAACATTCCCTGCGCCGTCTCGGGCCGAAGGTAGACGACGGCCGCCTCCTCCTCCACAGGGCCCATGAACGTCTTGAACATCAGGTTGAAGTTGCGCGCCTCCGTGAACCGGTCGTCTCCACAGTTCGGGCATCTCGGCTTGGCGGCCATATCGACCGTGCTCTCGTCCTCCTCGTGTCCGGACTGGGGGGCGTGGAAGCCGGGGAGATGATCGGCGCGGAACCGCTGGTGGCAGTTCAGGCATTCCACCAGGGGATCGGTGAAGGACTGGAGATGCCCGCTCGCCTCCCACACCCGGGGCGACATGATGATCGAGCTCTCCAGGCCGACGACGTCGTCCCGAAGCTGGACCATGGTGCGCCACCAGGCCGCCTTGACGTTGCGCTTCAGCTCCACCCCCAGGGGGCCGTAGTCCCAGAATGAGCGCAGCCCACCGTAGATCTCGCTCGACGGAAACACGACGCCCCGGCGCTTGGCCAGGGCGGTGATGACCTCCATGAGGTCCGGCATCGAGTTGGACCTCCTCTCCCGGCCGCTGGCGGCGGCCGCTGGCGTGGGACCAAGTGTACGGGAGGCACGCACCGTCTCGGCTGCGCAGGCCTGGTTCCGGAAGGTCCGAGCGTCCGTTACTCGTCGGCGAGGCCGCCGAACCTGCGCGAACGCTTCTGGTAGTCCCGGATGGCCTCGTACAGGTATTCACGGTTGAAGTCCGGCCACAGGACCGGAGTGAAGTAGAACTCGGAGTAGGCCGCCTGCCACAGCAAGAAGTTCGAGATGCGCTCCTCGCCGCTCGTGCGGATGATGAGGTCGGGATCGGGCGTGTCGGGATGGTACAGCCGGGATGCGATGCTCTCGGGGGTGAGCTTGCGCCCGTCGAGGCGCCCGGCGTCGTGATCGGCGATCAGCCGCTTCACCGCATCGGCGATCTCCATGCGGCCCCCGTAGTTGAACGCGATCGTGAGCGTCATACCCGTGTTGGGCGCCGTGAGCTCCTCGGAAACCTCCATCTCCTTCAGCACGGAGCGGGGTACCCTCCAGTCGCGCCTGCCCAGGAACCGCACGCGAACGTTCATGTCGTTGAGCTCGTCACGCCGCCGCCGGAGCAATCCCCGATTGAACTCCATCAGGTACCGGACCTCGGCCTTGGGCCGGTTCCAGTTCTCCGTGGAGAAGGCGAACATCGTGAGCCAGCCAAGGCCGACCTCGACGCCGCCCTGGACCGTGTCCCACATGGCCTGCTCCCCCGCGGCGTGCCCCTCCGTCCGGGGAAGCCCGCGTTGAGTGGCCCACCGGCCGTTCCCGTCCATCACGATCCCGATGTGGACGGGGACGCGATCCCGGTCGATGTCGGTGAGGTAGGTGCTCACGGCACCAGGCTCCGGGCCATGATGGGAAGGCTCTTCATCCGCCGCTCCAGGTGGTACTCGGCGAACCCAAACAGCAACCCGCGAGCTTCCCTCCGCACGTAGGGATCGACCATCACCGCGCCCGCCCTGCCTGGGCCGGCGGCGCCGAGCTCGGCAAGGAGCCCGAGAGCCTCTCGTGAGACCGGGCCCGCGTCGGGCTCGGCGCAGGAACGGCACACCGCTCCGCCCTGCCCGCTGGCGAACAGGTCGGGATCGGGCCGACCACACACCGCGCATGCCGAGAGGCTTGGGTGGAACCCCGACAGAGAAAGGAGCGAGAGCAGGAAGGATTCCGCGACGGCCTCGGGGTCGGCCGGCCGAGCCTGGAGCGCCCGGAGGCCGGTGAGGAGCAGGAGGAACAGGCGAACGTTCCGCTCGTGCTCCTCAGCCACCTTATCCACCGCCTCGAGCATGGTTTCCCCCGCCGCGAACAGACCGAGGTCGTCCCGAACGGCCCGGAAGGGGGAGATGATCTCGGCCTGACTGATGGTGTCGAGGGAGCTTCGGCCCCGGTAAACCATCAGGGAGACGTGGGTGAAGGGCTCGAGGCGCGCGCCGAACCGGCTGGTGGTCTTGCGGACGCCCTTGGCCACGGCCCGAACCTTGCCCGAGCCCTGGGTCATGACCGTCACGATCTTGTCGGCCTCGCCCAGCTTGATCGCTCGCAGGACGACGCCCTGTTCCTTGTAGAGGGGCATGTGTCCGAATCGTACCCTCGGGTCCCGCCGGCCTTGCCGGAAGGGTTTGGCGATTCCGTGACATCCCCATCCGCCGGGGTCAGGCCGCCGGGGTCAGGCCGCTGCCGTCAGGCTCCCATGGGGTGCCAGACCGTCTTGAACTCCATCAGCGCGGTGACCAGGTACGGGCTCTGTGCGGCCGGCGAGAAGATGTCGGCGCCGTCCGCTCGGACCACGCGCTTCACATTCTCGGCTGATTGGACCTCCACGTCGGCCCGCATGTCCTCGGGGACCCCGGTGATATCGATGGCGTTCACGTCCATGTGGCCGGCCAGCCAAGGTACGAGCTCCCGGGTGAAGCCGGTGAGCATGTTGATCACCCCACCGGGGACGTCGGAGGTGGCAATCACCTCGGTCAGCGTGACCGCCGGGAGTGGCGCGTTCTCGCTCGCGAGGACCACGGCAGCGTTGCCGGAGACGATGGCCGGCGCCAGCCGGGACACCAAACCGAGTAGCGCCTGGTCCTCCGGCGCCACGATCCCGACGACCCCTGTGGGCTCGGGGATCGTGAAGTTGAAATACGGCCCGGCCACCGGGTTCGTGGCCCCGAGCACCTGGTGGACCTTGTCCGCCCATCCCGCGTACCAGACCCATCGATCGATCGCTGCGCTCACGCCTCGGACCGGGTCGACGGCGCCCGCGTCGGTCAGTTCCTGCTCGAACTGCCCACGACGACCCTCCATCAGCTCGGCCACGCGATACAGGATCTGCCCCCGATTCGAAGCGGTCCTTCCACCCCAGTCGGCCTGGGCGGCGCGCGCGGCGCGGACCGCGTCTCGGAGGTCCTTTCGCGAGGCCCGCGCGGCCCACGCCAGCAACCGCCCGTCGTGCGCGTGCACCTCGTACGAACGACCGGACTCACTGCGCGGGAACTCGCCACCGATGAACAGCTTCGCGGTGCGGCGAACGGGCATGCGCTGCTCGCTCATTCGCCGCCCCCGTCGAAGTCCAGGTACGGCTCCAGGCCGTGGAGCCCGCCCTCCCGGCCGAACCCGCTCTCCTTGTACCCGCCGAACGGCGACGAAGGGTCGAACCGATTGAACGTGTTCGCCCAGACCACGCCGGCCTCCATCCGCGCGGCCATCCACAGGATCCGAGAGCCCTTGTCGGTCCAGATCCCAGCGGAGAGTCCGTACGGGGTGTTGTTGGCCTTCTCCACGGCCTCGGCTGGGGTTCGGAACGTGAGGATCGAGAGCACCGGCCCGAAGATCTCCTCCCGGGCGATGCGATGAGACTGCGACACGTTCGTGAACAGCGTGGGCCGGAACCAGAAGCCGCGCTCAGGCAGGTTGCACTCCGCCTGGTACATCTCGGCCCCCTCCTGCACGCCGGAGGCCACCAGCTCCTCGATCTTCTGGAGCTGCTGCCGTGAGTTGATCGCGCCGACATCGGTGTTCTTGTCCAGCGGGTCGCCCACGCGGAGGGTCTGGAGCCGGTCCTTGAGCTTGTCCAGGAGCGGTTCGAACACGGGCTCCTGCACGAGCAGGCGCGAGCCGGCGCAGCATACGTGGCCCTGGTTGAAGAAGATCCCGTTGATCACGCCCTCCACCGCCTGGTCGAGCGGCGCGTCGTCGAAGACGATGTTCGCGGCCTTTCCCCCGAGCTCCAGCGTGAGCCGCTTGCCCGTCCCGGCCAGGGCCCGGCGGATGACCTTCCCCACCTCGGTGGAACCCGTGAAAGCCACTTTGTTCACGTCGGGATGGGTGACCAGGAGCGAGCCGGTCTCCCCCGCGCCGGTGACGATGTTCACCACGCCCGGCGGCAGCTCGGCATCCTGCACCACCTGTGCCAGCAGCAGCGCGGTGAGCGGGGTGGTCTCGGCCGGCTTCAGGACGATGGTGTTGCCGGTGGCAAGTGCCGGCGCGATCTTCCACGCCGCCATGAGCATGGGGAAGTTCCACGGGATGACCTGGCCCGCCACGCCAAGCGGGCGGGGACGCCGGTTGGGGAACGCGTATTCGAGCTTGTCCGCCCACCCCGCGTAATAGAAGAAGTGGGCCGCGGCGAGCGGCAGGTCCACGTCGCGCGACTCCTTGATGGGCTTACCACCGTCCATCGATTCCAGGACGGCGAACTCGCGCGCGCGCTCCTGGAGCGCGCGCGCGATCCGGAAGATGTACTTGGCCCGCTCGGCGCCGGGGAGCCCACGCCAGTGCTGCTCCTGCGCCTCCCGGGCGGCCTTCACCGCCAGGTCGACGTCCTCCGGCCCGGCCTCGGCCACCTCGGACAGGGGCTCCTCGGTGGCCGGGTTGATCGTGGGGAAGTACTTGCCCGACTTCGGCTCGACGAACTCTCCGCCGATGAACAGGCCGTAGCGGTCCTCGAGCCGAACGATGTCGCTCGACTCGGGTGCGGTGGCGTATTCCCACACCGGCTCCCGCCGTTCCGGCGCCTCCCGCTCCCGCTTCTCGATCCTGGCCATGTCGTCAGTCGATCGTGTAGTAATCAGGACTCTGGTACCGGCCGGTGCGCTCCTTGTCGATCTGCATGAGTACGTCGTTCAGGAGCGTGGACGCCCCGATCCGGAACAGGTCCGGCGTCATCCACTCCGGACCGAGCGTCTCATACACCAGGACCAGGTACTGGATGGCCTGCTTGGACTGGCGGATGCCGCCCGCCACCTTGACGCCAACTTGCCGGCCCGTCTCATGGAAGAACTCTCGGGCCGCCTCCATCATGCACAACGCCGCGGGAAGCGTGGCCGCCGGCTGGATCTTGCCGGTCGAGGTCTTGATGAAATCGGCCCCCGCCGCCATGGCCAGGACCGAGGCCTGGCGGATCCGGTCGTAGGACCCGAGCTCGCCGGTCTCAAGGATGACCTTGAGGTGCGTGTCGCCGGCGGCCTCCCGCGCCGCAGCCAGCTCCTCGAAAGCCTGGGCGTACTGCCCACCGAGGAACAGCGAGCGGTTCAGGACGATGTCGATCTCGTCGGCGCCGAGCTCCACGACCTCACGCACCTCCCGGAGGCGAGCATCGAGCGGCCCGAGGCCACTGGGGAACCCGCCGGCGACCGACGCCACGTTCACCCCGGTGTTCTTCAACTGGCCGGCCGCCACCGGGACCAGGTGCGGATAGATGCATACGGCCGCCACCGACGGTATGGATGAGTCAACCGGGTTCGGCCGGACGGCCTTGGCGCACATCGCCACGATCTTGCCGACCGTGTCGGAACCCTCCAGCGTCGTGAGATCCATTGACCGGATGACCAGGTCCAGGGCCCACAGCTTGGAGTCACGCTTGATCGAGCGCTTGGCGAGCGAGGCGGCGCGCTCCTCCAACCCCACCGCATCCACCGCCGCGGCCCGGGAAACCAATCGTGCCGCTTCCTTCGCGTTGAACCGCACGGGGGTTGGGTGGCGCCGTTCGATCTCGGCCGCCTGCGACATCCGCGGAGCCTCCTCGGCAGGGAAAGCCATGGTAGCCGAATCCCCGGAATCGCCGGTCTAGCGGTGCGGGTCCGGGCCGAACGAGTCCGGGCCGAATGCCTCGGGAATGAGGTCCTCGAGGGCCCAGGCCGCCCGCTCGCCGCTGGTGGTCTCCGACACGACGAGCGACTCCGGTCCGAACTCCCACAGGACCTGGCGGCAACCCCCGCACGGCGGCGTGGGTCGGTCGGCATCGGTCACCACGGCGACGCAATCGATCCGTCGTTCCCCCGCCGCGATCGCCGCCGCGACGG
>Ga0184612_10000911_pt1 | contig 14169 bp, 9 predicted proteins | sample PLM3_60_coex_FD_133163 | JGI IMG/M metagenome (GOLD analysis project Ga0184612, IMG submission 133163) | Groundwater sediment microbial communities from an aquifer in East River, Colorado, USA - PLM3_60_coex | ecosystem: Environmental > Terrestrial > Soil > Riparian zone | place: USA: East... | reverse complement strand
CATGGAGGTTCTCGAACATCTCATCGTTGTCGGTCCGATCTACTGGAACGGTTTGCAGCAAGCCCTTCAAGGGCGGCCGAGCAAACGGCTCCTCACGACGGGAGACGCGGATATTCTCTGGTATGGCATCGACCGGACCCGGCGAGAAATCGCAATACCTTCCGAGAAGCCTCCGGGACGCCTTCGCGATATCCGAACAGCCCTAGAGGCGTACCGCACACAGCACGCGCAGCTGCTCGACTACGCACGAACGACGAAAGACGATCTCCGGAGCCATGTCGTGGACAGGCAGCGGTGCGATGCCTATCAGTGGGCGCTGCTCATCTCGACGCACGAACAGCGGCATGTCCTTCAGATCCGTGAAATCAGGGCCCATCCGAACTTCCCCCCGAAGTAGGTCTTGTCGTGTTCTCACGCGAGCGGTAGCTCGCTCGTGGCCGCCGCAATGGATCACGTCCAAGTTACCATCTCGAACTGCGTCACCCCGGCGGCCGAAACGCTATCACGCACGCGATCGACATCTGGCGGCGCGACGTGGATGCCCAACACAGCGCCTCGCGCGACCGCGCGTTGCAGGGCTTCGGCACGCTCCTCAATGGCTCGGCGTTCGGGTTTGGGAGAAGCGGTAGCCGTCAGCGAAATAGAACTCGACTATTGTCTCGTGCGTGCCACAGGCAGCGCACATCGCTGCCTTCGCCAAGGCTCCGGCGGACCGCCGTAGCTTTAGCGAAGGCTGGTCGCGATCTTAGTGAGTGTTTCCGTCAACGCTCAAGATTCAACACACTAGCGCTTGTACGCCGCAGCGGAGTAGTCCTGCCCGAACTTGTTCTTGTGCCGCGCGTCAATCCATGCCGATTCGTCGAGTGTCAGCACCGGTGCGTCCACGGTGCTCGCGGTGGCGATGACCTCCCCCGACACTGGTGCCGCACGCTGAGATATGGCCGTCAGCCGATATCGACCGGGCGGCAGATCGAGCGCAAAGCGGCCGTCAGGTGCGGGGCGTGCAACGTACGGCGTGGCCACCACAAGGATGAGCGCGGTCATCTGCGGGTGGATATTGCAGAACACCCGGTATTCGCCCGCCTGGGCGAAGGCCTTCGCCCGTGAATCCCCCGCGCGATACAGCCCGAGGTCGAACGGCTGCGGCCCCGACAACGAGAAGACGTTGTGGAAGATCGTGTCATCGTTCGGGAACTCGACCGTGGAGCCAATCGGGACGGCGAGGATATGCGGGCGGAACGTCTTGTCCTTCTGCGTGAGCGTGAAGGAGCCGGACTTGCGTGATGGCGCGGCATCGAGCGGTTCCGCGTAGACGATCGCGGACGACGGTGGTGTGCCAGGGCGGGTCAGGGTCCGGACCGATCCGGTGACCGGTCCCGCGTTGGCGACGTGAGGAACGAGCGTGGCGGCGAGCGTCAGGGCGATAATGAGAATGCGCATACGTCAGAACTTGTAGGCGAACACCCAGTCGAAATGATTGTTGCTGCGCTCGGCGGCTCCTCTCGGAGTCGTGGTGAGCCAGCGATACTCGAATGACGTCTCGATCTCCGGCGTCACGGAGAAAATGACGTTGCCGTAGACAGTTTGATTGCGGCGTCTCGAGACGACGTGCTGTGCGGCACCGCGGACTTCGTCCACGCCTGCACCTGCTTGAATCGCGAAGCGGGTTGTCGGCTTGAACTGGAGCTCGGCCCAGCCGCCCGCCGCGCGCGCGTCGAGACCGAGCGCTCCGCCGAATGCGTCGATGTTCTCGCCGGAGAAGGCCTCGCCCGCCACTCCGATCCAGTCTCGACGCAGCGCGAAATCGACAGCGCCCGCCCAACTCTCGGCGAGCACGGACGGGCGACGTTCCCACCCATAGTGTCCTGACACGCCGAAATCAACAAGCCGCGTCGCAGTCGGTTCATCGCTCGCGTAGCCGATGCGAGCTTGCAGACCTGGACGTCGCGACCGCTCGCCGCCCAGCGCCGGCGGCACGAACCGGTAGTCCTCCACGGTGAGGTCGCCGCCGATCGGCGCAACGATCCCCCCTGACGCACGCAGATGCGACGTGATCGCATGCTCGACCCGCACCTGCGGCGCCCGCAAATACAGATTGCCGGACCGGAAGAGCAGGGGGAACGCAAACGCCGCGAGCGATGTGGGATCGCGCGGCGCGAGAATCATCTGATCCTGCCCGATTTCCGCAGCGGTTTTCTCGCCGTCGAGGCGGGCAAACGCCACGAGGAGTCGCGGGAGACCCATGACCTGACCGGTCTGAAACCCTGGAATCCCGCCGAAGAAATCCATAGCGACGACGGCGCTCGTGCGGACGGTGCCGAGCGTCGGACCATCGGCCGTGAATCCGAGTCGGGTCTGCCTGAGCGTCGCGCTGAATGTTCCGGCGTGGCCGTCAGCCGGTGTCGGGTTCACCAGATTCGGAATGTCGAGCCAGTTCGGCGTCGCCGAGTTCGCAAAGACGTTCGCGTGTACCGTGCCGAAGATCTTCACAGGAAACCGCGACGTCGACTCGACTTTTGTCTGCGCCAGTTCCGCGACCTGTGTCTTCAGGATCTCGACCGCAGACTGCTGCGGCGTGGCCTGAGCCTCTGGCGACGGCGCCGGATCGCGCGCCGCCTTCAACGCGGCGACCTCAGCGCGCAGCTGCTGCAGCTCGGCACGCATCGCCGCCAACTCCTGCCGGACGTCGAGGCTGTCCTGCGCGGCTGCAGGGGTTTCAATAGCAGCGCACGTGACAAGAAGAAGTACGACCACGCGCACATCGAGCAAGCTCATCCGCATGTTGCTGTTCCTTCCCAGTAAGAAGCACGAAACCGCGCGATGATACGACAGCCGTTCCGCCGACAGGCCACCAAGCGCGGTGGGCTTGGCGCCTGTCGCGGGCAAAGGGCCGGTACGATCAACGATGCGAGCTGTTGGAACCGAACACTTGGTGTTGGCTTGTTCAGGTGGGCGAAGCCGCCTCGGAGAAAGAAACGGGTGCCGACGCAGGTGCTCGTTCAGGCCACGAAACGAAATGCGTTCAGATTTCCATCGGACTTCATGTTTCAGCTTATGCCGCAATAGAAGTCATCTCACAAATGGCTCGTGTTTCGGTCGTTGCGTGGTCGAGGACCGAGCCAACCCCGCAGTTTGCACCGTCCAAGAGCCTTTCACCGCCGAGCACGCAGAGGCCGCGGAGCGAGGCACACTGCGAATCTGCTTGCGCGCCGGCCGGCGGCCGGCGCTGGGGTCGGTCCGAGAGCCGGGATCACGAGCACGGGTGAGTTGAGGTGCTCGTGCTCCCGGCTCCCGAACCGACCCCGCCGCGCTTCGCGCGGCGCAAGCAGCGGTGACGCGATGGTCATAAATGCGGATGCGTCCTCGGCGCACTCTGCGTGCTCCGCGGTGAAGGGCTTTTGGGCACTGCAAGGTCGCCGAGGCTAGTCTGCCGACTTGAGATCACAGAACCTGATCTCAAGTGCGCGCGGTCGGCATGGAGGACGACGTTATAGGGCTTATGTGTTTACGGCTTTCGCCCGGCAAGGATCTCCCGGCCAGACGCAGTCGACTCTATGACGCCTGCAAGAACTGCGAGATGTCGAGGCCTTCCGACGGGCGCAGGGTCTCGACGACGTGGCGCTCGTACTGACCGGACAGCAGCCGGCGGCTCGTGTCGATCTCGCCAGGCAGCGGCTGCCGATCGACGCCCATCAGCGCGATCACCGGATGGAGCGGCTCGCCGGCGGTCGTGCGAACGACGACCCCGACTTCGTCGCGATCGGTGCGCACGACCGACCCGAGCGGGAAGAAGCTGATTGCATTGACGAACGCCTTCACGAGCGCCGTGTTGAGCTTGGTCCCGGCGAGCCGCGCGAGCACGAGACAGGCCTGCTCCGGCATGGCGGGCTCCTGATAGGACCGCGCCCCCGTCATCGCCTCGTAGATGTCCGCGACCGCCACGACCTGACTGAGGAGATGCGGCAGGGCGGTCTCGAGATCGGGGTATCCCGTGCCGTCAACGCCGCGATGGTGCTCGAGCGCGACGGTCGGCGTCAGCGGACGCAGCCCGTCGACTTCCACGAGAATCTCGGCGCCATAGGTCGTGTGCGCTTCCATCATCCGGCGCTCGCGCTTGTCGAGGGCGCTCGGCTTCTTCAGAATCTCGAGCGGAATTCGCGTCTTCCCAATGTCGTGCAACAGCGCCGCCTCGGCAAGCGCCGCGGTCGCTGCCTGATCGAACCCGATCTGTTTGCCAATCAGCAGGCTGAGCGTCGCCACGTTGACGGAATGACAATACGTGAGGTTCTCGTACAGCTTCACCGCGAGAATCTGGCCGAGCGCGGCATTGCTGGCCGCGACCTTCTGAATCAGCAGGTGCACGATGTCGCGGATGGTCGCGAGGTCGATTCCCTTGCCCGACATCACATCGTCGAACGTGCGTTCGGTGAGGGCCAGCGACAGCTCGTACGACGGATCCAGCGTGCCGCTCGGCGCGTCGGGCCACTGCACGGTCTTCCAGCGCGTGTCGAGCGGCACGAGCCGGCCGAGGCTGATGTGCTGAATCTGCCGCGCCGCGAGCTGCACGTCGATCGGCTCGCCGGTGGGAGCTTCCTTGAGGTGCCAGAGGAACTGCGACAGCGCGAGCAGTTCCGGCCGTGTGACGCCAGGGTCGATCCGGATGCTGTCGATGCCGAGGTCCGTCAGCTCTCGAAGAATCTGAGCCTGCGCCTCGCTGTCCTGCCGGAAGGGGATGCCGTCGAGATGCGCCGAGCCATGGATCACGTCGATGCGCAGGGCGGGTGCCGTGCGCATGTGCCGCTGCACACTGTCGTCGAGCTCGGACAGCTTCTGTTCGATCGCCGGATGGCCGGCCGGATAGAGTCCGGTCAGACGCCGCAGGCTGACGAGGCCCTTGAGGAGCGCCACCGGATCGACGCGGTGTGGCTCGCCGGCTTCGGGCTTCTTCTGGATACGCTGCGGACCAGTCGGTTGTGAGGTCGTCATCGGGTGAGCATCGTCCTGGCCTGTCGCGCCACGCGGACAAGGGCCGGATTCCAGAAGCGATACCGGAGAGGCACAAGCGTTTGCAGGATCGGCGCGAGGTTGATCGCGCCGCTCTGCGCCGCGCGGTCGAGCAACCGGCCGGCCGCCTGCGGGTGACGCAGGACGAACTCCCGCCGTCCGAGGAGCTCGCGGATCTGACGGTCCGATTCGGTTGGTGGAAAATGCCAGAGCGTTTCTTCGGCCGCGCCTCCGACCCAGCCCCTACCTTTGAAGACCTGTGCGCCGACGAGCGCAGCGGCGCGCGGCGTGCCGATCTTGGCCAGGCTCCGGAGGGCTTCGCGGACGGTCTGCTCGTCCTGGCTGTCGAGCAGCTTGCCAAGCGGAACCTCGTAGCCGTGGCCGGCGAAGCCAAGGACGCGTGCGATCGCCCGCTGCAGCCCCTCGGCGTGTCCTGCGCCGTCGAGCGCCGCCACCAGCGAGGGCGCGACCAAAACGGCGTGATCGCACAGCAGCTGCACGGCGGCGCGGCTGTCCTTCGTATCGCCGGCCTGCGAGCGGACGGCGTCGAGCAGCGCCGGTCCCGCTGCTGGACCGAGGGCCTCGAGGATCGCGCCGGCGGCGGCGCGTCCGCCGGCGTCGCGGCCGGCGAGATCGACGAGGCGGGCCGCGCGGTACACCGTACAGAACGCCGCCAGGTTCGCGGCGATGACTTCGGCGACGTCGGGTCGCGACTCGAGGAAGCCAGCCGACAGAGCACGCAGGCGCGACAGCCACCCGGCCATCTCCTGCCAGCGCTGCTCGGCCTCGAGTGCTTCGAGCAGGTGAGTGGATCGATCGACGAAGCGCTGCACCTGCTCGGGGTTGGGCTCGAGACGGACCAGCCGCAGGAGGCACTCGAGCTGCATGACCACGATGTCGCTCGCGCTGATGGTGTCGCGGATGCCATCGAGCGTGGCGACGGTCAGCGGATCCAGTGCTAGATCGAACGCCGAGAACTCGGCGAAGCTCCGCGCCTTCTCCCGATCGATGCGCGTCAGCTTGCGCGCGTGGGCGTCGAGTCCGGCGTCCTGCGCCTTGGTGCCCGCCCGGGCGTCCACGCGCGACTGGACGAGCGGCAGCACGGAGGCGTGTCGCTCCGCCGGAAGGTCGAGGCGCGCAAGCGCCGTCGTGACGACTTCCGGCGCCGCCGTTTCGAGATCGAGCAGCAGACACAACGATTCCGCCAGGTCGATGTCAGGGAAGTCCCGCAGCACGGTTCCGTCGATGCGCCCGTCGAGCAGTCCGGGCAGGATGGTCTTGCGCAGCAGCGTCTGCCGCGGCTCCGGCTGGAGGTCGAGGACGGCGCGGGCCAGCTTTCCGAACATGATGCGCGAGACGTGCGGATCGAGCGCCGCGAAGAGCGTCGCGACATCGCTGAACTTTCTGCTCAGCGCGTCGTCGTTGCCGACATCGCCTTCAGAGACGTCGTCCTCGGTCAGACGCAGGAGCATGCCGGCGAGCGTCGACGGGTCCTGCGCCAGGAGCGCGAGGTCGACGAGCGACACCTGCTCGAAGCGCGCGGTCGGATCGACGCGGATCCAGCCCTTGTCGGGAGGATACAGATGGTCGATCGGCCCGCCGGAGGCGAAGAGCTCGTCGCGACGCGCACGCTGGTGCTCGATCAGACTTGCGACCGGTGCCGACGGCGCGCTGATCTCGAGGACCTGGGGGCGGTACGCCGCGCGGAGGGCGATCCGGCTGACGCCGTGCTCTTCGAGGAGATCGATGAGGCTGAGGTGCAACCCGTGCCGCGTGTCGCACTGGATCAGATCGAAGCAGAACCGGGCGAGCTCGCGTCCGGAAACGCTTCGCTCGATCGTCATCTGCGCGATCGATGCTGCATGGAGGCGCCGCGCGAGCTCCTGTTCGACGATGGTGCCGGCGCCGACGCCGACTTCGTCGACGATGACCTCGCGTGGCATGACGCGGAAGACGAGCTGTTCGCGACCTTCGAGCGAGACGAGCGCGCGCTGGCAGGCGTCGATGGCCGTCTGGCAGATCTGGCTGGTTGGCGGATAGGTGTGGAACTGCTGAATCGCGCGTGCGAGCAGGAGCAGAAACTCGTCGACCGTGGCCGCGTCGCTGGGCCGCGCTACCGCGCGGGTCGTCTGGACGCGGGCAGCCGCAGCTGGACGACCGCCGCCAGAAGTTGTCGGTCGGCCATCAGAAGTGTAATCGCCTGCGCGTGCGTGGACAGCCACGGCCTATCGTTCTCGCTTGCCGATACTCCCCGATACTCAATGCATGGAGCGACTTAGCGCGTCTGCGCGGGCGCTTCTGGCGCCGGCCGTGCGCGGCTGTCGCCCACACGTGTGCACCGAAATGGGCAAGAACCGCGCCGCGGAGAGAGAGGGGTGACGCTCGGTCGCGTCTCGATTCAAGGGGATTTGCGCGTGATGACGCCTGGAGGTGTCAGCGCGCGCACGAAGAGATCGAAATCGTCGCTCCGGTCGGTGGCGTCGACCGGGTGGCGCGAGGAGAACGCGACCACCTTGCCCGTTGCGTCCAGCGCCGCGCCCGCGCTCGGCGCCATCCATCCGCCGAGCTCGTCCTCGCTGACGCGGACGATGTGGCCGCTCGTGCGGTCGAACAGGAAGATGTCCCAGAGCAGATTGATGTCGTCATCTGCATCGCTCAGCGCTCGGCGACTTCCGGCGACCCTGAGCTTCGCCGAAGGGTCACTCGGGCCGCAGGCGCTACCCTTCGCGCAGACGAGATTCGCCGCGTCCGACTGGAAGGCGACGAAGCGGCCGTTGCCCGAGATGACCGGCCAGGCGCTCTCGCCGCCGGCCGACGATCCGTCCGCCGCACGGCTGACCCAGCCGATGGCATCGGCCTCGCGATCGTAGAGGAACACGTCGGCCGCGTGGTTCTCGTCGTCGGCGAGCAGGTTCGATGCCTCCGACACGAACACGACATGCCGGCCGTCGGCGCTGATGACCGGGACCGAGCTGTCGCCATTGGGGATGGCGCGCTTCACCGCGCGGGTCACGCGGGTCGTCCGACCGCCGATCGCGTCTCGCAGATACACCTGCCGCACAAGCCTCTCTCGGCGCGATCCCGGCGGCGGGTCTCCGTCGAGCGCGGCTGTCGAGGCAAACGCCAGCCATCGTCCGTCGGCACTCAGGCTCGGCAGGATGCTGTCGCCGTGATCGGGCTGAACGCCGGCCGAGTTGACGCTGGCGCGAGTGATCGTGCCGGCGGGCAGCTGCACGATGTAGACATCCTCGAGCGGCCCGTTGGCATCCGGTCCGTCGGTCAACGTCGTTGCCGCCGACGAGAAGGCGACCACTCGACCGTCGTCGCTGATATCCGGGCTTCGACTCCATCCCATGGGCGTGTCGCTGTGGGCGGTCTTCGTCAGCACGCGGGTCGTCCCGGTCAGCCGGTCGAGCAGGACAATGTCGGCGCGCGATGCGTTCAAAGAAGGGGGCCGCGATTCGAAAACGATGTAGCGGCCATCTCCGCTGATCCGCGGGTACGAGTGCTCGCCAAGGTCGCCGAGCGCGCCACTCTCGAGCGTGACGCGTCCAGTAGTGCGATCCAGCACGTAGATATCCGGGCGTTCATCCGTGTCGGCAGGGACGAGTCGCGCCAGCGACTCGAAGGCAACCAGGCGTCCGTCGGCGCTCACGTCGGCCGTGCGTGGTGCCCTGGGAGAGCGGAAGGCGTCGCGTTGCGCGATCGTCAGGAGCTCCTCCGATGGGGCGGCCACGAGCCACGTGGCCGCGAGGCACGCGGCGGCGACGATCGATCGCTGACGGATCACTTCGACCATCTCACGGCGTCCTCTCGGAGACCTCACGCGCAACGCGCAATCCGGTCACGATTGCCCGCGTCGTTTCGAACGTGTCCTGGTCCGCGTCGTTGGCGCGCCGAACCCCGCTGGCTCGGAGACGAGATTTGACCCGCAGGTCGACGCCGTCCAGTTGTTCGATGATGTGCTCGATCTCATGCGCGATGAGCTCGACCGTCCGGGCGCACGGGCTGATGTGTACAACGGCCTGCAGATTGCCACCCGGCCGGCGAAGGATGCGCGTCAGGGCCGCCAGGCGTGTGCCCGCCGGCGGCTCGCTGCGAATGACGATCGACAGATGCGGAGCGCCGGCGATCCGTGCAGACTGCCGCCTGAAGGTCGGTGAGCGGGAAAGCATCGCGTCGACGACTGGCTGATAGACCGGTGAGACCGTCAGGTTGGGCGTGCGCTCGACCGTGTCGAACGCGGCGCTCTCGGCGGCGACGTAGACGCGGACCGCGCTGTGGGACGAGCGGAGCGCTTCGCGTTCATCATTCGTGTCCGTTTGCGCGAATCCAGATACCTGGTGGACGCCGCAGACACTCATCAGCACAGCGAGCACGATCGATCTGTAGCAGGTGTTCATTTGCGCACGTCCATCTCGAGCACGGCGGCGAAATACCGCGGAATTACTTGCCTCATTGGACGGTGCGGACCGCGAGATGGTTCACCCATCGAATGACGATGGGTCGCGTGCCGTGGAGACGCGTGACGGTCAGTTGCGGTCGGCGACGGTGACGCGCAGGTCGGTCCGGTCGACACCCCGAAGGATGCCGAGCGTGACGCTCGTGCCGATGCGCTCTTCGGTGAGGAGGCGATGCAGATCGTCGAGGCTCGTCACCGTGTGGGCGTCGAGCGACACGATGATGTCGCCGTCGCGCAGGAGTGCGGTGCGGGCGGGCCCGTCGGCCTCGACCGAGATGACGAGCACGCCGGTGGCCTGCGCGAGGTGATGGAATCGCGAGACGCGGCGCAGGAGCGGCACGTCCTGTCCGGCGACGCCGAGGTAGCCGCGGCGGACGCGGCCGTCGCGCAGGAGTGCGGGCAGGATGGTGTGGACCGTGTCGATGGGAACCGCGAAGCTCAGCCCCTGGCCACCGGCAATGATGGCGGTGTTCACGCCCACGACCGCACCGGTGCTCGTCACGAGCGGGCCCCCGGAGTTGCCGGGATTGAGCGCCGCGTCGGTCTGAATCACGTGCTCGATCAACCGGCCCGTCCGCGCACGCAGGGACCGTCCGAGCGCGCTCACCACGCCCGTCGTGACCGTGTGCTGGAAGCCGTAGGGGTTGCCGATGGCGATCGCGAGCTGGCCGGGCCGGAGCGTCCGCGAATCTCCGAACTCGACAGCGGACAGCTCGGGCGCGGTGATGCGGATCACGGCGACGTCGGTATCCCGGTCCTGGCCGATCAGGTCCGCCTGGCACTCACGGCCGTCGGGCAGCGTGACGTCGATCGCCGAGGCGCCGTCAACGACGTGGCTGTTGGTGAGGACGAGGCCGTCGCTCGCGAACACGAACCCGGAGCCGCTGCCCGCCTGGGCTCGCGATCGCTTCTCGCTGCCCGGCGCGCTGACGTTGATGCTGACGACGGCCGGCGCCACGCGTTCAACCGCGTGGATGCCCGGGAATAGGCGTCGAGAAGCTCGTGATCGGGCGTCTGAAGTCTGGTCGCTGGGAGTCCCATGGTCCTGCTTGGTAAGACGCCAGGGGGCGGGCGCGGGATTCAGCGCACAACGCGAAGGGTCCGCACCGGAAACCCGAACGGATATCATGGCGCATCATGGCTAGGGGTTCAGCGGACGTGGCTCGCGTGGTGGCCGGAGTCGGCGCGGTTGCCGGGGTCACCTTCATCTACACGAAATGGCTGCAGCTGTCGAACGCGGCGACCGTGTCGACAACATTTCTGCTGATCGTTCTCTTGGTCGCTGCCACTTCGCGCCTATGGGTCGCGGTAGTGACGTCGATCGTCGCGATGCTCTGCTTCAACTTCTTTTTTCTGCCTCCGGTCGGGGCCCTGACCATTGCCGACCCACACAATTGGGTGGCTTTGGTCGCGTTTCTGGCCGTCAGCCTCGTGGCGAGCAACCTGTCGGCTGTGGCGCGCGCGCGAACGCAGGAAGCGGTCTGGCGTCGGGACGAGCTGGCACGCCTCTTCGACCTGAGTCGCGATGTCCAGGTCATTACTGACAGCCGCGAAGCGATTGCGACGCTGGCGCGCTCGATCGCCCGTCGATTCGACCTGGAATTCGTCGCGATTGCGCTGCCGCGCGCGAGTGACTGGAATGTGTACGAGGCAGGGGTGCAGACACTCGAGCTCGACACGCGTCAACTCTCTGATGCCTTTGCCGCCGCACAGACGTCGCTCGAGTTCGACGCCTACGCGCGAACCTATGCGGGCCACCGCACGATGACGATCGATGGCCGGGCGATCCGGCTGGTGCCCCTGCGGGTTGGCACGAAGCCCATCGGCCTGTTGGCAGCTGCGGGCCGGCCGATCGAGCCAGGCACGCTCGACACGCTTGGGGGCGTCGTGGCCATCGCGATCGAGCGCGCGCATTTTCTCGAAGAACGCAAAGCGGCCGAGCTTACCCGCCAGAGCGAGGAGTTGAAGACCGCGCTCCTGGCGTCGCTGGGGCACGATCTGCGAACGCCCCTCACGGCGATTCGTGTCGCTGCGAGCAACATCAAAGCCGCGTGGCTGACCGCCGAGGCCCGAGTCGAGCAGACGGACCTGATCCTGGCCGAGGTGGAGCGCCTGACGCGGTTGTTCCAGAACATCCTCGACATGGCTCGCATCGATGCCGGCGCGATCGCCGCCGAGACGCGCTGGGCGCATCCCTCAGAGATCATCGCGGCGGCTCGCGACCAGGTCGAACAGACGTTGCAACGCCACAAGCTGGAAGTCAACCTCGACCCGGATGTGCCCGTGCGGCTCGACCCGCGGCTGACCGCCACCGCGGTCGCGCACCTGCTGGAGAACGCGGCCCAGTACTCGCCGGCTGGCTCGACGATCGACGTGGACACCCGCGTCACCAGCGAAGGGCTGGTCATCCAGGTTCGCGATCGCGGTCCCGGCATCGCTCCGGCTGACCTGCCGCACCTCTTCGAGCGCTTCTATCGAGGCGCTGCCGCGAAGACGCATCTGTCGGGCACGGGCATGGGGCTGGCGATTGCGCGAGGATTGTTGGCTGTGGAACGCGGTCGCATCTGGGTGGAAAACGGCCCCGACGGTGGTGCGCAGTTCACCATCCTGGTTCCCGCGACGAGGAAGGACCCCGAGCCCGCAGCCTCGCCAACCACATGACACAGGGCGCCCGCATCCTGCTCGTCGATGATGAGGTGTCCATCCAACGTGCGGTGGAGCCGCTGCTTCGATCGCGCGGCTATCAGGTGGACGTCGCGGGCACCGGGACGGAAGCGCTCAAGGTGTTTGCCGAGCGGACCCCGGACCTGATCGTGCTGGACCTTGGGCTGCCGGATATCGAAGGCACGGAAGTCTGTCGGCGCATTCGGGCCGGGTCCAAGGTTCCGATCGTCGTCCTCTCGGCGCGAGGTGCCGAGGGAGACAAAGTGAACGCGCTCGATCTCGGCGCAGACGACTACGTCACGAAGCCGTTCGGCCCTGAGGAGCTGCTGGCACGCATCCGAGTGGCGCTGCGCCGCGTGATGTCGGAAGACGAGGTGGAAACCGGCGTTTTCCGGGCCGGTGACCTGACCATCGACTACGACCGGCGGCGCGTACTCCGGCACGAGACGGAGATCCGGCTGACGCCCAAGGAATTCGAGCTCCTGTCGCTGCTGGCCCGCAATCACGACCGCGTGCTGTCGCACCGGACCATCCTGAAGGCGATCTGGGGACCGAACGCGGTGGAACAGACCGAGCACCTGTGGACGCTGGTCGCGCAGGTTCGAAAGAAGATCGAACCGGATCCGGGGAACCCGCAGTACCTGCTTAGCGAGCCCTGGGTCGGCTACCGGTTCGCTACGGGTGACTCGGGAGCCTGACTCGGACTCTGGGTCGACGTTAGTCAACGTCGACCGACATCCCTTCGCATCTTCAGGAGCTTTTCAGGCACTCTTTGGTCCCAACTCAGGCGGCGCTTCCTATGCTGTGAGTCTGGCGGCCATATGGCGCCTCTCAGGACTTCTTTGGGTACTTCTTGGCCCCTTCTCAGGCCCGAATGCCTATCGTGGAGCTCAGGAGATCATCGTGATGATTTGCTCGCGCAAAGCGTCCAGAAGCAACGTGATCGGATCTATCGGGATTGGGTTCTCCTACTAACGAGGTGCCTTGTGCTCGATCTCGTGTTCGTCAGCGTCTCCATTCTGTTCTTTGTCGTGAGCATCGGCTATGTGGCCGCCTGCGATCGGCTGATGAAGTGAGGGATGGAGTGCCTGATGAAGGGCGTAACGACATCAGTGATGGAGTGAGGTGACATACGTGGGCATCGACTACAGCACCGGCCTCCTCGTCAGCGTACTCATGCTCGGCTACCTGATTCTCGCGATGTTGAGACCGGAGAAGTTCTGACATGACTCTCAACGGCTGGTTGCAGATTCTCTTCTTCCTGCTCGCCATCTTCCTGGTAACGCCGGTCATCGGCGGCTACATGGCCCGGGTGTTCTCACGTCAACGCACGTGGCTGGATCCGGTGCTGCGGCCGTTCGAGCGGCTGGTCTATCGCGTCACCGGCGTCGACGAGACGCGCGAGATGCGATGGACCGAGTACGCGGTCGCGCTGCTCCTCTTCAGCGTGGTCTCGATGCTGGTGCTCTACGTGATGCAACGGCTGCAGCACATGCTGCCGTTCAATCCGCAGGGATTCGGTCCGGTGGCGCCGGACCTCGCGTTCAACACCGCCGCGTCCTTCACGACCAACACGAACTGGCAGGCATACAGCGGCGAAACGACCATGAGCTATTTCACGCAGATGGCCGGCCTCGCCTATCACAACTTCGTGTCGGCGGCGGTCGGCATCTCTGTGGCGATCGCGTTCATCCGCGGCATCGCCCAGACCGAGAAAGACACGCTCGGCAACTTCTGGGTGGACATGGTTCGCGCGTCGCTCTGGGTGCTGCTGCCGATTTCGATCGTCGGCGCACTCTTCCTCATCTCCCAGGGCGTCGTGCAGAACCTCAGGCCGTACGACACGGTGCAGACCGTGGAGGGTGTCAAGCAGGTGATCGCGCAGGGACCCGTCGCGTCGCAGGAGATCATCAAGCAGTTCGGCACGAACGGCGGCGGCTTCTTCAATGCGAACAGCTCGCACCCGTTCGAGAACCCGACGCCGCTCACGAACTTCCTGGCGATGTTCGGCATCTTCGCCATCTCGTCCAGCCTCACCT
>Ga0184612_10000910_pt1 | contig 14170 bp, 14 predicted proteins | sample PLM3_60_coex_FD_133163 | JGI IMG/M metagenome (GOLD analysis project Ga0184612, IMG submission 133163) | Groundwater sediment microbial communities from an aquifer in East River, Colorado, USA - PLM3_60_coex | ecosystem: Environmental > Terrestrial > Soil > Riparian zone | place: USA: East... | reverse complement strand
CGCTTGCCGACCGTGCCGGGATCGTGCGCTTCGGCGACGCCAGCGTCCCTATGGACGAGGCTTTGGCGACTGCGGTGGTGGATGTCGGTGGCCGCCCGTACGCGGTGATCAGCCTTCCCTTCCGAGGCGAGCGGGTCGGGGCCCTCCCGCTCCAGCTGGTCGAGCATGTCTTCGAGGCGCTCGCCCGGACTGCTGGGGCCACGCTCCACGTGTCGGGCACGGGTCGGAACGACCACCACCTGGCCGAGGCCGCGTTCAAGGCAGTCGGCCGCGCGCTGCGTGCCGCCTGCGAGCCCGATCCGCGCCGCGCCGGCGTCGCGTCGACCAAAGGGGTCCTCGGATGACCCGGATCGCGGTGGTCGACTATGGGGCCGGCAACCTCGTGAGCATCGCCCAAGCGCTCACCGCAGTCGGGGCCACGATTACAGTCGCTGTCCGTCCGGCTGACTTGACCGGCGCCGATGGGCTGATCATGCCGGGCGTCGGTGCCGCGGGTCCCGCGATGGAGCGCCTACGCGGCCAGGGTCTCATCGAGCCGATCCGGGAGTGGATCGAAGCCGGGCGGCCCTTTCTGGGGATCTGCCTGGGTCTGCAGCTCCTGTTCGAGGCGAGTGACGAGGATTCGGCGGACACCTTCGGCGTCCTGGCCGGGCGGACCGTTCGCCTGGTCTCCCCGCCGACGCTGCCCCACATCGGCTGGAACCAGGTGATCCGCACCCGGGCCCACCCGCTCTTCGAGGGCATCGAACCGGACGCCGACTTCTACTTCGTCCACTCCTACGCGGGCTCGCCGGCCGAGGTCCACGCGAACGTGGTCCTGGCCACGACCGAGCACGGCGGCCGATTCGTATCGGCGATCGCCCGCGACCAGCTGTTGGGCGTCCAGTTCCACCCGGAACGGAGCGGTCCGGACGGACTTCGACTCCTCGGCAATTTCGCGGCACTCGTCGAGGCACACGCCGAGGCCCTCCAGGTCCCCGTCTGATGCTCCGGCGCCGTGTCATCCCCTGCCTGGACGTCGCCGACGGGCGCGTCGTCAAGGGCACGCGCTTCATCGATCTGGTCGACGAGGGCGACCCACCCGAGCTCGCGGAGCGCTACGCGCGTGAGGGCGCCGACGAGCTCGTCTTCCTCGACATCTCGGCCGCTGCCGAGGGTCGCGCCACGCTGCTCGAGATCGTCGAACAAACGGCCAGGCGAGCCTTCATACCGCTCACGGTCGGCGGCGGCGTCAGGAGCGTCGACGCGATGAAGGCCGTCCTTCGGGCCGGCGCGGACAAGGTCTCCCTCAACACGGCCGCGGTCGCCAATCCGGAGCTCGTGACCGCGTGTGCACGTCGATTCGGAAGCCAGGCGGTCGTGGTCGCCATCGACGCGCGCGTCCGTGAGCCCGGGGGCGAAGCCGGTGGCTGGGAGGTGATGATCCGTGGCGGACGCGATGCGACCGGACTCGACGCCGTCGTATGGGCCCAGCGCGCAGTCGAATTAGGCGCTGGAGAACTGCTGGTCACCTCGATCGACCGAGATGGGACCGGATCTGGCTACGACACGGCGCTGCTCCGAGCGATCGTCGACCGCGTCCCAGTACCGGTGATCGCATCCGGGGGGGCGGCCACGCCGGCCGACCTCGTCTCGGCTGTTATCGAGGGCGGTGCCGACGCCGTCCTGGCGGCATCGATCTTCCACCGGCGGCTCGTCTCGATCGCCGAGGTCAAACAGGCGATGACCGACGCCGGTTTGCCGGTTCGGGCAGTGGCGAACGCGGCATGAACACGCAGCCGCGTCCGTCGTGGCCCGAGGACGGCCTCATCGCCGCGGTCGTCCAGGACGCCGCTGACGCCAGCGTCCTGATGGTCGGCTGGATGGACGAGGAGGCCTTCGAGGCGACGGTCGCGACGGGCGAAGTCCACTTCCACTCGCGATCCCGCGATCGTCTGTGGCGGAAGGGCGAGACCTCCGGCAACGTCCTCCACGTTCGGCGACTCGCCCTCGATTGCGACGGCGATGCAGTCCTACTCGAGGTCGATCCGGTGGGACCGACCTGCCACCGTGGCACCCGCTCGTGCTTCGATCCTGAGGGAGCTCCCGCGGAACGCACCGGCCAGGACCTGGCGTGGCTTGAGACGCTCTGGTCAGTCATCGCCGCGCGAGCTCGCGAGCGTCCGATCGGCTCGTACACGACGAGCCTCGTCGAAGGCGGTGTGGACGCCACGTCGCGGAAGGTAGTCGAGGAGGCGACCGAGGTTCTGATCGCGGCCAAGGACGACGCCGCGGCCGGGGCTACTGGCGTCGATCGCGCCGTGACCCGAGGCGCCCTCGTGGGCGAGACCGCCGACCTCCTGTACCACGCCCTTGTGCTTATCGCCGAGCGGGACGTCTCGCCCAGAGCCGTCGTCGATATCTTGCGGTCCCGCCACGGGGACTAATGGTTGTCGATTGGTTGCCGGCAATCCGCTCCGCTTCTGCCTGGCGATGGCGACGTGTCGGCGACTCAGTGAACTTCGGGTAGCGGAGGGCGCGGTACTTGGCCTTGGCGGATCTTGAAGCCGGTGGAGTTTGAAAGCACATCGAGGCCATCACGCTCCATTCGGATGTCGGCTGCGCCCTTGCCGGCCCGCAGGTTCCGGAGGGTGATTGACGGCAGCCAGTCAGGCAGGTTCGGGTTGACATAGATCGTGCGCTGGCTGCCCTCGGCGTGGATCCCACACAGGATCGCCACCAACCGGAAGACCGCCGCGGCGGCCCAGGCCTGGGGGACATTCGCGCCCAGATACTGGACCGGGAAGGTGCCGGCCTCGCGGGGCAGCCCGGCGAACAGCTCCGGGAGGCGGTGCGACTCGAACTTCTCCGCCGCGGCGAAGATCCCCTCGGCGACCCGCTGGGCCTCTTCGATGCGTCCATACCGCCGGAAGCCGCCGGCGATCGTCGCGTTGTCGTGTGGCCAGACCGACCCGAGGTGGTAGGAATACGGGTTGTAGCCCGGATGGTCCGCCGAAAGCGTCCGGATCCCCCACCCGCTCCACATGTCGGGCGCCATCAACCGATCGACCACTCGGTCGGCCCGCTCGGCAGGCACGATCCCGCTCGCCAGGCAATGGCCGGCGTTGGAGGCGACGCTCCGGATCGGCCGCTTGTCCCCGTCGAGTCCGAGGTAGTACGTGCCTTCGCTCTCCCACCAGAAGGCGTCGTTGAACCGGTCGTACAGGTGCCGAGCCCGCACGCGCAGCTCCTGCGCCCCGTCAGGGTCGCCGAGGGCGTCCCGCATCCCGGCCATCCGGAGCAACGCGTCGAACGCATAGCCCTGGAGCTCGCAAAGTGCGATAGGGAGCCGTGGGATCGATCCGTCCTCGTGCTGGATCGCGACCGCGGAATCCTTCCACCCTTGGTTGAACAGCCCGCGTGTCGAGCGCGTCGCGTACTCCTGGAAGCCGTCGCCGTCGCGGTCGCCAGCGTCCAGGACCCAGCGGAGAGCGGCCTCAGCAGCGGCACGATAGCGCCGTAGGAGCCGCCTATCGGCCGACCACTCGTACGCGTAGGAGAGGACGACGATGAAGAGTGGCGTCGCGTCGTGGGTCCCGTAATACGGCGCGAATGGCAATAACCCCAAGTCGGCAAGCTCGCCGAAGCGCAGCTCGTGGGGTATCTTGCCCGGCTCCTTGTCCTGTTCCGGATCGTCATCGGTCGCCTGGAACGCGGCCAGCCGGTCGAGCGCACCGATCGCGAACTCCGGGAAGCCGCTGATCGACTCCATGGCCACGACCAGGGAGTCTCGCCCGAACAGGGTCACGTACCAGGGGATGCCGGCGGCCGGTACGAAGACGCTCCTGCCGACGGCGAACTCCTGGATCCTGAGCGCCTCCATGTCGGCAACGGCCTGCCGCCAGATGGTTGGCAGGGTGGGATGGGCGGCCTCGATGCCGACGGGCGGCAGGACCTCCGTGTCGATGTGGGCCGCCTGGGGGAGGAGCGCATTGCACGGGAGGACGCGGGCGCGCCGTCGGTCGATGACCGGAAGCCAATGCAGGCAGACGTGCCAGGTTGCCTTCGGAACGAGCGAGATGGCGAAGACGAGGTGGCCGTTGGCGAACTGTGGGGCGCTATCCGCGCGATCGACCTTGACGATCAAATCCCGGCGAAACGTTAGGTTCCGATACGTCGTCCGAAGCTCGCCTGCTTTCCGGCGCCAGGTGGTCTGGACGTCGCCCCTGCGAACGAGCTGCTTCCAGCGAACATCGAAGATGTCGGCGAAGTCGGAATCGATCTCGACCTCCAGCACGAGCCGGACCGGTGTCGGGGCATAGCTCGTCAGGTCGTAGTCCTCGTGGATCCCGTCGCTGAGAGTGCGGTCGAGACGGAGGCCGATCGAGCGGGCCGGAAGCGCCGGTGCCGCGGACCCCATGACGCCAGTTCCGAGAGGCAACTCGGGTGTCGTGAATTCGTGGCGGGCCGAAAAGTGTTCGATCCGCGAGGCGTTGATCAGCAGCGGCGCACGACCGTTGACCGTGACCCGGTAGCCAGACACGAAGCGGGTGTCTCGGGCGAAGAATCCGACGTCGTCTCCCGGCGCCATCGTGGCGTCCGGCTGGGCGATCAGGAACCGGTTGTTGTGGTTGATCGTGATCGTCGAAGGACCGACGATGACAGGCACGCCCTACCCTCCGTAGCGGCTGATGGCCTTGATCGGGCTCCAAAAAATCGTCAATGACTCGTGGGACGGTACGGTGCGAGGTCGACGCCAGGTCCCCCTGCGCTTTCGGACCCGGAACCACAAGAGACCCTTGCTCTCGAACCAATCAGATCGCCAGATGATGCGATTTGGCTGGCGAGGAAGGATTCGAACATCGATCTCCTTGTCGATGTCGGTTCCATTGCTGGTTCGACGTCCCGCAACTAGACTGCCACTCTCCCGAGCGGGAGTAACTCAGCTGGCAGAGTGTCTGCTTCCCAAGCAGAATGTCGCGGGTTCGAATCCCGTCTCCCGCTCCACTTTCCTGTTCGTGCTCAGGACGACACGCTTACGACGTCCAAATCGCCGCTCCGTCGAGGCTTGGCCGCCTCCCTCACTGGGTGCCGAGGTGCCACAGAACTGCGCCGCCCTCGCCCGAGGCGCTGTAGCTGTGGCCCACCACCTGGCCACAGTCGTTGATGAGGACAGCTTGGCTCACGGAGTCGCTTGCGAGGTCGGTCTTCGTGCCGTCCTGCCAGAGGAAGTCGTGGAAGGGCGCGCCGCTCCGGCCCACGACCTGGCCGCGTTCGTTGATGGCGTCGGCGTAGCTTTCGTTTCCGCCGAGCGTCCCGAGATCGACCATCGTGCCGTCCTGCCAGAGGAACGGATGAATGCCACTCGAAGCCGTGTGGCTCCAACCCACGATCTGCCCACGGTCACTGATGGCGACTGCATCGCTGTAGGCTCCACCGAGTGTTCCGAGGTCGGTCATCGTGCCGTCCTGCCAGAGGAAGGCGTGCTGCTCGCCTGACGGCAGGTTGCTCCAGCCCACGACCTGGCCACGGTTGTTGATGGCCCTGGGGTTGCCGACCCCCCCGCCCAGTGTTCCGAGGTCGGTCATCGCGTCGTCTTGCCAGATGAAGGCGTGGCCGGCGCTCCTGCCAACGACCTGGCCACGGTTGTTGATTGCGATCGCGTCACTCACGTCTCCGGGGTCGCTGTGAGGGCCCGCGAGCCACCCGAGGTCAGTCATCTTGCCGTCCTGCCAGAGGAAGGCATGGCCTGCGCTTTGGCCCACGACTTGGCCGCGGTCGTTTATGGCAACAGCTTCACTGGAGATTCGGTCGAGGGTTCCGAGATCGGTCATCTCGTCGTTCTGCCAGATGAATGCGTGCCGCTGGCCCGAGCTCGTCCAGCTCCAGCCTACGACCTGGCCACCATCGTTGATGGCAGTGGGGTAGCTACCGTCTCCACCGAGCGTTCCGAGGTCGACCATTGAGCCGTCCTGCCAGAGGAAGGTGTGATTCTGGTCTGAGGCCGTGGTGCTCCAGCCGACGATCTGGCCAAGGTCGTTGATGGCAGTGGGGAAGCTACTGGTGCCACCGAGCGTCCCAAGACTTATGGGCGAAATGGTGATCTGGTCGCCGATGCGGATCCGATCCGGGTCGCTGATCTGTGGGTTGCTCGAGAGCAACGCCTCGACGGTCACGCCGTGCTCTCGGGCGATGGTCGCGAAGGTGTCGCCGGCGACGACGAGGTACGCCTTGGGCGGGAGACACGCGAGGATTGGACTCGCGATCGGCACCGGGGCAGGTTCCGGGGTCGCGACCGATGTTGCCGGTGGAGCAGGAACTACGGTGCCCGCCGGCGATGCGGCCGTCGCCTGGGTGGGTGTAGGTGGCGAGCTCGCCGGCTCCGGGGGACTGCCGCAGCCGGCGAGCAGAATCGACGTCATGAGGCATGCGGGCAACGTGGAACGCCTGGTCGGTCGCCTATGCGAATCCTTCATGTTCATACACCCCGGCCCGGTGGAATGATCGCTTCCCGCGATCGATGCCTGCGACGAATCGCGCGACTAACGGGACGCTGCCGATCGGCTTGGACGGTGCTTAGACGCGCGAGTCCGATTGGTGTCACGAATCGCGCGACGCTCGGGCCGACCCGCGGCCGCCAGGGCACTCTCAGGATCAAGGAACGTGGTGCCAAACTTGGCTTCGTGGCGCTCGGGTATCTCCGATCGTCCTGCCCGGCTGCCGCGACACTCTAACTATCGGCGATTCACTCGCCACTTCACGCTCACGCTACTACGCTCGCGAGCTCAGGACTTCCCAAGCAGAATGTCGCGGGTTCGAGCCCCGTCTCCCGCTCCACTCCCTCCCCTGGCGGTTGATCGGCGCGATTCGCTGCCCGTCAACCGGCGGATGAGCGGACCGGAGCGGTCCGGTGGGGTTGCCAACAAGCCGAACGGCCCGTGGCTCTCGGGGCCGGAGGCTCCACGACATCCTGTCCTGGTCAGCGCGTGTTCGCGACGACGTTCTGCGCACAATCGGGGGCTAACGGTCCTCGCCACGATCGCCGATCGCGTCGGCCTAGAGCAGCATGCCGCCGACGACGAGCGGCTTGCGTCCACTGCGGTCGGACATCACAGACTTCCTGTACCGATCGAGGCCGGACACGGCTACGATCAGAGGAGGCGCGGGAGAATCCAGATGCCGCTGTTCATGGATCGCCATGATGTGCCCGGAGTGACGGCCGAACAGGTCGCACAGGCGCATCTTGCCGACCTCGAGATGGGGGCCAAATTCGGGGTGCAGTTCCTCGCTTACTGGTTCGATGCCGATCAAGGCGAGGCATTCTGCCTAGCAAGAGCACCCACCGGTGATTCGCTGACGGCCGTGCACCGGGAAACGCACGGCCTCATCCCCAACGAGATCATCAGCGTCTCGGAGGACAACGTTCTGCGGCTCCTCGGGAGGATGAGCGAGACCGGCGGTGAAACCCAAGGCGTCAACCCGTTCCGGACGATCCTGTTCACGGACCTGCAGGGTTCGACGTCGATACTGCAGGCGGCCGGACAGTCCGCGTTCATGGTCCTTCTCACGGAGCACGACCTGATCATCCGGCGAGCGCTTGTGGCCTCACGCGGACGCGAGGTGAAGCACACGGGCGACGGGATCATGGCCTCGTTCGACGATGTGGCGAGCGCGCTGGAATGCTCGATGGCGATCCAGACCGGGTTCGAGGCACGAGCAGCCGAGGGCCAGACACCGGAACTTCGCGTGCGGATCGGGATCGCCGCCGGCGAACCGGTCGACCACAACGACGACCTGTTCGGGTCGACGGTCACCCTGGCCAGCCGGATCTGTGACGCCGCCGATGCCGGGCGGATCCTGACGTCCGACCTCGTTCGCGATCTGGGCATCGAGCGAGGCTTCACGTTCGATGGCGGTCGCGAACTGGTCCTGAAGGGGTTCTCCGGTCCGATCCGCGTATTCGAACTCGCGGCTAGGGAGCGCTGAGGGCGCTCTGGGCGGGTTCCGGCCCTCGGCCAGGAGCCGGTCCACTTCGGGGGATCCCGGGAGGAGCCAGGTCTGGCAGTTGACCAAGCACCCTGGGTCCGCGACGGTTCACCTGCCGGAGACGCGTGAAGTACGTCGGGTAGGTCCCGAACTCCGCCAGGCGTGCCACGAATGTGTCCTCGTTCGGGGCAAGGAGAAGCGGGCTCGCCGCCCGTTCGCGTCCGATCGTGGTGGTGCGCTCGCCGGATGCCGCGGTCGAGCAGAACGAGCCACCGCCGTGCGTCGGGTAGACGGCGAGGTCGTCGGGGAGCGCAAGGATCCGCGCGTGCAGCGAGCGATTTAGCGCTCGAGCGAGTGGCTTGGTCTGGTCCGGCGCGATCAGGTCGGTCCGAGTGACGGAGCCGGGCAGGAGCGATCCGCCCGAGAACAGCGCAAGCGCCGTGCGCCCATCCCTCAGCAGGTCGGACAGGTGCTCTGGCGTGTGACCCGGTGTCGCGATCGCCTCGAGGACGAGACCGCCGAGGTCGAGCGTCTCGCCGTCCACCATGGATGCGCGAATCCGCCTGTGCCGCCACACTCTAACTAACGCTGATTCGCTCGCCCTTCCACGCCCACGCCACAACGCTCACGAGGTCAGGACTTCCCAAGCAGAATGTCGCGGGTTCCTATCCCGTCTCCCGCTCCAAGTCCTCCCCACGTTCGGCGCGACATCCGGATTCCAGGCTATCGCATGAGCGGTCCAATCTGATCAGCCTTGAACTCGCCCGACCGAGAGTCCATCTTTGGCCGACCCAGCCGCCGTGATCGCGATGGAGGGGCGCTAGAGCTCGATGGAGCGTGACGATCCCGCCTACGGGGGCCAGAGCGAGTACACGCCGTTCTTCCTCAGGATCTACGACCCCGTGGTCCTTGGCTTGTTCACCCGGGTCGTGTGGCGATGCCCCACCAGCCGACTGGTAGAGGGATACCGGCGACACGTCCGCCCTCTGCACCTCGACGTTGGTCCGGGCACAGGCTACTTCCTGGAACGAGCCGGCCTGCCTGAGGGCAGCCCAGTCACGATCCTGGACCCGAATGTGCATGTCCTCGATCACGCCTCCCGGCGGCTGCAGCGGTTGGACATCACGACCGTCGAGGCCGATGTCTGCAAACCGCTTCCCCTCGATGGGCCGTTCGACTCTGCGGCCCTGAACGGGGTGATCCATTGCCTACCCGGACCGCTTTCACGCAAGGCGGGGGCCGTGGCCAACGTGGCCGCCGTTCTCGCACCGACAGGCGTCCTCTTCGGCGCATCGATTCTTGGGATGTCCGGGCCGCAGACATGGTTGTCACGGAGGGTGCTCGCCGCCAACAACCGGCGCGGCATCTTCGACAACCTCGACGACACCCAGGAGGGGCTCGGCGAAATCCTCGGGGCATCGTTCGAACAGGTGGAGCTCGACACGATCGGCTCGTTCGCGATCTTCGCGGCCTCGAATCCGCGCACGAACTTGTCGATCGTTCCGACACCATAACTGCGCCCGATTCGCTCGCTCGTCCACGCTCACGCTACAACGCTCACGAGGTAAGGACTTCCCAAGCAGCATGTCGCGGGTTCGAATCCCGTCTCCCGCTCTACTCCCTCGTTCTGATCTCAGGAAGACACCCTACGGGGTGTCTTCTCCTGTTCCTGAGCCGTTCGGGCCCGTACACGCCTCTTTTCTCTGGCCTGCTGGCGGGGGCGCTGGGAACGACCGGCTCCCGGGCGAGTAGGTTTGTGGGCGATGACGTACGACGCGCTCGTCGCCCTCGAGCACGAAAACTGGATCGACTACTTGACGGGCGTCGTTGGCTGCACCAGTCGAGCCAAAGTGATTCGCGCGGGCGGGGTGGTTACGATCCTGACGGGCCTTCCCTTTGATTGGTTCAACCAAGTCCTGATCGAAGACGAGGAGGCGACACCGGCCGGCGTCGTCGCCGGCGTGGCCGAGGCGCGCGAGCGGGGCGACCAGTTCGTCGTTCGCCTGCGCGACGGCATCGATGATCGTTTCATCCCGACCCTGACCCAGGCAGGACTCGCGCCCGCGGCGCAGGAGGCCTCGACGCCCGGCATGGTCGCGTTCCCAATCAACCACGACGCAATCGCAGAGCATGCGGCTCCCGAGCTTGACATCCGCCGGGTGACCGACGCCGCCGGTATCGACGCCCACCGCCAGGCCGTGACTGCGGGGTTTGGTTCGGATCCGGCGGTCGCCCTGGGAACCGCGTGCTTGGACCTCCTCGACCGGCCGGAGTGCGTGGTCTACGTGGGATACGCGGGCGGTGACCCTGTCGCCTCCGGGCTGGGCTGGCGGACCGGCCGGACCGTTGGGGTCTACAGCATCGCGACCATCGAATCGGCGCGCCGACGCGGATACGGGGCGGCGATGACGGCGCGTGTGACGGCCGACGGCGTGGCCACCGGCTGTGACGTGGCGGCGCTCCAGGCGAGCGAGATGGGGCGCCCGACCTACGAGCGCCTGGGCTTCCGAACTGTCGTTAGATACGCTGCGTACGTCGATCCGGTCCGTGGGGCATGACCGCACGTGCTGGCGAGGGAGGGTCTTAGACGCCCTCGAGGAAGGTACCCAACAGCAGGAGCACGAAGGCTGCAATGGCGGCGTAGAGCGCCAAGGTGCCGGCGGCGAAGCCGGCGATCGTGCCCGGCAGGATGTTCGTGAAGAAGACGAGCGCCGCGAATACTGTCAGCAGGGCGGCGACCGCGATGGTGCTGGTCCTTGGAGCATAGTTGCTGCGACGACGCATCAGATCCCCCGTACCAGCGAGCCGATGATCAGCAGCGTCGGCGAGGCGATGATCAGGATGCGCGCGAACTCCTGGCTGACTTTGATGCCGACCGCCGAGAGCGCATCCCCGAGCACCTGGTTGAGCGGCGCGATCGAGAAGAGGCCGCCCTCCAGTGAGAGCCCGATCACCATCAGCAAGACCGCGATCACGACCGTGGCCAAGTAGGGCGGGTTTGGTTTCACGCGGCGAGTATAGGTCCGCTTTCGCTCGCTTCGAGCGCTAATTCCTGCCCGACGATACGGCGCCCGCGTAGAGGCCCAGGAGTCGGCTTCGAAGGGGACCGCCTGCGCCCACGAGCTCGAGGAAGTCCGCGGCGTCGAGCGCGAGGAGCGTGCCATCCGTCTCGGCCGTGACCGTAGCGCTGCGAGGCGATCCCCGAAGGAGCCCGAGCTCGCCGAACACCTCGTCGGCGCCCAGGCGCCGAAGCACGGTCTCGGGTCCGCTGGGTGTCGATCGCTGCGTCACGACGAAGGTCCCTGACTCGATCATGTAGAAGCGATCGGCCGGATCGCCCTGCCGGACCACCGTCTGGCCTGCCGAGACCGTAACCTCCCGGACGCGAGCGAGGGCCGCCTCGAGCCTGGCCGACGGGACACCTGTGAACAGCGGCAACCTCGCAACGGCCGCCAACGTCGCTTCGAAACGGCTGGGTTCCCTCGTTCCGGCTCGGCCGATGAACGCCAGCCCCGCGACGGTGGCCACGACCACCGCCAGCGCCGACACTCCCAGCGTTGGTGCGGCACCGACGTTGACGACGAGGATGGGCAACACGATCGCCCCGGCAGCGCCAACCAGCGTGTTGATCGACATGAAGATCCCGATCCAACGGCCGCGGAGCTCATCAGGGACGACGCGCTGAAAGATCGTCGTCATCACCACGTCGATGATCATGGCTCCAGCATTGGCAACGGCGATTGCCACGAGGGCCACGACGAGCAGCGGGATCGCGCCGAGGAAGAGCAGCCCGACGCCGAAGACGATCGCCCCGCCGATCAGCGGTCGTCGCAGGTCGCGTCGCAGGACGAGCACGCCCGAGCCGATGGCACCAAGCAACCCGCCAACACCGATCGCCGCGTTCAGGTAGCCGTTCGCTGACTCGCCTGACTGAAGAACGTCGATGGCCAGGATCACGGTCAGCGTCTGCAGGCCGCTGTCGAAGAAACCATCGAGGGCCTGGATGATCCCAATTCCGACCAGTGGCAGGAGCGCCACGCTGGTTCGCGACGCAGCGCGACCCGCTGGTTTCGGCGAGTCGGCCGTGCGGGCCGGCGCCGGCTCGGTCGAACCTGCCGCAGCCGGCGCGACATTCGTCGACGGCGGAAGCCCCAACAAGACGATGGCGACGACCACGAAGGTCAGCGCGTTCAGGAAGAAGGCCACCGTCACGGCGCCGAGGGCGAGCAGCACGCCGCCGATCGCCGGCCCGAGGATGAAGCTCAAGTTTTCGAGACTCGACCAGGCGCTGTTGGCGGGCCCAAGTTGGCGCTCGTCGGTCACCAGATTGGGGACGTACGCGCCCATCGCGGGATAGAAGAACGCCGATCCGCAGGTCGCCAGGATCGCCAGTACCGCGATTGGCAGGACTGGCGCGTCGATCACCAGGAGCAACGCGATCAGGACCATGATCGATCCTCGCCATAGGTCGGAGACGAGGAGGACCAGCCGGCGGTCGAAGCGGTCGGCCACGACCCCGGCCGGGATCGACAGGACGACATAGGGGATGACCCGAACGGCTCCGAAGAGACCAACCAGGGCCGCGTCTCCGGTGTCGCGATAGATCACGACGAAGATCGCGACGATGTAGAGCCAGTCCCCGATGCAGCTGACGAACTCGCCGACGAGCAGCTTCGTAAGAGGCCGGTTCGCGAGGAGCTGCCGATAGGTGCCGAGACCTGCCACGCGGTTCGACCTCCGTTGGGCGCGAAGGCTAGTTGGTGATTCGGGTATCCCTGGGGGCGCCGGGACAGACTACGTGCGGCGTGGATCGCTCGTCGGTTGATCCGTGCGATTGCCACAAGCCACGATGCCCGTCAGGATCTGAGGAGTGGACGTCGTGGCGCAATCAGACGAGCCCGGGACGTGGAACCCGCTCGTGGCACTCGACGATCCCTACCCGGTATACCGGCGCCTTCGCGACGAGGCACCGCTCTATCACGACGAGCGGCTGGATCTGTGGGCCTTCTCCCGATTCGATGACGTCCAGGCGGCATCGAAAGACTGGGAGACCTACTCGAGCAGTGTCGGCGGGTTTGGCAACGACATCGACGACACGTACCAGCTGTTCCTGCCGGCCGGCGATCTGGCGGGAGTCGACCCCCCGCTACATACGCGTCTGCGGGGAGCTTTGCGACTTGCCTTCAGCCCGTCCGCACTCCGAACCCGATTCGAGCCGATCGTTCGCCGGAAGGTCAACCAGCTGATCGACGCCTTCGCGGACACCGGCCACGCCGATCTCGCGCGCGACCTGGCGAGACCCCTCCCTGGAACCACCATGTTTTCCTGGTTCGGCTTTCCCGAATCCGATCATCCGCAGCTCCTCACGTGGTTCGGCCAAATGCTCGAGCGGGACCGAGGCGTTCGGGCGTTGCCGCCGCGTGCCCTTGCGGGGAGAGATCAGATGAGGGAGTACATGCAGGCTGCTGTCAGGACGCGTCGGACCGCGCGCCGCGAAGACCTCATGAGCTTCCTCGTCGACGCCAACGACGAAGGGCTGATCAGTACGGACGAGCTGCTCGGCAGCTCGATGCTCCTCTTCATCGCCGGCATCACGACGACCTCGGGATTGATCTCAAACTCGCTATTCCACCTTGAGCGTTTTCCGGACCAGCGGGAGCTGATGCATCGAGACCCGACCGTTATCCCGGCAGCGATCGAGGAGCTGGTCCGCTTCGACGCGCCGATCCAGGCCCTCGCGCGGACCGCGACGCGTGACGTCCAGGCCCACGACGGTGTCATTCCGGCGGGCGCTCGGGTTGCGCTCGTGTGGGCGTCGGCAAATCGGGACGAGCGGCGGTGGGTTGATCCGGACCGCCTCGACATCACCCGCGCGCCGCAACGGCATGTCTCATTCGGCGACGGAATCCATCACTGCCTCGGCGCTCCCCTTGCACGCCTCGAGGCGCAGATCGTGTTCGAGGAGTTCTTCCGACGCATCCCCGAATACGCGGTCTCGGGCCCGATCATCCGGATCAAGACGCCGACAGATCGAGCCCTGGAGTCGCTGCCCGTCGAGTTCTGACTTGCCTTGAGTGCGCCAGTCCCAGGCGGTGTGCCGCAGCCTTCTCGGACTGCTTCGGGGCGGCGTGACCGAGTCCCGGCAGCGACTTCCGTGCCCGAATCCGGACGCTCAGACCGTCGAGCCGGCGATCGACGCTGGTTT
>Ga0184612_10000908_pt1 | contig 14190 bp, 6 predicted proteins | sample PLM3_60_coex_FD_133163 | JGI IMG/M metagenome (GOLD analysis project Ga0184612, IMG submission 133163) | Groundwater sediment microbial communities from an aquifer in East River, Colorado, USA - PLM3_60_coex | ecosystem: Environmental > Terrestrial > Soil > Riparian zone | place: USA: East... | reverse complement strand
GGTGATTGGACGGCTTCCACATCGAGAAGAAGCCCTCCGGTACCCTTGCCTCCAGCCCGGAGATGCCCCCCACATGCGAGAGTCCGATGGCCATCAGCGTGATTGAGCCGAGGATCAGCACGACCGCTTGCAGCACCTCGGTGTAGACCACGGCGCGCAGACCGCCGAAGATCGTGTACAGCCCGGTGACGACGATGAGGACGATGGCCGCCGTGTAGAAATTCCACCCTGTCACCGCGCGGATCACGATCCCGCCTGCGTAGAGTGTCACGCTGATCTTTGTGAGAACGTAGCCGATCACGGAGACCCACGTGAAATACGTCCGCGATGCGGAGTTGTACCGCTTCTCCAGAAACTCCGGCATCGTGTACACGCCGCTCTTGAGGTAATAGGGAACGAAGAGCCAGCCGAGCAGGAGCAGAATGAGGCACGCGAGCCACTCGAAGTGGCCGACCGCGAGACCGCTTCCCGCACCCGTGCCGGCCAGGCCGACCAAGTGCTCAGAGCCGATGTTCGAGGCGAAGAGGCTGGCCCCCACGGCGAACCAGGTGACGTCGCGGCCCGCCAGGAAATAGTCGGAGCTCACCTGCTTTTCGCGCAGCGCGGCCCACCACGCGATGCCGAACAGGATGATGAAATAGACCGCAATGAACAGCAGGTCGAACGCGTGGAGATTGCTCATTGGGGGGGCCTTGAGGAGTTGAGGAGATATTGAACTGCGAGATCCGTGAGCGTCCACAGCTGCACGTCTGAGCTCGAGCCGTAGCGGGTCGGCCGCATGGCACCGTTGTCGATGCGGTAGCTCCACAATTCGGCGTACCGCAGCCCGGAGAGATCCACGGCGTCGCGAATTTGCGCGATGGCCGCTCTCGTCTCCGGACGATGGCGCGTCGCGAGCGCGGCGAGGAGAATGTTTACATCGCGGCCCCACACGACCCGGGGTGAGTGATACAGGTCGCGCTCGAACATCTGCCAGACATCGGGCGACGCGTAGGCGTCGTTCGCGGTCACCGGTCCCAAACCTGGGATGAAGAGTCCAACCGGATGAGGCAACACGAACGGACGCAACAACTCGCGTTCGCGTTCGGGCCCAAGATCCTCGAGCAGCAACCACATCGCGGGATCCGTGCTCATGACCGGGATGGGCCGCCCCGCGCTGTCGAGCGACACCGCGTGGAAACGCAGCGTGTCTTTCAATGCGTCGCCGCTGCGGGCCAGGCTCGCTGCCCACACGTCGCGCTCCGCCTCAGGCAGCGCCGCCATCCTGACGCCGAGCCGTGCGGCGACTTCCTCGGGCGGGAGCACGACTGCGAAGTGCCGATCCGTGCCACGCCAGACCGCGGCGCCGCGCGCGATGCTCGCCGCGTCTTCGATCCCCGGCTCCCCCAGCGCGCGCAGCGCACTGTCGATCGTCCCAATCGCGCGCAGCGCCGCCGGCACCCACACGACATTGACGTCGAACGCGAACCGCCCGCCCGCGTAGCCGACGCGGCTGTCGCGCCAGCTGCCGGGGTGCCACCAGCCGTCGTCGTCGCGGCGGAAGCTCACGAGATTCGTCGCGATCGGATCGCGCGCGTACGGAGCGGCCTGCCGCGCGACGTACGCGAGACTCTTGCGCAGCGCCGCCCCCCAGCGCGCAACGAAGCGGCGCTTGCGCGCATCAGGCACGGACGCATCGGCGAAGTAGCGGCCCGCGACGACGGGCAGCTGAAAGTCATCGTCCACCATCCAGTAGTTCTCGCGCGTCGCTTGCAGGTTCTGCAGCAGACGGCGGTCGCCGGTCTTCAGGAACTCGGCCCCATTCTCTCGAATCGCCTGGCCGCCGAGTGCTTCTTCGTGGCTCACGTCGCCCGCGGGCCCGAGCTTGGCAAGCGCCGCGCCGATCACGAACTCCGCCATCGTGTCGGACCACACCGGCTCCATCAGCAGCGCCGTCATCAGCATGTCGCGCCCGAAGTAGGTCGCGTACGTCGGCAGGCCCGCCATGAGCTTCTGTTTGGAGCTGAGCAGCTCGAAGCCCCGGATCTCGCGCTCCAGGCGCTGCGACTGAACGGAATCGGCGAAGTGCCGGAAGGCGGTATTGAAGATCTGATCGCGATTGAGGGGATCGAGGGCGGGGCCGTCGGTCGCGATTTCGACCAGCAGCTCCACCGGCTCGGCGCCGCGCGGGCGGATGGTCAGCACGCGCCCTAAGAGCTGCGCACGCGATCGTCCGGCGTCGCCGCTGATCGTGAGCCACATGTGGTTTCTGGCATCGAGGCTCGGTTGATAGACCTGCGCGCTCCAACGCGAGCGGCTGCGTGTCAGTGACAGCAGCGGAACCAACCGGCTGGGATACGCGCCGCCGAGCCGCCGGGCGAGCGCGGTGAACTCCTGCGGCACGAATGCCGGGGCATTGATCGAATCGCGCACGCGTCCCGCGTATCCGAAATCGCGCTCGATACGCATTGAGCCGAGCAGGATCTGCCCTATTTGAACTAACCGCCCGCCCTGCACGGTCAGCTTGTAGCGTAACCAGCGCCGAGCGGCGCGGCCGCCCCGACCGCCTGTCGCACCAACCGTTGCCGGCCCAGCACCGAATGCGACCGCCGCATTTGTCTCTTGACCGCCCGCATTTGTCTCTTGACCGCCCGAGTCCCGCACCGTGAACCCGATGCTCTCATTCAACGCATCCGCCCACAAGTGCACCACGCGCCCGGTCTTCCCGTCGATGTAGATCTCGACGGCATTGCGGCGGGAGTCGCGATAGAGACGCGCGCTGTAGCCTGCGTATGCTGCCGAGTCGTCGAGTCCGCGGGTCGGAAATTCAAGCACCGGCGGGGCTTCCCGCGCGGGTGCAGTTTGAATCGCGAGCAGGATGGCCAGCAACATGGCGGTAGATACTCCGCCCATGACGCACCCTTGACAAGGGCTGGATCGGGCAGCAATTCGGTGGGAATAACCGTCATTCCGATGGACAGCTGACCCGCTTGCGGGAGGTAATAGCGATGCATCTGAAACGCCCCGTAGGTCCCATTCTCGCGTTCCTCGCAGTTCTCGCTACACCACTCGCCGCGCAAAATGGTTCGATCCGTGGACAAGTGGTCGACAGCGTGACCCAGCAAGGGCTCGGCGGTGCCACGGTCGAGCTCGTGTTTCGGTCGACTGGGTTAACGGTTCAACCCGGACGGCAGATCATGACGGATGCCGAGGGCCGGTTCACGATGAGCGACGTCGTGCCGGGCGCTGTGACGGTGAAGGCGACGCGGATCGGTTATGGTCCGCAGCAGCACGAAGTCAACGTCACGGCGGGCGGAACCGCCGACGCGCGTTTCGTGCTCGCGCCGCAGGCGTCAGTGCTCGAGCCGGTCGTCGTCACGGGATATGGCTCGCAGCGCCGCGAAGCGATCACGGGTTCGGTGTCGACGGTTGACGGGAACGTGGCGAACGTCGGAGTCAAGACGAACGCCGTTCAGCTGCTGGAAGGACGGGCGGCCGGCGTCAACATCATCCAGAACAGCGGAGAGCCGGGTTCCGGCGCACAGGTGTTGATCCGCGGCGGCAGCTCGCTGAGCGCGACCAACGAACCGCTGTACGTGATCGACGGCGTGCCGATCAACAACGTGCCGACCGAGCCCCAATCCGCGGGAGTCGTCGGTGACCCGTCGCTGCCCCGTAATCCGTTGAACCTCATTAACCCGGGCGACATCTCGTCTATCACCGTGCTGAAGGACGCGTCGGCGACGGCGATCTACGGCAGCCGCGCGTCGAACGGCGTCGTCCTGATCGAGACCAAGCGCGGGAACGCGTCGAGCGGGCCGACGTTCGAGTACGACGGCTACGTGTCGACGTCCAGCCCCGCTCGACGCCTCGAGGTACTGAACGGCGCCGAATATCGCGCCTTTGTGACGGACCAGGTGGCCGCATGGCGGACCGATTCGACCGCCTTCTGTGGCAGACATCCGACGTGTGCGGCGGACACTAGCGTGCACTATCCGGATTCGGCGGCCGCCTTCGACGGCCTGCAACCGTCGCATCTCGGCACCCTCGGCACCGCGAATACCAACTGGGCCGACGCCATCAGCCGTTCGTCCGTGACCCATAATCACAACCTGTCGTTCGCAGGCGGGACCGAGGCGACGCGTTATCGGGCATCTCTCAACTACGCGAACCAGAAGGGTGTGACGCTCTCGAGCGGCCTCGAGCGGATTCAGGGGCGTCTCAGCGCCACCCACTCGGATCTGAACAATCGCCTGCGGATGGAGCTCAACGTCACGACCTCGCGCGTCAACAACACCTACCTCACATATGAGAACAACGGCGGATTCGAGGGCGGGGTGTTTGAGAACGTCGCGACGTTCAATCCGACGCAGCCCATCACGGTGACGGATTCGACGGGGACGCGCTTCTACGAAGTGGGCGGAACAACCATCCGCAATCCGGTGGCGCTGGCCGACCAGATCATCAACATTGGCCAGACCACCCGCACGCTGGCAAATGGAACTGTTTCGCTCGATCTCACGCCGGGTCTGACAGCGAAAGTGACCGTCGGATTCGATCTCTCCGGTGGCCAGCGCCAGGAGTACTATCCTCTCTCGAACCCCGTCGGCCAAGCAGTGGGGGGCGGGATGGCGCGGCAGTCCGATCTGGAAAACCAGACGCAGACCGTGCAGACGGTTCTCAATTATCAGCGGCAATTGGGGAACAACACCCTCGACTTCGTGGGTGGGTACGAATACAGCAAGTTCCATAAGGACTCCGTCATTGCGCAGGGCATCGGGTTCTTCACCGACGCCTTCAGCTTCAATAACCTGAATGCGGCGACGACGAGAACGAACTTGTCCGGGGCGAGTGACGCGCGTCTCGCGTCCTTCTTCGGCAGAGCCAACGTCGGATTCAATGACCGCTTCTACGTGACGGGCGTGCTGCGCTACGATGGGTCCTCGCGGTTCGCCGAGGGAAACAAATGGGCCGCGTTCCCAGGCATCTCGGGCTCGTGGCACCTGTCGCAAGAGTCATTCATGCAGAGCGGGCCGTTCTCGGATCTCAGGGTGCGGCTCGGCTGGGGACTGCAGGGCAACCCCAGCGTGGACCCGTACACCTCGCTGATCACGCTGGCGGGCAACACCGGTGCCGCGTACCCCTGGGGCGACCAGGCGCACGGCGGCGTGCTGGCGACGAGCAACGGCAATCCGGACCTCAAATGGGAACAGACGTCCCAGATCGACGGAGCGGTCGACTTCAGTATCATGAACAACCGGATCTCCGGGACGGTCGAGTACTTCCACAAGAACACGAAAGACCTGCTGCTCACGATCGATGTGCCGCAGCCCGCTTTGAACTCGACGCAGCTCAAGAACGTGGGCCGCTTGAGCGGCCACGGCTTCGAGGTCACGCTCGATGCCCTGGCCATCTCGCGGCCGAGCCTCAGGTGGCGAGCCGGACTCGTGTTCGCGGCCGAGCGGACCAAGGTGGAGGACCTGGGCGGCTCCAGCTTCATCTCCACCGGATTCATCAGTGGGCAGGGGCAGTCCAATGCGGTCTCCCAACGCATCATGCCCGGTCAGCCCATCGGCACATTCTTCGGACCGGCCTTTCTCGGCGTAGACGCGAGCGGCAAGCAGGTGTTTGCCTGTACGTCGGCCACTGCCGGGTGCGTCAATGGACAGACGACGCTGGGGCGCGGAACCGCGGAGGCTGATTACCGTATCCTCGGCAATGCCAACCCCGATTTTACGCTTGGCTTCCACAGCGAGATCACCTGGAACCGGTTCGACGTCAGCTTCCTCGTGCGCGCCGCCGTGGGACAGGACGTTTTCAACAACACGGCCCTCGTGTACTCCACGAAGGGCAACGCCCTCCAGGACAAGAACTTCCTGCGGCCCGCGATAAGCGATCCGATCGGAATTCACGAGCCGGCGATCTTTTCGTCGCTCTGGGTCGAGGATGCGTCGTTCGTGCGCTTGCAGAACATCACGGTCGGATATGACCTGAATCTGCCCGTGCTGACACGCTCGGCGCGTAGCGCCCGGCTGTACGTATCGGCCGACAACCTCATACTACTCACGGGTTACTCGGGCCTGGACCCGGAGGTCTTTACGACGAACGGTCTGGCGACACGTGGTCTCGATTACCTCACCTATCCGCGGCCCCGCACCATCACCGGCGGCATGCGCCTTCTGTTCTAAGGAGCTCGGTCCTATGAAGAGACTTTCTGTAACCAAGTCGCTCGGAGCCGCCGGACTGGCTACGCTGCTGCTTCTGCCGGTGCAGGCATGCACCGACCTCAGTGAGAATCCTCCGAGCCTCATCACGTCGGAGACCTTCTTCCACAACGAGGCGGAGGTGCTGGCGGGGCTCGCGGGCGTGTACGCACAGCTGCGGAGCACGGCGCCGGAAGGGGGCATCTACGACGCGAACGAGGTCTCGACCGACGAAGTCGTCGTGCCGATCCGCGGCCAGGACTGGATCGACGGCGGCCAGTGGATCGATCTGCACAACCACACCTGGACGCCGGGCAGCGCCGCTGCGCGCGCGTTCTTTAACGGCGCTTGGAACTCCGCGTATACCGGCGTCGCACGCGCCAATCTGTTCGTCTCCGCGGTCGAGAACGCGACCGTTCCCAACAAGGCGAGATACGTGGCGGAGGGCAGGGCGCTGCGGGCGTTCTACTACTACATCCTGATGGACATGTTCGGCGGCGTGCCGATCGTGACGACCACCGAAGTCGGGGCGAACCCCCGCAGCACGCGCCGCGAGCTCTTCGACTTTATCGAAGGTGAGCTGATTGCGGCGCGCGATTCCGGGCTGCCAGCCACCTGGGGCGCAGCGGACAACGGGCGGTTCACCAAGGGCGGGACCGATGCCATCCTCGCCAACATGTACCTCAACGCGGGCATCTTTACCAAGGACGGCGCGGGTGCGGGCGGCATCAACGCCGCTGCCTACAACTCGTGCTCGGGCGTGACGGTGAGCGGGGGTCAGGATGCCTGCGCGGCCGCCATCGCCGCCTCCGATCGCCTTCTGAATTCCGGCAACTACCAGCTCGCCGACTCGTTCCCCCAGAACTTCCGGTTCGACAATTTCAAGTCGCCGGAGAACATCTTCGTCGTCAAGTTCATCGCCGGGGACGGTCTGGGGATGAACTTGACGATGGCGGCGCTGCATTATTGCCAGTATGCGCCGCTCACGCCCTGGAACGGCTTCGCGACCCTGGCGCAGACCTTCTACGCCTTCGATCCGACGGACCAGCGTCGCAAGGTGATCCTGAGCGGACCTCAAAGTGATGTGCTGACGGGTCAGCCGGCGACGGTACGGGTGTCCGGAGCTTGTCCTGCCACGTGGACTCCCGCGACATCACTGGTCTTCACCGACAGCATCCGCGACATCGGCTTGGCGACCGAAGGCGAGGGCCCGCGAATCTACAAGTGGCCGGCCGACCCGGCCCACGTGTCGCAAAACAGCGGCAACGACTTCGCGTGGTTCCGTCTCGGCGAGATCTACCTGATCAAGGCCGAAGCCCTGAACGAGCAGACGCCGGGAAGTGCGGCGGCACTCGCGCTGTTGAACACGCTCCGAAATCGCAATGGGCACCCCGTAGCCCCGGCGCTCGCCGGGCCCATCACGCGCGACCTGATCATCAAGGAGCGGCTGTTCGAGCTCTTCGGTGAACAAAAGCGGCGGCAGGACCTGATCCGGTTCGGGCAGTATACCGGACGCACGGATGCCGCGTCGGGGATGGTCGGCGGCAAGCAGGCAAGCGCGGCCCATTACATCCTGATGGCGATTCCCCAAACGCAGATGGACGCGAATCCCCTGCTGACGCAGAACCCAGGGTACTAATTGCCACAGCTGCATCGAGGAGGGGCGCAGCCGCTTGCGCCCCTCCTGCTGTTTCTCCTCGCGATCGCCGCCGGCTGTTCCGAGACCAAAAGCAATCCTCCCGCCACCGTCACCCCACCTCCTACGGGCGGGACGCTCTTTACGCGCATGCCCTCGAGCTATACCGGCGTCCACTTTGAGAATCGCCTCACCGACGCCCGCGACCTGAACGTCTTCACGTACCGCAACTACTACAACGGCGGCGGTGTCGCCATTGGGGATCTCACCGGCGACGCGTTGCCCGAAGTCGTGCTCACGTCCAACCAGGACGGCCCGAAGCTCTACCTGAACGTCGGCCATTTCCAGTTTCGCGACATCACGAAGGAAGCGGGCATCGCCGAACACGATCGCTGGGCGACGGGCGTCACTCTCGCCGACGTGAACGGCGACGGCAAACTCGACATCTATGTCTGCCACGCGGGTCTGAAGCCCGGCGCGCTGCGCGCGAACACGCTGTACGTCAATCAGGGGATGACCGACGGCATCCCACGCTTCAAAGAGATGGCCGCGCAGTACGGCCTCGCCGACACCGGCTACTCGACACAGGCCGCGTTCTTCGACTACGACGGCGACGGCGACCTGGACATGTTCTTGATCCGCAACTCGCCGCGTCCGGTCTCGACCATCGCGATCAAGAACGAGCGCAACCAGCGCGACCCGCTCGGCGGGCACGAGTTGTACCGCAATGATGGCACGCGCTTCGTGGACGTCAGCGAGCGGGCGGGCATCTATGGTCCGGAGATCGGCTTTGGTCTGGGCGTCGCCGTCGGCGACGTCAATCGGGACGGCCGGCCCGACGTCTACGTGGCGAACGACTTCTTCGAGCGCGATTACCTCTATCTCAACAACGGGAACGGGACGTTCCGAGAGGTTCTCGAGGACGCGCTGCCGGTGTCGAGTTACTTCTCGATGGGCGTGGACATCGCCGACATCGACAACGACGGCTGGCCCGATATCTACACGAGCGACATGCTCCCCGAAGACGACGACCGCCTCAAGACGACGCAATCGTTCGAACCGTGGACGCTCTATGACGCCAAGGCGCACGACGGGTTCGACCACCAACTCATGCGCAACATGCTGCAGCACAACAACGGCAACGGAACGTTCAGCGATCTCGCGTGGCAAGCCGGCGTGGCGCGCACCGACTGGAGCTGGGCCGCGTTGATCGCCGACTTCGACCTCGACGGCAACAAGGACATCTTCGTGACCAACGGCCTGGCCAAAGACGTCACGTCGCAGGACTACATCGCGTTTCTGTCGCAGGATCAAACGCTGCTGGCGGCGACACACGGGGGTAAGGAGCGGGTCGATTTCACGAGCCTGATCAACGCGATGACGTCGACCAAACTGCCGGACTATGCGTTCCGCAACAACGGCGACCTCACGTTCGCCAAGGTGAGCGCGGCGTGGGGGCTCGACCGGCCGAGTTTCTCGAACGGCGCCGCGTACGGTGACCTGGACGGCGACGGCGCGCCGGACCTCGTCGTGAACAACGTGAACGACGAAGCCTTCGTCTACCGCAACAACGCGCGGACGGAGCTGCCAGCGAATCGCTACTTGCAGGTCATGTTGGAGGGCGACAGCGCCAATCCCTTCGCGGTCGGCGCGCGCGTGACCCTGCGCTCCGGAAACTCCCAGTTCGTCCAGGAGCTCCAGCCCACCCGCGGCTTTCAGTCGAGCGTGGATTACACGCTCACGCTCGGCGTCGGCAGCATCGACACGCTGGATTCAGTCACGGTGGATTGGCCGGACGGCCGGGCGAGCCGCATGACCCATGTCGCCACGAATCAGCTCATCAGGCTCACGCAAGCCGATGCACGCAGCCAACCGCCTAACCGCCCAACCGCCCAACCGCCGCTGTTTCAGGAGGTCACCGGCCAAGTCGGCCTGGACTTCGTCCACCACGAGAACGACTTCGTCGATTTCAATCGCGAGCCGCTCATTCCGAGGATGGTGTCGCGGGAAGGCCCCTTCGTAACGGTGGGCGATGTCAACCGGGATGGGCTGGACGACTTTTTCATCGGTGGCGCGAAAGGACAGCACAGCGCGCTGTATATCCAACGCCCCAACGGCACGTTCGTCGCGACCAATCAGCAGCTGTTCGCGGCCGACGCGATCTCCGAGGACCTCGGCGCCGCGTTCTTCGACGCGAACGGGGACGGCAACCTCGACCTGTACGTCGTGACGGGTGGCAACGAGTTCTCCGACCTCGCCCCGGCCCTCGAGGACCGGCTCTACCTCGGCGACGGCCACGGCCGGTTCAGCAAGACCACCCGTATGCTGCCATTGTTGTTCGGCAGCGGCTCACGGATCGCGGTGTCGAAGGACTACCTGTTCGTCGGCGGGCGCGTGGTGCCGGGGCGCTACGGCATCACTCCGCAAAGCACGCTGCTCAAGAACGACGGGCGCGGCCACCTCACCGATGTGACCGCGCGGGTCGCGCCGGAGCTCGCACGCGTCGGCATGGTCACCGACGCGCTCTGGGCGGATGTCGATCATGACGGCCGATTGGATCTCATCGTCGTCGGCGAGTGGATGCCGATCACAGTCTTTCGGAACACGGGTACGAAGTTCGAGCGCTTGGCCGTTCGCGGACTCGAGCATAGCGCGGGGTGGTGGAACCGCATCATCGCCGGCGATTTCAACGGCGACGGCCGCCCCGATTTTGTACTGGGCAACTTCGGGCTGAACACCCGGTTGCACGCGTCACTGGCCGAGCCAGCACGAATGTATGTGAAGGACTTCGACGGCAACGGCTTCCCCGAGCAGATCGTCACGCTGTACGAGCTCGCCACAGTCTCCCAGGATCGAAAGTCGCTTCCGCTCGCGTTGCGCGACGAGCTGACGAACGCCCTGCCCTATCTCAAACCGCGCTATCCCAAGTACTCCGACTACGCAGGTCAGACCGTCGCACAGATCCTTGGGAGCGCATTGAATGATGCAGTGGTGAAGCAGGCTGAAACGTTTGCGACCACACTCGCGCTCAGCAATCGCGACGGCTCGTATACGCTGGTCCCCCTGCCGAGCGAGGCGCAGATTGCTCCGGTATACGGCGTCCTTGCGGGCGATTTCAATCACGATGGGAACGTGGATCTCCTGCTGGCGGGAAACTTCAGCGGCGTGCAGCCGGAAATCGGCAGCATGATGGCGAGCTACGGGTTGATGCTCCGGGGCAATGGCCGCGGCGGGTTTACGCCGTTGTACGGGGACCAGAGCGGGTTTGTCGTTGCCGGCGAGTCGCGCGACATTCAGCGGCTCCGCACTCGGCGCGGCGACCTGTACGTGGTCGCGCGCAACAACGACCGGCCGCTGTTTTTCCGCTAGTTTTGCTTCGTGCGGATGACGATCACGCCGTTGGCGCCGCGTATGCCGTAGGCGGCCGTGGCCGCGGCGTCGCGCAGCACTTGCACGGTTTCGATGTCATGGACGTCGACGGCCGCGAGATTGCCGGTCACCGCGGGACCGAGCGGAATGCCGTTCACGACGAACAGGGCTTCGTCATCGCCGAGGATTGTGTTCTTTCCGCGAAGGACGAGTTTGGAATGACCGTCCGCGGCCCGCTCAATCGTGAGACCCGGTACGCGCGCGAGCAGCAGCTGCTCAAGTGATTGTCCCGGCGAGCGTCGGATATCATCCGCGGTGAGCACTGTCCCGGGTGGTGTGCTCGACTCGGGTTGCGGAGATGCGGCCCGGCCACGACCGCAGGCGGTGAGTACGATGACCACAGGGAGGATCGCTCGAGCGGTGGAGACCATGGGGACTCCTTTCGGCCACAATATTGCCCTCCGGCTCGTCGTCTCGGCAATCCCTCTGCTCGCCTCGTGTTCCGGCTCGCCCCGCACCGAGGCGCCCGCGTGGCTGGGCGAGCGGGCCCGCCAGGAAGCCGAGCTGGCCGCGCGGTCGCAGACGGTTCACGATTTCCGGTTCACGGACCAAAGACAGGCCAGCGGCATCACGTTCGCGAGCCGGGTCGTAGACGACGCGGGTAAGGCCTACAAGCTGGTTCACTACGACCACGGATTCGGCCTGTGTGCCGCGGACGTCGATGGCGATAGCCTGCCCGATCTCTACTTCGCGACTCAGCTCGGCACCAACGAGCTTTGGAAGAACCAGGGCAACAACCGGTTCGCGAATGTCACCGCAGAAGCTGGGCTGGAAATGCCGGACGCGATTGCGGTCGCCTGCTCGTTCGCCGACATCGACAATGACGGCGATCCCGACCTCTTTGTGACCACGGTGCGCCACGGGAATCGGCTCTTTGAAAACGTCGGCCATGGGGCGTTCCGCGACATTACCCGGGACGCAGGAGTGGGATACGTCGGCCACTCCTCCGGAGCGGTGTTCTTCGACTACGACGACGATGGGTTGCTCGATCTCTTCGTGACCAATGTGGGTGTGTTCACCAGCAACGTACCGGGGCCCGGCGGCTACTATGTGGGCCTGCAAGACGCGTTCATGGGCCACCTCCACCCCGACCGCGCCGAAACGAGCATCCTGTACCGCAACCTGGGTGGCAGCCGGTTCAGGGACGTTACGCGCGAGGTCGGACTGGTGGATAAGAGCTGGAGCGGCGACGCCACGGCGTTCGACGTGAACGATGACCGATTTCCTGACCTCTACATCGTCGACATGCAGGGTGGCGATCACCTGTGGCTCAATGAGGGCGGGAAGCGCTTTCGCGACGCGACAGCGAACTACTTCCCGAAGGCCGCCTGGGGGTCGATGGGCGTGAAGGCCTTCGACTTCGATGGCGACGGCCGGCTCGACCTCTTCGTCACCAGCATGCACCCGGACATGTGGGTCGACGTCGCACCCGGCAACTGGGCGGCGGAAGGCCGCAAGGCCGACACCGCGACGGTGGCCAGCGGGATGATTCCCGAAGGGAAGGCTCGCTTCCTATTCGGAAACGAGCTGTTCGCGAACCGGGGAGAGGGCCGATTTGAGGAGGTTTCAGACTCCGCCCAGGTCGAAACGTATTGGCCGTGGGGGCCCAGCGTGGACGACCTCAACGCCGATGGGTGGGATGACATCTTCATCGCCGCGGGCATGAACTTCCCGTTCCGCTATGGGATCAACTCCGTACTGCTCAACGAGGCGGGTCGCCGCTTCTTGGCCAGCGAATTCGTCCTGGGGGTCGAGCCGCGACCGAACGGCGCCACGCAGCAAGTCTGGTACACACTCGATTGCAGCGGAGCGGACGCCGCCAGTCCGTTGTGTGATGCCTGTTCCAAGCCGGCGGCGGCTCACATGTGCCGGCTCGACAATGCACGCCAGCTGACGATGATGGGGTCGCTCGGTTCGCGCGCCGGGGTGGCACTCGATCTCGACAATGACGGTGATCTGGACATCGTGACGAACGAGTTCAACGGGCCCCCACAAGTGCTCGTCAGCGATCTCGCGCAGCGACATGGCATCCACTTCCTCAAAGTCTGGCTGCGCGGCACGGAGTCGAATCGCCAGGGGCTCGGCGCGCAAGTTACCGTCGTGCTAACGGGCGGCCGTCGGATTCTGAAGGTGCATGATGGAAAGTCGGGATACCTTTCCCAGAGTGACCTGCCCCTGTACTTCGGCCTCGCGGACGCCGACCACGCCACGGCGATTGAAGTGCATTGGCCGTCGGGCCGACGCCAGACGGTGGCTGGCCCCATTCTGTCCGGCCGGACGATCGACGTCGTCGAGCCCTAAGGAGAATCAATCATGAAGATTCCTCGCTGGTGCCTGTTGCTCGTTCTCGCGACGCCCGCGACGCCCGCGGCGCCCGCGGCGCCCGCGGTGGCCTCTGCGCAGGTGAGCGTCGCCTCGCCGAACGGCCGTAACGTGGTCCAGGTCGCGGTCCACGAGGGCAAGCTCTACTACGTCGTGCAGCGCGACCGCCGCCCACTGATCACGCCGTCGCTGCTCGGCTTCGAGTTTCGTGGCGCGCCGCCGCTGCGGGATGGGCTGCGGATTGTGGACTCGACGCGGAACAGCGTGGACGAAACGTGGACGCAGCCGTGGGGCGAGGTGTCCCGCGTTCGCGATCAACACAACGAGCTAAAGCTCTCCATTACCGAGACGGCCGCACCAGACCGGCGCTTCACGCTGGCGGTGCGGGCCTTCAATGACGGCGTGGCCTTCCGCTACGAGCTCCCGCAGCAGCCGAACCTTGGCGATTTCGAAATCTCCGACGAGCTCACCGAGTTTGTGATGGCGGACAACGCCCGCGCGTGGTGGATCGCGTCGAACCGGCCGCGGCTCGACCGCTCGGAGCAGCTGTGGTCCGAGGGACCGGTCAGCACGCTCGATAGCGTGCAGACCCCGCTGACGATGGAGACACGCGACGGCAAG
>Ga0184612_10000906_pt1 | contig 14194 bp, 14 predicted proteins | sample PLM3_60_coex_FD_133163 | JGI IMG/M metagenome (GOLD analysis project Ga0184612, IMG submission 133163) | Groundwater sediment microbial communities from an aquifer in East River, Colorado, USA - PLM3_60_coex | ecosystem: Environmental > Terrestrial > Soil > Riparian zone | place: USA: East... | reverse complement strand
TGCCGGGGCGCTCGACTGCCACACCCGCCCCGGGAGACCGACCCCCGGCGTGAACAGGAACTCGCGGCACTTGGTCAGGAACGCCTTGGCCCGGCTGGCCTGCGAGCACCAGCCTCCGGCGTACCTGAGGACGCCCGCCTCCTCGTCGACCCGCCAAAGGTTGCCGAGTTCCCACGCGAGTGCCTCGGCGACGGCCCCGATCAGCTTCGGGGTGGCCTCCTCCACGCCGGACACCTCGGCCAGGACACGAGACACGGCCGACTGGAGGGCAAGCCGCCGTTCCGTCTCCTTGCGCTCCGTGTCGTCGGAAGAGACCCCGGCCATCCTCACCGCCCGGCCCGTTTCGTCGTGGAAGGCCTGCCCCCGCGCGCTGACCCACCGAACGACGCCATCCGGGCGAACGATCCGATAGTCCAGGACGTAATCCGCGCCTTCGGTCACGGCCTTCTGGATGGACTCGAGCACGCGCTCGCGATCTTCAGGATGGATGTCCCGAGTCGCGTCCTCGAACGTCCCCCCGAACGTGCCCGGCTCCAGACCGTGGATCTTCTCTAGTTCCATCGACCAGCCCACCCGGCCCTTGCGGATGTCCCAATCCCAGGTCCCCATGCTTCCCGCCGACAATGCGATCCGAAGTCGTTGCTCGCTCTCCTGAAGGGCGAGCTCCGTGCGCTTCCGCTGGGTCACGTCGCGTTCCCGCCCCTGGATGCCGATGCGCCGCCCGTTCTCGTCCATGAGCGGTCCCCACGACGAGAGCGACCACTTGACGGCCCCCCCCTTGGTGATCAGGCGGACCTCCTCGTCATCGATGTGGCCCCCGGCGAGCAACCATCGCCATCGCTCCTCGACGTGCTTGCGGTCCCCTGGATGGACGAGATCGAGATAGGTTCGTTCCCCGATCTCCTCGGGGGAGAAGCCGGTGAGCTCCTCCACGGCCGGGTTCACGTAGAGCAGCTTCTCGTCGAGGTCGTAGGCCAGGATGGCGATCGGCGAGTTCTCGGTGATGAGCCGGAGGTTCCGCTCGGATTCCCGAAGCTCGGCGACACGCTTCTCCAACTCTTGCTCCACCCGCTTGCGGTCGCCGACGTCGAACCACGCCGTCACCACGCCGACGGGCGCTCCGCGCTCATCGCGGAGGGGTGATGCCGCCACGTGGACCAGCGCGATCGTCCCGTCGTTCCGCCGTGCCTCCCAGTCTCCCTCCCAGGATCCTCCGGTGCGAAGGTGTTTGGCGAAGGGCGTCGATCTCGCATCGGCTTCGGCGGGGAGGATGAGAACGCCGAGATCGCGGCCGACGGCTTCGTCCATCTTCCAGCCGAACAAGGCTTCGGCCTGTGGGTTCCACCGCGTCACGATCCCCTCCACGTCGGTGACCACGACCGCAGCCCGGGCGGCTTCGAGCACGAACGCGTCTTGGATGTCGGGCCACGCGCCCGGCGGGCGCACCCGCTCTGGGATCAGGCAGGCGTCGACCTCGAACCACACTCGGGTGGGCGGCCCATCCCGGATCCCCCATCGATCCGCGAGCTCGCCGACGAGGAACAGGCCCCACCCGCCGTCTGCCTTCGGAGGGCCGGGAGGCGAGAAGCCCCCTCCCGTGTCCTCGATCTCGACGCGGACGCGATCCCTCAGGATCTCGACCCGCATGATGGTCGCTGCGTCGGATCCTCTGGGACCGTGCCGGATGGCATTGGTGACGACCTCGCTGACCAGAAGTCGAAGGGTATCCAGACACGCCGGCCGGATAGGGGGAAGGAGCTGTTCGATCTCCCGACGAGCCCGGGCCACGCTGTCCGGCAAGGCCGGGTACCGGCGGATGGATGCGCGGGTGCCCCCTCCGGAGGTCACGGGTCCCGCCCAGCATGCCAAAAAAGACCGCGAGCTCCGATCCTCGCGGCGCTGCGAACCGTGCCGGATCCCGGACTCGAGCGCCTTGTCGTGAGTCCCTCCTGTGGCCTCCCCCCGATTTCCCTTCCTCAGGCCAGGGATTCCCGAGAGCGTGCTGGCCCAAACTTCGATCCTGATTGACCCCTCCGCGACGGGGTACGAGGAGCACCGGGGATTCCTCAGATCCACTGTCGAACCGCCCCCCGGGTATCAACTCCGAAGCCCAAGCGGTCGATAGGTTCACCTTAAGGAGGTCGCCATGAGGATCGGAAAGATCGTCCGAGAGGTAGAGGCCGTGCCGGATCCGCGGATTGTGGAAGCGCCGGTCGAGGCGCCCGAGACGGCTCCCGCAACGACCGAACCAGTCCCCGAGCCGACGGGGCGTTGAAGAAGGATTTCGGCCGCGACCTGGTGGTCGGCGGCTTCCGCGGGTACCGCTGGTGGCGAGTGGGCCGGGGTGGATGGCTGGAGTCCCCGTTCTTCGGCCGTAACCGGTGGGATCCGAGCTCGAACCGGGCGGAGTGCTTCATCCTGAAGCACGGGCGGTTGTGGTTCTACTCTCGCCTGCGGGCCGAGCACCAGACGGGAGCCCCGGTCTCTACGTGCGACTGCGGGTTCTACGGGCTGAACGACCTGCCGATCGAGGCAAGCCGGGAGCAGCAGCGTCTCTGCCCCTGGGAGGTGGACCCTGGGGATTCGGGGTTCGGCGGCCTGGTCCTCGGCGTGGCCGAGGCATGGGGCCGGGTCCTGCTCGGCACCGAGGGTTGGCGAAGCCAGTTCTGCAAGCCGCTCGCCCTGTTCGTTCGGCCCAAGACCTCGACCCCGATCGACACAGGATCGGTCCAGAAGCGGTATGGGATCCCGGTCCTGCGCGACCTTGACGCGTTGGTATCCGAGTGGGGGCCGGAGCGCCAGCTCCAGCGGGCTCCCGCGAGGGCCTGATCCACCCGGCTCACCGCCCTTCGTCCAAACTGCACCGCCCGTCTCGCAAGTCTGCATGCTTGCTGCGTGTCTCCATCGGGTAGAACCCGGGAAAGGGCCAGGTGACCCCACGGAGGAGGCGCGAGCCATGGCTTCCAGGAAGCAGGTCCAGGCTGCCAAGCGCAACATCAAGAAGGCCCGCCGAGCCGCGTCCACCAAGCGGACGATCGCCAACCTTCCAGCCGCGACGCGACAGGACCTCGGCCGCCAGGCGGCCAAGGCGAGGATGCGAGGAGGCAAGCCGGGACACGATTACGAGGATCGGACCCGGCAGGAGCTGTACGAAGTGGCCAAGAGGAAGGGGATCCCCGGCCGCTCGAAGATGGGCAAGTGGGATCTGATCGAGGCGATCCGCAAGGCGAGCTGAGCGTTCAGCCGCTCCGCACGCCGACGACCCAGGCTGTCAGCTCCTGCGGAGCCATGAAGTTGAGGATCCGGGAACGCGCGATCCCGGCCCGAAGGGCCGCGGCCAGGCCAAACTCCATCGATCCGAGCTCCCCCACCGAATGGGCGTCGGTGCCGATCGACACGAAGGCGCCGGCCTCCTTCGCCACGCCCAGCAGCTCGACGTCGAGGTCCTGCCGGTCCAGGTGGGCATCGATCTCGAGGGCCTTGCCCGAGTCCGCGGCCGCGCTCATCACGCGAGGCCAGTCGGCGTGCAGGCCCAGCCGGACGTTGTACCGGCGCCCCCGGGGATGGGCCAGCACCTGGACGTCGGGATTGCGGAGCGCTGCCAGGTAGCGCTCGGTCTGATCGTCGGTGACGCGAAGGTTGGAGTGGAACGCGCCGAGCACGAGAGCGAGCGACGCCAGGGCGGTGGGGTCCATGTCGCCCTCGCCGACCGGTGACAGGTTCATCTCGATCGCCTGTAGCACCCGGAAGTGCTGCCCCGCCGCGGCAAGCTCCTCGTTCACGGCGGCGATGTCTCGAGCTTGCTCGGCGAGCCTCGTCTCATCCATCCCATTGGCGATGGCAAGGCCCTTGGAATGATCGGTGATGGCGACGTGGGAGTACCCGCGCCCCGCAGCCGCGTGCACCATCTCCCGAAGGGTGGCCCGGCCGTCGCTGTACGTCGTGTGCATCTGCAGATCGCTCCGCAGCAATGCCAGCGCGTCGGGGTTGGCCGCCAGGGTCGCCCGGGCATCGGCGAGCGTGAGGAACCCTCGGCGGATCTCCGGCGGCTCGACGAGCTCGGGGGGGTCGGCCCACAGGGACTCGATCGTGGTTGCGATCCACGGGCCTACCTGCGGGAGCTCGGTGAGTGAGTGGCCGCGCGAGATGACGGCCTCCGCCTCCTCCGGCCACAGGAATGCGGCTCGCGCGGCTCGCTGGAGGGCCCGCCTGCGGTGCCCGTCGACCGTCTCGGCTGCACGTGTCAACAGCTCCGCGATCTGCGCGTTCGATAGGGCAGCGACGCGAGACGAAGCCTTCATGCCGTCCAAGAAGGCATCATCCCCCTCGGAAACAGACCGGGGAAACGGAGCAGGGTCCCGATCGCGCTATCGCTGGACGGCCGTCGCCGGTTCATTGCCGGGACGCGTGCGCACCGCCCGCAGGTCGGCCCACAGTCCAGCGGCCAATGCGCCGTTGAGGGCGGCATTGCTTTCCTCCGCCGAGGCGAAGCGGAGCCTGCGTTCGCTCGCGCTGGCCTGCTCGTGATCCCGGATCCGCAAGACATGGACGACAGGGATGGATGTCGACTGTTGCCGAGGATGGAGCCGTTCGATAGCACCTGCGCGAGGGATCGGTGGTTCGTCGGGTGGCCGCTCGGGTGGCTGCGGCGGGTTCGGCGCGGGCGGGGTGGGGGGGCCCGGTGCCGGGGCGGGCGGATTGGGCGCAGGTGGGCCGGGAGGGCTCGGGGGCAGTGGGTCGGGTAATGGGGTCGGGTCGGGGTCGCGAGCCGGACCGGGCACCGGGGTCGGGTCGGGATCGGGAGTCGGATCGGGCACCGAGGTGCCGGCGCGCTCTCGGTCGGTCCGCTCCCAGTCGTCCCACCTCATCGCGCCCTCCGATCGACCATAATCCGGCCTCCCTACCCTACGGCCTGTGCGGCCAAACGGGGGGTGCCTCGCTGGGGGGTGGTCGATCTGCTTGAACGGCCAGCCGGACCCATCCGTAGCCGTATCACGACAGGCACGACTTACAGATCGTCCCGGCGCAACGCGGGACGACGGTCAGTCTCCAGAGCAGCCGGTGGCGGGCGCTTCAGGCGTAGCGACCGCAAGCCGGGCAGAGCGACCAACCACCCGTGTGGCGTCGCATCTCGACCCGTTCTCCGCACCTCGCACAGGTCCGCAGATTCAGGTTGTCCGTGAAGGACGAGACGGATCGCAGTCGCATCCGGGCATGGACGTACCGATCGAGGAGATCCACCTTCACGAGGTCATCAGCGCGAATGGCCATGGTTCCTCCTTCCCGCCTGCCTCGCGTACTCCTGTACCCCCTGGAGCCGCAGGCTAATCAGGGCCACTATCCTGGGAGTGAGCAGGCAGGCGGTTGGTTGCCTGAGGTGCGGTCCGACGACAACTTCCGCAGCCCTCGTAGCTCAGTGGATAGAGCAGCGGTTTCCTAAACCGCGAGTCGCAGGTTCGATTCCTGCCGGGGGCACTACCTAATACCCCAGGGCTTCGGCCCTTTCCGTGCTGATTGAATCTTGGTTCAGGGTACAAGAGCCGCGTTCGTCCCGCATTCGTCCCGCGGCGGACAGAACCTCGTCCTCGGGCCACACCTCAATCGGCCAGGAGCCCCTTCCCAGGAGGCCTACATGCTCACCCAGCTCGTACGCCTACGCGGGCGAAATGCCGGGCGTACTGTTCATATTGATGTCAGGGTTGGCGGTCGGGCAGCCGCGGCCAGGACGGCCCTGCACCGCGTAATTTCGACAGACTGGCAGCATGGGCGACCCGCACGAACAGCCTGAACAGCCGCCGAGGAAGCCTTCCATCGGTGCCACGAGCCGTCGGCAGTACCTGAAGTCAGGCCTCCTCCTTGTCGTCTCCGCGGCGTCGCTTTATCTGGTGTTGCCCAGCCTGCTCTCTGTCTTCTCGTCGTGGCGTTCGCTGCTGCGCGTCGATTGGCGGTTCGGAGTCCTCGTGCTTCTGTTCGAGGTCGCAAGCTCTGTCTGCCTGTGGGAGGTCGACAGGATCGCATTGGGCTCGAAGGGGTGGTTCCCGGTCGCATGCTCGCAGTTGGCGGGGAACGCGGTCGGACGGATCGTTCCGGGAACGGCGACGCCGTTCACGGTGGTGATGCTGGAAAAGACTGGGGTGGGTGGTGGGGAGGCGGCCGCAGCCCTGACGGCGTCGACCGGACTGCAGATCTCGACGGCCCTGGCCCTGCCCGTGCTGGCGATCCCGGCCATCATGGGTGGCGCGCCGGTCAACCACGGGCTCGCAACCGCCGCCTACCTGGGCGCGGGCGTGTTCGTGTTGCTCATCGGAGCTGGTGCGGTTCTTTTCAATACCGATGCTCCCCTCGAGTGGTTGGGGCGAACCATCCAGCGGGCGCTGAACGCCACGGTTCGCCGCCGCCGGCCCGTGACAGGGCTGTCCCGCAGGCTGCTCTCGGATCGCGACTTCATCCGCTCGACACTCGACCGGGGATGGAGGTCCGCACTGCTCGCCGCCGCAGGAAACACCGGATTCGACTACCTCGCGTTGCTCTGTGCTCTGCGAGCGGTCGGAGCCAGCCCTCGGCCGTCGCTCGTCGTGCTCGCCTACGCGGCCGCGGAATTGGCTGCACAGATTCCGTTTACGCCCGGGGGCCTAGGCTTCGTGGAAGCGGGACTGGTCGGCACGTTCACCCTCGCCGGCACCCCGGCCCCCGCTGCGGTTACGGCCACGCTCCTGTACCGACTCGTGTCGTACTGGCTCCCCATTCCAGCGGGCGGTGTGGCCTATCTCCTCTTTCGCCGCCGCTACGGGTGAAGCTCCCGTGTCGATACGAGCAGCCGCAAGGCCCACTGGCATCTCCCTTTGCGGTGCCGACCGGTGATGGACCCTCAGTTCCGCTTCAGGGCCGGTCGACACATGCTTAGGTTGGCGGGGGCGCATCGCTGGTACTGGCCGCCGGACCAGAGTCGACCGCGGCGTGGGCCACCGTCAACTGATGGATCGAGTCCGTTAACACCAGGATCTGCCGGGATAGATCGAGCAATTGCTCGTTCTGCTTCTCCTCAAGCTGGACAGACCTCCATTCCTCAGCGGCGATCACCTGTCGCTTCTCGTCCGCCCGGTTCTGGCTGATCATGACGAACGTCGAGAGGAAGATCGCCTCCAATGAGACGACGAGCGTGAGCGTGGGCCAGGGCTTTCCCTCCAGGAAGAGCATCCAAACAGCGAACAGCGCTATGTGCAGGTACACGAAGTTCATCGACCCTGCATACGCCGTGATGCGGTCGGCGATCCGATTCTGGACGTTCTGGGCTCGCTCCTCCGCGTGCTTCATGAGCGCGGGGTTCGGAGCGCGCAGCGTAATGCGGCGACTGCTCAACTTCGCCTCCCTTCGACCATGGGTCTCTTGCTACGCGAGTTGGGCCGCAAAGGTGCAAAGGAAGTCCCTCGCCCAGCTCGGCTGAACCCGGCGGCTCAACGCCACTCGGGGCGCCGCAGAAGACCCTAAGACCCGGCTCCCGTTCGGCCTTGGGACAACCGACCAATAACCTCTACCAATTCTCCTTGAACATTCCCCCGAACAGCGGTCTTGCCGGTGGACTTCTTTGGCATCGAGCCGTGCTACCGGTCGGTTTCGTCCGAGCTCCCGCCGGGCCGATCGCCACCCCTCCTCGTCAGGCGGTTCCACCTCGTGTGGCGCGCCTCTGTACGGGCGAGCTTCTCAGCCTCCGCCTCGGCCGCCTCCCGGCGTTCCTCTTCAAGCCTCTGTTGGACGAGTGGATCCCCGGACGCGATCCGATCCTGGAGCCATACATCCTGGATCACGACCTTCAGGGCGGCCGCGACCGGGAGTGCGAGCAGAGCACCCGCGAACCCGAGCAACCCTGCACCGATCAGCGTGCTGATGATGACCGCCGCAGGCGAGAGGTCTACAGCGTCCTTCATGACCCGAGGAACGAGCCAGTAGTTCTCGAACTGCTGGTATAGAACGAAGTATGCGAGCACGATCAAGCCCAGAACCGGGGACTTGACGAAGGCGATCACCACGGCGGGCGCCGCGCCGAGGTAGGACCCGACCTGTGGGATCAGGTCAGCGATCCCGGCCCACAAACCCAGGGGTATTGCGAACGGCACTCCCATGATCAACAAGGTGATCATCGCGAGGATGGCGCACACCCCCGACGTCGCCAGGTTCCCGCCTACATAGCCGCCGATCTTCTCGGTCGCGCGGTTCAGCACCCGCTCCCCTTGCTCCCGCCGATCGGGTGTGAACAGCATCGCGGCGGTCCTGCGCATGCTCGGGAGCGACAACGAGAAGTAGATCGACAGGATCGCCACGGTCGCGAGCTGGAAGATGCCGCTACCGATTCGTCCGGCCACCCCGACGATCGTGCCGAAGGACGCGGCCACCTTCGACGGGATGTCTGCGACGAACTCCTTCACGGAGGTTGCGACGTCATGCTCCCGGAAGTACCGGCCGATCCAGTCGCTTCGCTTGGCGAGATCCGAGGCGTAGTCCGGGATCTTGTCGGCCAGCGCGGTGATCTGCCTGACGAGGGGTGGGCCAACTAGCAGTACGAAGAGCAACACGAACAATCCGACAGCCACGAAGATGGTGGCCACGGCAATGCCTCGCCGTATCCCCCTCCGGACGAGCCACCGGACGGCGGGGTCCAGGCCGACCGCGATGACGATCGAGATGACCACGAGAACGAGGATCTGGGAGACGTCCGCCGCGGCGTGGTAGATCGATACGACGATGAGGATCACGAGGGTGGCTTGGGCCACGTAGCTCAGGGGAGGCCAGCGGCGCATCCCCCCCGGTTCGCGTCCGTCGGATCGGGCCGTTCCGTTCTCGCCAGGCTGGTCGGCCACAGGGGCGAGTCTGCATCCTTGCCTCAGGGAGTGTCCAGAGGCCGAACCCCTTCGGGGATTCTCCACGGCGACCTGGTCAGGGAGCCGGAGACCATCTGAGGACCAGGCGGAAACTGGCCAGCCTGACTGTTAACTCGTAGGTGGGGGCCCTCCCGGTTGCCGCAGGACGGTCGCGCCGAGCCATTGGCTTGCCAGCAGGGCCAGCTCAACGTGCAAGCGGTTCACGTCGACGGGATGCCCGAGGGCCTCCTCGGCTTTGCGGACCCGGTACTGGACACTGTTCTTGTGCAGGATGAGCCGTTCGGCGGTGGCCTTGAAGCTGCCGTTCTCCTGCAGGAAGACGCGGAGAGTGTCGCGGAGCCTGGCGTAGTGGTCGTCGTCGTCGGCGAGCGACCCAAGGGTCTCGATGACCCATGCCCGCATGAGGTCGACCGAGCTCGACATCATGGCCAGCGGAGCAACATCGCTGAAGAACGTCATGGGCTGTCCCGACGGACCGGCCGCCAGCGCCACGGCGTGCGCGCCCAAGGCCTGCCTATGGGTGCGCCGGAAGCCAGTGACGCCAGCGCCAGCAGCGCCGAAGGCGAACCGGATCTCAGGGTCTGCCCGGGCGGCTCCGGTGCCCACGGCCGGGACGGCAAAGGTGACCCTGGCACCGAGCGGGAGCCAGGCCCAGGCACTGGACTCGTCTTGGGGAAGAAAGACGGGCGGGCCCTCGCACCCCGCCCGGCGCGCCAGCTCCTCGGTCGCGTGTTCCAGGCGTGCCAGTGTTCGCCCCCTTAGTTCAGCCTCGCCGACCCAGCACACCAGGCCCAGGTGGTGCTGTCGGAGCCGGTACTCCAGGATCGTCTCGGAGGCATCGACGTCGACCCGCTCACCGTTTAACAGCGCCCGGACGCGGGCTGCTTGCGCAGCGCTGAGGTTGCGCAGCCAGTTCTCCTTCTCGGCTTCATAGGCGGCCACGACCTCTTCGGACACGCGGTCGACGTAGGCGGCGGTGACGTCGGCGATGAGCAGCCCCGCTGCGCTGACGATCGATGCGTTGTCGTTATGGCGCCCGAGTTCCTCCAAGCACCAGTCCTGGAACCGGGCCGCGCCGAGGCGGTAGGCACGCAACAGCGCGGCCATCGGGACCCCGCGTTGCGCCAGCCGGCGAGCGTACTCCTCTGCGGCCGCTGGGGCGTGCACGTGGCCGATGTCGATGCCGTGCTGGAGGATGTGAAGCACGGTGGCCACGTTCTCCCCGACGCTGGCTTCCAGCAGCGTTAGGACCCCGCCGTCGGTACCCAGCTGCGGGATCTCCCGCACGATCAGGTGGTAGATGTCCGCCGACAGTTCAGCGGTGCTGGGGGCAGCAAGCGCGCCGGCGACCTCTGCGGCGCTCTTTGTAGCGGCCGGGCTTGCCCTGTCCATCGACGAATCGTACGCCGCTGGCTCCAAGGCTGCCCCGGTCACCAGCGTGGATGCCCCATCAAGTCGGTTCGCTGAGGTCGATTCCAGCCGTCGAACGGTCGCAGTGCGACCTGGTTCGGCAGGCGAGGGCGCGGAACCACGTCAGGACCGCCTCGGGGCTTGGCTGTTGCCGGGACCGCCGCGGCCACGTGCCGGCTTGCCGAGCATACGTGCGCTGGGTACGACGCCGAGCGGTGGTTTCGTGACGCGCGCCCAATGGCAAGACAGCGCCGCGGCATTACCTTCCGCGAACAAGGGACTGCCGGCAGCAGTGAGAGCGGCAATGGCCGCACGACAAGGAGGGGACATGGACTTCTCCGCCCAACTCGACGAGCTCCAGCACCGCGCCGCCGAGGCCAAGGAGGCGGCCCAGGCGGCCGTCACCGAGTCCCGCGACAAGCTCCGCCAGCGCATCGACGAGGCCAAGGTGGAGGTGGATCAGGCCGCCAAGGACGCCCGGCAGGAAGCGAGTGCTGCTGCGGACAGTGCCCGCAGCAAGTGGGCCCAGATGAAGGCCGACACCAGCGCCAAGATGGACGACCTCCAGGCCAGGATCGACAAGCGAGGCGAACAGCTCGACGCCAACTTCGCCGCCGACGACGCGGCCTGGGCGGAGGACGACGCTGCGGCCGCCATCGACTATGCCTCCTGGACGGTCGACAACGCGCGGCTGGCCGTGCTGGACGCCATCGACGCTCGCGCCTACGCCGACGATCTCGCCAGCAAAGCAGGCGGCTAGCCGCGCGCCGACCCGTTGCGGCCACCGCTCGCGGTCACGCTGATGAGCCGGATGGACGCTGGCCGAGATCCTGACCGTGGTCGGGAAGGAGAGCGTGATCACGGCCGTGCTCGGCGGCCCAGCCGCCGGACTGGGGGCCGGCGTCGTCTTTGACCACTAGGTGGAATCGGACAAGAATCGGACAGGAAGGAGGTCCACATGCTCACTGGAGAACGGATGGTCGTGCGTGAGGCGGCCCGTTATTGGTGGGTCTTCCTCGTGACAGGAATCGCGTGGCTGATCGTGGCGTGGCTGGTGCTGCGTCTGAACCAGACGTCCCTCACGACCGTGGGAGTGCTGCTCGGAGTGGTATTCCTCGGCGCGGGGATCAACGAGGTCGCATTGACCTCCGTGGTGCCGGGAGGTTGGAAGGTCTGGCACATCATCATGTCGATCATCTTCTTCCTTGGCTCGCTGTGGGGGTTCATCCGGCCGATCGACACCTTCTTCGCGCTGGCCTCGGTCCTCGGGCTCATCCTGATTTTCTACGGCGCGTTCGAGATCATACAAGCGGTCTCCTCGCGCCCCGTGAACCCTTATTGGTGGCTCAACCTGATCGCAGGGATCCTGCTGGTCCTGCTGGCGTTCTGGATATCGGGCTCCGACCGGGTGTACGCCCTGGCCCAGCGGACCTATCTGATCCTGTTCTGGGTGGGCTTTTTCGCGCTGTTCAGGGGTTTCACGCAGATCATCCTGGCGTTCAGCATCCGCCACGAGGGGAAGGAGGCCGCAGCCGGCCTTCCAGCTTGACGTTCACGGCCGCCTCTCCCTAGCGAGCGGTTGTGGCTGCGGCGTCCGGCCTTCTCTGCGTGGTGTCCGATCGAGCATTCGAAGAGATCACGTTTCCGACGCCTCAGGCGGCGACTGCGCCGAACAAGCGGAGGATCCGTTGCAACGAGGCCGGGTCGCCGCGCCAGTGTTCGGCCACCACGTCGGTGCCCGCTTTCCTTACGAGGTGCCGCAGGATCACGGCCGCAACGATCGCGTCGTCGAGCGGCCCGATGATCGGCAGGAATTCGGGGAGCAGGTCGATCGGTGACGCGAGCCACAGTGCGCCGACGCCGAGCCAGATCTTCGAGCCGCGCGGGACACGCGGATCGCGCAGGAGATCCTTGAACAGGAGCATGAGGTTCGGCACCAGTCCCACCAGTGCTTTCGCGGCGGAGGCGCGCCCGAATGCGAACAGTGCCGCGACAACCAGCAGCCATATCGCCACGGCGATTCCGAGCCCGATCAACACGCCGTGCAACGTCACGAGACGGCCTTCCACAACACGACGAGCAGACCGGTGGCGAACACCATCTTCACGAGGCCTCGGTCAAATGGCTTCGACGGCATGCAAACGTCCGGACCGGATAGCTCCCGTGAAAGCCTCGTAGTCGCGCTCGTTCTGATCCGCGTACCTTTCCGAGAACCTCGCGATGGCGCAGTCGAAGCGATCGCTCAAGCCGAGGTACGCGGCGATCGCGACAGGATCCTCCGATCGCGCATGTGCGCGCGCTAGCGTCAACGCGCAGATTTTCACGTACCGCTCGAGCCCGGACGGAGTCATCGCTTCGATCATGGCCGACCCCTTCATGTCGCGCAGCTGCCGCCAATAGTAGTGACGACCATCCCGACCGCTGTACCAGCCGAGGAAGACATCGCTCACCGCCTGGGTCATCCTCTGACCTTGCACGACGCGCTCGCCGGAGCTCTTGTAGCGGCTCTTTGGGAGGTGATCCTCCAGCACCGAACGTGTCGCTTGTTTGACCTGGAGGAAGAAGGGGTCGTCTCGGTCTCGCCCCTGGAGCAGCACGATGTAGGCGCGCGTCCCAACGCTGCCGACGCCGACCACCTTGCGCGCAACGTCCACGACTCGAAAGCGCTCGAGGAGATTGCGCCGTCGTCGGGGACCGTCGCGAGGTATCCGTGGAACTGCTCGTGGACCTGACGCTCGATCTGCCTTCGCTGGATCCCGAAGATGGCCGTGAGGTCGCGGGCGGGGACGACGATCGGTGGATCGCTCAAAATCCGGTACTCGCCGTCGGAATTGGACGTTCGCTCCAAGACGCAGCCCCGGCCGGCCGCCGATCGATCCGGAGCTGCGAGACCCGGTCCTGCGCCTCGCCAAGGAGAATCCAGGTGGGGCTACCTCCGGATCCAGGGTGAGCTCCGCAGGCTCGGGATACGAGGTCGGCGCCTCCATTGCCTCCTCTTCACTGCTCCGGGTCACAAGCGTGGTTCCCTCCGTGGCCCGGGTTGTCGTCGTTCCTCTCATGTCCCTTCCCGCACGCTTCCGGCACCCCGAACAGGACATAGACGACCCCGGCGTCCAAGCCACCGGCGTCGTTGAACCGGGCCCCCACCATCAGGTCATCGGTGTCATCGTCGGTGACATCTCCGGCGGGACCGACGGCGAAGCCGGCGAAGTCCCCTGCTGCCTCCCCCAGCAGCTTGGTGGAGGCGGTGGAGAGACTGAGGAGCCCACTCAACCGGGCATCCTCTATGGAGAAGACGTAGACCGCCCCGGCGTCTGTCCCGGCGGCGTCGTGCCCGAAGGCCCCCACCACCAGCTCGTCGAAGCCGTCGTCGTCCAGATCTCCCGCGATGGACACGTCCGCGCCGGCCCGGTCCCCAGCGACCTCCCCGATGACCTTGGCATCGGCCGTGCCGAGAATCACCGTGCCGGCCAGGCGGTCCTGGCCCCCATAGAACACGTAGGCCGCCCCGGCGTTGAGCCCTCCGGTGTCCTCCAGATCGGTTCCCACCACGAGGTCGTCGAATCCGTCTCGGTCCAGGTCCCCCGCCCCTGACATCCCGAGCCCGGGTCGGTCATCCGGCTCCTCGCCGATCAGCCGAACTGCCATCAGTGGAAGGCTGATCGTCCCGCTCAGGCGTTCCACTGTCCCGTAGAAGACGTAGGTGGCGCCGATCCCACTCCCGCCGAACCCGGCCATGGCTGGGGCCCCGATGACCAGGTCCTCCGAGCCATCGCCGTCCAGGTCCCCGGCGCGGTCTAGCCGGAACCCGGCGAGGTCCCCGGGAGCCCCCACCAGCTTGGCGTCGGCCGCCGCCAGGCTCGTAGTCCCCGACACGCGCTCCTCGCCCCCGTTGAAGAAGTAGGTCA
>Ga0184612_10000905_pt1 | contig 14206 bp, 11 predicted proteins | sample PLM3_60_coex_FD_133163 | JGI IMG/M metagenome (GOLD analysis project Ga0184612, IMG submission 133163) | Groundwater sediment microbial communities from an aquifer in East River, Colorado, USA - PLM3_60_coex | ecosystem: Environmental > Terrestrial > Soil > Riparian zone | place: USA: East... | reverse complement strand
GACTTCCCGTAAACTCTCATTTTTTATTCCTTTATTATTTTCGGCCACAACGAGGATTGTATTTGTACCGGTTCGCAGCGTAATATTTGGCTCAATAAGTTGGTCAAATCTGTTAGGGTCAACAGCTTTTGAAAAGTCTTTTGGTCCGTAGACGTCAGTGGTAAGACCGTTAACCTTGACTTCAATACGAGAAAAAGGAAGCTTTGACTTTACCCGACAGGAAAAAGTCTGAACGCTCATACCCACCGTGGTATCGCTTCTAAAACTGTGCCATTCAAATACGGGCACCTCTATGACCTCAACATGTTGCAGCGTGATTTGATTACCTTTCTTCTTTTGCGCGAAGGTGCCATAGCCGATGAGCAAAAACAGAATGAAATAGAATCCTTTCATCGGTCCAGAATATTTATACATCTATCAGTTGCGTTCGGGAACGGGCGTGATATAACAATTTTTCAAGTATTCGTAAACGCTCCCGCTATTAGTTGTGTGAAGGCGGTCCGGGAAGCGGTTTATTATCTTCTATAGCTTTATTGATTATAATGAATGCCGGTATTGCCAATAGTACCCCGGCTTTCCATCCATAACCAATCTTCGGCCTTACTTTAAAGGTATTGCTGAAATAAACCTTCTCGCCATTCGAGATTGCAATCTGATAGTTCTTTTTTACAGGTGTTTTTTTCGGGATAAGGATGCCAGCAGTCCTGGACTCGCTTCCAACAGCATCAAGCGTTGCCACCTCTTTAGTATTGAGGTAGAGCTTGGTAGTATAATTTTCAGCCGCGCCAGCGACAGTTGCTAATATAATAGTCAAGTGTTTGCTCCTGCGCACGCTGGCAGGAACCTGAACGAGGGGCATTACCTCGATGCTCAAATCAATATCGCCACTGAAGTGCACCAGTTCGTCAACATAATTCCAGATAATAGTCTTCTTCAGACCGGGATAAACAAGATCACCAGCATCGCCGGTGACTTTTTTAAGATTAAATGAGCCATCTGACGAAGTAAATTTCACCTGCACCTGGCAGGCAATGTTGTCATACGGGGCCAGCAGGTCATAAGTAATGGTGTATACTCTATTCGAAGGATCAGTGCTCTGCGCAAAATTCACATTACCTGCTTCCTGTCCCCATGCCGGAGCAAGGACCAACGGTAGCATTATCAGGGAAACAAAAACGCTCCTTACAATAATAGAATCTCGCATGGGTAGCAAAGGTTTTTCAAAACAGAGAAAACCCTCTTTAAAGTTATTTCTTTTTTTTACATTTAATAATTCCCGCTTACAGTTTGATTGTTAATTAACACAAAACCAAATCGGCTCAGACACCCAACCATGCCTCATCCAATGGTGATCAGGTCTTCCTGCTGTATTTTCTTTTTGGTAACGGTTCTGTCTTTTGCAGCTCAAGCTCAGTTCTATAACAGTTCAATCGGTTATACTAAGCAGAATCCACTATTACGGCCGGAATACGTGGCTGTCGATGCATCGGGAAATATTTACGTTACAGACAGTGGAAATGACAGAATACAAAAGTTTAATAGCTCTGGTGAATTTATTACAATGTGGGGAACGTCAGGTTCCGGAGACGGTCAATTTATTTCTCCCACTGCTATTGCTGTAGATAACAACGGCGATGTATACGTATGTGATCAAACTCCTGACCGGATTCAGAAGTTCACGAGTTCAGGAGGCTTTATAACAAAATGGGGAAGTACAGGCTCCGGCCCTGGCCTGTTCGACGACCCTAGCGGCATAGCTGTTGATGGAAGCGGGAATGTTTTCGTTACTGACAAAAACAACAGACGCATTCAAAAATTCACGAGCACAGGTGTATTTATCACTACGTGGGGCAGCTCAGGCGTTGGTGACGGACAGTTTCAAAATCCCAAAGGACTTGCAGCCGACGCCGCAGGAAATATTTACGTCGTCGATGCCGGCAATTACAGAATTCAAAAGTTCAACAATTCGGGTACGTTTTTAAGTGAGTGGGGTGATTCTGGAACAGATGATGGCTTTTTTGATAGTCCAATTGGAATTGCGATTGATGGAAGTCAGAACATTTTTGTTACCGATGCGGGCAACGACAACCAAAGGATTCAAAAATTCAACAGCACGGGGGCTTTCATTTCAAAATGGGGGCAACGAGGTACGGGAAATGGCGAATTTGTAGATCCAATGGGAGTGACTGTTAATGCGAATGGGGATATTTATGTTTGTGAGTGGAGCAATGACCGCATTCAAAAGTTTGACAACAACGGAACATTCATTCTCAAATGGGGCAGTGTTGCTGCTGGTGACATGGAATTTTTCTATAATCCCGCGGGTGTAACCACTGATGCATCCGGAAATATATATGTGGCGGACACAGACAATCACAGAATACAGAAGTATAACAGCGCTGGAAATTTCATTATGCGTTTTGGTGAGAACGGAAGTGGGGATGGACAGTTTCAATCCCCGGAGGCAATCGCGATCGCACAGGATGGCAGCATTTATGTAACCGATACCAACAACGATAGAATTCAAAAATTTAACAGCAATGGTGTTTTTCTTCTCAAGTGGGGAATCAGCGGTGCGGCGCTTGGTCAACTTAGAAAACCATCCGGCATCGCACTCGCCAAGGATGGAAATGTATACGTAAGTGATACCGACAATAGTCGAATTCAAAAATTCAATAGCACTGGAACATTTATCGTTTCATGGGGATCAAATGGTACAACGGATGGTCAATTGCGATTTCCAGGTGGAATCTCTTTTAATGAGGAAGGTGACCTTTATGTAACGGACACGAATAATGGCCGTATTCAAAAGTTCAGCAGTTCCGGTGTATTCTTAAAATCATTTGGCACTATTGGGTCAGCGGACGGCCAATTGTATTATCCGCTCGCATTGGCGTTAGATGTTGCAGGTAACATATATGTAGCCGATCAGCTTAACGATCGAATTCAGAAATTCAGCCCGGACGGAAAATTTATAACAAAATGGGGAACAGAGGGCGGCGGTGATGACCAGTTTGAAAATCCCAGCGGAATAGCAATCGATGCGGATGGGAATGCATTTGTTGCCGATGCCGGGAACCACAGAATCCAAACGTTCGGAGTGCTCAATATCGAAAGTTTTTCAATTCCAAAAGCAGCGCCCGGAGCTACCCTGACAATCACCGGGACAGGGTTTAGTTCCACTCCCGCCCAAAACTCGGTTAGCTTCAATGGAGTCGCAGCCCCAGCTGTAACGGCCGCGAGTTCTACCTCACTTACTGTTACTGTACCCAACGGTGCAACGACCGGAGTCGTTACTGTGATCCGCCAAGGTTATAAGGCAGAAAGTGTTTCCGAATTTATTGTTTTGCCCTTTGAAATAACATCGGTCAGTCCTTCAATTGATCTGGTGGGAGCAACCGTTGTCATCACTGGAAGCGGCTTCAGTGACGTTGAGTCAAGCAACCTCGTGAAATTTGGCAGCCTTATAGCCGACGTCACCCAAAGCTCAGCCACCAGCATAACAGTCGTTGTTCCGGAAGGGGCAGTATCGGGTAATATTACCGTTACGATTGCAGGACAAACAATTACAGCACCCAATGCATTCACGGTCACAAAACTCGCCATTACTCAAGTAAGCTATCCCGAATTCTTTGACGTTGACGCTTCGGGCTTAACGGTTAGTATAACTGTAAACGATAGTAAAGAAGTTCAGTCCGTTAAGTTCAGAAGCAAAGGTATCACCGCAGATGAGTCGACGCTAAAAACAACGGATGTCACGTTTTCAGGGTCATCCAATCAGATCGGCTTTGTCATACCCGCGGCGAACTTCACGGACCCATTAGGATTATATTCATGGTTTTCCCTGACCGACAAAGCAGGAGGTGAAGTTAAGAGCGTTCCAAAATACACGTATTTAGAGTACGGGAGTTCCTCTACAAAACAAGTCATACCCGACTTGAGCTTCGGCAAAAGTGTCACCAATTATCAGATTGTAACCGTTCCTCTTGCCCTTGAAAATTCGACGGTACCAGAAGTCTTTCATTCACTCGGCGGATACGATGACAAAAAATGGCGCCTGTTTTCGTTACTCTCGGAAACAATCAAAGAATATCCGGCATTCAGTTCTATCCAGCCTGGTACCGGCTATTGGCTTATTGCAGTCAATGAAACGGAGATTAATCCTGGCGAGGGTCGCACCTTACAAGTTACTCCGGACACTCCTTTTGAGATCAATCTAAAAGCAGGCTGGAATCTGATAGGCAACCCCTACAATTTTACAATTTCCTCCACCGATATTGAAGAAGCCAACGCCCTGCCTGCGGGTACGTTGGATTTTAAACAGTATCTGAATGGAACGTTCAAAAACGAAGAGATGCTAAAGCGTTACAGGGGAGCCTTTGTTCACACCGACGTAGCCATGAATATTAAAATCCCAACAATCAATCATAGCCCAACCGGTGGCCGAAAGCAAGAAGTAAGACCGCCGACTATTGACTCGAAGATCTGGGAGGTAACTCTCGCATTGAACGATGGGGATCTCCGCAACGAATTATTTGGGTTCGGAATGAATCCAAAAGGAAGCGAGCAAAAAGATTTGTGGGATGACGTTTCTCTTCCTCTGTTGGAGGGTTGGAATTTTTTCGATATGGTCTTCAGAGAAGTTGACGGCAAATCATTGACCAAAGATATCGTTCCCACTCAGGGCAACTATTCATGGCAATCAAGGGTTTCGAGCGACCACGGCCTCACGATGACGTGGGACAACGAATACTTTGGCGATAATGATAAGCAGCTCTTCATGGAAATAGAAGGCCAGGTCGATATTGTTGATATGAGAAAATCCGTCAAGACAACGGTGCCCGTCGGAGAGCAGATTATAAAGTTCCACTACGGCGATGAAACGTATATCAAGCAACAATTAAAGGAATCCAATACACGAATAGGAAGTGTATTCCCCAACCCTTCGCCTCGTAACACAAATCTTTTATCCGTATTTGTAAGCTTACCGGACGGAACCAACCAGGTGGCCTTTGAATTAAAAGACGTTCTTGGCCGAAGGGCGAGCCTGTCAGGTGGCGGCAAGTACAATGGCGGACGCAAAGCCATTGAACTACATGAAGATTTTTCTCAGCTGCCTGCTGGCGTTTACCTCCTGCGACTGGAAATCAAGGACGCACATGGCGTCACTTCCAATCTGCATAAGAAAGTTATCTTCGAATAAGACAGCAGCGCTGATTTGGCGCACCAGTTAAAACCGCGACGAGGTTATCGCAATGTCAGAATTCTTCCACGCCTTCGAAAAACGTTTGGCTGTGGCCGCCACATCCGATTTCCTACCCTGCGCGTTCTGACAACGTTGTAGGCCGGTGAGCGACCAACCGTTTTCCCTGTTTAGCTTCAAGTCAGCAAGAAAAACTTGTTCGGCCTCTGCAAATTTTCCCGCCTCCAATAGCGCAGCACCTAAATAATGACGCGTGGGGAGTTTCCAGTCAGGGGGCTCATTGTAACGAAGTTCACTTTCAACTTTCACGGCTTCCTGAAATGATTGGAATGCCTCATCGTATTTTTTCTCCTTTAAAAAAATCTCACCACGAAGTAAGTTCGATGCAATCTGCGAAGAACTGGATACCGGATTGAATGTTATATAAATTGATTTTAGCGTGTCCAACTTATTTAATGAATCGAGTTTGTTGAGTTCGAAGTTTGCCTGAGCATCATACCCTGACCGGAGGAAGGCCATGCCGCGCGAAAAACGCCACATCACCTGCGCATATAAATTTTCCTTTCCAGGATCGGGCAAAGCCAGAATCTCGGTCCACTTGCCAAAACGCGTGTAGGCTATCATCGGCTCGACCATAGCGTATTGTGAAAATCCCGGAGGCGCGCCGCTGGAAACAAAGTTTCCTTTATAGGCAAGCTTAAGTGCCGTCAGTATACCAAGGTTACTTCTCCCTTCCATGTACGAGCTGAAACTTATAAAATCAACATTGTGGGGATAGTACATCATCCTGTACAAGCCTTGATTTTCAGAGAACGAAAGATAATCCTCGTCAACTTTCACTGCCTTTTGATTGGCTTCAATTGATTTGGTGTAATCGCCGACGCGCACGTAAATGTGCGCGGGCATATGAACGATATGACCGGCACGTGGCATTGCATTTTCAAGAAACGAAGCGCTCTTAAGAGCAAGCTCAGGAGTAGGCGATGCTTCAACGAGGTGAATATACAAATGGTGAGCGCCTGGATGCTTGGGGAATTTTAATAACACATTCTCCAATACTTTCTTAGCTTCTGCGGTCTGCGGCTTTGCAGTTCCGTCTTTTTCCCAATAATCCCATGGCATCGTATTCATTATAGCATCGGCATACAGCGTCTGAACTTCTGCGTCATCCGGATATTTGGCGGCGATCTCCTTCATCCCGATGGCATAAGAATTATTCAATGAATCCCTAAGCTCATAGGCCGTTCCGTTGTAACGCCTGGCAAGTGCATCAATCAAATCGCGCTCCACCTGCGATACTCTTGTTTTTTTTGACTTTGCAAGTTCTATAGATTCAAAAGCAATTCGTTCCCGATCTTTCGGAGTCCAGTCGTTGAGATTTGGACCAAAGGCAAGCGCCAGTCCCCAATATCCCATCGCAAAATCCGGATCAAGGCGGATCGATTCCCGAAACGCCTGAATCGCTTCCCAATGATTAAAGGCATAAATCAGTCGCAGCCCCTGTTCAAAATATTTTTGTGCATCCAGTGAGCTTGTGGTGACTGGATAGTGAAGGTTGCCGAGTCCATCTAACAACTTTGGCCGTGACTGTAACGTATCCCAAACATTCCATGGCACCAACGAACCGCACCATGTCATCGGAGAATTTAGCGCACGGGGAAATGAAACCGGCGCCGGCCGTTCTAATTTTTTCCAGGACCAAAAACCGATGACTGTGATCAGAAGAAAAAAAACCGTGAGGAAGGTCTTGATCTTTTTCATGAGACGGATAATTTAAAGAAAGGTAGCTTTCAATAAATTTAACGAATTGTTAGTTAATGCGCATAAGTATATGAAAGCCTCTGCGGTCCTTAGCGCCTTCGCGTCTTTGCGGTTAAATATGCGCCATAAATTAAAACCACAACATCATCGCAACCTGCGAACTGTCAGATCCCCGGAATTGACTCGCGTAATATCCGGTTTCGGTGCAATGACGAAAGTGCGAGAATTAACCGCGGAGACCCCGATAGCTATCGGGGCTAAGGGCCGCTAAGAATTTCGGAGGATGGCTTTGTTTATACGTTTGACGATGGCTGGTCCTTCGTATATGAAACCAGTATATAGCTGAATGAGGTTAGCCCCAACTCTCAATTTTTCTAACGCATCTTCGGGAGTCATGATGCCTCCCACTCCAATGATCGGATAATCGGGCCCAAGTTTTTCACGAAGGTAACGTATCACATCCGTTGAGCGCGCAGCCAGCGGTTTCCCACTAAGCCCACCGTTGCCTATCTTGTCAAGCGTTGATCTTTCCGTTATTAATCCGTACCTGGAAATTGTAGTATTTGTCGCAATCACGCCATCCGTTTTTGTTTCCCTAAGGATTTCAATAACATCATTTAGCTGGGGGTTGGTCAGATCCGGAGCGATCTTTAACAACACGGGTTTAGGTTTTGGTTTACCCATACTAAGACCCTTTACACCTGCCAATAGTTTGCGCAAGGGTTCCTTCTCCTGAAGCTCACGCAACCCCGGAGTATTAGGTGAACTTACATTCACCACAAAATAGTCGACGTATTCATAGAGCGCTTCAAAACAAAAGGCGTAGTCGTCCATTGCTTTTTCATTCGCAGTGACTTTGTTTTTGCCGATGTTGCCTCCTACGATAATATTTGATTTTCTGTTCTTCAGCCTATGAACCGCATCAAGCACACCATGGTTATTAAAACCCATTCGGTTAACCAGGGCGTGGTCCTGCGGTAGTCGAAAGAGTCTCGGTTTATCATTGCCAGGCTGAGGTTTGGGGGTAAGAGTACCGATCTCTATAAAACCAAAACCGAGAGAAGACATCTCATCAATCAGGCCGGCATCCTTGTCAAATCCCGCAGCAAGCCCCACTGGGTTCCTGAACGTGATGCCAAAAAGCTTACGCTCAAGTCGTACATTTTCAAAATTGTAGAGAGCGCGCAGTATGTTCTTAACACCAGGTATCTTTCCCTTTAACCTGAGAACACTATAAACGAAGTGATGAATTTTTTCCGGATCAATTAAGAAAAGAAAGGGCCGGACAAGGAATTTATACATTCAGGAAGATTACTTCTTTTTCTTTTTAAGCTTATTGGGAAATTTTTTGAATGCCTTATATACAACAGCATCCAGTGCGCGGGTCAAATCTACACCCTCCAGAGATAAACTTGCCGTAGCCTCCCAAATTTCTTTTTTGCTGTGTGAATCAAGAATATCGATTACCATCATACCCTCCCTCGACTCACGAGACCAGGAACGCGACTGATCCATTTCGGCGGGAGTAGATGCAGGCGCCTGACTTAGCGGGCCCATGGTTCCTCCTTCGGTCATGTTGTAAGCCCCTGCGACATAGCTGACATATAACTGAGCGGAAGAGTCTTCAACATACTTATATCCACGCAACTCCATTTCCTCTACTACGGCTGTTTTTATAGACTGAAACAGATCGTTTTCATTGATTTTCCTAACATCCGGAGGTGTCATAAACTCACCCTTCATCACCGTAAATGTCTCATACGCTGTCATATCTATACCCTTTTCCGTCCGGATCTTGACAGACTGCGCCCAAAGCGGGATGTTAAGGGCCAGAAATACTAAAAGGATATGGCTCTTTTTCATAAACTCAAGTTACGAAAGAATTATGACCTTGGATGAAACTCCTGGATCACTTGCCGCAGATAGTCCCGATCGAGATGAGTGTATATTTCTGTCGTCGTAATCGATTCATGACCAAGCATTTCCTGAACCGCGCGGAGATCAGCACCCCCTTCAATGAGGTGTGTGGCAAAGGAATGACGGAATGTATGGGGACTGATTGTTTTATTCAGGCCGATTTGTTTGGCGAGGTTTTTAATGATCGTAAAAACCATGACACGGGTGAGCCTCCTGCCATTTCGGTTTAGAAAAACGTATCCTTCGAATCCCTTTTGCTGAGGCTTGTGTGGTGGCTTGCCACGAATTTCATCACAGTAAATTTTGAGATACTTCATCGCATCGCGCCCGATGGGAACCAGCCGTTCTTTATTGCCTTTGCCTGTCACGCGTAAAAAGCCTATGTCGGTATGGACATTATTCAGCTTAAGCTCCACCAGTTCGCTCACCCTCAGGCCCGAACTATAAAGAACTTCCAGCATGGCCCTGTTCCTACCTCCCTCCGGTTTCGACTGATCGATCGCCTCAAAAAGTTTTTCGATCTCATGATAACTTAGTGTATCGGGAAGCTTTCGGCCCAGCTTGGGTCCTTCAATCAAAGCAGTCGGATCGTTTTCAATCAACTCTTCGAAAAACAAGTATTTAAAAAAGCCCTTTAACCCCGAAAGTATACGCGCCTGGCTGTGGGCACTCATCCCCAACTCATTAATATATTGGAGAAAACCCTGAAGCTGTTTTGCCGTCACTTTTAACGGCGATATTTGCGGATGACTTATACTTATGAACTGGTGAAGCAGGGTGACATCATGCACATACGCCTCTACTGAATTTGGTGAAAGAGATCGTTCAATCTTCAGGTAATGGCCAAAGTGTTTGATGTGAATATCCCAATTCATGTCTCAATATTACGAGAAAGAAATTTTTTAATCCCGGCAAGCCCTTTAACTTTATCGAAAACGGTTGGATTTTTAACTCTGACAAGGTTTGATGCAGGCCGCTGGCCTCATTTAGGTTGGAATAAAGTGATACCAAAAAGATCAGACATGAAATTGACCCTCTTAAACTGCTTCGTAGTTGTAATTATCATTGCAGCTTGCGCACCCGGTCTCAAGACCACAAGCAAGACCGAAAAAGACGTGAAGCTCGATAATTATAAAACATACGCGTGGATAGCGCCACACAACCCGGACGACGAGTCACGTAAGGACGATAAAATTTATGCCCCACTGATCCGGCGGCTATGTGAAGAGGCATTGGCAAAAAAAGGGTTAAAGGTCGACACCCTGCACCCGGATGCCGTTTTCGCATTTGATACACGCGTGGAAGAAAGAGTTAAGTACGGCAGGGCTGCTGTTTCGAACGCAACCTATTTCTATGGGGGTTCGGGATACTATCCAGGTTACTACGTTGGGTCAGCATATTACGATAACAATCAGGTAATCCCTGGAGGTGAAGTGATGCCTGAAGAATACGACCAGGGCATGCTGGGAATTCAGATGTTCGATGCGCAAACCAAGAAGGTTCTCTGGCGCGGATACGCTGAAAAGGAATTAACTGCCAAAACCGATGTTGAGGCGACGATCAAGAAAGCCGTTAAAGATATTTTTATCCTTCTTCCCATTAAACATAGGCAATGAAAATACAAATCATTAACGGGCCTAACCTCAACCTGTTGGGTAAACGGGAAACGTCAATCTACGGAAGCGAATCGTTCGAGGATTTTTTTAAGAAACTGAAAACGCGATTTTCTTCCCTGGAGTTGCATTACTATCAATCGAATGTTGAGGGTGAGCTCGTAAATAAAATTCACGAAGTCGGTTTTTCTTTTGACGGCATCGTACTTAACGCCGGGGCCTATACGCATACGTCGGTGGCCATCCATGACGCTGTTGGTGGAATCAAGGCGCCTGTAGTAGAGGTTCATATTTCGAATGTATATGCCCGCGAGGAATTCAGGCACAAGAGCCTCATTACTTCAAAATGCGCCGGCTTGCTCACTGGTTTCGGAATGGAAGGCTACGCAATGGCAATCAGTTTCCTGGCACAGAAACCCGCGAACTGAAGTATCCAAGGGATTACGTTCTCGAAAAATCAGAGCCTTCATGACTCCCGCCGACAAATTCAAGAGCCTTTTTCCTAAAGCCGTATTCCTTGACTTTTCAACGCAGGATTGGGTTAAGATCCTTTATCAAAACTCCTGGGTTGGCCCTTCTGATACTATTCTCTCTATTGAAAAACCAGGTGAGGGAAACATGAACTTTGTTGTTCGTGTAAAGACCACGTCAAAGACCATCATCCTGAAACAGTCCAGACCATGGGTGGAGAAATATCCGCAGGTAGCCGCCCCGGTTGAACGAGTAACCGTGGAAGCTGGTTTTTACGAAGCTGTAAGCAATGACGATTTCTATAAACGTTTTTGCCCTCGGATAATCGGATTTGATCCTGCCCATTTTTTGCTCGCTATGGAAGATCTTGGCCATGGAGCCGATTGTACTGCTATGTACAATCGCAACAATCCCATGCCCGATGAAGAAGTTAGCGTGTTGATTGAATTTATTTCTCACCTGCACAACACTCCCCTCCCAAATAAAGAGCGATTCCCTGACAATACCCCTTTAAAAAAGCTGAACCATACCCATATATTCCACTTTCCGTATCTCGAGGAGAATGGCTTTAATCTTGATACCGTACAGGAAGGATTGCAGCGCGAATCCATGAAATACAAAACGAATGAGGTGTTGAAGGATAACCTGACAGACCTCGGTAAGGTCTATTTACAGACCGGAGACATTTTGCTTCATGGCGACTATTACCCAGGCAGCTGGTTGAGGACACCTTCGGGGATTAAAATTATTGATCCTGAGTTTTCTCATTACGGCCGCGCTGAATTTGATATTGGTGTAATGGCAGCCCATCTTCTGATGGGCCACGTAAAGATTGCGCAACTTACTGAGCTTATGGGACGTTATCGTATGCCTGCAGAATTCAATCGCTCATTATTCTCGCGCTTCTGCGGCGCGGAAATACTGCGGCGAATAATTGGATTGGCGCAGCTACCCCTTGATTTAAGTTTGTCCGAAAAATCGGTTATGCTGCGGCGGGCCGAGCAAATGATTTTACACCCGGAGACACAGACTATTATTTAATGTAAGGTAACCTTATAGTGCTATTGCGGACTAATTGCCACGAGCTTTAGCTTGTGGTTTAGAGTTATGTAATTGATTGGGCTTTAGCCCCTGCAAGGCCACATCTCTCATACGAGTATGGTTTCTTGGACTAAAGTCCTGTTTGTTTTTGCACAAGAATCCACGACCTAAAGGTCGTGGCAATTGGCGTTCCTTAAAAAAGCTACAAGCCCAGCGATGAAAAATGCTGAAGCTTGTAGCTTGATTAATTTATGACGATCGATAAGCCATGTCGTACTGCGACTTCACATGCGGCCCGAGGAAAACGCGCGCATAGATGCGCATGATTGAAAGTCCATCGATGATAAAACTCAACGACACCACAAAAGCAAAAACTGCCTGGTCTTCGTGAATATGGCTGAACATCAAATCCTCGCCAATGAATGTGGGTGTAATGGGAAAACCAGAAGCTCCCAGACAGCAGAGCAGGAATACACCTGCCATCTTTGGATGTTTATATGCATGTCCGTGAAACTGGTCCAGGTCGATACTCCCTTCATGTAGTTTTATATTTCGCAGGCACCAGAATCCTACAACTCCGGCAACGGCGATGCCACTCAAATAAATATGAACCTGGTCGAACGTAAAATATTCATTGAACGATATCGCCAGTGCCACCCAAAAATGATTCATAATGATGAGCAACCAGCTCAACCTGGCATGTCTGCGCTCGGAAAAAGACTTGAGAACCATCAACAGTCCAATGAGCGAAAAGACAAAGGGCAACGATTCCTGCACGACATCCGAGATATACTCTTTATTATATACGCACCATAGACCAATGAGGTAAAAGGGGATAAAAAAGATAATAACTCTGTTTACGGTAAGGAAATCGAGTTTTTTTCCTGCCCACTTTATAGGATTCCACAAATAGCGGTACATGAATGAGTCGAGATTAAATTCCTTGATGCACAACATGTACAGTGAGTACTCGACCTTTTTGGAGAACGAGTCTTCAATTGTGCTCTGCCGTGGATTAAAGTTGTAAAATTGTTCACGGATAAGATACGTAACCACTGACGGTGATACCAAAAGCTGATATGTCCGTAAGAATGCATTGCCCGCAAAATGGAACATCGCGAGGTTCTCAAAGCCTGCCGCCACTTCTATAAACATCAACCCGATCTGCGCTATTGATGAATAGGCGATCTGACTCTTAACAGAAGACTGAACCCGGGCAATTCCAGTAGTAACAATCGCTGTAACCAGTCCTAATCCTCCTATTAAAATCCGGACCGAGACCTGATGCTCCCAAAAAGGATACGTTCTCAATAGAACAAAAATACCCAGGTGGACGGACAATGAACCGTAAAAGATTGCACTGGACGGAGTGGGTCCTTCCATTGCTCTCGGTAACCAGGAAGAAAAAGGCAATTGAGCCGATTTTGCTGCGGCCGATATCAAAAGCATCAGCGATATAAATACTCCAATAACTGTGTGTGATTGAAGTTGATCATGAACAAATTTATAATCGCTCAATTGCAAAAAGCTTATGTTCTCATGCCACAGGTGATGACTCATCCACATCGCCAGAATCAATCCGACGTCGCCAATACGGTAAATTGAAAATACCTTGACGGCATTTTTAACTGGTAGGTATCGCTCGCGGTAAAATGCAATAAGCAAGAATGAAGATATACCAAGTATCTCCCATCCTATAAAGAGCGTTTCGAGATTACCCGAAAAGATGGCAAGGTTATACCCGACATAGAAAAACAGAATAGTATTGAAGAATCGTTTATATCCCGTTTCGCGATGGAGGTAATATCTGCTATAAATCGTTACCAGGAATGTAAGTAACGAACCGACCATGAGATAAGTCGCGGTAATCTTATCAAAGTAAAAGTCAATAAAAAACTCATAACCGGTTGCCTTGTAAAGGACAATCTCCTTGAGATTAAGATTTGGCCGGCCTAGGACAAGCCAATATCCGACAAAGAGGACCGTACCAAGCAGGTGCAATCCCACCGTACCAAAGGCACTCCATGAAATGGAATTTTCCTTTTTTCCGGGAATCAACAAACTGACAACAAACCCGAGTATTGGTACTATTATAAAAAATTGAAGTAGCAGTTCCATGTTGTAATCTTATGAAAGTGAATAAACAGGTAGGTTCTCAGCGCTCGATTCTATGTATGATGTGACATCCGAAATTGTCTCG
>Ga0184612_10000904_pt1 | contig 14233 bp, 13 predicted proteins | sample PLM3_60_coex_FD_133163 | JGI IMG/M metagenome (GOLD analysis project Ga0184612, IMG submission 133163) | Groundwater sediment microbial communities from an aquifer in East River, Colorado, USA - PLM3_60_coex | ecosystem: Environmental > Terrestrial > Soil > Riparian zone | place: USA: East... | reverse complement strand
TTGGCCGTCTGCACGATCGTGTTCGGTGAAGGCGCGCCCCTGGAGCACGGCGATGCCGGCAGCGGCAAAGTACCCGGCGCTCGCGACGCGGAAGTGTGCTTGAGGGACCTCGTCTGGCGGCGGCGCCGCTCTATCGGGAAAGGCGATATCCATCGTGGAAAGGAGGCCGCTGAGTGGCAGGAGGGACACGGCCCCGGCTGCGTCAACGCCCGCGATGGCGCTCACGCGATCGTGAAGTGCTTCGTAGAAGCGGACCACCGTGTCCCGGTCCGCATACGTGCGCGGCGGGAGCGAGAGTTGCAACGCCAGCGTCTGGTCAGGGGTGAATCCCGGCGCAACCCGCTCGAGATGCGCAAAGCCGCGCACGGTCAGCCCCATCCCTACGAGCAGTACCGTCGCAGCCGCCACCTGGAGTGCCACGAACGCGCGGCGCACTCTGGCGTGTTGTCGCCCGGTCGTCATCGTGCGCGTCGCGCCGCGCAGAGCGTTCGTGACATCGCGCAACATGAACCAGGCCGGCAGGATGCCGCACGACAGTGCGGTGAAACACGAGAGAGCTCCCGCAAAGATCACAACGTCAGGATTCAGGCTAACCTCCGACATCCGCGGAAAGTTCGCTGGTCCCCAGATCCGCCATGCACTCAGCCCGAGTGCGGCCAACCCGATTCCCGTCATCCCGCCGGCAACGGCAAGGACAGCCGCTTCGCTGAGGAGCTGTTGCACGAGCTGTCCGCGCGAAGCTCCCAGCGACAGTCGGACGGCAAACTCGGCCTGCCGACCGATGGTGCGCACCAGCAGGAGATTCGCCAGGTTGCCGCATCCCACGGCCAGCAGTACGCCGACGGCGGCGAAGAGTGTCCAGAGGATGCTTCGGTAGTCCCGGACGATCTCGGCATGCAGCGGGTAGAGACTCACCCCCGTCTTTCGGGCGTTCTCGGTCGGATACAGGCGCTGGAGCCGGTGCGCGATCGTGTCGAGGTCCGCTTTGGCGCTCTGCACCGTGACCCCCGGGGCGAGCTTCGCGAGGACGCGGAGGAAATTGGCGCCGCGGTCGGTTCGTCGCGGATCGCTGCGAAGGGTGATGGGAACTGCGAGCTCCGCTTCTCGAAATGGGAACATGAAGCCAGGTGGCAGCACGCCGACGACGGTGTACGTCGTACCGTTCAAAGACACCTCGCGTCCGACGAGGGTCCGGTCGCCGCCGAATCGCCGGATCCACAGCCCGTGTGTCAGCACGGTCACCCGCGCGCCGCGCTCCTCATCGTCAGGCTGCAGCGCCCGACCGATCAGTGGGCGGAGTCCAAGCAACGCGAAGAAGTTCCCCGAGACCCGCGTGCCTTCGAGTCGCTCCGGCGACCCGGCGCCTGTGAGGTTTGCCGTCCAGTTGGTGAAGACGGCCAGCCCGGCGAGTGTTGACGCCTCTCGCCGGTAATCCTCCACGTCTGGTATCGAGAGGGGGGCGCGGTCCCGCTCCGTTCGGAGGTTGTACATCCACACGATGCGATCCGGATCCTCGAACGGCAGCGCGCGCAACAGCGCCGCATGCACGAGGCTGAACGTCAGGGTCGCCGCCCCAATGCCGGTCGCGAGGATGACTACTGCCAGCGACGTGAATCCCGGAGCGCGTGTGGTCAAGCGGCCTGCGTGGCGAAGGTCTCGTAGCAGTTCGCGCATGTGTCATGCTCCAGGTCTGTGGTTTATTGTTGTTGTAACATACGTTACTGACGCTTGTCTATATGTTACACGCAGACGTGGCAGACTTGGCACAAATGCGGTTTCAGAGCGGTGCGACAGGGAGAACGAGCACAATCGAGAACGACCAGGGGCTGGCTCTATCGAGGAACCGGAATCCGTCAATGCGATCCCCCGCTTTCGGTAAGCCCGTCGCGACATAGTCGAGGGAGCCTTCGAGCTCAACGCCGCGTAGCCACGAGGCTTCCGGAAGTCGACTGAACACGGCGAGACTTGTATCCAGCTCGAAATTCAGCTTGTGAGTGTAGGCCCGCCGGTCGAGAGGCCGTTCCGCGGCACTGAACTTGTCCACGACGTCGAAATGCGAGCTGAGCCATCCGCCCGTCCGCTTCGATGGGAGCCAGATGAAGTTGCTTTCGAGCTCCAGTTCCGGCGTGCTGTCACGTTGGAATGGAAGAACGATCGCCTCGACGGTGAATCCAAGCCATGAGATCCGTGTGGGGAGATCCAGGGACAGGATGAGCTCGAACTCGGTGTCCCTCGGTACGGGCTCTGGCACACCTGGATCCGTGATCACTCTCGGCGAACCGAACAGGTTGCTGAACGTGATCGTCGGCTCAACCTTGAGTCTTGGGGCACACAGCACGCCACAGGCAGGCTGCGCTGGTTGGGCCCACGCGATGGACGGTGCGCACAGCAGAAACGCAAGGATCAATGCCCGCCTCACGAGGGCTCCTGAGGCTTCGCCTGATCGACGGCGATGATCCGTCCACGCCGCATCTCGACGACACGATCTGCGAGCACTGCCGCGTCCTCCCGGTCGTGTGTGACGTAAATCGTTGTCAGGCGGAGGGCGCGTTGGAGCTGGCGAAGTTCAAGGCGGAGCATCGCTCGCAGGTCCGCATCGAGGCTCGACAGCGGCTCATCGAGCAGCAGCAACCGTGGCTCTCCAACGAGGGCGCGCGCAAGTGCGACGCGCTGCTGCTCCCCTCCCGACAGCTCGTGAGGATAGCGATTCGATAGCTGTTCGATCTGTACAAGGCTCAGGATCTTCTCGGCTCGCGCGCGGCGCTCCGCCTTGGGCGCCTTCGCCGCCTTCATCACGAAGTCGAGGTTCTTGCCCACGCTGAGATGCGGCCAGAGCGCGAGGTCCTGAAACACAAACCCCAACTGCCGCTCGTACGGCGGGACGAACGTGGCGGCACCGGACGCCAGTTGCCCGGCCAACCAGATCTCACCGGAATCGGGTCTCGCCAGGCCCGCGATGAGACGGAGCAACGTCGTCTTCCCGCAACCGCTTGGCCCGAGCACGACGATACCTTCGCCGCCGGCGATGTCGACTGAGACATCCTCGACCGCCACGCGATCTCGGTACCGCTTCGTGATCCCTGTCAGGCGAAGATAAGACGAGGTCACCGGGCCTCACGGAGCGTCAGGCCCCACGCCAGGAGCGTCAGTGGCGAGAGGATCACGACCGACTGCAACAGTGCCAGCGCCGCGACGTTCGCTGGCGGGGCGTTCGCAATCATCGTGTAGATTCGAATCGGCAGCGTCGCCTCGCCAGGTGGTGCGACGAGGATGCTCGCGCCGAGCTCGCCAAACGCCAGAACGAAGACGACTACCCACACCGCCACGAGGCTGGCCGACATCTGCGGCACGACGATCGTACTGATCGTCCGCGCCCAGCCGGCGCCGGCGGCCGCTGCCGCCTCTTCGTGCGAATACGGCACGTGCCGCACAGCCGCGGCGAGCCCCAGGACCGCGAGCGGCAGAAACCGCGCAAGGCAGACGAGGACCAGCATCGCGTCGGTGCCGTATACGGTTCCGAGCACGCCAGGACGGTTCCATAGACCGATTAAGCCGACGCCGACGACTGTGCTCGGTACCGCAAACAGGACCACACAGGCGAGATCCGCTATGATGCCTACAGTGCCTCGAGCGCGGGCACGCGCGTATCCGAGGCCAAGACCGACGGCGACGGTGAGCGTCGCGCCGACGGCCGCGAGCACAAGGCTGTTCCGGATCGCGATGCCCGAGCCGGCAACGACCTCGGCCCACGACCGCACGCCTTGCACCTCGCGCACAAGCGCGGCCAGCGGCAGAACCAGCGCAAGAAGGACCATGGCGGACGCTGCCGCAACGGCCGCTGGCTTCCAAGGGTCAAATAGTGGCGGGTGCCTGCCTGACATGGCTCGGCGTGTGGTGATGAGACGTTCGCCCGCCAAGGCCACAGCAGCCGCCGCAACCAGGGTTGATATCACCAGAAGCGGTAACGTGAGCACGGCCCCACGGCCGAAATCGTAGAGCGCCGCGAACGCCGTGAAGACCTCCGTCGTGTACACCCGGACGCGCAGCAGCCCAGGAACGCCGAAATCCGAGGCGGCCAGCACAAATATCACCAGCGCGGCTGCGGTGATGCTCGGGGCTGCCAGACCGAGCGTGATGTGCCACACCACTCGACCGGGGCGCGCGACGATCAATGCTGCTTCCTCGAGGCGCGGCTCGATCCGGCGAACGGCCACTTCTGTCGCCAGCATCGACACGGGATAGAGGACGAGCGTCAACACCAGGACGGCTCCGCTCATGGTGTGCGTCCACGTGGACAACAGGTCTCGCCCCGCGAGCTGCGTCAGCAAGCCCGTATCGCCGCCGAGCGAGATCCACGCGAGACCGACTACGACCGGCGGGAGAAGCATTGGCGCAGCCAACAGGACCCGAAGGATCGCCTTCCCTCGCAGTTCCAGCCGGGCCAGCGCCACGCCGAGCGGTGCGCCAATCACCGTCGCAAAAGTGGCCGTCATGATACCGAGGAGTGCCGTGTTGAATAGCAGACGGCGTTGACGCGGATCGAGGAGAAGCGCGGCATAGGTGGAGCCAACACTCGTTCGCCCGCTGAAGGTCCCGGCCAGCATGGAGGCAAGCGGCAGCACGCAACACACGACGAAGACCACTGTCGCTGCGGCGATCACGAGCGTCCGGGTAGAACGCAATCCCCACATGATCGGCGCTGCAGTCTCCTTCTCTGGAGTAAGGGCCGCCTGAGCGTTGCTAGAGTCCGAGGATCGTCGCGAGACGCCCCGTGACGTCCTCGACTCGCGCCGCGGCCTTCGTGTAGTCCAGCGTCATCGGCTTGAATGTGTCAATCGCCGGGATGTTCTTCGGACCCTTGACGCCGGCATGCAGAGGGATCTGCACGGCTTCGGACTGCGCGAGCTGACGCTCCACATCGGCAGACAACAGGTAATCGATCAGCTTGCGCGCTTCCTCGGGATGCGGTGCGTTCGCAATCAACGACACCATGTTCGGCATGACGGGCACGCCCAGTCCCGCCTTGTCGGGCAGCACCATCGCGATTGGCTGCCCATTCTCGATGGCGACGTTGACATCGTCGGTGTCGGTCAACCCGACCTTGACCTCTCCTCGGGCCACCAGGTCGCGGACGACGGAGTTGCCGTCGACTATGCGCACGTCGTTGGCTTTCAGGCGGCGAAAGAAGTCGTCCATCTTTTCATCGCCAGCGACGGCATAGAGCGCGGCGACGTGGAATGATGTTGAGCCAAACCGCGGATCTGCGATGGCCACCTGGCCTTTCCATTTGGGATCGGCCAGGTCGAAAACAGATTGCGGCGCGTCTGCCGGCGTCACCGTCGTCGTGTTGTAGGCGATTACGCGCATCCTCGCGGAGAAACCCGTCCAGTACCCGTCGGGATCGATGAGCGCTGGAGGGATGCCGTCGGCGCTCGGGGATCGGTACGGGGCCAGCGTCCCTCGCGACTTCAGGACGAGCGTGCGGACAGGCTCGTTCGACCAGAACACGTCGGCCTGAGGACGAGCCTTCTCGGCGAGCAGCCGATTGGCGAGACCCGTCGATTTGGTTTCTTCAGTGTCGTAGACGGCGTTGACCGTAACGCCCGACCGCTTTTCGTACTCTCTCAGTACCGGCTCAGAGAACACGCGGTCTGTCGAGACATACACGGTGACCGTGCGGTCCGCGCTCTGCGTTGGTTCCGGTGATCGGCACGCGCCGACTCCAAGGAGCGCGAGCGCAGCAAAGACGTGAATCGGTCCGAAGCCATTGAGCGAAGACATCGGCTTACTTCGTCACCACCGTCAGATCGTCGAACTGGGTCACAGAGTCAGCCTTGGTCCACACGCCAACTTTGCCGGCCTGGCTGAATGTGTTGTCCTCGACCTCGTACAACTTACCGCCATTGAAATACACCTCGAAGAGCGGCCCGGCGGCGACCACTCTCAGTGTGCTCCATTGGCTTGACGGCACCGGCGCCTTCTTGCCGTACGTGTGGCCCTCCCCCTTCACCGGCAGATCGGTGCGTTTCCCCTTCTCGACCTTGTACAACACCACGTTGTTCTCGAGCGCGTTCGCCCGGACGATGTAGTAGTTGTCCTGGTCCTGGTAGCGCCACACCAGTCCTGCGGCCTGATCCACGCGCCCTGACACTGGCCTGAACCTGACCGCCAGGTCGACGTCCGCCGCATGAATATCGGTCACGACCGCGACCGGAAACCGAGCGCGCGTATTGTCCGCGTCGACTTGAGCGAGGTATTTGTTGCTGCCTTCCGCCTCAACAACCCATTTGCCGGGCGCGCCGACATTCGCAGTGTGGCCGAATGCGAATCCCTTCGGCGGCTGACCGACCTGATCGTCGGAGAAGTCCACCTTCCTCGTGGCTCCGTAGCCGACGATCGTCGCCCCAAGCACGAGAAACGTTACGAGAACACTGGCCATTCGCATGAGCGTGCTCCTTTCCCTTCGAACCATTACTACGTGCACCGTGGCGCTCGATGAGTGCCGGCGCCTCTGGATGCCACGATGAACGCGATCGCCATCGTGAGGGCAACCGCCGCCATCACCTGAAACATCCGGGTGTAGCCGACCGCGGCGACGAGCACCCCGGCCAGGATCGGACCGAGGGCATCGCCGACGTCGTAAATCGTGCCGAAGACGCCGTGCGCGGCCCCGTAGCGCGCGCGGCGCGTGACGTCGGTGATGTACGCGCTGGTGGCGGCCGTGGTGGTGGCCACGCCAGCCGCATAGGCGACAATCGCCGTGACGATTTCTGACAGGTTGGTCGCGACCGATACCAACACGACGGCGGCGCTGCACACTGCCAGGCCGGTCACGATGACCCACCGTCGCCCCACGCGATCCGAGACGAAACCAATGGCGGGCCGCACGGCGAGCGTCGTCAGCGTCTGCATGCCGAACAGCCACCCCAATTGCGTGATGCTCAACCCGAGCACCTCGCGTCCGTACAGCGGAAGAAACGCGTTGAGCGTGCCGTTCAACATGAACTGGGCGGCCTGCGCCCCGCTCGTGACGAGCACGAGCCGATCGCGTCCGACCTCGGCGACACCGCGCGTGAACTCCTGCCATGGCGCGCGATTCGACCTCACGTCAGACGTACCGCGCCAGCCAGCCACGATGATTGGCGCGCCCAGACCGATGAGACCGGCCGCTGCAAACGCAAGGTCGAAGCGGCCGGCTGCGATCAAATAGCCCGCCAGCACCGGTCCCAGCGCCTGTCCGGCACCCTGCGCGGTGGCGTACGTGCTGAGCCATGCGCCGCGACTTGCAGGCGGGGCGATGTCGGAGAGGCTGGCGGATGCCACGGGCCCGAAGATGGCGGTTGCGCTGCCGTGCGCGAACCGTAAGAGGATCAGCACCGCCAACGTCGAGGCGCCCAGGTACGTGAACGGCAACGTAGCGAAGACAAGGGCCCCCGCGATGAGCAACCGATGCCGGCCGAACACGTCAGACAGCGCCCCGGCCGGAAGCTTCACGAGAACCCCGGTGAGCGTGGAGGCACCCATCACGAACCCGATGAGCGACGGGCCGGCGCCGAGCTCGCGCGCGAAGAGCGGCAGGAGTGGCGTTCGGCAGATTGAGTAACTGCAATACGCCACGAACCCGGCGGCACACAGGCGCATCAGTGCGAGTCGGGCCGCCGTCTCGGCGACGTCGCCGGCAAGCGGAGCCGCTCCCGTGATTTCCGAACGCGGTGTGGCTACAGGTTGCAAGGCCATCGCGACATTGAACGTCTACTGCGGACGTCGCCGACGGGCACGCTTGCCGCCGTGCGATGTGGGACGTTTGCGGGGACGCGCGAGCGGTCGGGGTCCAGCCGACCGCGCTGACTGTTCAAAGGCCCGGTACAGTGCTTCGAAGAGCGCCATTCCCTGCGCGAGCAGCGCCTCGTCTTTGGCGTTGGCGAGCTGGAGTCCCTCAATCAGCGCTCCTACCGTCGTGCCTTCCGGTGCGCCGAAGCGCCCGTCCTTCAGATCGAGGTCGTGAACGATCGCCGCAAGTCGCGTCACGGCTGGCTCCTGGATCCCGAAGACCGCGCACAGTGTTTCGAAGGTGCAGCCGTCACCCTGGTGACTGAAGTCGACGCCAAACATGTCGAACGGGATCGCGTCGCCCTGAACCGCGTCGCGGTCCGCTGCAAAGTCGAAGCGCGCGTCAGGATCGATGAAGCGCCGGATCAACCAGGCGGACGCCATGCGATCGACGCCCGGCCGAGGACGCGTCACCCAGACACGGCTGCGATAGGGGCCTGAATCTGACGGGCCAGCGGCGCTGGACGACTTTGCCGGGCGGCCCGGGTCTGATGCCCGTTCCTCGAGCTGCTTCAACAACGTCGTGACGCGATCGCGCCCCGCGCTTCCGAAGAAATCGACGGCCTCGATCGCGGTCAGCCGCTCCTGGAAACCCTCCAGCAGCCGACGTGTCGCTGGCGCGCGAGAGCCGGGCGGCCGCCGAGCTCTGATCGTGCGCTTCAGCACTTGTTCGACCTCGCGGGCCAGGGCGGTGTACGCCTCCTGCCGCGACCGTCTGAATTCCTCGACGAGCGCATCATCAGACCAGGCATCGACGTTGTCGGCCGAGAACACGCTGGCGTCGCCACCGGCCGCCTTGACCTCGGTCCTGAGCCACTCGAAGTCTTCACGAGCGTTTGCGCTGTCCGGCAGCACATTCACCGCTTGCTTGATCGGAATCGCGCCGAGTTGCTGCAGGCGGCGCCAGGTGCGTACCCTCAGGTTCGATGGATGCGACGGGAGCTGGTGGACAAACAGCAGCCAGCGTCGCGCGCCCTGCTGGGTCCGGATCGCAGGAGCCACAAGCTCAGCTTTGAGGCGAGTGTCATAGTCTCGGTCCATCGCGGTGTTCCGAAATAGCTTGACTGCGTAACGTTCGTTTCAGAGTATAGGAGAAGTGTTACGCGAGTCAACGTCGATATATGGGAGACGCGCCATGGTGTGGTTGAGAATGGTGTGGTTGAGAAGCGTTGCGATGACGGTGACATGTGCCGCGGGGCTCGTGGCAGGCGGCACCGCGACCGCACAGGACATGCCAGCCGAGTACAAGACCGTTCTGTCCACGCTCGGCAAGACCGGCGATTTCAAGGATGGCGTGCTGAAGGTGAACATCCCCCGGAACGATCTGCGGGTGACGATCCGCCAGCGTTCGGCGCCGACGCCGTTCGGATTCGGCGGATGGGTGGCGCTGACGAAGGGCGACAACGGCACGGAAGTGCTGATGGGTGATCTCGTCCTGACCGAGGACGAAGTCACCCCCGTGATGTCACAAATCCTCCAGAACGGGCTCGACGTGACGGCGCTCCACAATCACTTCTTCTGGGAGCAGCCGCGCATCTTCTACATGCACGTCCACGGGATGGGCAGCGCCGAAGACCTGAGCCGCCGCGTGAAGCCGGCGATCGACCTGATCGACCAGGCGGCGAAGCGCGCTCAGGCCTCAGCGACGTCCGCACCGCCCGCCGCGTCGGGCACACTCGATAGCGCGGCGCTCGCCAAGATCATTGGCCACCAGGGCGAGCAAAACGGGCCCGTCTACAAAATCACTATTGGACGGCCGGACATCGATCTGCGGGAGCATGGCGCCGTCATCAATGCTCGAATGGGCCTCAATACGTGGGCGGCGTTCGCCGGAACCGATGCCGACGCCATGGTGGCGGGCGACGTGGCCATGCTCGAGCAAGAGGTCACACCGGTCCTCAAGGCGCTCCGCGCGAACGACCTCAATATCGTCGCCATCCACCACCATATGACAGGCGTCAAGCCGGTCGTGATTTTCCTCCACTACTACGGCACCGGCCCTGCCGCCAGGCTGGCGCGGGGCGTGCGTGCCGCGGTCGATGTGCTTGGGAAGGGGTCACCGCAGTCAAATGGGGAATCGCCGGCATTCTCGGCGAAGACCGGCAAGGCACCAACGGTCCTTTTCATGTGCCCCCACGGGGCGGCCAAGAGCGTTCTCGCGTCGGCGTACTTTCAGCGCCTCGCCAAGGAGCGAGGGCTCAACGTGCGAGTCGAATCCGCGGGGACGGAGCCCGACGCCGAGGTCGCGCCGGCGGTCGCCGCTCATCTCACCACCAACGGCTATGCGGTCCCGATCGCGAAGCCTCGACAGGCGACGGCCCAGGATTTCGACACGGCGGACGTCATCATTTCGATTGGCTGCAACCTGAAAGGCTTGCCTCAGCCGCGCGGCACGCTCGTCAAATGGGACGATGTGCCGGCGCCAAGCGAGGATTTCGGTCGGGCGGATGACACGATTCGAAAACGAGTGATGGAGCTTGTAGAAGAGCTCGTTCGGAAGCAAAATGGACCGCCGTGGTATCCTTTACCTCTCCTGTGGCCGCCGGTCGATCTATCGTGTAGCCTTCGTTGTCATCGGCGTACTGAGGGTGTTCGCGTCACCCTAGACGAGGAGATCTCGATGGCCAAGTCGAAGCGCGCACCGACGCTCACACCCGCCGGCGGGCTCGATTGGACCGGCGTGCGAACACAGCGCGTCGAGTACGAGCCCCCGGCGAGGATCTTTGCTCAGGGCGATCCTGCCACGAGCGTCATGTATGTCGAGAAAGGCGCCGTGCGGCTGTCGGTGTTGTCGCACGCGGGAAAAGAGGCCGTGATCGCCGTGCTCGAGGGAGACCATTTCTTCGGAGAGGGCTGCCTTGCGGGCCAGTCGCGGCGGATGGCAACTGCGACGGCAATGGCCCCGTGCGCGATCCTGACCGTCGAGAAGCAGGAAATGGTGCGGCAGCTCCACGCCCAGCCCAGGTTCGCGGATCGTTTCCTGACTCACATGCTGACGAGGAACATCCGAATCGAAGAAGACCTGATCGACCAGCTCTTCAACTCCAGCGAGAAGCGGCTGGCACGCACGCTTCTGCTGCTCGCGCGTTACGGTGAGCCCGAGGCATCTCACCGCGCCCTTCCGCGAGTGTCTCAGGAGCTCCTGGCCGAGATGGTCGGCACGACGCGCTCGCGCGTCAACTTCTTCATGAACAAGTTTCGGAAGCTCGGGTTCATCGACTACAACGGCGGCCTGAAGATTCACAACTCTCTCCTGACCGTCGTGCTGCGCGACTGACCTCCAGGAAAATCACGCCGTGACCTGAGGTATTCACGGCTGCGAGGAATCCAGGCCGTCACCCGGTCCGACCTCCGTCCGTCCTACAGTTTCAGCAATCTGTCAAAAAATGAACGATACCGCTGGAGGGCAACCCGCAAGTTCTCAGTGGATACGCTGTCGCCCTGGTCCCACTGCTTTTCCAACCCCGCTCGCTCGTTCGCGAACCCTTCCGCGAGTCGCTGCATGACCGACGCGACAAGCTTGTCAGCGTCTTCGACGGTCCGACGCGGCTCGTCCACGAACCCAGTCTGTATGGTGCTCCACCGTGATCGGAGCTCTCCCATTTCCGATTCAGAGAACAAGAGCGTAGGCTTCGACGCCGCGGTTTTGTCCGGAGTTTCCAGTTGTTGACCTTTGACGAGCTTGGGGAGGTCAGGCTGCCTTTGCGTATCGACCTGGTCCGCCAGGTCGGCTGTCGTCAGTTCAGGTGCTCTTGTTTGCGGTTCAGCCATCATGCCACCTCTTTTACTTCAACAGCCGTTGGTCCTTGCACCAGCTCCTCGAATAGGGAACGGTAGTGGATCGTCGCTGTTCTCAAGTCTTCCGTGCTCGCTTCCCCTTTTCCGAGCCGCAATGCAATTTCGTGCGCAGACCGGTAATTGGCCACCACTCGGGGATGGTCGACGGAAACGTCCGCGGCACGTTGATTGAAATCGGCTACAGGGTAGCCACGAGTCTGCATTAGCAAAGATACGAGCTCATCGGCTTCCGTGACTGCCCCCTTCGGGTCGTCGACGAAACGAGACTGCAACGAGTGCCACTGGCCTGAGAAGCGTTCCCGCTCCGTCGGATCAAGATCGCGGAGCTTGAGCCTTTCGACCCGCTTCTCACGATCCGCCAATTGCGCTTCCGCTCGGCGTTCGGACCCATGCTCGCGCACCGCCTGCTCGTACTCGGGCCCAAAACGCTGGCGCAGCTCTGCAGTCGTGGTTCTACGTCTTCGCACAAACAGCCAGGCAAGCACGGCGACAACCAGAATGACTGCGACGGCGAGCGCAATCAGTGTGGGATCCATCAGTTGTTTCAGATCCATCGAGACCTCCCTGCAGCGTCCCTGACGTGTGGATTCGACGCGGCTATACTCCTCCACCCATCACAGCATCGCGCGATCGCTGACGAGCGTCTGTGCATTTAGGAACACCTGCATCGTCGACCAGCTCTTCACCTCCAGCTCTCACCGTGCATCGCCAGGGTTCCCTGCATCGGAGTCGGCCGGATCGAATCGCACGATCAGCAAAGTGATGTTGTCGCGGGCGCCCCCATCATTTGCCTGCGCGAGCAGCTTCTTCGCGGCAACCTCTGGTGCGGGCTCTGCTTCGAGCGTGGCCGCGATCGCCTCGTTCGTCACCATCTCCGTCAATCCGTCCGAACACAGCAGTAGGCGATCGCCAGCCTGAACTTCGAACGCGCGGGCTTCGACCTTGACTCCGAGCTCCTGGCCGCCGACGACGTTCGTGATGACGTGGCGGAGACTGTGCCCGGCGACCTCGTCTGGTCGAAGGGCTCCTCTGCGCACCATGTCGGCCGTCAGCGTGTGGTCCTGTGTGAGCTGGTGCAACTCGCCGTCTCGGTACACGTACGCACGGCTGTCGCCGACGTGCACGACGCACAACTGCGTCCCCAGATGGAACGCCATCGTCACCGTCGTCCCCATGCCGCTCAGTTCCGGATGCTCCGCCGCTTCCTCGAGAATGCGGACGTCGGCTTGACTCAGCGCGGACTGGAACTGCGCGAGGACCTTCTGCGCTTCGGCGTCATCCGGGCCAAAGAACCACTTGAACGTGTTGAGCGTGAACTGCTCGATCGCGACTACGGCGAGGGCGCTCGCCCGTTCGCCGGCTCGGTGCCCGCCCATGCCGTCGGCCACGAGAAACAGATGTGCGCGCTCCTCGCCAACCTGCAGCTTCGGTTCTGGCAGGCTCGTCTGCCAGACGCGCATCGCTTTCGTGAGTTCGGCGATTAGGAACTGATCCTCATTGGTCGTGCGCACCTTGCCCTTGTCGGTGATTCCGAAGGCCTTCACCGTCAGCGGGCGGGGTGGCGTCGGCGCTACGGACTCGTCGGTCATCTGCATCAGCGGCTCTCTATCGTTCGACTACGAAGTCCTTCGTGGCGGCGGAGGAACCGTTCAAGAGGACCTCGAGCTTGTACTTTCCGGTGGGCCATCCATCCGGCTTCGAGATGTGGAACTCCGTTCTGGCGTCGCCGGTTGGCGCGATCGTCTGCGTAGATTCGTTAACGACCTGTCCATCCTGGTAGGTCCAACGGGCCTTCAGCGTCGCCGTTGCTGCGCTTCCTCCGGTTCCGATCGACGCGTAGATAGTATCGTTTGGCTTGAATGAATCGGTGTTGTCGTTGATCGTCTTGTCGGCGTTCAGCGAACGACCCAAATTGATCTGGGAAACGCGGACGCCGACACCGGTTCCGGTGGTGCCGGTCGCGCCAGGATTGTCGCTGCGCCTCGTGCACGCTGTGCTCAGACCGGCGGCGAGCGTCAGGGCGAGAATCGAGATTCCAAACAGTCTGGTGTGCATCGCTGTTCTCCTGTCACTGATGCGAGAGCTTACGCTCCCGGGATCTTCAGCTGCTGTCCCGGATAGATCAGATCCGGATCATTGATCAGGTCCTTGTTTGCCTCGTAAATCGTCCGCCACTTGTTGGCATCCCCATACTCACGCTTGGCGATTTTCGAGAGACTGTCCCCTTTGACCACGACGTACGTCTTTCCTGAACCGATCGTGCCCGTCGGCAAAGGCGCAGCGGGCGCCGTTGATGATCCGCCAGATCTCACATTGCTGAAGTCGGGCTTGGACCCTGGTGGCGTTTCGTCCTTCTTGTCAAAGATGCTCATGTGTTTACCTCCGGACAGTTAGTTGGTGTGGCGGGCGAGAGCCGCTTTCAGCACGCCGACGCTGGCAGGAGCATTCCCCGCTCGCTCGAAGACGATATCCTCGGATGAGAGAGTCTTCTCATAGAAGCGCGTATTGGCATCCACGTCTTCCTTGATGACCGAGCCGTTGACCGTGACGCCGGCAAACAGTCCCCGGCTGCGCGAATAGCTGAGAATCTGCGCCTGCATCTGCA
>Ga0184612_10000901_pt1 | contig 14244 bp, 18 predicted proteins | sample PLM3_60_coex_FD_133163 | JGI IMG/M metagenome (GOLD analysis project Ga0184612, IMG submission 133163) | Groundwater sediment microbial communities from an aquifer in East River, Colorado, USA - PLM3_60_coex | ecosystem: Environmental > Terrestrial > Soil > Riparian zone | place: USA: East... | reverse complement strand
GTCGGTGAATTGTTCGTCAGTCATCAGGCCTTGATGAACGCCAGCAGATCGGTATTGATCTGGTCTTTGTTGACGGTGCACATCCCGTGCGACAGGCCGGGATACACCTTCAGCGTCGAGCCCTTGACCAGCTTCGACGACAGCATCGCTGACGCGCCGATCGGCACGATCTGGTCGTCATCGCCGTGCATGATCAGGGTCGGCACGTCGACTCGCTCGAGGTCCGCGGTGAAATCCGTTTCGGAGAAGGCCTTGATGCAGTCGATGATTCCCTTGAACCCGCCCAGCATCCCCTGCATCCAGAACGAATCGCGTACACCCTGCGAGACCTTCGCACCCGACCGGTTCGCCCCATAGAACGGCACGGTCAGATCCTTGAAGAACTGCGATCGATCGGCGAGCACGCCCGCTCGAATCCCGTCGAATGCGTCGATTGGCAGCCCGTCCGGGTTGGTCGCCGTTTTCAGCATGAGCGGCGCCACGGCGCCGATCAGCACGGCCTTGGCGACGCGCGCCGTGCCATGGCGACCGATGTAGCGGGCGACTTCGCCGCCGCCGGTGGAATGCCCGACGTGAATTGCCTCCCGCAGGTCCAGCGCTTCGACGAGGGCCGCCAGGTCATCAGCGTAGGTGTCCATCTCGTTGCCTGTCCACGGCTGGCTCGATCGCCCGTGGCCGCGGCGGTCATGGGCAATGCATCGGTACCCGCGCGAGGCCAGAAACACCATCTGGTCCTCCCACGCGTCCGCGGTGAGAGGCCATCCGTGGCTGAAGATTACTGGCTGTCCCTCGCCCCAATCCTTGTAGTAAATCTGCGTTCCGTCCTTCGTCGCGATTGCAGCCATGAGCCGTCTCCTCAATTCGCTGGATCAAAGACTGACGCAACCCGGATGTCCGGCCGTTTCCGTCGCACCCATGCAGGCATCATGACTCACGTTGCATCTAAGTCGATGAGGTCGATTTCATACCGGTGTGTCGGGACCGCTAAGGGGCCGGCCTCGGTTTCGGCCAGGTATGACATAGGGCCCGAATCGCGCCATCCGAGACGCGAATAGAACGAACGAGCGCGCTGGTTACCAGCGACGACAGCGAGCCACGCTCGTCGATGCCCCGCGGTGCGGATTTCGGCCTCGGCCTTGCGAAGCAGCATCGCCGCCACACCGGTTCCGCGGGCCGCTCTGTCGACGAAAATCTGCTCCACCTCATCGCCCTTCACGACAACGAATCCCATGGTCTGGCCGTGGGACTCGGCCACCCACATGCATTCGAGCCGTGCCCGCGCTCGGGATACGAACTGCTCCTGGTTGCGATAGCGGACGAGCTCCGGCGGAACGTGCCCGACGTGACCGTCGGCCCACCCGATATGCCAGATCCGGGCAACTGCGCCGACATCGTCGAAAGTTGCCTTGCGGAGGAAGTACGGCTCGCCAGCTGCGGCCTCGTGTGCATGCATTGACATGTCCTGAACGACGGTTCGATCGGGCTGCTCCTTTAGTCTAGCAACCTCTTCGCCGATGTTCCCCGCCGCGCATAGGCTGCGGTGCTTGTGCCGCGCTGCGGTCGCCTGGCGCAGCCTCGGAGAGCTTGTCGATCCGGGCCCTCCTCGTTCGACGTGTTGGTAAGAGCTGATTCAAGGGCGTCAGCGCGACGCCGTTCTCCGGGATTGTTTGAGAAGAGGAGCGATGTACATGCATGCGAGATCTGAGACCGGCCAGACCGGCAAGGGCAGGATCTGGACCGGGACCATCCTTAGCGGGATCGCTGTTTTGTTCCTGCTTTTCGATAGTGTCGGGAAGCTCCTGAAGGTGGCACCCGTTGTCGAAGGGACGGCGCAGCTGGGCTACCCTGAGGGTGTGATCCAGACCATCGGCGTCATTCTGCTGATCTGTGTCGTGACCTACGTGATCCCTCGCACCTCCATCCTGGGAGCGGTCCTGCTCACGGGGTACATGGGCGGGGCGATCGCGACACACGTCCGTGTCGGCAGCCCGCTGCTGACACACGTAGTATTCCCTGTGTACGTCGCGGCCCTCTTCTGGGGAGGTCTGTTCCTGCGCGATGAGCGCCTGCGCATGGTCTTGCGACGCCCCTCGTAGACGGATACATTTGCTGAGCGACGAATCATGACCAACACCAACCCACCAACCCTATATGAATGGCTCGGCGGCTTGACAGTTCTTGATCGGCTCACGACCCGGTTCTATGAGCGCGTCAAGGACGATGCGATGCTCGCGCCCATCTTCACTGCCATGTCCGGCGATCACGCGCATCACGTGGCGTTGTTTCTGGCCGAGGTATTCGGCGGCCCCACCACGTATTCGGAACAACACGGTGGGCACGCCCACATGATCGCGCAGCACCTGAACCGCCACCTGACACAGGCGCAGCGGACTCAATGGGTCCGGCTCCTGCTGGAAACCGCAGACGAGATCGGTGCGCCGGACGATCCAGAGTTCCGTTCAGCTCTGGTCGGCTATTTGGAGTGGGGTTCGCGCCTTGCGGTCATCAACTCGCAGCCAGGTGCTTCGGTGGATTCGGTAGCGCCGATGCCGAAGTGGGGATGGGGTGAAGTGAAGGGGCCATACACGGGGTAGACGGCGCACTGTTCAGCCCCCGTCACGGCGCCGCGACGTCGAAGGGGGACCCGCCGTCCGCCGCGGCCTTGCCGCGGTGCAATCTGAATAGCAACACGAAATAGACGACGACCAGAACGAACCCCAAGGCCACCAGCGAGCCGCCACACCCAGGCTCTCTACAGGCGCGCTGGCGTTGTCGTGGAACGTACCGAAGGCGAGAAAATTCAGGAGCCCCGGCACCATGACGGGATTGTCCAGCCGCTTCTCGCGAACGTTTGGCTGCCCAATCAGTACGATGCCAGCCATTGGACCACTCTCGAATCGTCCCTCCATGGCGGCCAACGCCACCGGCTGGTGTCGGGCGACCAGCTTGGCCTGAGCGAGTAAGCGGACAGCCAGCTCCCGACGAAAAGCGCGACTGCGGTCAGGTAGTGTGAGCGCCGGGTCAGCCGACGCTCGCCAAAAACAAGCAGCCCGAGGAAGAACGCGAAGATGCCCTCCATCGCGAGCGTCTGTCCGATGATCCCGCCGGCGAACGCCGAGAACCGGGCCCAGTTCGTCCCGAACTGAAACTCCATGGGTATGCCGGTGACGACGCCCATGGCGAAGTTGATGCCGAATATCCGAATCCAGAATCGCGCTGCGTCATCCCACTCTCCGGCGCCGATCCGCAGGGCGAGCGTCTTCATCACGACGATCAGCAGCGCCAATCCCATCGTCAACTGCGGAAACAAGTAGTGATAAACGATGGTGAAGGCGAATTGGAGGCGGTGCCAGAAGACGGGGTCGGCCATGACTGCAGAACGATTGTAGAACGTGCCGGCGCAGCTGACCGATTACCCCTGCTCGCCGCTGATGATCCGCAGATAGGCGCGCCATGGGCCGACCTCGTCCGAGTACTGCCGCGCGAGCACCCGCGAGATCTGCATCACGTGATCGAGATCGTGTGCGGCCCAGGTCGCCAGGAGCTGCGCAGCGTTACCGGACCGAGCTCGGGATGACGGCCGGGACGGTCGAGGTCGGCGGGAGTGAGCTCGAGTGCCCGCAGCTCCTCGAGGTTGCGCCGCCGAAGCGTGGCGAACTCGTCGAGCAAGCTCCCCAACGTCCGCGGACCGGACTCCTTGAACTGCGCGAGCCTGTCGAATCGGTCAAAGGGCCGCGCGTCACCATGCGCGAGGATGATCCTCGCGCGCGGCATCCAGTCGGTCTCCTCGCCGTGGATGAGATGCCCCACGACATCGAACGCGCTCCAGGTCTCCCCTCCTTCGTGCGCGACGATCCAAGCGTCGGGCAGACCGCGCAGCATTGCGTCGAGCATCACAGGCGTTCGAGCCAGGATTCCAATCGCCTCCCCGAGCACAAAGAGGCGGCGCGTGCGATCGCTGTTCGTTCTCATTGAGGTCGACCTCCAACGTTCTGTCCATTAGACGAACGCCCTTTCCATTTCGGCAAAGAAGGCTTCCAAGAGGCGGACGAACTCTGGCTCCGTTAGTCGGATCTCGTCTCCGATCTGAAGCTTCAAGATCGATGTCGCCGGATTGAACTTGATCGTCGTGTTCGCCCATGGCGCGCTCATTCCACATCGTATCTCCCGGTCACAGCGGCCGGGCCTTGTTCGTCACTACCAATGACGGAAGACGAGGAAGGGGTGTGACCGGAGCGTCGAGCTATGCTCGACAACGCAGTGCGATTGTGAAGAACGCCGCGGCCCCGAGCGCGGCAATCGTTCGCACGTGATTCCACGCGGTCCAGCTGGAGAGGTAGGCGATCCAGAGCCTTCCGGCTTCCGAGCTGGACGGCGACAGCATCGCCAGTGCATTGTTTCGCGGCACATTGAACAGCATCGTGACGAGGATACTTCCGACGAGATAGAGCACACTTCCGACGAGCCAATACTGGGCACGTGGATCGCCCCACCGTGAGAGTGACACAGCAATCGCCGACAGGCACGCCACAGCCGTGCCGAAGAACGCCATCAGAAACCAGGGGTTGATGACCACCACATTGATCGACTGCATGGCAGCAATGCCTTGCGGTGGTGGAAGTCTTCCCAGTGCCTTCATCACGCATATCGAAAACGCAAAGAAGAAACCTGCGATCAACCCGCAACCAAGTGCACAGATCAGCGTCAAAAGGTCGAGCGTACTCAGTTCTCTCATGGCGTCCTCTCATACCGCGCAGGCGTGGCTTCGTTCGAAATGTCATCACATCGACGCAAGTCTGCCGCCATGGAATTTACGGCGATTGGGCATATTGAGCCGGGCACTTTCCTCGTCGGCCCAGACGGGAAGTCAGACGTCAACCTCAGCCGCCATCATTGCAGAAGTCACGGCAAGGCTGCCTGATTGGACTACACTCCGCTGTCGTTCCAATTTCAGTCGAAGGAGGTCCAGGCCCATGAGAATCACCGGAAGTTTTGTCACGGCCGTCTTGTCCTTCTCGGTCTGCGTCACAGTGCAGGCAAATACCTACGGGTCGGTCGAGCCGATCGCCAATCCCGCCGTGATCGACACTCGTCCGCTCAGGGATCAACCGCTGAAGGTCCGAGAGGCCTTTGCCACGCGACTCCTCCAGTGCGGCATCGTGAGTCGGGTAGTGGACGCGCTGTCTTCGACCGGCGCCATCACGACGATCAACGACCTGAACACGCACTTCGCGGTCGGCGCGGGCGGGTTTGCAGGACAGACGAACCCTTCGTACGTCTACACCGTGATCGACGACGGGCCGAACCGAGCGAGCATCGAGGACATCACGGTGCTGACCGACAGCCTGGGCTACGTGATGTCGCAGGGAAGTGCCTTTCTGCTCGATGCGGACAATGCGTCGAGCTTCGACTTCCCAGCGAACTACGTCGTCCTGAATTTCGACACGCCGCCGCCGCTCGCGCGCTCGGCGGCGCTGTTCAGGGCTGTCGGCCGGATCGACCCCGAGCTATTCGAGACCGACACGAGCGGCTACACCCAGTACGGTCGTGCCTATCTCTCGCTGCAATCCGCTGTGCCCGACGCGCAGTTCATCGCCGGCTACCTTCGTGCGGCTAGGGAGTTCGGAGTGGAGTACACGCCGATCGTCGAGGGGGTGCCTTCGCTGTTCCAGGGAGGCGCCGCCTTCCCGAGCAACGACTGGACGCTGAGCCCGCGCGGCGAGGAATACCTGTCACGTATTCCACCCGAGAGCCACCGAGCGCTCGGCCGCATTCGTGCGTTCCACCTCCGTGCCACCCAGGAGGTGCTCCGCAAGCTCGAGCGCAACGACAAACGGTCGCATGACGACGTGGTTTCGTTCGAATGCCGGTAGGCCGGCTAAGGAAGTTAAAGGCGCGGCACAAAGTTAAGTAGATCGCATCGCATGCGGTGCCCGTCGGGTGAATGGTGTAGTTCCATTCGCCGCGGAACGCATGCAGTTGCAGGTGCACGCGCGCGAGCTGTGCGTTCGCGGAACGCGGCGTGTGAACAGTCAGTACGCCATCACTGGCGAGCCGGCGAGAGGCCGTAACTCATCGTTGGTCGCAGAGTCAAGATCTCGACGGTCGTCCTCGCGATCAAGTCGTTGACCCCGTCAGCGACCGACTGTTCACTCCTTCCATCGAGAACCGCCGACAGGCTGGGCCGCGGACGCAGCCGGACATAGCGCGGAGCGGCTCCACCCGCCACCATCCGATACCAGAGTGTCTCATCCTGCAGTGTTGATTGGCCCGCGCTGACGGCCGCCTCGAAAGCCTTTGCCGCCCCGGGCTTGAGGTCCACGGTCGTGAACTCGATTCGAGCGGTCGGTTGCGGCTCACCCGTGCCACGCGAGAGCCCCGGCAGGTACTCGTAGAGCGCGTTCCCCACATACTGAGCGTGTGGCGTGACGTTGAGAATGTTGTCCCGCTCGTCCTCCGCCGGGGCCACCGGGCTGTCCAGGCTGGTGGCCGAGTGCCCAAACGTCGCGTAGACGAACCACCGCTGTCGTTCACCGAACGTGACGGTCCACCCATACCAGACCCACGTGTCCCGGGCCTGCCGGTGCCACTCGAGGTGTCGAATGTACCCGGCTTCGAAGCCGACAGTGTCCCCATCATGGGGACGCAAGATCGCGATGCGCGCGTACGGACCCCGTTCCGATTGAGCGACCAGGAGCGCGGGAAGCAGCGTGCCAACGAGAAACGGTATGCCAAAGAGCCCAAGCCAACGATGCCTCATGGTTCTTGCTCTACTGAGCGGCTCCAGCTACTTCCGTTTCCCTGGCAAGATCCGCTCGATCTGCTGCAAATGGTTCATATCGTGCCCGGCAGTCATGCGGACAATATGCTCAATCGTTTCCTGTCCGCGCTCGGAATGCATCCCATAGTGTTTCCACTGCTCGGGCGTCAAAGACTTGAGCAAGGCAAGATTGGCTTCGCGGACCACGCCGAATTGCTCGACCGACTTACGCGGATCGCGCTTCTCGTAATGCCCGCTGGTCACCCACGAATCCTGATCGTAGGCCGCGATGGGAGTCCCCGGCGCGCCCAGAATCAGCCTCATACGGAACCCAATCACGATTTCCGCATCGACAAGGTGCGCCACGATCTCGCTGGCCGACCACTTGTCGGCAGCCGGGCGCTTGCGCAATTTGCTCGTCGCTACGCCTTTGATTAACCGCGCGAGTTTCTTTGCCGTAGCGGCCTGAACTGCCAGGGGCTGCTTCCCTTCCACGTGGACAGTGATCCGCTGAATGTACTGCTGCGCGCTCTCGTTCATTGCGTTCGTTTCCCTTCTTTCTTTAGACGTTCCAACCGTACCAAACCCACGTTCCCCGCATCCTATCGGAGGAGGACAGGTCGATTTGCGACACAGATCCGTCGAAATCCGCCATCGCGCTCGCTGCGCTTGCGAAACGCGTCGACGCGGCGGCATAGTGAGTGGACGCATGGCCTCCACGACAACACTGACCCGCCGGATCATCGTCCTCGTCGTGCCTCCGGTCGACGAGCTCGATCTGATTGGACCCCTCCAGGTGTTCAACTCAGTCAATCGCCTTGCGGGCAGGGCCATTTACACGATTGAGGTGGTCACGAACACGGACCGTTTGACGATCGAGGGCGAGGGCGGTGTGCTGACCTTCATCGCCCGGCATCACTTCAACAGAGTCGACGGCGTGTGCGACTCCGTGCTCCTGGTCTGCGGAACGAGCAATCGATCGGTGCGTGACGCAGCGCTGTCTGCCTGGCTGACGAAGATGGCGGGCGAGGTGCGGCGGCTCGGTGCTGTGTGTGTCGGCGCGTTTCTGCTCGCGGAGGCCGGGCTGCTGAATGGGCGCCGAGCGACCGCGCACTGGAAGTTCGGCCGCGAACTGGCGACGCGATATCCCGGAGTGCGCGTCGAGCACGACCCGCTCTGGGTCAAGGACGGGAACATCTACACGTCGGCCGGCATTTCAGCGGGCATCGATCTGGCGCTCGCGTGGGTGGAGGAAGATTGCGGCGCCGGCCTCGCACACGAAGCCGCACGCGAGCTGGTGCTGTTTCTGCGACGGCCGGGTGGACAGCCGCAAGTGAGCGTCTCGCTCGCCTCACAGGCGTCCGAGATGACGTCGATCCGTGAGCTGCAGATCTGGATTGCCGAGCATCTCGAGACGAGACTATCGGTAGAGGACCTCGCCGATCGGATGTCGATGAGCGTGCGCAACTTCGAGCGCGTCTTTACTCGAGAGGTTGGCACGACGCCGTCCCAATACGTGCTTCAAATGCGCGTGGAGGCGGCGCGGCGTCTGCTCGAACGCACGGATGAAGGCCTCAAGCACGTGGCCTCGACCACAGGATTCGGCAGCGTCGACGTGATGAGGCGCGCGTTCGTCCGGCTGTTGGGGATCACTCCGCGTCGCTATCGCGAGCTCGCCTGAAGCTGCCCGAACGGCGGCGGCTTCTGCATTGAGAATGCCTCGAGTCGACGGCTCACTGTGCGAGCACGGCTCCAAGAATCGCTCCGCCCGCCGCTCCAGTGGGAGCGCCTATCAGAAAACCTTTGAAGCCAGGGTCGTCACATCTGCAACTGTCCCCTTCGATTGCCACCCCGATCCTTCCGCCGATCAGGAGCCCGGCGACTCCCCCCAGCACCGCCCAGGCCGCCTGACGGCCGGACCTTCGACGACCGACGGGGCGGACGACACTGGGTTGAAGGTTGTGTTCTCCGAAAACGCCGAAGGTCGATCGAACGTGGAGAGAGTTCTGCTGCTTCCTTGGCCAGTTCTCCACCGGCAGCATGTCAATACGGAAAGAGGCAGCGGCGATCGACGAAGCAGGCTTCCTCAAAGCGTCTTGGAGCGTCGATGTAGGCTCGAGCCCGCCGTTCTGGGCGTACGCGATGTTGTGGACAAGAAGTACACAGAAGAGCGCGATTCCAGCCGCAGTCGCGCGCCTGCGCAGAGCTCTCGATCGAGTTGAACGCCTCATACTTTGGCCTCCTGACGCGTAATGCGCGCGCGGAGGCTGGATGGGCTCAATCGACGACAGCTCTGCCCCCTTCCACCGCTTGTCGTCGAGCGATTGACGGCCGTCAAGAACGATAACGATCAGTTCTTCTTCTAAGGACGGTACGAGCCAGCGTCAGAGCATGGTGAAGAGTCTGGAGACCGAGGTCCGCAGAATCTGGCCGTCTCTGAAGCTCTCAAGCCTTGACACATTTCTCCTGGTTATAGTTCCTCGAACAACGGTCGATAGTCTCGCCGATAGAGGGCCGTCCCTACCAAACGGAGCGCGAGATTGCGCAGTGGGGCAGGCAAAGTCCGGATGCGATCCCTGCGATGCGTTCGCTCCCGCACCCAGCGGATGCGAGCACACCGGCGTTCACTGAACGCTGACAAGGCCTCGGCCGGCGAGCCGTGCGTTGCCAGCATCTGGGTCAGCACCAGCGCGTCCTCCAGCGCCATGGACGCACCCTCGGCCATGTTGGGCGATGTCGCGTGCGCCGCATCGCCAATGAGCACGACACGCCCCTGAACCAAGGTGTCGACGACGATCTCTTCGATGGGAGAGAAATGGATCGAGTCGAAGCTCTCGAGCTCGCTGAGGATGCTCGGCACCGGTTCGGCGAACTCCGCAAAGAGCGCCAGAAATCGGTCCAGATCACGTCCACAGGGGTCCTCTGTTGCGAAGGCCGCGAGATCCGCATAGCAGTAAAGACGATTCGGCCCGACAGGCATCGCCAGGAACGCCCGTCGCGGGGCGAGCATCGCCGTCCAGGTTTCTATCGCGCCGGAGTGATCGACAACGAATCGCCAGCTCACCTGGCCGAGATGCCGCGGCCGTATGTTGCCAAAAACGAGTTGTCGAATGGACGAATGGATCCCGTCAGCTCCGACGACGAGGTCATACTTGCCAGTCGAACCATCCGCGAAGGCAACGTTGACCTCGTCATCCTCCTGACTCAGCGTTGTCAGGGTGGTGCCAAGCCGCATCGGAACACCCGCGGCACCCTCGAGAAGGATGCGATGAAGCTCACCACGAGCGATGCCCACGCAGAGGCCGACTCGGTTCCAGAGCTTTGCCAGCTCGATTTCCGCCAGCTGTCGTCCCGCGTGATCCAGAATTCGCTGATGCGACATGCGGACAGCTCGAGCCAGCACCTTGTCCGCAAGACCAAGCGCCCCGAGAGCGCGAACGCCGTTGCCGGGGAGGTAAAGGCCAGTGCCGCCCGCTGGCCACGACGCAGCACGCTCGACGATTTCCGGAACGAAGTCCTGCTCTCGCAGCGCTCGGCCGAGTGCGAGACCCGCGATTCCGCCACCCACAATCAGAATACGTGAAGGCGTAGGCATCCGTGTTCTACAACGTCTGAGTCCGCCTAAGCGCTAGCAGCCGGGCGGTGCCTTCGATTCCGTCAAATGGGAACCGGAGCTCGCGCGTACTGTGGACCGCAAGTTGCCACTCGCCGATGCCTTCTAAGTCCTCCATTTTCTAAATGCCGCGGCTCCCGGCACAACTCTGCTCCCAGGGCTCATCTCGGGCGGTGTGGCTTGTGCCTCGGAGGCATCCGCCTCAGCGAGAAGTCGTCGACGCAGACGCAGCTCGCGGTTGATTGCTGACCCACGTCTGCCTATCGCGACGAACTGTGGTACGACGCCCAGCGATCCACGGAAGGCGGCCCCGAGTGTCCACCAAAGCACTTGTCGAACAGAGAACGTCGCATAGGGCGAGAGCTGGTGCTCCATCGTGGCCGCCATCCGCGCTTGGAGAGTGGGCATCCTCGCCACATGCGAAAAGACGATTTGCTGAAGCTCGATCGGAGGCCCTAGCGCCCCTTCGTCCTGCCCGAGGAAGAAGTGCGGCAGAGCCTCGACGTCCCGAGCCCGCCACCACCGATGCAGCGCCGCGTCGGTTCCCTGCGCGATCGCCAAGGCCAGGCTGCGTGCCTGGAGGAGCGCCTCCGTGATGCCATCTCCAATGACGAACTCTTTGTGATGCCCGGCGTCACCCACCAGCATCCACCCGTTTCCGGCTGCTCTTCGAAAGAAATACCGTTCCTTCAGAGTTCCACGGATGCGTCCATCTGGCGCCGAGCCCGCGATCAGCGGACCGGTTGTGGAATCGGAGGCCAGATCGGTGATCAGAGCGACATCAAGATCGGCGCGCCACGCCATGGCTTGCTCAACCGGGGGCAGACTGCCGATCAGAAGTTGATCGTGATCAGTCTGAAAGATCACGCGGATGTGACCATCGGTATTCGCGACGTACATCCCGAATCGATAGGCTGGATCGGTTCGCCAGAACGCGGGAGCGTTCCAATACCCCCAGAACATTGCTCGCGGCGCATCGTATGCGAGATACTCCTCCGCCTCGACCTGGCGTGCGACCGTGGAATGACGGCCGTCGGCTCCCACAACGAGGCTCGCCCGGAATACGTGTTCCTGACCCGCCGACCCGGCGGCTCGCACTCCGACCACGCGGTCTCCGTCTCGCACGAGTGCCGTCACCCGCGTTCGGTCAAGGATCTCGACGCCAACCGACGCTGCCGCATCTTGTAAGAGACCGTCGAGCCGCCCTCGGCGAGGACAGTACTCGGCTCTGCCGCCGGAAAACTCAATGTCGACGAAGGCGTCGTTCTTTCGCAGCCGCACGATGTGCGTCGGCGGCGCCACCGCGCGGACTGCGTCGCCGACACCCACGTCGTCGAGAACGTCGAGACCTGGCGGATGGATGGTATGAGTCGACAGAATCTGATCGCTCGGAAGTCGGTCCTTGTCCAGGACTAAGACAGAAGCCCCCGCTCTGGCGAGGAACGTCGCGAGCGTTGCACCGGCGCACCGAGCGCCGACAATGACGACGTCATGACGGGACTGTGTAGTCATGGTCACGTTCCAAGTGCTTGGCGTGCTTCGTTCATGCCTTCCCCGCTCCATTTAAGGACGGGTATTTCGTTTGGCGCGGAACACGTTGTCTGGGTCGTACGTGTTCTGGCGGCATGCCGGATGCCCACAGGTGCTGCGCTGCGTAGGCACGCCATGGTCGCCAGCGCTCGGCCCTCGCGAGCAGCTCGCGGGCTGTCGGCCTCTCCCCTTTCGCATCCGTCAAGGCGCGCATCAGGCCGATGTCGCCGGCTGGAAACGCATCCGGCTCGCGAAGTTCACGCATCGCGATGTACTGCGCAGTCCACTCGCCGATGCCGGGTAGTGCACGAAGCTGCGTCACGCATTCCGTGAGGCTTCGTCCGACTCCAAGGACCTGTGGATCCTCAACAACGGCCGCCGCCAGCGACGCCAGCGTCGCGGCGCGCATCCGTGGCATCCCGAGCACCGTCAGGTCTGCCGACGCCAGATGTTCAGGACGAGGAAAGACATGAGTCAGTCCCCCCATCTCTAGGCCGGTGCCTGCCAGCGGCAGGCCGTGGCGCGCAACCAGTTTCCCTGCCAAGCGGACCGCGGCAGCCACCGTGATCTGCTGACCGAGCACAGCCCGAACCGCGAGCTCGAACCCATCCCACGCACCCGGAACGCGCAGGCCTGGTCGCGCCGCGACCAGGGGCGCCAACAGAGGATCTTCGGCGAGCTGCGCGTTGATCGCTTGAGGGTCGGCGGCGAGATCGAACACGCGCCGCAGGCGCGCAATGATCGTCGGCAGCGCCGACAGCCGTGAAAACCGGATCGCTATCCGAAGCGCGTTGCCAGAGGCCGGCTCCACGGCGACAACGCCGTGCACCCCTTCGATCTCGATCGTGCGCGCATATCGGTCGCTCGAGACCACCTCGACGCCAGGGATGGCGCGAGCCTTCAGGAACGATGCAATCGCGGGCCAGTCGTACGGCGGCCGATAGCGGAGAAGGACACGCACTTCGCCCGTCGGTCCGGACGATACGTCGGCGACGGTGACGCGGCGCAGCGCACGTGGTGGACGGCCGAAGAGCTGTTGGAAGATCTCGTTGAAGCGTCGGATGCTGCCAAATCCTGACGCCAGCGCCACTTCGGCCATCGGTAGGCGTGTCTCATGGATCAGTTGCTTGGCCAGCAGGACACGTCGTGTTTGCGCGACCGACACAGGGGATGCCCCGAGATGCTCTCGAAACAGCCGGCGGAGCTGTCGATCTCCGACGCCCAGGCGTTCGGCCAGGCGATCGATACACGCTTCATCGAGTGCGCCTGCCTCGATCAGCGCAAGCGCCCGGGACACCGTGTTCGACGTCCCGCGCCAGGCGGCAAGCTCGGGCGCTGTCTCCGGCCGACATCGCAGGCAGGGACGGAAGCCCGCTTCGTGCGCCGCCGCTGCCGTCGCATAAAACGTCATGTTCTCGCGTTTAGGCATGCGGGCCGGGCAGATCGGACGGCAATAGGTCCTGGTTGTCCTGACCCCGCTGAACAGCCGCCCGTCGAAGCGTGCGTCGCGAGTGCGGAACGCGCGATAACACGCGTCAACGTCGAGGTCCATGACCTATCGTGGCTCCGGTCGTACGGCGTGTCTAGCGGTTTTCGGACATCGTCATCAGGCGATGAAAGCCGGAAACCGCCAGCAGGGGCCGCCGCGGCACGCCATCATTGAATCCACTGAAGGAACGATGACTCAGAGTGATCTTCGGCGACGTTCACGATCGCCGGCTCCGGCGTGGCCAGATTCGCGACCTCGATCGCGGGCGACGCTGGGATCAGCAGACTTCCCAGAGCCCACATCATCGCCACAGGCCTGTGCATGGCAGCCTTTTGAACACCACGTTCATGTCGTTGATCCGGGCCCCTGAAACTGGAACCATTCACGGTTGAGGACGCCGGCACTGCATGCCACAATCGTCGCAGCGGAGGACCTTCGCCGACCATGACCGCACGCGCCGATCGCTTGACAGAGCGCGCCAAAACCACGGACCAAGCCTGTGCCGTTCCGTCGTCTTACCCTGCGAGCAGTCTGCGCGTGTTCGTCGATGCGCTCGAACGGCTGGACTACTGTATAGGGCCCCTGCTGGCCAACGCCGGTATCCGTCGAGCGGACCTGGATGACCCGGACGCGCGCATACCGTGTACGGCCTGGGCCCCGATGTTTTGCCGAGCGCTGGAACAGCGCCCGATGAAGAATGCAGGCATGCGGCTGGCGACCGTGACGCCAATCGGGGCTTTCCCGCTGATTGACTACTTGATCGTGACGTCCCAGAACGTTGGCGAGGGGCTCACGCGTCTTGCGCGTTATCTGCGTCTCGCCGAGGCTCGATCCGTTCCCTACCTTCGCGAG
>Ga0184612_10000899_pt1 | contig 14251 bp, 13 predicted proteins | sample PLM3_60_coex_FD_133163 | JGI IMG/M metagenome (GOLD analysis project Ga0184612, IMG submission 133163) | Groundwater sediment microbial communities from an aquifer in East River, Colorado, USA - PLM3_60_coex | ecosystem: Environmental > Terrestrial > Soil > Riparian zone | place: USA: East... | reverse complement strand
ATTCCGCCTCCGGCTATTTGACAGCTTAGACCTATTTTCGCACGTCGGATGCAAAGCCCATAGAGTCTCGTTTCGGTCATCGGCCAATTGGTCTCGGCGCCAGCCCTGGCCGCGACTGCACCCAAGTAACTATCCTCGAATCATCCACGATTGTACAGTGAACTCGGTGTAAGACATGTGCCAGAGGTTTATCGGGGGCCGGATTGAGACGCATTCGCGGATCAGCGTCCCCGCAAGCCATGCGCTGGCCGCATATCTCCGAAAAAGGCGAATTCAACCCCATGGAAGGCGAGAATTGCCGAGCTATGCGTTCTCCGCATAGCTGGACCGGATGCCGTTAGACAGGAATATACTCCGGCCATCTCAGATCACGTCCGGCTTCTTCTTCGCAATGTCCAATATCGAGGCCGCGCTCATGGACCGCAGCGACTCCATCATTGACACAGTGCCGCGAGGATGTAAAGGAATTTTATCCTGGACAGGCCCGACTGACAACGATTTGATGGGGAATTTCTGCGCGTCTGTACCGCCGGATCGCGGCAGGGAGACGACCGCGTACGGACTTGGGCGGAGCGGCTTAGCGATGCAGTCACTCGCTGGGCTGGCTCGCCGCTATCGATCCTCCTTCATAGCTTGTGGTTTGGAGGCTGGATTGTCTGGAATAGCGGCGTCATTGGCTTCGTTCCGTTCGACCCATTTCCCTTTGGCTTCATGGCGGTAATCGTCTCATTGGAAGCGATCTTCCTGTCGCTGTTCATCCTAGGAGCCAAAACACCATGCAACGGCAAGCGGACGCTCGGGCTCATTTGGATTTGCAAATCAACTTGCTAGCCGAAGCGGAAGCGACGAAGGTGCTTAGCATGCTGCAGGCCCTCTGCGCACATTTCAATCTTGACCAATCGCAAGATGCCGAGGTCGAAGATCTAAAGACTTCCACAGATCCTGAATCCTTGATGCTGGCGATCAAGGAAAGCATGCCGCAATAGTTTCCTGGTCCGCAAACGACCTTCAGAAAGGGAGATGCAATGATCAATTTTATTGTTTGGATAATTCTGGGTGGCGTAATCGGATGGCTGGCCAGCCTGGTTATGCGCACCAATGCCCAGCAGGGAATCTTCCTCAATATCATTGTCGGGATCGTCGGCGCGATGCTTGGCGGCTTCTTGATTTCGCCGATTCTGGGTGCAGCGACGATAAATCAAAACGATTTCAGCATGGCCGGCCTCTTTGTGTCGTTCTTGGGCGCCGTTATTCTGCTGGCGATCGTAAACTTCATTCGCCGTGGTCGCCTCCGATAGCGTCGGCCGGTCGCATCCATCATGCACCTAGGCTCTTAACTTCTCGGTCGATGAAAATCGCTCCCTGCCAGGCGCTACTCCCAGTGAAAGGCGGGCGAATTGGCGTGGCTTGGGATAACTGGCGATCGGTGATTTGGTGCCCGCTGCCGGACTCGAACCGGCATGGCCGTTGCCAGCCAAGGGATTTTAAGTCCCTTGCGTCTACCAGTTTCGCCAAGCGGGCCCGGGTCGGATCGGTAGAGAGCGGAAACTAGCTTGCCGGCATCGGCTCCGGCAACCGCTGTCGCCCGCCCCGCCATCTCGGATCACGGCCAGGGACCGGGCGGTTTCGCCTTACTCTCTCCCAGATTGGTTCGGAGAATGGCGGCCCATGAAGCGATTCCTCCGCCGTTCGGCCAAGCTGCTGCTGGTCCTTGCCCTCGTCCTCGCCGCCTTGGCGTTCACGCCCTGGGGATCGCGGATGATCGGCGCCGGGCGCCTGTTGATCGACATGGGCATGGGCGGATCTTCCGCTTCCGGCGCGGAAACGAATGGCCGCGATATCGCCGCCAGCCGTGGCGTATCCCGCGCTTCCATCTCCTTCGCCTATGACGGCCGCTCCTATGACGCGGATCTCTACAGCGCGGGCGATGAGCCAAGGGCGGCGCTGGTGCTGGTGCCGGGGCTGGCGCCGCGAGGCAAGGAGGATCCGCGGCTCGTGGATCTGGCCACCACATTCGCGCGCGCCCGCTTTGCCGTGCTGGTACCGAATCTGCCGAGCCTGATGGAGCAGCGGGTGAGTCCGGACAATGTGCGGCAGATCGCCGATGCGCTCGGCTACTTCGTGAAGGAAGGATGGCGTTGGCAGCGGCGGGATCCGCCCGTCGGCGTCGCCGCGATCTCCTACGCCGTCGGACCGGCATTGTTGGCGACGCTGGAGCCCGACGTCCGCGGCCGGGTGAATTTCGCCATTGCCGTCGGCGGCTATTGCGACGTCGATGCCGTCCTCACCTACTTCACCACCGGCTACTACCGAGACGGCCCAAACGGCGCTTGGGTGAAGGGCGAGCCGAACGTCTACGGCAAATGGCTGTTCGTGCGCGCCAATGCCGTTCGCATCGTCACGCTGCGCGACCGCATCCTTCTGACCGCCATTGCCGGCCGAAAAATGGATAATCCCGCCGCCGACATCGGCGACCTCGTGCCGAAGCTCGGCGAAGAGGGCCGGTCGGTGATACGCCTGCTCGACAACGACGATCCCGACAAGGCCGCGCAGATGATCGCCGGGCTGCCGCCCGCGCTGCTGGCCGATCTGCGCGCATTGGACCTTCGGAATCGCGACATGGCGGGCTTGCCGCCGAACGTCCTGCTGCTTCATGGCCGCGACGACCGCATCATCCCGGTCGGCCAGAGCGAGCAACTGGCGGAATTGCTTCCACCTGGCACGGCGCATTTGTATGTCGTCGAAAATCTCGGCCATGCCGATCTGTCACCCGGCCAGTGGCGGGATATCCTGATACTCGGCGAGGCCGCCTATAAGCTCTTGAGCTGGCGCGACGACGATTTCGAGTAGCGGGGTTTCTATTCCGGCAGTTCGCCTTCGATCGGCTCGGCGCCGAGCGTCCGAATCAGCCGGCGCAGAGAATCCGCGGCTGCCTCGATCCGGCTGGGGTCCGTCCCCTTGATGACAAAACTGGCGCCGTATCTGCCCTGGCGGAAGAACGGATAACTGCCGACATCCAACTCGGGATAATCAGCCTGGATCTCGCCCAGGCCCTTGGCGATCACGCCCTCGCCAAGGAAGGCGCCGATGGCGCGGGACTGGATCGGCGCACCATGGCGCAGCGTGCCGGCAATGGTGTCGAACATGGCGCGCATGATCGCCGGGACACCCGCCAATACATAGACATTGCCGATCCGATAGCCGGGGGCGGCGCTGATGGGATTGTCGATCAGCACGGCGCCCTCCGGCGTGTTGGCCATGCGCAGCCGCGCCTCGTTGAGCTTGCCCGGCTCATAGTGCTGCTCCAGCCGCTGCAGCGCCTCGGGATGGCGGATCAGCGGCAGGCCGAAAGCCCGGGCCACGCATTCCGAGGTGATGTCGTCATGGGTCGGGCCGATGCCGCCGGTAGTGAAGACGTGATCGTAGCGCGCTCGCAACGCGTTGACGGCGGCGATGATCTCGTCGGGGATGTCGGCAACGACCCGGGCCTCGCTCAGCTTGATCCCGAGCTCCGCCAGGCGCTTCGCCAGATAGTTGAGATTCACGTCCTGGGTGCGGCCCGACAGGATCTCGTTGCCGATGATGAGCACCGCCGCGGTGACGATGTCACGGTTATCGGCCGCGCCGCTCATGGAACCCGCCGGTGCTCCCCTTTAGCTCTGCGGCAGGACGTAGCCGCGGCCGCGCATGCAATCGTTGACGATTTCGCGCGTGCGCTGCTCGTAGCTGTAGGAGTCCATGTTGGCCTGCAGGTCTGGCGAGGCATTGGCCCCGCTGCCGGTGTCATGGGTCGACTCGATCGCCTGATCGATGCGTTCGTCCCGGTCCAGCACCGCCTTGGCCTGGGCGCGGCAGGCGCGCAGATCGGCCGCCGTCTGCTCTTCGGTGATTTTCGATCGTTCCCACTTGGTTGTGCCGGGATCGTCCTGCAGACCGAAGTCAAAGGCATTGCAGGCGGAAAGAGACAGGAGCAGCGCCAACGCGCCACAGCAACGCTTCATGGTTGTCTTGATCTCGTGCAATGAAAGAGGCCGGCAAGATGCGCCGGAGCCCCTGCATTTGCAACCGCGTCCTGGCGGGACGACGGCTGGTGCGGAGTTACCGGCGCTAGACCGCCAGCCGGAAGATATCGTGCCCCGTCATCAGCAGCAGCAGCAACATCATGACGCAGAGCCCGCCCAGGGAGCAGACCTTGATGACCCGGGGACTGAGTGGCTTGCCGCGCAGCACTTCGAAGCCCATGAACATCAGATGGCCGCCATCGAGCACGGGAATCGGCAGCAGATTGATCACGCCGACATTGATCGACAGCAGTGCCGTCAACAGCGTCAACCCCATCAGGCCAAAGGACTGGAAGGTATCGCCGCTGACGCCGGCGATGCCGATCGGGCCGGCGAGATCGGACATCGGCCGCACGCCCATGGCGATCTCGGCCAGGCCAGTGAAATTCCTCTGCACAAAACCCACGGTGTGGCTCAGGCCGGCCTTGAGCGACGGGATCGGACTGGCGAACCGCCAGAGGTACCCGCTGGTGGCAATGCCGAAACTGTCAAGCACCTTGTCCGCACGGGCGACGGCGACGCCGCGGGCTGCCAGCGTTACCAGGGTGTCGCCCCGCATCACGTCGATGGTGATTTCCCGATCGCCCGCCTCGATCAGCCCCCGCACCAGCTGCCGCGAATCTTCCACCGCCACTCCTTGGACGCCGACGATCCGGTCTTCGGGAGAGAGCCCGGCGGCCGCGGCAGGACTGCCGGCCGTGACCTCGGCCACGACGGTGGCCGACGGCATCACTTCGCGGACATAGAAGAATAGGAACAGCAGCAGAGCGCCGAAGGCGATATTGACCAGCGGTCCGGCGACGACGACGGCCGCGCGGTGAGAGACCGGACGATGGCCGTAGGACCAGGTGCGCTCCATCGCATTGAGCGGCCGCTTCTGCCCCGAGGAATCCCGGGTCGACTCGCCTTCGCCGAACATCTTCACATAGCCGCCGAGCGGCAGCAGGCAGAGCTTGAAGCGGGTGCCGTAGCGGTCGACCCAGCCGAACAGCTCCGGCCCGAATCCCATGGAGAAGGCTTCGACCTTGATGCCCAGGCGGCGCGCCACCCAGAAATGACCCCACTCATGCACGACGATGACCACGAAGATCAGCGCCAGAAATGGCAGTGTGTAGAGCAGAATGGCGTCGGCAATGGACATCGACTGACTCCGCGACTGGCGTTTTCTTGCGTCGACAATAGAGTTAAAAAACGGTAAATGACAAGAGGGAATCGTCGTTAAACCATTGAATTCATATAGTTAAACATCATGGTTAATATTGCATTGAATCTCTCTAAAGTCCGTCGAACAGGCGGCTTTTCCGCTGCCGACCGGCGGGCTTAGCCGGAACATTCATGAAGTTTTCCGAACCTTTGGTGCAGGCCCGCCTGCTCCGGCGTTACAAGCGCTTCCTCGCCGACGTCGATTTTGGCGACGGTCGTGAGGTCACCGTCCACTGCCCCAACCCCGGCTCGATGCTGGGGCTAAGCGATCCGGGCTCGGAGGTCTGGCTGTCCAAGGCGCCGGGCGGGCGCAAGCTGCCCTTCGGCTGGGAACTGGTGCGCGTCGGCGATCATCTGATCGGCATCAATACCGGCTGGCCGAATCGGCTGGCGGCCGAAGCGCTTGCCGCCGGGCGTATCGAACCGCTGCGCAACTATGGGGCGAGCCGGCGCGAGGTGCCGTATGGAGAGAACTCCCGCATCGATCTGCTGCTGGAATCGCCGGATCGGCCGCCTTGCTATGTCGAGGTCAAGAATGTGCATCTAAAGCGCCGCGGCGGCGCGGAATTTCCGGATTGCGTCACCAAGCGCGGCGCCAAGCATCTGGAGGAACTATCCGCCATGGTGAGAGCCGGCCATCGCGCGGTCATGCTCTATGTGGTGCAGCGGGACGATTGCGACGATTTCGCCCTGGCGGAGGATATCGATCCCGCCTATGCCGCTGCTTTCGACCGCGCCAAGAAGGCCGGCGTCGAGATGCTGTGCTATCGCTGCACCATCACCGGGGAAGGCATCGAGATCGACCGGCCTTTGCCGATCAGCCGGTGAAGACCGGCGCCGGCCGACCGACCCGTTCAGAGTTGCGCCGGGCGACGGCAGCACCTATCTGATCCGGGATGCTGCCGCGGCCTGCCGGCGCGGCCTCTCTGCTCCGCCGGAATTATCACCAATTGAGGGGATTTCCATGAGCGTGCTTCGCGTTCTGCGCAAGATCGTGGTCGGGCTGTTCGCCATCGTCGGCGGTTTCGTCGTCGTCGGTTTCATCGCCGCCTTTTGGCTCGGCAGCCTGGCGCCCGAGAGGAAGCCGGTGCCGGACCGCAACGCCGTGCTGACGCTGGAACTCGGCCAGCCGATCAAGGAGCGCGCGCAAGGCGGCGCCTTTCCATTCGGTCCCTTCGGTCGGGCCACCACGCTGCGCGATTTGGTGACCGGGCTCGAGGCGGCGGCCGAGGACGAGCGGATCAAGGGGCTGGTGGTCCATGTGGGCAGCGGCCCCCTGGGCATGGCCTATACCCAGGAGATCCGCGATGCCGTGAAGGAATTCCGCAGCAAGGGCAAGTTCGCCGTCGCCTTCGCCGAGACTTTCGGCGAGGCCGGCAACGGCAACACACATTACTATCTGGCGACGGCGTTCGAAGAAATCTGGCTGCAGCCTTCCGGCGACGTGAACCTGACCGGCTTTGCGCTGGAGCAGCCGTTTCTGGTGGACACGCTGACCGCCATGGGCGTCACGGCGCAGCTCGATCAGCGCGAGGAATATAAGGGCCTCGCCGACACTTTCACTAAGTCATCGATGCCGGCGCCGATCCGCGAGAACCTGCAGCGGCTGATGGATTCCTGGCTCGAACAGGTGGCGCAGGGCATGGCCGAGCGCGGCAAGTTCGATGCAGCCGCCGCACGCGGCCTGATCGATCGCGGTCCATTCCTGGCGGCGCAGGCGCAATCGGCGAAGCTGGTGGACCGGCTCGGCTATTGGGACGAACTCACGCAGGCCATCGACGATCGCGCCGGCGAGGGCGCGACCTGGTTTCCGTTGCACGACTACGCCGCCAGCCTGGAACAACCGGAAGGCGTCGATCGCATCGCCGTCGTCTATGGCCTGGGGCCGGTGACCTTGGTGACCGGCGGGCAGGATGCCCTGTTCGGTCCGGCGCTCATGGAATCCTCGGCCGTCGCTTCCGCGATCCGCGATGCGGTCGACGATCCCGCCATCCGGGCGATCGTCTTCCGCGTCGACAGCCCGGGCGGTTCCTATGTCGCCTCCGACACCATCTGGCGCGAGGTGCAGCGCGCCCGCGACCTCGGCAAGCCGATCATCGTCTCCATGGGCGAGGTCGCCGCGTCGGGCGGCTATTTCGTCGCCGCCCCGGCGGCGAAGATCGTGGCGCAGCCGGCCACCATCACCGGCTCCATCGGCGTGGCCAGCGGCAAGGTCGTGTTCGCCGGTTTGTGGGACATCCTGCGGCTGCATTGGGACGGCGTGAAAGCCGGCGCCAATGCCGACCTGGACAGCCCGCACCGGCTCTACACAGCGGAGGGGTGGAACCGGCTGCAAGGCGCCCTCGATCGCGTCTATACCGACTTCACGCAGAAGGTCGCGGCCGGCCGCAATCTTTCCATCGACAAGGTACGCAACGTCGCCAAGGGCCAGGTCTGGAGCGGCAGGGATGCCCGCGAGCGCGGCCTGGTGGACGAACTCGGCGGCTATAGCGTCGCCATCCGGCTGGCGCGCGAAGCGGCGAAGATTCCGCCCGCGGCAAGAGTCAGCGTCGAGGAGTATCCGCCGCCGGAGAGTCCGTTGGAGCGGCTGTTCGAACAGGCCATGTCCGGCGGCGAAGTGCGCGCGGCCGAGGCGCAAAGGCTGTCGACTCTGTTGCGCATCGCCGACTGGCTAGAGCCGATCGTCGCGGCGATCGGACCGGCGGACGGATCCGCCGCTGCGCCGCGGCTCGTCGCGCCGGTGCAGCCGATCGGCAACTGACGCGCGCCCGCGCCGCTCAGGCGTCGCTCTTCCGGCCGCAGATCAGAAACTCGCGGTTGCCTTCGGCGCCGGTGATCGGGCTCTCGGTGAGTCCGGCGACCGACCAGCCCGGCTGCGCCGTGAGCCAGGCGGAGATGCGCGCGCAGACCTCGTCATGCAGCGCGGGATCGCGGACGATACCGCCCTTGCCGACGCGCGCCGGCCCTACTTCGAACTGCGGCTTGATCAGCGCGATCAGCACGGCATCCGGCGACGCCAGCGCCATCGGCGCCGGCAGCACGGTCTCCAGGCCGATGAAGCTGGCATCGCAGACAATGAGATTTACGCCGTCGGGCACCTGCTCCCGAGTCACATGCCGCGCATTGACGCGCTCCAGCACGACGACGCGCGGATCCTGACGCAGCCGCCAGGCCAGCTGCCCCTGCCCGACATCGACGGCGTAGACCTTCGCCGCACCGCGCGCCAGCAGCACATCGGTGAACCCGCCGGTGGAGGCGCCCACATCCAGACAAATCGCGCCCTGCGGATCGACGGCAAAGGCATCCAGCGCATGCGCCAGCTTCAGCCCGCCGCGCGATACCCAGGGATGGTCCTGCCCGCGCACCTCGATCGCCCGGTCGCCGGCGATCGAAGTGCCTGGTTTATCCAGGCGCTGCCCTTTATCATCGAACACCTTGCCGGCGAGGATCAGCGCCTGGGCCTTGGTGCGAGTCTCCGCCAGGCCGCGCTCCACCAGCAGCGCATCCAGACGCTGGCGGCGCGGCGATGCCCCCTTCATGCCATCTCCCGCAGCGTGCGGCGATGGAAGCGCCAGGTCAGCATGACGGCTGTGACGGCCAAGCCGAGCGCGAGGCCGGCAACCAGGCCGACCGGCCCGAGCTGCAGCGGAAAACCGAGCAGATAGCCGGCGACGAAGCCCAGGCCCCAATAGCCGATGACGGTGATGATCGACGGCACCAGGGTATCCTCCAACCCGCGCAATGCGCTCGCCGCCGCCACCTGCATGCCGTCGACGATCTGGAACAGCGCGGTCACGAACAGCAATTGTCCGGCGAGCGCGATGACCTCGCGGTTGGCGGGATCGCTGGCATCGAGAAAGAGATGCACCACCAGCTGGGGAAAGATCAGCAGGAACAGCATCAGCAGGGTCATATAGCCGACATTCATGCCGACGGCGACGAATCCGGCCTGCCGTGCGGTCGCCATGCGGCCGGCGCCGCGCTCGTGGGCGACGCGCACCGCCGCTGCCTGGGCGATCGCCGCCGGGATCATGTAGGCGAAGTTGATGAAGCTCATCACCATCTGGTTGGCGGCCAGTGCGGTCGTGCCGATGAGTCCCATCATCACCTGCACCGCCGCGAACAGCCCCGCTTCCATCGCCATCATGACGCCGACGGAAATGCCGAGCTGAAAGATGCGGCCGCTGATTGCCGCGTCGAACCGCGCCGTCGCGCGCAGCAGCTTGTAGCCGCGCAAGGATGGCGCGGCGCCGGTGAGCGCTGCCTGGGCCAGGAACATGAGCCAGCAGACGATGCTGGTGCCGATACCGGCGCCGGCGATGCCGAGCCCCGGCCAATCGCCGATGCCGTGCACGAGAACCAGCACCAGCAGAATGTTGAGCACCAGCGCCACGATCGTGATCGCCATGATCGAGCTTGTGCGCTCCACCGCCGAGGCGAAACAGCGCAGGTTGCTGAACCACATATAGGGCAGGAAGCTCCAGGCCAGCCCTTGGGCGTAGGGCCGCGAGGCCTCGATCACCTGCGGATCCTGGCCGAGCCAGGGCAGCAGGTCCGGCAAATACCAGCCGAACGCCGTCCCCGGAACCGACAGGGCGGTAGCCACCCAGAAGCCCTGGCCGATGGCGGCGCTGACCTTCGCCCGGTCGCCGGATCCGTGGCCGCTCGCAGCCATCACGCTGACCACCGAGGCGACGCTCATGCAGACGAAAAGAACCGAGAACAAGAGCGTCGTGATCAGGCCAACCGCCGCGAGCTCGATCGTCCCGAGGCGGCCGACGATCGCGAGATCGGAGATGTTCATGCCCATCTCCGCCAAGAAACTCGCCGCCAGGGGCGCGGCGATGACGCTCAGCTTGCCGCCCTCCTGACGGATGGACAACGACGGCGTGGCGGACAGGGCGGGTTTCGCGCGATTCATCGCCCTCAGCCGGCGCGGGGCGCCGGCGTTGCGTGGCTAGGCCCGCGCGGGCTTGGCGCTGGCGCCGCGGCCCAGAGCCAGCAGAGCCGTTTCGACGATGTGCCGCGCAGTGAGCCGGGCCTCATCGTACTGCTTCTCCGGCTTGTCGTGATCGATGAAGATGTCCGGCAGGATCATCGGCCGGATCTTCAGGCCGCGGTCCAGTTGTCCCGCGCTCGCCAAATATTGCAGCACATGGCTGGCAAAGCCGCCAACGGCGCCCTCCTCGATGGTGATGAGCACCTCATGCTCGCGCGCCAGGCGCGACACCAGGTCCTCATCCAGCGGCTTGCAGAAGCGCGCATCGGCGACCGTGGTGGAAAGGCCGCGGGCCGTCAGATCTTCGGCCGCCTTCACGCATTCCCCCAGCCGCGTGCCGAAGGAAAGCAGCGCGACCTTGGTGCCTTCGCTGAGGATGCGGCCCTTGCCGATCTCCAGCGGCACGCCGCGCGCCGGCATCTCGACGCCGATACCATCGCCGCGCGGATAGCGGAACGCGCTGGGCCGGTCGTCGATGGCGGCCGCCGTGGCCACCATATGCACCAGCTCCGCCTCATCGGCCGCGGCCATGACGACGAAGCCCGGCAGGCAGCCGAGATAGGCGACATCGAACGAACCCGCATGGGTAGCGCCATCCGCCCCCACCAGACCGGCGCGGTCGATGGCGAATCGCACCGGCAGCCGCTGGATCGCCACGTCATGCACCACCTGATCATAGGCGCGCTGCAGAAACGTCGAATAGATCGCGGCGAAAGGCTTGTAGCCTTCGGTGGCCAGGCCGGCGGCGAAGGTCACGCCATGCTGCTCGGCGATGCCGACATCGAAGCAGCGGCCGGGGAATTTTTTCGCAAACAGATCGAGGCCGGTGCCCGACGGCATCGCCGCGCTGATGGCGACGATCTTCGGATCCCGCTCCGCCTCCTGCACCAGCGCCTGGGCGAACACCTTTGTATAGCTGGGTGCGTTGGAAGGCGGCTTCACTTGCGCGCCGGTGATGACGTCGAACTTGGTCACGCCGTGATACTTGTCCGGCGACGCCTCGGCCGGCCCGTAGCCATGGCCCTTCTTGGTGACCACATGGACCAGGATCGGCCCCTCATCGACGGCGTCCCGCACATTGCGCAGCACCGGGATCAGGTGATCCAGATTGTGGCCGTCGATCGGGCCGACGTAATAGAATCCCAGCTCCTCGAACAGCGTGCCGCCGGTGACGATGCCGCGGGCATACTCCTCCGCTCGCCGCGCCGCGATCTTCAGCGGCTCCGGCAGATGCTTGGTGAACTCCTTACCGAGGTGGCGGATCGACTGATAGGATTTCGACGATAGCAGGCGCGACAGGTAGGAACTCATCGCCCCCACCGGCGGCGCGATCGACATGTCGTTGTCGTTGAGCACGACGATCAGGCGGCTGTCCATCGCACCGGCGTTGTTCATGGCCTCATAGGCCATGCCGGCGCTCATAGCGCCGTCGCCGATAACGGCGACCACATGGTTGTTGCGGCCCGAGAGATCGCGCGCGACGGCCATGCCGAGGCCGGCGGAAATCGAGGTCGAACTGTGCGCGGCGCCGAAGGGATCGTACTCGCTCTCCACCCGCCGGGTGAATCCGCTGAGGCCGCCGCCCTGGCGCAGGGTGCGAATGCGGTCGCGCCGGCCGGTCAGCACCTTGTGGGGATAGGCCTGATGTCCCACATCCCAGATCAGCCGATCGTCGGGCGTCTCGAACAGATAGTGCAGCGCCACCGTCAGCTCGATCACGCCGAGCCCGGCGCCCAGATGGCCGCCGGTTATGGACACCGCGTCGATCACTTCCTGGCGCAGCTCATCCGCCACCTGGCGCAGCTGGCGCAGTTCCAGACGGCGCAGATCGGCCGGTATCGTGATCTGGTCCAGCAGCGGCGTTTTGCTTTGGCGTGCCATCGCTATATCTCCGCCTATGACCGCCGGTCGACGACGAACTGTGCCATGTCGCAGAGCAGGTCGGCGCGATTGCTGAATTGCGCGAGGCGATCGGCGGCGTGCTCCGCCAGATCCTGCGCCCGCTTGCGCGCGCCCTCGACGCCCAGCAGCGACACGAACGTCGCCTTGCCGGCGACCTGATCCCGCCCGACCGGCTTGCCGGTGACGGCCTCGCTGCTCTCGATATCCAGCAGATCGTCGGCGATCTGGAACGCCAGCCCGAGAGCCCGGGCATAGTCGCGCAACGCGGCATGGGCCTCCGCCGGCGCTTGACCCAGGATCGGCCCGGCGATACAGGAGAATTCGAAGATGGCGCCGGTCTTCAACGCCTGCAGGCGGGTGATCGCCGGCAAATCGAGTTGCGCATTCTCGGCCTCGAGATCGATCATCTGCCCGCCTACCATGCCGGCGCCGCCGCCCGCCCGCGCCAGCGCCAGCACCAGTTCCGAACGCACCAGCGGATTTGCATGGGTGTCCGGATGGGCCAGCACCTCGAAGGCCATGGTCAGCAAGCCGTCGCCTGCGAGAATCGCCGTGGCCTCGTCGAACTGCCGATGCACCGACGGGCGCCCGCGGCGCAGATCGGCATCGTCCATCGCCGGCAGGTCGTCATGCACCAGGCTGTAGCAATGCAGCATCTCGATCGCGGCGGCGACTCGCAGCGCGTGGGCATCCGCGACATCGAACAGCTTCGCGCTGTGGCGGACCAGGAACGGGCGGATGCGCTTGCCCCCGCCCATCACCGAATAGCGCATGGCGTCGACCACGCGCCGCTCGGCGCTGGTCACCGCGGGCAGCAGGTTGTCGAGCATCTGATTGACCGCCGTGGCGGTCTCAGCAAGGGCAGCTTCCAGGCGTTTCACGATCTATCAGTCCAGCTTGGCGGATTCCTTGGAGATCGTGCCGTCCGCGCTCAACACGATCTTTTCCACCTTGAGCTGCGCTTCATGCAGCTTCGCTTCGCAATGACGTTTCAGATCGACCCCCCTCTTGTACGCGGCGATGGCATCGTCGAGCTTGCTATCGCCTTTCTCCAAGGACTTCACCAGCGTCTGCAACTCGGCGAGAGCATCCTCGAAACTCATCTTGGCGATATCAGGCGGTATCTTGTCCTCGGCCATAGCGTCCCCTTGTTGCTCCGCGCTCTGCCGCCGCCGGACAGCATGACAGCGGCGATATTATTCACGCCGCGCCGCCCCAGCAAGGGCGGCGAACCGGCGTCGCCCTTAGGTCATCAGCGACCGGACATGGGCGGCGGCGCTGGCGGCCAGCGCGTCAAGATCATAGCCGCCCTCGAGGGTGGACACGACCCGCCCGCCGCAGCACCGGTCCGCCATCGCCATCAATTCCGCCGTGGCCCAGGCGAAATCCTCGGTCTCAAGCTCCAGGCCGGCCAGCGGATCGCGGCGGTGGGCGTCGAATCCGGCGGAGATCAGCAGCAGCTCCGGCGCGAAGGCCGTCAGCGCCGGCAGGACGATTCCGGAAAAAGCGCCGCGGAAGGCCTCCGATCCCGCGCCCGTCGGCAGTGGCGCGTTACAGATATTGCCGACGCCCGTCTCGGTCCGCGCACCGGTACCGGGATAGAGCGGCCACTGATGGGTCGAGCCGTAGAACATGCCGGCGTCGGATTCGAACATATGCTGCGTGCCGTTGCCGTGATGCACGTCGAAGTCGATGACCGCGACCCGGCCCACTCCATATCGCGCTCGGGCATGGTAGGCGCCGATGGCGACGTTGTTGAACAGGCAGAATCCCATCGGCCGGTCGGCCTCGGCGTGATGGCCGGGCGGACGCACGGCGCAGAATGCATTCCGCGCCTCGCCATTCATGACGCCGTCGACTCCGGCGATCACCGCACCGGCGGCGCGCAGCGCTGCACTGCCCGAACCAGGCGACATGACCGTGTCCATATCCGCATGCACAAATCCCGATTCCGGCACCGCGTCGAGCAGCGCCGCCACATACCGGCTGTCATGGGCGAGCGCGACCTGCTCGGGGCTCGCCTCCGGCGCCTCGATTCGCACGAGCGAATAGAACTCCGGCGTAGCTAGCGTGTTAAGAATCGTTT
>Ga0184612_10000898_pt1 | contig 14255 bp, 16 predicted proteins | sample PLM3_60_coex_FD_133163 | JGI IMG/M metagenome (GOLD analysis project Ga0184612, IMG submission 133163) | Groundwater sediment microbial communities from an aquifer in East River, Colorado, USA - PLM3_60_coex | ecosystem: Environmental > Terrestrial > Soil > Riparian zone | place: USA: East... | reverse complement strand
GCCGCTCCGACGGCGGCGCCGACCCCCACGGCCGCGCCGACACCGAGCCCGACACCGGTCGATGTGCCCGCCGCGTTCGTCAAGGCGATCGTGGCGCCGAACTTCACCGCCACCGCCGTGGTCAGCGGCGAACTCGCCATCGGCTCGGTCGAGGGCAAGATCTCGGGCAAGGGCGTCTTCAGCGGGCCCAACTCGAGCATGTCCCTGAGCGTCACCGCGGGCGCGCTCAAACAGGACACCGAGACGGTCACCATCGGCGCGTCCAAATGGTCGCGCCGGGCCCCCGGGCCGTGGCTCGAGGATCCCGCGAAACCCGCCGGATCGAGTGACGGTTCGATCGGCGAGATGCTTCGCTCCGCCGTCTCGGTCATGGACATCGGCATCGAGGCGCGCGGCGGCAAGCAGTTGCATCACCTCCGATCGAGCAGCGGCAACGCGATCTCCGGGGCGGCCGTCGGGTTCGGCTCGGACAGCACGAAGGACGGCAAGTTCACGCTCGACTTCTACGCGACCGACGACGGGACGCCGGCGATCATGGCCATCGCCGGCACCTGGACCCAGGTGAGCGGAGCCACCGAGGTCCCCAGCTCGATGTCGTTCGACATCGGGTTCAGCGACATCGGCGCGCCGCAGGTCATCAATCCACCCGACGACGTCTGGATCCGCTACACCTCGAAGACGCTCGGCTACACGATGGCCCACCCCGCCGATTGGACGGTCGAATCGATGAAGGAGAAAGACAGCTACGGGCTGAACGGGCAACCGTTCGTCTTCGTCGCGGTCACGCCGTTCAAGGGCTCCACCGCCAAGTTCGTGGCGGCCCTCAAGGCCTCGTACAAGACCCCGTTCGGTGGCGATCCGTCGTCCGAGGCGGCCACCAGTCTCGGCGGTGTGGCAGCGGTGCGGCTCATCTACGAGTACCGGAACGAACAGGATCAGGACGTCACGATCGCCGATGACGTCGTCAACCGCGACGGCACGGGCTGGGAGGTCTTCCTCGTGACCGAGGGTGGCACGGAGAACGTCGCGTTCTTCGACGAGTTCGTCGCGACGTTCGCGTTCACGGAGTAGGCCGGTCGGCGGCCGGAAGCGGCGGGGCTGATGGATCGTCGCCGCGTCAGCGGGATCGCGCTGGTCCTCGTCTCGGCCGCCGCGTTCGGATCGGGATCGCTCTTCGCCCAGCCGGTGTACGGGACGGGCGTCGACTGGATGACGCTGTCAGCGTGGCGGTTCCTGTTCGGGGCGGGACTGACCTGGTGCTTCCTGCTCGCCTCGGCGGACCGGCGGCTCGGCCTCGGGCGGATGGACCGCCGGGCGGTCGTCGCCGCGCTCGGGCTCGGCGTCCTGTACGTCGGCAACTCGGGGACGTACTACGCGGCACTCGAGACCGTCTCGCCTTCCCTGGCCGCCCTGGTCGTCTATCTCTACCCGGCGATCGTGGCGGTCCTGTCGCTGCGGTTCGGGCACCGATTGCGCGGCAGGCGGGCCTGGCTGGCCCTCGCGATCTCGCTGGTCGGGGTCGTCCTCGCGGTCGGCGGGATCGATCCCGAGGAGGGCCCACCGTTGAGCGGATTGCTGCTCACGTTCGCGTCGTGCTTCATCTACGCCGTGTGGGTCGACTTGGCGGCCCGACTGTCGGGCGAGCGTCGTGAAGCCGTGGCGGCCGACGTCGTCGATGTCGGTGACGGCGGCACGGCCACTGCGACCGTCGCGCTGATCACGACCGCGACGGCGATCGTCTACTGGGTCTCCGCCCTCGGAACCGGTCGGCCGGCGCTGCCGGGCCAGATCCCGGCTGAGGCGTGGATCGGCCTGCTCGGCGTCGGCGTCGTGTCCACCTTCATCGCGATCCAGACGTTCTTCGCCGGGGCCCAGCGTGTCGGGGCCGCCCACGCCGCGCTGATCAGTACCGCCGAGCCGATCTGGACGATCGCCCTGGCCGCGATCCTCTTCTCGGTGGCGCTCACGCCCGTCCAACTCGTCGGTGGCGCGCTCATCCTCATCGGCGTCGTGGTGGCCCAGACCGGACCTGCCGCCGGGCGGGCGCCGGCGTTGACGGTGCGGGTCGCCGACGAGTAGGGGCCGCCCCCGTCAGGCGCGGGCGCCGGCCAGGACCGCCCGGGCGCCGTCGGTGATGAACGCGCCATCCGAGCCGAGACCGATGAAGCGGAACCCGAGGTCGCGATGCCTCGGCAGCGCGGCGGCGTCGCGCAACAGGATCCCGGCCGCCTTGCCGGCGGCCTCGGCGGCGGTCGCGACGCGTTCGAGCGCGGCGAGATAGACCGGGTCGTCGAAGCGGCCCGGGACTCCGAGGCTGTGCGACAGGTCGGTGGGGCCGACGAACAGGACATCGACGCCGTCGATCGCGGCGAACTCCGCGGCGTGCTCCACGGCGCTCGGCGATTCGACCTGGATGATGCCCAGGAGGCGGCGATTGACCGCCTGGATCTCGCCGTGGCCGAGCTCCCCGAGACCGGCACCGCGGGTCGAGAGCGCGAGGCCGCGCGTGCCATCGGGTGGGTAGCGCATGAAGCGGATCGCCTCCCTGGCCTGGTCCGGCGTGTCGACCCGGGGGACCATGATCCCGTGGGCCCCGAGGTCGAGCGCCCGCCCGATGCGCAGCCGCTCACCGGATTGCGGCCGCACGAGCGCGGCGGTCGATGTCGCGCCCATCGCGTGGAGGTTCGCGAGCAATTCCGATTCGGTCCCGGCGCCGTGCTCGAGGTCGATGATCAGCCAGTCGAAGCCGGCTCGCGCGAGGATCTCGGTCGCGACCGGCGAGCCGAGCCCGGCGAACGTGCCAAAGAGTGTCTCGCCGGCCTGCAACCTGGGGTGGAGGTCGATGATGCCCGGGATCGGGCGCGCGGTGGTCGGGTCGGTCATGTCGGACATGATGCCCGGTCGGCTGGTGTGTCGTTTCGGGTCGGCGCGGGGCGGCCGGCCAGGCTAGGGGCCGTTGACCAGCCCGGTCGTGTCGACGACCTCCAGATCGCGGCCTGTGATGGCATCGAGCTCGTGCATGACGTCGTCATCGAAGCTCGGGTGACTCATGCCCGAGATGTACCACGGTGAGCCATTGTCGGCGAGGATCATCCCGTAGCGCTTGAGCGCCTCGGCGATGACCCGGGCGTGTGGGGAGAAGCCGCTCGTGTCGTACGCAGTCTTGAGCCGGACGCGCGCGCCCATCGGCGGAAGGGCGAGCGACGCGGACTCGCCGGCCTGGTGGCGCGCCGGATAGATGTAGGACGTCCGCGTGCGGTTCGTCGTGAAGCGCAGGGCGTGCATGATGGCCCCCGCGGCGACCTCGTCGTAGCGGACCAGGCCGGGCAGGATCGGCAGACCGGCGGCGTCGGCACTCGTCCATGTCGCGGGGCGCAGGGCGTTGGAGCGAAGGTCCCACGTGGCGCCGCTGCCAGCACGCCACAGGCCGTTCACCCGGCGCGCGGCGAACAGCTCGTAGAGCCGGCAGGCGTCGCGGTCGACCATCAGGATGTGGCGGTCCGAGCCACCTTCGATGAGCGGGTTCGCGGGGATCGGATACGGGACGTGGTCGGACTCGTCGTCGTAGTCGAAGGTGACGGTCGTGCGCGGCGTCGCGGCGGTGACGACCTGGTACGGGATGCCGTAACTCGCGTACGAGCCGAAGTCCATGTGCAGGCCACGATCGAGCCCGATCGTCGCGATGAGCGTCGCGGAATTCGAGGCGACGGGCCGGGCATCGATCCGGGCGTTCCAGACGTTCGTGGAGGGGAAGACCGTGCAACCAGGGGCGCCCGGGATCGTCGGAGCCGGTCGGTTGGAGTAGTTGCGTCCGGTCGTCCGTCCTCGCCATCCGCCGCCATCGAGCCAGCCGTTGCCGTCGCTGTCCGCGAGCCGCGGGTGCGTTCCGGCCAGGTACTCCTGGCGGTTCGTCAGTCCGTCGCGGTCGGGGTTCTCGCTGCCGTCGCGCGATCCGTCGCGGTCGGTGTCGACGCGGTATGGACTCGTCAGCGAATACGCCCGCTCCCACCTGTTCGGCAAGCCGTCGCCATCCGAATCCAGCTCGCGGGCCGCGGTGACGGCCGGAGCGAGCAGGTTCGCGACGAGCAGCACGGAGGCGGCCGCCATCGACGCGCGCCGGATTGCCTGTCGATCCATGAGCGGATGGTGGCGGCGTGGGCTGCTCGGATGGCATGCCTCGGTCGTCCCGGGGGCGTGACTCGGTGGTCCGGTTCCCCGGGGCACCAGCGAGCAGGTGAACCTTCTGGCGCGTGCGACCATCTGTAGTGGGTGAAGCGCCCGATCGGGCGCCGCTGGAGTACCGCACATGCGGACGAGGCTGGTCGAGCGGGCCCGCGATGGCGACGACGTCGCCTTCACGGAACTGGTCGACCTCGATGGCGACCTGTGCTACGGCATCGCATATCGGATCCTGCGCGATGCCGAACGAGCCCAGGATGCCGTCCAGCAGGCATTCCTCCTCGCCTGGCGTGAACTCCCACGGCTCCGCGATCCGGAACGCTTCGGTCCCTGGCTCCATCGGCTGCTCGTCAATGCCTGTTACGAGGAGCTGCGCCGGCATCGGCGCTGGAGCGCCCGCATCAGGGCCCTGCCGGTCGACGGACCGAGCGGACCCGACCCGATGATCTCGGTCGACGACCGGGACACCCTGGACCGTGCTTTCGAGCGCTTGAGCCCGGAGCATCGCGCGGTCTTCGTCCTGCACCACCACGCCGGACATCCGCTGGCGGAGATCGCCGACATCGTCGGCATCCCCGTCGGCACCGTGAAGTCCCGGCTGCACTACGCGACACGGACCCTGCGCACGGCGATCGTCGCTGACAGCCAGGTCGATTCCACGGAGGCACGACTGGCATGAGTGTCCTGCGCGATCCCGACGCGATCCTCGCCGCGTGGCTGGACGAGGGGCCGGCGCGGCTCCCGGAGGCCACGAGGCGGGCGATCGCGGTGACCACCCGAACCACCACTCAACGGCGACACCCGCTCTGGATGCCGCGAGGGAGACCCTTGATGAACACCTATGCCCGATGGGCGGTCGCGGCGATCGCGGTCGTCCTCGCTATCGGCGGGGCCGCCTATTTTCTGGCGCCTGCCGGCGGCCAAGTCGGCGGACCCCCGAACGCCACACCATCAGCGACGTCGTCCCCGACAGCGCTGCCGTCGGCGAGCGCTGCCATCCTCGCGAGCGAGGGCTTCGTCTACCCGGGAACGTACGTACCAGCCTTCGACCCGGGGCTGACATTCACGATCGACCGCGAGGTCCAGCACAACTGCGCACCCGGCTCCGTGTGCGGCGGCACGATCGATGCCAACTTCCCTGGGTGGCTCGACATCGAGTTCGGCATGCCGAGGATCGAGGTGCATGTCGTGCGCGTCGACAAGGTCAACGACCCGGCCAAACCCGGCGCGGTGATCGATCCGCCGGCCGACCTCGCGGCGTGGCTCGCAAGCCGGCCAGGCGTGACCGTGAACGCCCGGAAGGCCGTCCAGGTGGGTGGCCTCGCCGCGACCCAACTCGATATCCGGACCGGCGATAAGGACCTGGTATTCGGCCCGATCCCTGGGGTCGCCGATCCCACGTTGGGACTTGGCGCCAACAGGACGGTCCGTCTGTTCGTCGTGCCGGTCGATGGCCGTCATGTTCTGATCATGCTGGTCGCAGAAGATGGCTCGGTGACGGAGCTCCAGCCCCTCGTCGATTCGATCGTCTGGCACTGACGTCCGAGCCGCTCCCACCTCAGTCCGGGAACGCCTCCGGCCCGCGCTCGCTCAGCTCGCGGGCCTCGCCGGAGGCGTCCTCGGCCGGCAGCCATGAATAGGGGTAGCGACCGTCCTCCAGGGCGGCCGCCTGCTTCGTGATCCGGAGCGGATGGAAGGTGTCGACCATGACCGCCAGCTCCTCGGTCGCCTCCTTGCCGATCGAGGCCTCGACCGTGCCCGGATGCGGGCCGTGCGGGATGCCTGCCGGGTGCAGCGTGAACGACGAGATCCCGACTCCGCGGCGGCTCATGAAGTTGCCGGCGACGTAGTAGATGACCTCGTCCGAGTTGATGTTCGAGTGGTTGTACGGCGCCGGGATCGCCAGCGGGTGGTAGTCGAACTTGCGCGGGACGAACGAGCACACGACGAAGTTCCGCGCCGCGAACGTCTGGTGGACCGGCGGCGGCTGGTGGACGCGCCCGGTGATCGGCTCGAAGTCGCCGATGTTGAACGCGTAGGGCCACAGATAGCCGTCCCAACCGACGACGTCGAATGGGTGATGCGTGTAGTGGTAGGCGGTCAGGCGGTTGCGCATCTTGACGTGGACGCGGAATTCACCCTCGTCGGTGCGGGCCGCGACCTCGTCGGGGAGGCGGATGTCGCGCTGTGAGTACGGGGAGTGCTCGAGCAACTGGCCGTAGTCGTTGCGATAGCGCTTGGGCGGCTCGATCTCCGAGGGGCACTCGAGGTAGAGCATCCGCTGCGTGGAGCCCTCGTCCGGCTCGAGGCGCCAGGTCGTCCCGATCGGCAGGACGAGGTAGTCGCCCGGTCCGTAGCGGATGGGCCCGAAGACCGTGTCGAGCAGCCCCTCGCCCTCGTGGACGTAGAGCATCTCGCCCGCCTCACCGTTCCGGTAGAAGACCGTGTCCGCCATCGCGTCGGCCGGCCGGACGACCCCCATGACGACGTCGTTGTTGAAGAACAACGGGATCCGGCCGGTCACGGCGTCCCCGTGCGGCTCGACCCCAGCCGCATCGATGAGCCGATGGTGGTGATAGCCGTCGTCGCTTTCCTCGAGGGTGACCTCGGTGACCGGCTCGACGCGGTGCGTGCGCGTCGGCGGGACAACGTGGTACAGCAATGACGAGCGACCGGTGAAACCCTCGACGCCGAACAACTCCTCGGCATAGAGCGCGCCGTCCGGCGCGCGATGCTGGGTGTGGCGCTTGGGCGGGATGCTCCCGCGGGCGGCGTAGAACATCGAGCGACTGGCCTCCTCGCCTGAGGAGGCCAGTCTAGTGGCTGGGCGCAGACCCGGATCAAGGTTCGATCTGGATCGAGTCCACGATCGCTTGGAGCTCGGCCTGGCGCTGGGGCGACGTCCCTGCGTAGTCCGTGGCCTGGACCACGAGGCGGACGCCATCGACATCGAGGATCCAGAGGTGCCAACGGTGGCTCGGTCCCTGGGCGTAGATCCCGGGCTCCCAGGGCCAGTAGGAGGATTCGCACCCGGTGAGGTCCGACGGAAGCTGCAGGTCGACGTACTTCCCTGAATACCCGCCAAGCGTGACGGCAACCGGATCCGTCGCGTCGAGGAGTGGATGATCGGCGAGTGCACTGGCGAGGTCGTCGACGCTCGGCCCGACCGGCACATCGGGAGTCGCATGCGGCGCGAGCCGTTCGGGAGTCAGACAGGGATCGCTGTGTAGCCAGCTTCCCCGGGCGAAGCCCATGGTCGCCCCGCTGGGCGCTGAACTCTCCTCGGCGGCCAGCCAGACGCCACCGTAGATCACTGCCCAGCCATCCGGGACGGTGAACGTGGCGCGGATTGAGACGCCCGCCGATTCGCTGCAGCCGGGCTGGGGTGGGTCCATGCAGGCGGCATTAGGCATTCCCGGTATGAACGGTGTCGACACGTAGGTGCCCGCTGGTAGCGGGCCGCGCAGGATTGGGAGCCGAGGGTGCGAAGACGGCGTCGATGCGGCAATCGACGAGGATACGGTCGGGCTCGGCGATGCGGTCGGGCTCGGCGATAGGCCTGGCCCGCCAATGCCGGTCTGACCGGGTCTGCCGAGCAAGAAGAGAGCGCCGCCGACCGCGAGCACGCCGATGACGGCGGCCGTGGCGACGCGGGCTGGAGTGGTCATCGTGGTCAACCTCCGCGGGATCCGGAGATCCCGTTCCTGGGTCGTCGTTTCGATCCGGAGAAGGGCGGCCTCCACGACGCGGTCTGGCGCCTGGGTGGGGCCGGTCTCGAGCCACGATCGAGCGGCGCGTTCGAGCGAGCGATCGTCGGTCATGCGAGACGTCCTCCGGAAATGGGGAACTCCGCTTCGGCCGTCAGGGCGTCGCGAAGCCCGAGCGTGGCGTAGTGCAGGCGCGATCGGGCTGTGCCAGCGGGGATCTCGAGCATCTCGGCGATCTCCACGAGCGGCAACCCGAGGTAGTGATGCAGGACGAAGACCGCCCGCTGATCGACCGGGAGCCGGCGGAAGGCCCGCTCCAGTTCGTCGCGGTCGGCGAGGGCGGCGCTGCCGTCCGGCGTCGAAAGCCCCTGGAGGGGCATGACCCGAACGTTGGCCGTCCATGAGCGAGCCCGCTGCGATTCGTCGTAGCAGGCGTGGACGAGGATGCGATGGATCCACGCTTCGAAGCGCTCGGGTTCCCGCAGTGCGGGATCCGCCGCCAGGCGAGCACGAGGGCGTTCTGCAGCGCGTCCTCGGCGAGACCCGAATCGCGCAGGATCCGCTGGGCCACCGCGTAGAGCGAGTCGCTGACCTGGTGCACCAGGACCGCGAACGCCTCACGATCACCCCGACGGGCCTGCTCGACGAGGTCTCGATCCACCATCGACCTCCGATGGGCCGGACCGATGAGGTCCGGTTCTCCCACTATGACGGTCGCGTGGACGGCGAACGTTCAGATGGCCGCGTCAGCGGCCGACGACGTTGCTCCGTCGCTCGAGGAGCACGACGTCGCGCCATCGACCGCGGGCATCCTGGCCCATCCCGTGCTGCACGCCGACCCGGCGGAACCCGACACCCTCGTGCAGGGCCAGGCTGACCGTATTGTCGATGAGCACACCCGCAAGGAGCGTCCAGAAGCCCGCCGCCTCCGACGCCGGGATGAGGGCCTCGAGCAAGGCACGACCGACCCCCCGACCGCGCGCCTCCGCCGCGACGTACACGCTCTCCCAGGCCACTCCGCTGTAGACCTTGCGGGCCGAATACCCACCGAGTGCCGTCCAGCCGACCACCGGGCCGCGCGGGCCATCGCGGGCGACGAGCCGGCAGTCCGGGCGGTGCGAATGGTCGAAATGGCTCCAGTCGGGCGCCTCGCGTTCCAGCGTCGCGTCGCCGGTCGCGATCCCCTCGGCGTAGATACGCCGGACGGCCGGCCAGTCATCGGCGGTCATCGCCGCGATCGAGATCGTCGTCACCGGACTCGCGCCGGTCGCGCCACGATCGGTGTCCGGAGCGCACCGAGGCGCTCGATGCGCAGGACGACTTCGTCGCCGGGCTCCAGGTAGCGGCCGAGGGTGGTCTCGCGGATCTCCAGCAGGCAGCCAGTTCCCACGGTCCCGCTGCCGACGAGATCGCCCGGCCGGAGGCGGGCATCCGCCGACGCGCGCGCGAGCATGTCGCCGAACGAGAACTGTGCGTCCGACCAGCGCCCGCGGCTGGTCTCGGCACCGTTGACCTCGGCGGTCATCGCCAGATCGTAGCCTGCGCCGAGCCGCGCGCCCGCCAGCTCATCCGGGGTCACCAGCCACGGCCCGAACGAGCTCGCGAAGTCCTTGCCTTTGGCGGGACCCAGCCGAACGACGGTCTCCTCGCGCTGGAGGTCGCGCGCCGACCAGTCGTTGAAGATCGTGTAGCCCCCGATCGCCTCCTCGGCACGACCCGGCGGAAGGTCCACGCAAGGCGTGTCGACGAGCGCCGCCACCTCGAGCTCGTAGTCCAGCTCGTGCGCTGCGGCCGGGCTCCACACGGCGTCGTCGGGCCCGCGGATCTCCGAGACGTTGCTGAAGTAGAAGATCGGCAGCCGGTACCACGCGTCTGGCACCTCGCCGCCGCGCCGTTCCCACATCGTCCGGACGTGGCCCTCGAACGCGTAGAAATCGCGGAGTGACGGCGGGCGCAGGATCGGCGGCCCGAACGCGAGACCGGCGGCGGCCGGGACGGCATCGTCGTCGTCGCCGCGGGGCTCGAAGCCGTCGACGAGGTCGCGCAATGCCTCGATGCGCAGACCGCGAGCGAGGTGATCGTCGAGGGTCGTCACCGGTTGCCGGTGGAGCGCGGAGTCATGAGCGAGGCCCGGTCGACTCGCCACCGCACGACGGCGCGCGACCTCGAGGTCCAGCCAGCGGGCGGATGAAGCGTCGCGATCGAGGGCAGCCGCCAACCGCCACGGCGCTCCTGCGGGTGCGTGGCGTTCGCGGACGTGGGCGACCCTCACGCCGCGGAGTCTATCGGCATCGCCCCGATGCGCGACAATCCTTCTATGGCACGGTTGCAGGCACGACCGCTCGGCTCGCCCGATGAGGTTCGGACGTTCCCCCGCGGTCGGCTTGAGATCTTCCAGCTCGATGACGTGGTGATCGGTCGGACGCTGTGGGAGCCGGGCTGGCATTGGGCCGAGCACGTCAAGCCGATCGCGGGCACGCCCTCATGCCAGTACCACCACCTCGGCGTCTGCGTCCGCGGTCGGCTCGCCATCCGGATGGACGACGGGACGACGTTCGAGATCGGCCCCAACAGCGTGTTCGACATCCCCGCCGGCCACGATGGGTGGGTCGTCGGTGACGAGGCGTGGGAGAGCTACGACTTCGCGGGCATGCGCGCGTTCGGCCGAGCGATCGAGCCCGATGACCGGATCCTAGCCTCGATCCTGTTCACCGACGTCGTCGATTCGACGGCCACCGCCGAGCGGCTCGGCGACGCGCGCTGGAAGGCGGTCATCTCCCAGCTCAACGAGAGGTCCCAGTTCGAGATCGACCGCCACCGCGGCCGGATGATCAAGACCACGGGTGATGGCGTCATCGCACTGTTCGATAACTCTGAACGCGCGGTCCGCTGCGCGACCGGACTGATCGCGGGGGCGAGAGAGCTCAACCTCGGCCTGCGGGCCGCGGTCCACACGGGAGAGGTGGAGCTCAGCGCCGGCGACGTCCGCGGCATCGCGGTCCATCTCGCCTCGAGGGTGCTCGCCCTGGCCGGCGACGGCGACGTGCTCGTGTCCGCATCGACCTACGAGCTCCTCGCTGCGTCGAGCCTCCAATTCGACGATCGAGGCGAGCACGAGCTGAAGGGGATCTCGGGTCGCCGGCGCGTGTACGCCATCGCCCGATCCTGAGGGTGATCGTCATCCCGGCTTGAGCACCATCAGCCAGACCAGGACGAGCAGGCCGAGCGCCCCGATCCCCGCGAGGATGTCAGGAACGCGTGAATCGAGGTGGGGTGCGAGCGCGTCGGCGTCGATGGGCGGCTCGCCGTCGCTACCCGCAAGCAGCTTGCGAAGCCGGATGTAATAGGGCGACGCGACCGCGTACATCGCGGCTAGGACCACGACCAGGACGATGACGGAGCCCCACACCCATGGCTGCGGCCAGAGCCCGCCGTCTGTCGCGGCCCCGGCGCCACCGATGAGCAACAGGAGCAGGCCGAGGTAGGCGACTCTCGTGGCCTGCAGCGACATGGTCAGGTAGCCGCTGACGGTGGCAGGATCGCGAACCGACCGTATCTGATATGCCGCGAAGGCCGACGCGCCATGCGCGAAGACGAAGATCACCAGGCCGATGAGATGGATGAACACGAACCACTGATACACGTGTGTCGTCCTCCCTCATTCCGTCGCGCGCGGCCGCGTGGCCGAGGATAGCGAGCCGCAGGGGCACTTGACGTTCGATACCCAGCTCGGCGTGAGCTACCTGGTGCAGATCGGTGGCGTCAACCCCGACGATCCGGAATTCGGCCAGCTCCGGCTCAGTGTCCATTAGCGGTCTGACGGTGGAAGGCCGGCCAGCGTCGGCCCCCACAAACCGACCTGCCTACGCGGGGGCCTCGCCTTAGAGGTTCCCGCGCTTCTCCTGCTCGCGTTCGATGGCCTCGAAGAGCGCCTTGAAGTTGCCGACGCCGAAGCCGCGCGAGCCATGGCGCTCGATGATCTCGAAGAAGAACGTCGGGCGGTCCTGGACCGGGCGGGTGAAGATCTGGAGGAGGTAGCCCTCCTCGTCGCGGTCGGCCTCGATGCCGAGCTCCTCGAGCGTGTCGATCGGGACGCCGACCTCGCCGACCCGATCCGCCAGCGAGGCGTAATACTCGTGCGGCAGGCCGAGAAACTCGACGCCGTTATCGCGCAGCCGGCGGACCGTCCCGACGATGTCCTCGGTCCGGAGCGCGATGTGCTGGCAGCCCGGCGAGCGGTACCAGTCGAGATACTCCTGGATCTGGCTCTTCTTCTTGCCGGTCGCCGGCTCGTTGATCGGGAACTTGATCCGGCCGTTGCCGTTGGTCATCACCTTCGACATGAGCGCGCTGTAGTCGGTGTGGATGACCTTGTCGTCGTAGTGGATGAGCTGGGCGAAGCCCATCACGTCGCGGTAGAACTCGACAAAGGTGTCCATCTCGCCGAGCCCGACATTCCCGACGCAGTGGTCGACTTCGAGCAACGACAAGCCCTCCGCCGCGCGCGCCGCCGACCCCACCTTCCGATAGCCCGGCGCGAAGGCGCCATGGTAGTCACGCCGGTCCACGAACGAATGGAGGACCTCGCCGTAGGTGTGGATCGACGCCCTGCGGAGCGTGCCGTCCTCGCCGCCGTCGAGCTCCGCGGGCTCCAGCGCGGAGACCGCGCCACGTGACGTCGTCTCACGCCACGCCGCCTCGACATCGTCCACCGCGAACGCGATGTCATGGACGCCGTCACCGTGGAGGCGCACGTGCTCGGCGATCTCGCCGTCGGGCGTCAGCGGCGCCGTGAAGACGAACCGGATGTCGTGCTGGGCCATCACGTAGCTCGCCCGGTCACGGACCTTCGTCTCGAGGCCACTGAAGGCGACCGGGGTGAAACCCCACAAGGCTCGGTAGTAGGCCGCCGCCTGGCGCGCGTTGCCGACCCAGAACTCCACGTGGTCGATGCCGTTGAGCGGCAGGAAGTCGGCGGCCTTGGCGTAGGCATCCGTGTCGATCCGGGCGCCTGCCTGGTTGGTGGCGCCGCGCGAGATGATCTCCGTCATCGCGGGTCTCCCCTGCTGTCGGCGGGGCGGTCGGTCACGGGCCGTCGCCCCTGCCGATCGGTGGTCGTGGCCTCCAATGCTACGCCGATGGTGCCACACTGGCGGCGATGGATGAGACGCTGCTCGATCGCCTCGGCGCCGCCGCCGCCGGTTTCGAGGCGACCCGCCAGGCGGTCGAGGCCCGTGCCCCGTGGCCGTTGGCGACGACCTTCGACCACTCGGACGAGGCGCGCTGGGGTCCGCCGGAGGTCCTCGCTCACGTCGCCGAGATGCTTCCCTATTGGCTTGGTGAGGTCGAACGGATCCTCGCCGGGCAGCCCGACCCCGTCCCATTCGGCCGCGTGGGGACCGACCCGGTCCGCATCGCGATCATCGGCCGTGATCGGTCGCTGCCGATCGGTGAGCTCTATACCCGTGTCGATGACGGAATCGCTCGATGGATCGACCGCCTGAGGACACTCACGCCTGCGCAGCTCGAGAAGGTCGGCCTGCATCCCAGGTTGGGTGAGATGACGGTCGAGGCGATCGCGGAACGACAGGTCGGCCGGCACCTAGCCGAACACGTGGTACAGCTCGAGGAACTCCTGGGCGGTCGGGCCGCTGGGTCCTGACCCCGCGTGTTCATCCTCTACGCCATCCCCATCGGGATCGTCATCGGCTACCTCGTCGGCGGCCGGCTCGAACGGCTCGGCGGTCTCAGGCTCCGCTGGGCGCCGCTGGCCCTCATCGGGCTCGCGATCCAGGTCCTGCTGTTCGCCGGGCCGATCGGCACGTGGCCCGAGGGCGTCGTCCCGGCCGTCTACCAGGCCTCTGCCGTCCTGGTCTTCATCGCGGTCCTTCGCAATATCGAGGTCCCTGGTGTCGCCGTCATCGCCATCGGGGCCGCCTGCAATCTCGCCGCGATCATCGCCAACGGCGGCTGGATGCCTGCCGATGCCGACGCGCTGGCGTCCGTCGGCGGCCTTCCGACGGGGCCGTCGAACAGCATCGTGGTCGCCGACCCCGCCCTGCGGCCGCTGACCGACCTGTTCGCCCTGCCCGCCTGGCTGCCGTTCGCGAATGTCTTCAGTGTCGGCGACATCCTCATCGGCATCGGGATTGCGGCCACGATCGCGCTCGGCATGCGGGCAAAGCCGGTCGTCGCCGGTGCTTGAGCCGGGGAGCGTCGCGGCGCCCCGGGATGCACAACGGGTAGCATCGGAACCCTGATGCGAGCCTCACGATCATGACTCTGCCCGACCTCGGCTCCAGCCTGCCCGAGATCGTCCTTCGGACGGCCGTGGTCTACCTGTTCCTCGTCGCGGTGTTTCGCATCACG
>Ga0184612_10000897_pt1 | contig 14259 bp, 12 predicted proteins | sample PLM3_60_coex_FD_133163 | JGI IMG/M metagenome (GOLD analysis project Ga0184612, IMG submission 133163) | Groundwater sediment microbial communities from an aquifer in East River, Colorado, USA - PLM3_60_coex | ecosystem: Environmental > Terrestrial > Soil > Riparian zone | place: USA: East... | reverse complement strand
TATCACATGGCCAACCCGGCGGTCCGCACATCCGCCCAAGGGCGTACTTGCTCGCAGGCCACGGTTTCCCCGATCTGGAGCTGGCCGCCCTCCTGCCGGGCACCGCGCTGCGGTAGCCGGCAGTTCAGATCGCGCACAGCCGGCGTCACGGCATGTGTCGAGTCTTGAACAGCGGATGAAGCGTGACGAGGTCACATCAGACGGTCAGAGATCCACAACTCGACTCACATGGTTGGCCCAAGCGGCCGCTGACCTGCAGTTTCTCTGTCGGGACGGCCGGATATGAACTCACGACCCTTGACCCCCAGGACGGTGCAGCTGGCGGTCAGGCTGGTCAGGTCCACGCGACCACAGTGGACAACGCTCGCGCCGGCGCTTGGCGTCTCCCGGCAGGCAAAGCGTGTGGTCCCCCCGGTGGTCCCCAGCTTAGGGGCGGAATCTGGTCGTGACTGAACTCGCGAAGCTCGTGGAGGGTTTCGCGGCTGCCGTTCAACGGGCCGACCACCAGCCGCGGGTCACCCGAGTTGGCGGTTCACTCCTTCTTCGCAGCGGACACGTCGATGCATACGCATCCCTTGTTGCCGTCCTGGTCGGCGATCACGGTGAGCGAGGGCGCGTTGCTGTCATCGACGATGGTCCCACCCGCGGCGAGGGCGGCGGCGATCCGTTGCTCGGCCACCTCGGGCGCCACATAGACCTCGATGTGGAACCGCTGACGCGGGGTCTCGTGCTCGTCGGCGTCCCCGAACCACAGGTTCGGCACCCGTCCCATGGCGTCCCGGATCTCGTCGCTGGGGGACCCGTGGCCCTGGGCCTCGGGGTTCCCGGTCAGCAGGGCGGCCCACACCGGGGCGATGGTCGCGGAGTGCGCCGTGTCGAGGCCGAGCTCGATCATGCTGACCGAGGCCGGGTCGGCGTCGACCTTGTGGTCGGCGGCGATCTCGGTGATCCGTCGCGCGAGGTCGACGTCCTGCTGGGTCACCCATTCGACTACGTGCTCGGTGCCCTCGTCGTCGCGGTAGATGGCGTCGTCGCTGACCAGCTTGAGGTCGACGTACCCATTGCCGATCGACACGCTCGGGTGGTGTCCGAGCGCGTCGCCCGCCTCGCCCACCGCGGCGACGAACCGCGCGCCGGTGCCGAAGTCGCCGACCAGGTAGCGGGCATGCAGTCCCTGGGCCAGCTTGCGCCAGTCGGTGAGCTTCGCGTCGGCGATCTCGTCGCCCTTCAGCATGTCCATAGACAGGGACCTTATCTCGTGACTCATCACAGTTCGGGCCGGCTCCGCTAGCCCGGGCATTCAGTAGGTGCCAGAGGTTGAGCGTGCCGTGGACATGGAAGTGCCCCTCTACCTGCGACGATGGGTCTTGTCGAAGGAACCATCCCGCCCAAGAGAAGGGCACTTGCCGGGTGAAGCGTACTTGCTCGCGGCCGAAGGTCGTGGTCACGGTGGATGGGCGTGGCGTGGTCAACCACGCGGGCGCCCGGTTGCTGGCGGACCTGGCCGATGTGACCGGTCTGTCGGAGGCGATGAGCGAGGCGCTGGCGCCGCTGCGCCGCCGGGATCGCAGGCATGACCCGGGCCGGGTCGCGCTGGATCTGGCGGTGCTGCTCGCCGACGGCGGGGAGGCGATCGCCGACCTGGCCGTGATGCGCAACCAGAGCGACCTGTTCGGCCCAGTGGCCTCGGACTCGATCGCGTGGCGGGTCCTAGACGGCATCGACGCCGCTGTCCTGGATCGGATCCGCGCCGCGCGCGCCCGAGCCAGGGAACTGGCCTGGGCACAGGCCGCCGAGACCGGCCGACTGCCGGGCTCGACGGTCGGCGGGTACGCGATCCCGGGGCTGGTGCTCGACATCGACGCCGCGATCGTGCTGTGCCACTCCGAGAAGGAGTCCGCGGCCAAGACCTGGAAGAAGACGTTCGGGTATCACCCGCTGCTGTGCTTCCTGGACTCCACCGGCGAAGCGCTGGCCGGCATCCTGCGGCCCGGAAACGCCGGGTCGAACACCGCCGCCGACCACATCACAGTGCTGGACCTGGCGCTGGCGCAGATCCCCGACCACCTGCGCCACGGCCAGGACATCCTCATCCGGTCCGACTCCGCCGGGGCCAGCCACGCGTTGCTGCGCCACATCCGCGCCCTGCGCGAGGACGGTGTGCGCACCTACTTCCCCGTCGGAGCCGCGATCACCGAACCCATCCGGGCCGCCATCACAGCGTGCCTGGATTGGCTGCCGGCCCTCGACGGTGACCGGGACCTGCGTGACGGCGCCGAGATCGCCGAGATCACCCACCTGGTCGACCTGTCCGCCTACCCCGACGGCACCCGGATGATCGTGCGCCGGGAACGACCCACCCCGGCGCCCAGCTGTCGGTGTTCGACAGCATCGAAGGCCTGCGCATTGCCCAGACCTGGCCCTGGGCCGGCGAACTAGCTACCGCATACGCCCGCTTCGCTGCCCTGCCCCACCCTGTTCGCTGACCCGCAGATAACCGTCCACACAAGACAGAGGAGCACACCGGACCCGGGCCGGCGCCTCATCCTGGCCACCGCCAGGACCACCCCAGCTACGTCCGGCGGAGATCAGCTACGGCCGGCCGCCCCCGCTTACTGAATGGCCCGGGTTAGTCACTCAGATAGTCACTCAGAGACGGCGCGAGGGCATATCCATCGATGGGAAATGGCCTCTGACCTGGGTGGGCGATACTGGGATCGAACCAGTGACCTCTTCGGTGTGAACGAAGCGCTCTCCCGCTGAGCCAATCGCCCGGGACGGCAACGACTGTACCCGATCGCCTCCGCCAGACGCATCTGAGTACTCCGTCCGCCAAGATCCACACCGCTTCGCACACTCAGTGCACCATCGCCCGCCGTACGGGCGAGCGCCTTGATCACGGGCGCGGGCGCGCCAGGCGGTCCACCGATCAACGGGAGATGCCGGTCAGTGGGTAACGATGTAATCCCAGACGTCGTCGAGTGAGCGCACCCCGAAGCTCAACCGGAGCGAGATCCAGACCACCGAACCGACGACGATGAGGCCCACCAAGCCGGCCAGCACGCGCACGGTCCAGTGCTGGCGCCCGAGCCAGTGCCACCACTTCTCGAGCTGAGCCCGGGTGAAGGAGAGCAGCCGCTGGGCCCAGACGAACTCGATCGCCCAGATGGCCAGACCGGCCAGCACGATGAGCCAACCCGGCCCCGGGAACGGGATCAGAATAATGCCGATCGCGACCACGACGGCGCCCAAGACGGCGATCAGGAGCTGAAGCGTGAGGCGTCCAGTGCGCGTCGAACGGATGCGGTGTCGGATAGCCCGCAGCTGCTCCTTGCGCCTCATGCGTCACTCCAACGCTCTGCAACCGTTACCGGAGTGAGACAGCCTACGACCCCACCGGCAATACCGGCCACCTGACGACCGTCTCGGGCACGTCGCAAGGATGGAACAGGACAGTAGTCAGTAACCAACCACAATAGGGATGTTTTTTCGATGCTAGCTACCACTACCGGGTGAGAACAGCTGATGGCGCCGCGTGATGAGGAGTATCACCTGAGTATGGGAGTGCGAGGCAGCGGGGGCGCCTCGCAGCAGGGCCGGGGGGAGTCAGCTATGAGTGCCATTCGTCCGCAGACCGTTGAGGTCGAGACATCGCTTCGGCTCGTAGCGCCCGACGCGACCGCATTGCCGGTGCGGGCCAGCCTGCGGTACGACCCCGCCGATCCGTACGCCGTCCATGTCCTCTTCCACGCGGAGACCGCCAGCGGCGAGACGGTGAGCTGGTCATTCGCCCGCGAGCTGCTCGTCACCGGGCTCGATGAGCCGGCCGGCATCGGCGACGTCCGGGTATGGCCGTGGGCCACGCCGCGCGGCGATTTCGTCGCCCTGGCCCTGTCCTCCCCCGATGGCAATGCGCTCTTTGAGGTCCCCCGCAGCGTCCTCGTGCGCTTCCTTCGCCGAACCTACGTTGTCGTCCCGCGGGGCCGCGAGACAGATCATCTCGACGTTGACGCGGCTCTGGTCAGGCTGCTCGCGGGTCGCTGACGAGCGCTATCCCTTCACCTCCACCGATCGGCGGCCGCGCCGGATATTCACCTCGGTGTCCGCCGCGGTCTATGGTGTGGTCAGCTGTTCGGTTTAGGTTCGCCTGGTCCGTTCGCCCTGGACGCCGTCGCACGTATGCACGTATGGAGGCCCCCCCATGCGGCTGCACCGCTCTCTCGCTGCCGCCAGCACGGCCGCTACGGCCGCCGCCACAGCTACCCTGGTCGCCCTCGTCACCGTCGGGTTCGCGCCGGCGGCGACCGCGGCCACGCCGACCGACGTGTTCTTCTCCGAGTACATCGAGGGATCGTCGAACAACAAGGCCTTGGAGATCTTCAACGGTACGGGCACCGCGGTCAACCTGACCGCCGGCGGCTACCTGATCCAGATGTACTTCAACGGCAACCCGGCGGCCACGCTCACGATCAACTTGACCGGAACGGTCGTCGACCGGGACGTCTTCGTGGTCGCCCAGGCGACGGCGAGCGCGGCGATCCTCGCACAGGCCGACCAGACGAACGGTTCTGGATGGTTCAACGGAGACGACGCGATCGTGCTGCGCAAGGGCGGGCCAACCGGCGCGATCGTCGACTCGATCGGCCAGGTCGGCTTCGACCCGGGCACCGAGTGGGGCACCGGCCTGGCGAGCACCGCCGACAACACGCTCCGGCGCAAAGCCGCGGTGACCGCCGGCGACACAACCGCAACAGATGTGTTCAATCCCGCGGCGGAGTGGGACGGCTTCGAGACCGACAACTTCGACGGCCTCGGCGCGCACGGTGGAGCGGATGTCACGTGCGGTCCGGTCCTCGCCACGCCAGCCGGTACGGCGGCGACGCGGACCGTGACCGCCGTCGACGCCGACGACACCGTGACCGACCTGAACGTTACGGGCGCGGTGCCGACGCCGGCCGCCGGAACCATCACCCGGACGGCCTTCTCGCCGGCCCCCGGCCTGGGCGGAACCGCGATCGCCAACATCACGGTGTCCGCAGCCGTGCCGATCGGCTCGTACGCCGTGACGGTGACGGCGACGGGTGCCAGCGGCGACACGGCGCGATGCACCCTGACGGTCCAGGTAGGTCCCATCCGGACCATCGGCCAGGTGCAGGGAGCCGTGGCAGACACGGACGACGCACGGGCCCACCGCTCGACGCTCGCACCGCCAACCGGGGGCTCTGGTTCGGCCACCGTGCACTTCGTCCAGGGTGTCATCACGCAGCGGACCCTTGCCCAGACAGCCGCCGGGGCGAACCAGTACGGCCTCTTCCTGCAGAGCCGCAACGGTTCGACCGACAACGACCCGCTCTCCTCGGACGGCATCTTCGTCTTCATGGGCAGCTCCGCCACGATCGGCGGGTATACGCCGGCGGTCGGCGACGAGGTCGTGCTCGGCGGCAGGGTCGCGGAGTTCTTCAACTTGACGCAGCTGACCAGCCCGATCCATGTGGAGACCCTGGCGACGGGCCTCGATGTGTCCACCTCGGTGGAGATCACGACCGCGGTGCCGCCGCCGCTGCTCGCGGACGCCGACCGGTTCTGGGAGCGCCACGAGGGCATGCGGATGCGGGTACGGGCGGGCAGCGGCACCACGAGCGGGCGTGACGTCTTCCCGAGCACCGCCGACTCGGAGATCTGGCTTGTCGACGTAGACGACCCGCTGCTGGACCGGACCGACCCGTACGCCCGGCGGGTCTTCCGGGACCCCCACCCGCTGGACAACCAACCGACGCCCCTGTTCGACGACGGCAACGGCCAGCGGATCATGCTGGGCAGCCTGGGCGTGAAGTGGGAGGCGCAGAACAACACCGTGCTGCTGCCGCCGGCTCGCGTCTTCGACACGCTGTCGGCCGACGCGGTGGGCGGGCTCTACTTCTCGTTCGAGAAGTACGGCGTGCAGGCCGAGTCGGTCGCCTTCGCGTCCGGCGCCGACCCATCCGCTAACGCGGCCCCGGCCGCGGCCAACCGGTCGGAGGAGTACGCGGTCGCCACGTTCAACGTGGAGAACCTCTACGACTACCGCGACGACCCGTCCGACGGCTGCGACTTCGCCGGCAACTCGGGCTGTCCCGGGGTGAACCCGCCGTTTGACTACGTGCCGGCGTCGGCGGAGGCCTATGCGGCCCGGCTGACCGCCGAGGCCGAGGTGATCACCGGTCCGATGAAGGCCCCGGACATCCTGCTCATTCAGGAGGCCGAGGACCAGGACATCTGCGCGGTTACCGCGGGCGCCCTGGTGTGTGACGCCACCGACGGCAAGCCGGACACGCTACAGGAGCTTGCTTTGGCGATCGCCGCGGGAGGCGGGCCGGTGTACGACACGGCATACGATCGTGACGGCGCCGACGACCGCGGGATCGTGGCGGCATTCCTCTACCGCACCGACCGGGTGTCACTGGCGCCGGATCGTGATGGCGTGCTCTCCGCGACTCCAGGCGTCGAGTACCGCACGCCGGGGTTGGCCTACAACACGGACGTGCAGAACCCGAAGTCACTCAACGCTGACCTGCCGGACGAGATTGACCCCTCCACGGCGGACGGATCCGACGTCTACACGCGAGCGCCGCAGGTGGCGAAGTTCCTCGTCGCAGGGGCGCCCGGCTCCGCCGAGAAGCTGACCCTGTGGGCGGTGAGCAACCACTTCTCGTCCACACCGAACATGCGGGTGGATCAGCGCACGGAGCAAGCTGCGTACGGCGCGGCCATCACGGCGGCGATCTCGGCGGCCGATCCGAATGCCCGGATCGTCTACGGCGGCGATCTCAACGTGTTCCCGCGCCCGGATGACCCACTGGCCACATCGGACTCCGATACACCGTCGGATCAGCTCGCCTCGCTGTACAACGCGGGTCTGCACAACTTGTGGGACACGCTGGTGGCGGAGGTGCCGTCCTCGGCGTACTCCTATGTCTTCCAGGGTCAGGCCCAGACGCTGGACCACCTCTTCGTCAACCCGGCTCTGCACGGCGACTTGGTGCAGATGCGGGCGGCCCACGTGAACGCGGGATGGCCGGCGGACTTCGATGGCGACGGGGCGCGTGGGGTCAGCGACCACGACCCTCAGATCGCGCGGTTCCGCTCCCGAGCCACCTTGTCGGTGGCCGACGTCACGGTGGTCGAGGGCAACTCCGGTACGACGCCGGCGGTGTTCACGGTGTCGGTGTCGCGCCCGTTGTCGCAGCCCGAGGTGGTGTGCGCGGTAACGCTGCCCATCACGGCGTCGGATCCGTCCGACTACGCGGGGCTCGCTCAATGCAAAACCCTGGCGTCCGGGGCGACGTCCCTGACGTTCACGGTCTCCGTCCGAGGGGACACTAAGAAAGAGGCGAACGAACGGTTCGCGCTGATCGCGGTGGCCGTCCAGTACGTGCGCCTTCGCGATCCCGTTGCGATCGGGACAATCACGAACGACGACTGACCATCAGGTCGGCCACGAACTGGTCGATCTGCGCCGGGCTCACCCCCGGCATGCAGATGAGATGGCTCTGGCCATTACTTGTGGCCAACCGCCATGTGCGGGCGACCGGGGCGGGCGGCGTGTCGAAGACCACGGTGAACGCGTGCGGGTGCCGAGAGGCACGCCAGCCGATCTGGTGCAGCCGGGCGTGCGCGTAGGCAGCGACATGGCGGGATTGTTGGGCCCGGGCGCGCAGCCCTTCCATGCCGAAGGTGTTGATGGCATACCAGAGCAGCAGGGGCGCGTGGCCGGAACGGGAGCCGCCGAGAGTCGTGTCGGCGGAGGCGATGTAGTCCACCGGCGCGCCGATGCGGCTGCGCAGGCTCTCCCGGGTTATCACGACGCCGCACGGGAATGGCGACCCGACGAACTTGTGCCCCGACACGGATATGGAATCGGCCCCGTCGGCAAGGTCGAACCCGGGCCGGCAGCCCGGGGAGACCAGGGCTAGGGGCAGCCCGGACAGGGCGGCGTCCGCGTGGATGTGGGCGTGGCGGATTGGCACGTCGGTGAGCACCCGGCGGATCGCGGTCACGTCGTCTACGGCCTCGGTCATCGTGGTGCCGATCGTGGCCACGACGATCGCGGGTTTGTCCCGGTGTGTGCGAAGTGCGCACCGCAGGTCGCGCAGGTCGATCTGCCCGTCCGTCGCGGCACGGAGGGCGATGGCGGGCATGCGCAGCTTGTCGACGAGTTTCGGCACCGAGTAGTGCGCGGCCTGGGAGTAGTACGTCATCGCGTCCGGGTGGAGGCTCCGGCCGAGGAGGAGCCCGTACTCGTTGCCCTCGGTGCCGCCGGTGGTGACGTAGCCCCACCGGTCGCTTGCGGGGGCGCGGAGCAAATCGGCCAGGAACGCGATGACCTCTTGTTCGAGGTGCTTGGTGTTGGCCGGGAACGCCGAGGGCTGGAAGGGGTCGCCGACGTTGTTGAGGACCCGGTTGAAGAACGGCCACAGCGGCGTGTAGTCGATGTCGAATGTGGACGGAAAACCGACGTTGGTTGACCGGTCGGCGTCGAGGTGCGCGGCCAGTGCGGCAAGCACCCCGGCGACGCGGCCGTCAACGCGGCCGCCGTCGACGTTCGCCTCAGGATGCTCGGGGGTTACAACATCGTCGGCGTTCACAGCGTGGGCCGTGGCCGCTGGTGGAAGGTGAGCTGGTGTAGGTCGTTCATGAGGTCCCATACGTCGCTGGGTGCGGGCATCGTCGACACGGTCGGGTGATGGGTCCACAGCCGTGGGGCCAGCCCGCCCGCATAGTTCAGGTCAGTGGTGGCGTGCACGCCAATGTCTTTGCGCGCACGCCGACTCGCGCCCCGGTCGATAACGATGGCGGTGTTGTCGGCCAGCAAGGCGAAGCAGCGTCCCGGTATATCGTCGACGTCCATAGCGGTGCCTAGAGCCTCGTCCCACGTCGCCCCGAGAGTGTCGAGTGTGGATACTCCTAACCCGATGTACTGCGCACGGCCGGACGTGCGATCGCGATGGATAGCCATCTGTACGGCCGGATCGAACCCGCCCGGGGTTGGCAGGTACCGCTCACGCGCCAGTGTGGTCAGCCGGAACAAAAGTTGCGGAAGGTCCCGTACGTCAGGCGAATCGTTCACCATGCGGGTCGCCGCGGCCACCGTGAAGAACTGCAGCACGCGAAAGCGGCGCTGCTCCTCCGTCTCGTCCTGGTCGGGCTCAGACCGCGGGACCGGGTCGGCGAAGAGGAACCCGATCGCGTGCGGACACACCGGCTGGGAACGGCGGTTCTCCCACGCATGCGTGGCGTGGTTCCGGCTCATCCTCACCATGCGGTCGACGACCTGGTTTCGTACGCTCGCCGCGACCGGATCGTGCCTGGGCGCGCCAGGCCCGCCGCCGTCCGCTACCGGTGCTGGTGCGGCCGCAGCGGCGTACCCGGGCGGTGGTGGGGTGTGCAGGATGGGGTATCTCGTCACGGGTCTGTCGTCCTTGAGTTGGTGAGTGGTCACAGCTCGACGCCGATCAGGTGGTGTTCGAGCACGGCGAGGGGTTCGGGTTCGCCCCGACCGACGCCCGCGGCGACGTCGCGGTGCCGGAGCCGCACGACGACGCCCCACACGAGGCCACCTGCCGCCACGCCGACCACCAGGGAGGGTACGAACCAGACCCATGCCGAGCCGGCCTGTGCGCCGGTCATGGAGTGCAGGTTGGACACCGTGACCGCGACGACCACCGCCATCGCCACCGCTCCACACAGTGGCGCTCCAACGCGGATCCAGACGCCTTCCCGGGCACCGCCGCCCCGGCGGTAGAAGCCCATTGCGGCGACGCAGTTCACCACCATCAGCGACATGATCCCGACCGCCGCCAACGCCGCGAGGGTGGTGAACAGCCCCATCGGGTCCAACCCGAACAGCCACCACACCACGATCACGGCCAGAGCAAGCGCGGACTGGACCGCTGACCCTCCGATCGGAGCCCCACTGCGGTGCCCGACCTTGCCCAGCCGCCGCGGCAGCAGCCGTTCCCGGGTCATCGCGAACAGGTAACGGGCCACCGTTTGGTGGAAGGACAACATCGCCGCGAAGACACTCGTGGCAAGGAAGATGCTGGCCAGCACGACCGCGAACGGACCCGCATGGCCGTGCAGGACGGCGAAGATGATGCCCGCCCCCTCGCTGGCAGCCACCGCCGCGACGTTGCCGGGGCCGGTTGCCGCGGTGACCGCCCACGCCGCCATGGTGTAGAGCACGCCGAGGAACAGCAGCGACACGAACGATGCCCGGGAGATGGTGGTGTGGCTGACCGCCTCCTCCGCGAATGCCAACGTCGACTCATAACCCACGAAACACGCGACAGACAGCGCCAGAACGCCGCCCACACCATCACCGAACAGACTGCCGGGCCACAGTGGAGTGAAGTCCAGATGGCCCCCGGCTGGGAACGTTAATGCCAGCGCGACGAACCCGGCCACCACCACGAGTTCAACGCCGAGCAGCATTGCCAGAGCCTTAGCCGTGATCGTGATCTCCAGGATGCCGAAGGTGGCCACCATGACCCAAGCGGCCAGCGCCCAGGGCCACCACGGACCGAGACCGAAGCCGGCCATCGTGAAACCGAACAGTCCGTAGAGGCAGATCTGGATGCAGTTGTATGAGAGGAGGGCGACCGTCGCGGCGGCCACGCCCCGGACCGGCCCCAGGCCGCGAGCGACGTGGGCGTACAGCGGACCGGCGTGGCGGATGTGCCGGGCCATCGACACGTAGCCGACGCTGAAGAGCATCAGGGCAGCGGTCAGGAGGGGGAACGCGGCCGGCATGCCGACGACGCCGGTGCCGGCGAACGCGGCGATGATCCCGCCCGCGAGCACCGCCATGGGGGCAGACGCGGACACAGCGAAGAAGAACAGACCCCACCCGGTCAACGTGTTGCCTCTGAACCCCGACGGGGGTGCCACCACATCTGGCCGTGCAGCCATCCCTGTACCCACGACGGTCCATCCTGCCCGCGCGATCCACCGATGCGGAACGACCAAATGCGAACTCTTGCCGACCCAGCGCGACCGCCGCGACCGATCGTCGAACCTGGCCGCCGGTGCCTAGATGGCGAGCAGCGCGAGCATCTCCCGAGCTGGGGTCGCGCAACGGAAACCCGTCTCGTGGCCACCGCCCCCGGTCCGGGGCTGGCGCCGGACTGGACCGGTCGGCACGCTGCACCATTCGGCCACGCTGCCGACTGTCATGCCTTCGTCTCCGCCCGCCGCCCGGTCCCACTGGTCAGTGGTGGGCAGGGACTTCGATGCCCAGACCGCGTACGCCTTCGCGTCCAACCAACCGACCGAGGTGACAGGTTGGTCGAGCAGGGAGGTCGGGCAGATCCCGTTGGGCCAGTGTCGAGGCGCGTCGCGTCCGGTCGATGTGGCGAAGCGCGTGTAGTCGGCGTTCGTCGCCGGATGCAGGTCGATGAAGAACCCGGGAAGCCACACTCGCTTGCCGTTGGCACTGACGAACGGCCCGCCGTCCACCATCGTCATCAGCCTGCCGTCGACCGGATGCCTCGCCAGGTGGCGCAGGGCCGGTGCGGCATCGAGGATGCCGCGGACCCGCTGCGGCGGAACATGTGCGGCGGCGCCGACGGCGATGAGTGTGAATCTGCTCTTCTCGGCCGGGCTGGCCATGGCGAGCGACGTATCAAGGGCGGCCTGGTTGAGCGGGCGCGGCCGGATCGCCCCTCCGCCGGCCTCCCATTTGGATACCACCCGATCGCTGACGCCCAGGTGAGCCGCGAACTCGCGCACGCTCATGCGGCGCGCCTCGCGTAATGCTCGGACCTCGCGGCCGGACCACTGCGGAATGGACTGCGGTGGAATCGGGTGCGATGGCATCGAGAGCTGTGGAACGGACTGCTGCGGAACCGTGGACACCAGCGACTCCTTCGATGGGTGAACGGCCGCGGTGAGCGTACAAGCCCTCACAACCGAACAGCGCTGCCGATCGCCGGTCGATCGGCACTGCCGGGAGTTCGAGGATGGGCGAAAGTTCACCAGGGACAACACCGTGGCCCGCGGTCGCCGACGAGGCCCTGGGCACCATCGGGGCCGCCATCGCTGACGTCACCGAACCCGACAGAGAAGCCATAGGCTTGCACGGTGGCAACGATTGATGCATCGTCGGTGCCCCGCGCGCGGCCGCCGGAGGACGGCACCGAGCGGGAGATCCTGACCGGGCTACTTGACTTCCTGCGCGGCACGGTGGTCATCAAGGTCGCTGGCCTGAGCGATGAACAGGCCTTCGCGACTCCCGTGTCGCCGTCTACCCTGACGCCCGCTGGCGTGGTCAAGCACCTGACGGGCGTCGAGCGATTCTGGTTTAGCATCGACTTCGAAACGCCGACCTGCCGTGGCCGTGGACGGACGAGGACCCGCACGGGAACTTCCCGTTGGCACCAGACGACACGCTGCCGAAGATCGTCGCCGGGTACCTGCAGGAGTGCGAACGCTCTCGTCAGTCCATCAAGGACGCTGCCCTCGATGACCCCGCGCACGGCCCCGACATGACGTTCAATCTACGTTATGCGCTTGCCCACATGATCGAGGAGACCGCCCGGCACTGTGGTCATCTTGACCTGCTCCGCGAGCGGATCGATGGGTTGACCGGCGAGTAGCGGAAGAAGTAGGGCAGAACGACAACTTTGCTTAGCAACCTCAGTTGACTAACTCGGGGTTGTCAACTAGAGTTGCTTACATGCCGCTCACTGAGATTCCTGCCTCCGGCGGCCCGGCAGATGGGCTTGCGGCGGTTTCGGCGCTACGACGGCTCGCCGATCGCATGGAGGACGCGGCGGTCGAGAGCGCGATGCGGGCCGGTTGGACCTGGCCTCAGGTCGCGGAGGCACTCGGCGTCACTCGCCAAGCCGTACACAAGAAACACGCCAAGCGACTCATCGCCGCCGGCGTGGCGCTGAGGAGGCGTTGATGAGCACCTTCGGCCAATATGCCCGCACGATCGTCCGCAAGGGAAGAGTGGAGGCACAGGAGAGCGGATCCGCGACGATCGAGGCCGAGCATCTCCTCTTGGCAATGTCCCGCCAGCAGGGCACGGATGCTCAGCAGATGTTGGCATCCGCGGGGCTTGACTACGGGGCAATCCGCGAGGCGCTCGACCGGGAGTTCGAGCAGAGCCTGAGCGCGGCCGGTATCTCTCTTGCCGAGTTCGACCTACCCAACGCGACCGTCCATCCCGAGCGCCGCGCCCCTCTTGGCGCCTCGGCCAGGCTCGCGCTCGAACGCGCGGTGAAGTCAGGCGTCCGCAATCGTCTGCAACCCACGCATCTGCTGATCGGAGTCTTGGGTGCTCAGGTTGGCACCGTAGCCCGTGCGCTCGCGTTGGCCGGCGTGGACCGGGCCGACCTGGCCGAACGGGCCCGGCGCGCCATTACAGGCGCGGATGAGTGACGGTCTCCAATGCGATCCCTACGCTACGCGGACGCGGAACGGGTGCCGACGCCAACTTCCGAGCTGGCTGTTCACACCATCGGGCTGGAAAAGGTCTACCCCGACGGAACGGTCGCGGTGGAGCATCTTGATCTGGCGGTGCGGCGCAGTGAGGTGTTCGCCCTTCTCGGGCCCAACGGTGCGGGCAAGTCGACTACCGTCGGCGTTCTCACCACCGGCATCCGACCAACGGCTGGACACGCACACGTCGCCGGCGTCGATGTTGTCGCCGAGCCGGCGCTGGCCCGCCAGCAGATCGGGCTGGTCCCCCAACGAAACACATTGGACCGCAGCCTCAGTGTGCGCGATAACCTCATCTTTCATGGCAGATACTTTGGCATGCGCGCCAGGGCCGCGCGCACCCTGACCGATGCACTGCTGGAGCGCATGACTCTGGCACACGTCGCGAACAAACGAGTCGACGATCTGTCCGGCGGGATGGCCCAGCGGCTGATGATCGCACGGGGCACCATGCACCGGCCCGCGGTGCTCTTCCTCGACGAGCCGACCGCCGGCCTCGATCCGCAAAGCCGCATCGCCGTGCACGACATCGTCGGCGACCTCAACCGGGACGGCCAGACGATCATGCTCATCACGCATGACATGCAGGAGGCCGACGTTCTCTCCCATCGCGTCGCGATCATCGATCACGGACGCCTGTTGGCGCTCGACACACCCACGGCGCTCAAGCGTTCGGTAGACGCCGACACCGTGGTCACCGTATCCGCCGACGGCGATCCCACGGCGTTGGCCGCCGCGCTAAGTTCCGACGTGGCGGGCGTACGTGACGCCCGCCCG
>Ga0184612_10000896_pt1 | contig 14261 bp, 19 predicted proteins | sample PLM3_60_coex_FD_133163 | JGI IMG/M metagenome (GOLD analysis project Ga0184612, IMG submission 133163) | Groundwater sediment microbial communities from an aquifer in East River, Colorado, USA - PLM3_60_coex | ecosystem: Environmental > Terrestrial > Soil > Riparian zone | place: USA: East... | reverse complement strand
TTGCCTAGGGGCAACGCAGTTACCTTCGGCTACGGAGTTGTGGCATACTCCGACACGGACTTTCACCGTGCTAATGTGGCGCCCTCACGGGCGCACTCACCCCCGAATGTTTTTATCGGGGGTTCAGTCATAGTTTCGTCTGGATTCGCGATAGAAGCCTTCGGGAATGACGGACTTTTAAAGGTCTGGGATAATCGGGATCACGTGACACAAGAACGGTAAGTTTTAAGAAGCAAATGTACGATTTCCACGCTTCACTACTTATTCAGAAACCCGGAAAACTTGATCATGTTCCCTTACTTTTTCCTTTACCTTAATCCCCGCAGATTTCCCCTTTTCGGCATGGCTGACGTTCTGATGTTCCAGCTGGATTGAGTCGACGGTTTGTCTGAAGTCCGTGTGGGTCCCTTTGACGTGGATAACATCTCCGACTTTGAGTTCCCCTTCTGTGAGTTCGATGATACCTACGCTGAGATGAGAATAGTAATGAGTGATGCGGCCGATTAGTTTTTCTTCCGCCTTGGCGGCCATGGCAAACCCGTCACTTCCCTCGACCCGCGCTCGTTAATGGCCTCAAAAAGCTCTCCGTTGTCACTACGGCTTGTATCCAACCTTCCGGATTAGATGCCCGGTTTCTTGTACTCGGTCTCGGTTGAAGGATAGCTCCCGTTATCTGTGAAGTAGTCTACAGAATCTAAAACCCTCATAAGCCAAAAATCCTGCCACTAGAAAAGCCACCCAGCTCACCCACTCCGGTACATCCCATCCACCAATAATCACACTCCAATCGAAGACGATTCTCAGCAGTTGGAGAATCGCTATGACCAAGAAAATGAGCCCCGCTGTCAGATTAAAAGCTCTCTGATTCATTCAAGATCTTTCTCACCCATGTTTACTTTTTCCTTACAGAAGAACTTTGGCAGCCTTATTCACATCGCGCGGCTTTACCCACAGGATCGCTCCATATCGTCCGGCTCCCGCAGCTATGCCCTGAAGTGCCGTGAGGTTTATCTTGGCATCAGACAGTCTGGATACTATTTCAGCGACAGCACCTGGCCTGTCCTCTCCCTGGATAAGGAAACCGGTTTTCGGCCCGACAAGCTTTATTTTTGCCTTCTTCGCAGCTTCTTTGAATGCCGTCTGGTCGACGGGAACAAAATCGAGCTGAGCGCGTCTACCGTTAGGAAACGCTACGAAGGCAAGTAGATTGATCCCGGCTTCCTTTAGCGCACCGAGCACCTTAGCACCTTCGCCAGGCTTGTCGGGAACCTGGGTATAGAAATATTGAACGCGCTGAATTTCATCAGCCATGGCTTTATCCTCCTTTACTCTAATTTCTCCATTCGGCGAAACGATAAAAATCGCCAAAGTATCCGCCCTTAAGGCGATGACCGTCGGCCAAATGTTGTCGCTAACCTGCTATCGGGAGTGTGGATTTGCTGGTAGTTTCCTTCGGAGTCGAAGAAGTAGACAGCGCGACCGCTGGGCCGAACTACCGGGCCGTCGTGGTAATGACCCTCTCTCTTCAGGAACTCCAGGGCCTCATCGAAAGTTTCAGGGGCTACTTCAAAGGCCTGATGGGCAATGCCGTCTTCCTCAAGAGTGTTGCGACCCAGCGGACGAGGACGCTGAAAAAGCACCACGTCCGCATCGCCGCATTTCAGCCGTGCTAGCCGCGCACCTGATTCACCGATTCGCGCTTCTACTTTCATCCCTAAAACCTTGGTGTAGAAATCCTCTGCTCGATCAAGATCGTCGACCGGGATGCCAATGTGGTATATGCCTATTGTCCGAATCATGAGTCCACCTCCTTCTTGGCCAAATGATCTACAAACCAGGGAAACAAAAAAGCCAACGTACCTGCGATGAAACCGCTCGGCAGTTGGCTTTGAGCTCTTCTTTTATATCCCCCCTCTACCAAGCCTCACGTTACTCGAGATGTCTTGGCAACGCTGGAGGAGGCTCTTTGCTTATTGGGTTTGTTACGAACGGACCTGTATCACATGAGGACGGGTTGTCAAGCAGGAATCGTTTCACACCGAGAGTAATGGCTATAGTCCATAGAGCATCCAGTAAACGACGACCCCGGTCACGGAGACATAGAGCCAGATGGGAAACGTCCACCGAGCAATGCGCCGATGGGCTGCGAATCTTTGTTTGAGCGCCCTGGACAAAGTGATCAGGGCCATCGGCACCACGACGACAGCGAGAATCGTGTGCGTCAGCAGGATAGCGAAATAGAGGGTGCGGATGGCGCCCTGGCCTTTAAACGGGACGGAGCCGACCTGATAATGGTAAACGAGGTATGAAATCAGAAAGAGGGTCGAGCTAGCGAAGGCGGAAAGCATGCAGGCCTTATGCGCTTTGATGTTCTTAGACTTGATGAAGAGAAATCCGAGAATCAAAAACGCAGCGCTGAGTGAATTCAGCGCCGCATTGACCGAAGGCAGCTGTGATACTGAAATCAACGGGGAAAGATGTCGGGAAGCAACATCAGGATTAGAAAAATGCACAAAACGAATGGGCTCAGCGCAATGAACCCTAGGGTTACCCGCTCAAACTTAAGATGCATGAAGTAGAGCGCTACCAGTACCGCCTTGGATACCGCCAAGACCACGAGAAGTGCCAGAATTCCCATCCTGTGCATCGGCACGTAAATAACCCCGAGCTCGAGAAGGGTCAACGCCAGTAGCCACCAGAACACGCCCATGTAGTTGGGCTCGTCGTGCGTCGTTGTGGTCATCGAAAACTCCTGTAACTAGACGAGGTAAACAAATGTAAAGATCAGTATCCAGACAAGATCGACGAAGTGCCAATAAAGGCCGGCGATCTCGACATGTTTAGCTTGATAGCGGCCACGGGATACCGCGAGCAGCACACAGATATTGTAGATGACGCCGCCGGTAACATGCAGGCCGTGGAAACCGGTGAGGACAAAGAACGTCGTGGCGAAAAGATCTTTGCCGAACGCGAGATTATGATGTGGCAACACTTCCGTAATCAGATGTGTCCACTCGTAGGCCTGGCACCCCAAGAATATAAGTCCGCCCAAAATGCATAGTCCAAGAAACTTCTTGAACCTTGCCATGTCGCCTTTCTGGATTGCCGACAGGGATAGCACCATCCAAACGCTGCTGACGATTAGCAGGAAGGTCATGAACGCGGTTAAATTAATACCCAATACCGCGGACGGCACTGGCCAATTGCTGCTCGCGTGGCGCAGGATGCCGTAGCCAACGATCAAGCATCCGAAGGACATAGCATCGCCGGCCAGAAAGAGCCACATTCCAAGCTTACCCCAACTCTCAGGGGTCAGAGGAGTTTCTTGGGGCTCTACCCCAGCGTGCGCCGCAGCAACTTCACTCATCGTCCACTCTCCTTGTCATTCCAAGCCAAATGAACTAGCGGCTCCGTCGTTTCCGCATGCTCGCGCTTTGCCGCGGCACGGCGGTACGCGAAAAACAAACCTCCGGCGATTGAACCCACGACCAGATAAGGTGTGGCCATGAGAAACAAGACGCTCCAGTTGAAGGCATCCGCAGTCGGATCGCCGGCGCCGGTCACGCAGACGGAGCAGGCATGAATAGTGAGCGGATTCGCAATCAGCGCCGTCAAACCGCTGCACAACGGAACTATCCATCTATGTTTCATAAACTGGCGTAGCCAAAAACTAGCGTAACGATCTATCACTGTCAACCGAACCCGTCTAATACAGATAGACGAGACCATATAGTACCGGCCACAAAGCCACGACAAACGTCCAATACATGCCGCAGATTTGTAGTCCGACGTAGCGCTCTTTGGAAAACCGTTTCTGTTTAGCTTGCACGAAGGCCACCAGAAGCCAAATCAGTGCGCCCGCCACGTGCAGCCCGTGGAATCCAATCAGCGTATAGAACAAACCGCCGTACACGCTGCTGGAAACCGTGAGGCCAAAATGGATCAATCGAAGCCACTCGAAACCTTGAATCACCAGGAAGATGCCTCCCAAAACTGCTGTGTAGGCGAGGCAACGAATCAACTTCTTGTGATCGTTGACGCGCACGGCCTTCAAGCTCCAGCGCATGGTCACCGCGCTGGCAACCAAGATCAACGTATTCACCCCGGTTACGCCAACCGGCAAACGCGGCTGAAACGGCGGCGGCCAAATCGCGCTGCCGACGCGAAAAACGATATAGGCGCCGATGAGCCCGGCGAAGAACATGGCCTCGGCGCCGAGGAACATCAGTATCGCGACCCAAGCATTGCTCCCGATCGGTGGGTTCGGCCGCACCGGCGGTGTAGGCGGTTCCCCGCCGCCAAACGCCGGCTGTTTCCCTTGACTCCGTGGCAGCGCTTCATCGAGACGTCGCGCTGTGGAACTTTGGGCCATCAAACTAGCTTTCTAACTCGATCTCTCAATACACAATGATAAAGGCAATCACCGCGCCAATATAGAGCACGATCAATAGCGCCAAAATCAACCCTATGCGCCGATTCCTACGCCGCACGCCGCCGAATTGATCCAGGAGAAGCTCACTCATAATGGAACACGATCCAACGCCATTACCAGTAAAAGCACCGGCAAATAGATTAGCGAGGCAAACAGCAGCCGGCGCGCGCCGGCCAGCGTTGACTCCATGGCGAGACTGATCCCGCTTGCCAGGAACCCAAGGCCGAGCACAAATGCAACCAGAAAATAGATAGCCCCCGCAAGCCCGAGCAAGGTCGGCAATAAGCTGACTGCCAGCAAGGCGGCGCAATGGCTGACGATCTGGCGATTGGTGCTCGACCCATCGGGCTCGATGACCGGAAGAAATTGGATTCCCGCCTTGGCAAAATCGTCTCGGTAGAGCCGGGCGATGGCCAGAGTATGCGGCACCTGCCACAAGAACATGATCGCGAAAAGTACCCACGCATCGACTTGGAACTCGCCCCTAGCGGCGACCCAACCAATGACCGGCGGTAGAGCTCCCGGCACGGCGCCAACGAGCATGCAGAGAGAGCTCCGGCGCTTCAACGGAGTATAGAAGAACAGATAGCTTAGCGTAATCAAGGCCGTGACCCACGCGCTCGCGATATTCACGGCCAGCGCCAGATAGGCGAGCCCTGCGATGGTGATGGCGGTGCCAAACCACACAGCCTCGCGCGGCTGCACGCGCCCATCGGGCAGCGGACGATGGCGTGTCCGTTCCATCATGGCGTCCGTGTCGCGCTCGAGAAACTGATTCAGTGCAAGCGTTCCGCCTGCCGCCAGTGCTGTTCCAAGCAGCATTTGCAGCAGACGAAGATAGTCAGGAATTTTCTCGGATCCGACGTAAAAGCCCACGAAGGCCGTTACCAGTACCATAAGAACAATGCGGGGTTTGGTCAGCTCAAAAAAATCCGCGAGCCGGCGCAGAGCGCTCACCCCGGTGATAGCGACGGTATCGGTGCTCAAACTCATCCGGAAAACTGTTCCGTTAAAACTTTTTGACCGATGGAAGCTCCGGAAGTTGCGGAAAAGCGGTTCGCTCTCAACGTTAACAGCAAGCTCGTCGCCAACATCAGCGCCCCCGTCACCAGATGCGTCGTCGTTAAAAGGACCAGAACGCCCATCGGCAGTCCAAGCATCGACGTGAACTTTCCGAAATACGATCCGGCGCCGAGCATCAGTTGTAGAAGCAAAAGAACTGCGAGCAAGCACGCAGGGCGAGTCAGCTTCGGCCGATGCGCATGAAACTTCATAATGCGCACGAGAATGAAGATGACATGCAAGGTCACCAACAGGGCAAAGAATAAATGGGCGTCGACTCTTTCCCCCGTGTGTCGGAGCACGGCGCCAAAAATAGCTTGAAGATAGATCAGTCCAGTGATGACGGCGCAAAGCCGGCTGAGTCGGCCGCCGTCGGTGATCGGCTTGTCGCTTGGTTCGCTGTTCCAATCCGGCGAAGTGAAAATAGCCAGACTCACCGTCAGAGCAAAAAAGGCCTGGGCAAACGCCGCGTGAACAATCGCCAGTGTGTTCTCGAGCAAGACGACCCGAAGGCCGCCAATAACTCCTTGCAGAATAACCAACAACAGCGCCGCGACTCCGAGCCAGCGCAGCCAGCGACGACGCTCTTGGAGCCAAAATGCCAAGGTCAACGCAATAGTCAGCAAACCGACCCCTGAGGCAACCAAACGATGGCTATGTTCGTAAAAAATATTGCCGACCATTTTAGACCATGGGTAGAGGAACATGTTGTACCCGAAGGTGGTCGGCCAGTCCGGTACGGCAAGACCCGCGCCTTTGCTGGTGACGAGGCCGCCGATGAAAAGCAAAGGCAACGTAGCACAGGCGAGGATGACGGCGAGTCGATGGGACCATGCTGAAAAGGATGAAGCATGAGGGATGATGGATGAACCGATCCTTCCGCTTTCAGCTTTCATCCTTCTGCCTTTTTTCAATGGGCTCGAGCGGCGGCGGCACCGAGTTGCTTGTTCTGCGGCAACCAGTCCTCCTTCACTTCCGGCGAGCTATATTCATAGGGCCCGCGGTACACCACCGGCTGAACCTCGAAGTTCCCATGCGGCGGCGGCGACGCTGCTATCCATTCCAGAGTGTTGGCTTGCCAGGGATTCCTAGGTGCGGTCTCGCCGAGCTCACCCATCTTGCGATAAAGGTACCAGAACACAATCGCGGCTAACGCTACACCTGCGATAAGTGCAGCAGCCAACGGAAGAGAGGCGCCGACTAAGAGAAACAACACAAGGCCGACAAACATTTGAAGAGCGTAACCGGAGATTGCGGAGACAACAATCTGTACCAACAAGCGAAACCACTTCGCGTTCCAGCGGAATAGGCTCGCGAAAAAGTTCACCAGGAAAATGATTTGAGAAAGGCCCAGGGTTAGCGCAGTGACCGTAATGAAAACATTCCAATCCTGCATCGGTTGGATAAACTCATACTGCATCGGGTTATAAATCCGCCGCATATGCCCGCCGACACCGAGAAAGTGCATCGGGAAAAAGGTCAAGTTAAAAAAGATGTAGGTCAGCACAAAATGAATCTTGCCCAACCCCTCATTCATGGTCCGACCGAACATCTTGGGGAACCAATAATAGACCGCAGCGAACAGCGCGAAGATGATCCCCGCAACCACGTAGTGAAAGTGGGCAACAATAAAATAGGTATCATGGATGAAGATGTCGACCGGCGTGGAAGCCATGAAGATACCGCTCAAGCCGCCAATCAAAAAATTCGAGACAAATCCTAACGCAAAGAGCATCGGCGCGGTCAAGCGAATGCTACCGCCCCAGAGAGTGCCGAGCCAGTTGAAAACCTTGATGGCAGACGGGACGGCAATGACCATGGTCGTCATCATGAAGGCCGTGCCCAGCAGGGGATTCATACCGCTGATGAACATGTGATGGCCCCAAACGATCCAGGAGAGAAAGGCGATGGCGATCATGGAAAAAGCCATGGCGTGATAGCCGAAGATCGGCTTACGGGAAAAAGTCGACAGCAATTCGGAAGTCACTCCCATCGCCGGAAGCACCAGGACATAGACTTCCGGGTGGCCGAAGAACCAGAACATATGCTGCCAGAGAAGAGGCTCGCCGCCACCTTCCGGCAGGAAGAAACTGGTACCAAGAGTACGATCGAAAAGCAGCATGGCTAGCGCCGCGCTTAGAACCGGAAGCGCAAGGAGCAGAAGGATAGCCGTGATGAATAGCGACCAGACGGTGAGCGGCATGCGGAAGTAACTCATGCCCGGCGCGCGCATGTTTACGATGGTCGTAATGTAGTTGATCGATCCCATCAGAGAAGAGATCGCGAGGATGAACAAACTGATGATCCAAAGATTTTGTCCCCAGTCGACGCCCGTGTATGCCGCTTTGGCGGAGAGAGTCGCATAGGCTGTCCAACCCGAGGCTGCTGGGCCTCCAGCAACGAAGAAACTGGCGAGCATCACGACGCCGGACACCGCACCGACCCAGAAGGAAAGCATGTTCAACTTGGGAAAGGCCATGTCCCGCGTACCGATCATCAGCGGAATCAGGAAGTTTCCAAAACAGCCTACCATGATCGGCATAACGACGAAGAAGATCATGATGGTCGCGTGCATGGTAAAGAGAGCATTATAAGTTTGGGGGGGAACGATGCCTTCATACATATAGGGCTCAGGAACCCAACTAACCCCAGGGACGGCAGTTTCCGGCCACGCCAACTGCCAGCGCATCATCATCGCCAGCAGCCCGCCGATGATCAACATGAAAAGACCGAGGAACAGAAACTGCCGACCGATCATCTTGTGATCGGTGGAGAACACGTAGGTGCGCCAAAAACCAAGCTCTTCGTGGTGCGCATGCGCCGCATGGGCGGCGCCAGCCGCTACTGTATCGCTCATCGTTCAAGATCCTCCGTTATGACGCTCGGATGAAATCGCAAAAATATGGAATGCCTTACTGTGGTTTGGGCGCCAGGCTCTCCGCCGCCCATTTCGCGTATTCTTCCGCAGTATGGACGTGGAGCCATCCCTTCATTCCAGAATGGCCGAAACCGCAAAGCTCGGCGCAGGGAAGCTCATACTTGCCAGGCTTCGTGGCTTCAAACCAGACCAAAATGTTTCGGCCCGGGACAGCGTCCTGCTTAAGTCGCAAATTCGGTAGGAAAAAACTGTGAATGACATCACTCGCCGTGAGTTGAATACGCACAACCTTGTTGACTGGAGCATGGATATCATTATCAAACTTGACGTCATCCCCGGTGCCGAGTTTCCCGTCCGGTCCAGGATAGATAACTTCCCAGTTGAACTGCTTGGCGTTAACTTGAATCTCAAAGTCACTCGCTGGAGCATGCCGTTTGACTTTGGCCCAGGTCGACACGCTCATGAAAGAAAGCACGATCAGAATAGCCGCAGGAACAATCGTCCAGATAATTTCCAACGTCGTATTGCCGTGAGTGTAAGTGGCGCGGCGCCCTTCCCTTTGACGGTACGCAATTACAAACCAGACCATCAGAACCGTGACCAGAATGAAAGTCGCAGCCGTAATATAGTAAATGAGGTAGAACAACGAATCGATGTCTGGACCAAATGTGGATACATCTTCCGGCAACCAGCGCAGCATTTAGCGAACCATCCTTATTTTTTTAGGAAGTGAAGATAAAACTTCATTCTTGCTAACACAGCTACCCTGCCAATTCAAGCGTCAACGCCCTTGATTTGCAAAGGTTTTGTCCCAATGTTAATCAGAACGCTGCCGGCAAACGCATCATTTCAGAACCATGACCTCTTGGTATACGCTGAGTTTGTTTTTCCACCTCGTCGGACTTGCCCTATGGGTGGGAGGGATCGCATTTTTTCTCGTCGTCTTCGCTCCTGCGGTCCATGATCTGCAACCGAGCGCTGGAATCCGGACCTTGAATCACGGCAGAATTTCTCTCGAAGCAATTTCGTGGGTGGGCATCGCGCTTTTATTGATAACCGGCATCACCAACCTGATTCTGCGAAACCAAGGGCCAAGCACTACCCAAGACAATTTCTATACAATCGCCCTCTCCGTCAAACTCCTCCTGTTCGTCGCCATGGTGTTTCATCACTGCTTACAGGTTTTCAAGTACGGGCCGAAGATCGAGTCCCTAACCGCGCAGCTCGCCGCCGTTACCGATTCCTGGCCGGAACCATTGCTTACTCATTGGCGGAAGTGGTTCCTGCTCCTTAAGATCAACGCCGCGCTTGGCCCCGTCGTCACGCTCCTCGGGGTGGCTCTCATAAAAGCCTAAAGTATCCGCCAAAATAACGATCCCTTACTGATAAAAGCCAGCTCACCTCGTACAATTTCCAATTCTCTATTTTCAAATTGCCTACTGGTTCACGTTGATAGCGGTGGAACAAAAGTTGCTGCTCCTATTTTTGCGAGCCCAAGTCTGCAAGAGGGCGAGTCAATTCTTTTTATTTGATCTGGCCGCCCTTCAACCATAATGGCAAAAGTGGCGAGGGGTGGACGTGCGGCGTTCATGAACTTTCGTAAATTTGCGAAATCTCGCCAACTAAGCGGTTAACAGGAAGGGAAAAAACATGAAACACATGACGCGGCAGGAAGTGCTCATTATGAAGCTATTGAACCGGGCGAGAACCATCGCGGTAGTCGGCGCCAGCCCACGCCCTGAGCGGCATAGCCACACCGTCGTTTCCTACCTCCACAAGGTGGGCTACGATGTGATCCCCGTGCGGCCGGATCTCCGGCAAGTTCACGGGCTCAAATCCTACGCTCGGCTTGCAGACATTCCGGTTCAACTGGATCTTGCAGTTATTTTTCGCCGGGCTGATGCCGCTCCCCAGTTTGTTGCGGAGGCAGCATCGAAAGGGGTAGAGGCCGTGTGGCTGCCGCCCGGCGTCTGGACGCGCCAAGCGGAGGAACAAGCCCGCGAGCATGAGGTGCTGCTGATCAAAGACCGGTGCATCGAGGAAGAGCATCGCCATATTGCGAAACAAAGCGGGCATCCAGTGCGACTCGGAGTACACTTAAGTCGCCGCCGCCACACATATGAAGACAATCGAAAGGATTTGGAAGAGGAAGGTTATACCCAGGGCGGAGGCGGCGGACTCAAGGGCGGCGGCGGAAAGCGGTCCGTGCTCGATGAGAAGAAAATGGTCCGTGGCCGTCCCTCACCGAGACAAGGCCCGCTCAAACCCACTCGTTGAGAACTGTGGCGATAATTTACTGCGGAGCAATGAAGAGTTAGCGTCCGTTTCATTTACGGATCGTGATAATTGAACTCGTTGTGTTGAATTGTATTGATAAAGCAGAGGGCCAGCGGCCGGCTCGCGTTCTTTGCCAGCTCAAGCAGACGAGCGACCGCTTCGCTCCTCCGAAAGAAGGTTCGATAGCCGAGCCTCTCGTATGCGCTTTTCTCCGGAAGGCTGTTGGCGTAGATGATCGCGGCGCGGTTGGCGATCAAGTTCGGCGGCAGGCTTTGCGCAAGTGGAAACCCTTGCCCTGCGTTGTTGCCGAATAACAAATAATCCACTGCGCCATCCAGCTCTTTCAAGGTACGCATAATGACCGGCAACGACACCTCGTCCCAATTTCTCATCTCGAACTTGGCTTGCGCCGCGGTCAAAACGGTCGGATAACCTGCAGCGACCTCGAAGATGCTGTTCCGCTGCACCAAACGGGTCCAGAAGAGCGGGGGAGTCGCGACAAACTCCCCAACCGTCACTTCGTTATCGAGGATCAGGGCGACAAATTGATCAGCCAATGAACGCAGCAGTTCCTGTTTCATCTTTCACCCCTTAGCCTTCATCCTTCTCACAAGGACAATGCGGTATCAGTCCAGTTTACCCCACGGTAGCCGTTCCTGTCGAGAAAAGACTCCCAACGCTCTAAAATTTTCCGATCATCTTCTCTAACTGCTCTCCTAACTCTTCAACCCTTTGAACGTTTTGAATCGTTTGAACTGCTTCAAGTGATTGAAGCACTGCCTGTTGACGCCGCATTTCTCCTTAAGTAACGTCGCGGCTGTAACTTTTTCTCGCCGCCATGAGCCTCAAAGTGGTTTCTAGTTTTCTTTCGCGGATCTTTTATGGTTGGCGCATGGTGGGACTGGTTTCCGCCATTCGCATCGTCGGCGGCGGGCTGCACCAGTTTGGCTTCACCGTTTTCTTCCTTCCCATTAGCCAGGATCTGGGGCTCAGCCGGGCGGCAACCTCCCTCGCTTTTTCGCTGTCACGCGCGCAGGGCGCCATAGAAGCGCCGCTCGTCGGCTATCTCATCGATCGCTACGGCCCACGGCCGATCCTTGTAACGGCGGTTTTTCTTGCCGGCGTCGGTTACATCCTTTTGTCGTGGGTGCAAAGCTATACGAGCTTCATGATCGTCTACCTGGGGGTGATCTGTCTCGCCTTCGTGGCCGGATTTATCCACTCGCCGATGGTCGTCGCCAATAGTTGGTTCATTCGCCAACGTGCCCGCGCCATGACCGTCGTCAGCGCCGCGGTCCCCGTTGGCGGCGCGCTGATCTCTCCGCTGTTGGCCATCGGTGTAACTTCCATAGGCTGGCGTTGGGCGGCTTTTGCCTCGGGCTGCATCTTTCTCCTGGTGTGCCTGCCTTTGAGTTTTCAGTTGAAGCGCTCGCCGGAAAGTATGGGCTTGCTCCCCGATGGTGATGTCGCTCCGGTGGGGGGCGCGATTTCGTCGGCAGACACAACGAACAAAAACGACAATGCCGATTTCACGAGCCGCCAAGCCATGAAGACATGGGTTTTCTGGGTGCTCGTCGTTTCGATGACCGCTCGGGTGACATGTTACAGCGCCGCGACGGTGCACTTTGTTCCCCTCATGGTGTGGAAGGGATTGTCGGAAGGCGCCGCCGCATCTCTTCTCGGCGTCTTTGCGTTTGCTAATTTGGTGGCGCATTTTGTGCTCGGCTGGATCGCCGACCGAGTGAACAAGCCCAAACTTTTGGCCGCTTGCCAGCTTTTACCCGCTCTCTCCGTGCCGCCGCTTTTGTGGGATTCGGGCTATTGGCAACTTTGGCTTTTCACCATCGTGTTTACTTTGTTGGATGCCTCGTTCCCCATCGTCTGGGCAACTGTGGGGATTTTTTCGGCCGTCGCCATTTCGCGACGGTCAGAGGATCGATGAGTTTCTTTTATATGTGGGGAAGCTTTGCCGGTCCCGTGCTGGCTGGCGCGATTTACGACCGGACTCAGAGTTATATGACCGTCTTGTGGATTTGGTTCAGCCTGCTTATTTTTGTGACTCTATTGATTTTGTTTTTGTTCCGGCCCTGGACAAGACGCATGACGCCAATCAACACTCGACAGGTGTACTGACACCGGGAATGAAAAGCCTCGAAGGGCGGGGCATGTCTTTACTTTTACCTTTTTACTTCCTATTGGTCTTGATGAATCTGCACGCCGGCGGCGTTGGCCGTGTGAGTCGCAATGGCGTCCATCAATGCCGGGGATAGACAATCGTAAGGCTCCAGGCCAAGTTCCTTTAACCTGCCCCTGACCGCATTCATGTTATTGGGGTTCGCACCTGACTCGATAATGGATGAAACAAAAGCCGCAAACTCAGGGGGCGCCCAGCCGTCCTCCTTCGATAGCTCTGTGTGGATAAAATCAAACCCGTAGAACGGATGAGCTTTATTCTCAATCCGGCCATACATGTGAACGCTGCATTGTTTGCAGCCATGCCGCTGAATCGCTGCTTTGGCATCTACAACTTCGAGTTTTTCTCCGTTTCTTATTACGGTGAGGTTTTCACGCGAGACAACAGCAACCTGTGAGAATAATGCCCCTTTCGGTTTCCAGCACTTCGTACAACCGCATACGTGATTGTACGCGCATTGCCCCTTGATCGTCACCGCGACCCGGTTGTCCGTGCAGTGGCATAGCAGCGTCCCGCCCGCAAAGTTCTCGGCCTTGGGTTTTAGCCCCCGATCGACTGCTGGGTGTATCGTGATTAAACTAGCCATAACGATTCCTCCTTTGAAAATATTTTACACTCCGGTAAGACCTCGTACACCGTGAAACCCGGGGCACCTCATGCTCGGCGTCCCTGGGATATATTTAGCAAAATACTCCGACAGAATGCACGCCCAAATATCGAAAGATCCCCCGGGTCAATCCTTGACACAATCAACGCGCATTCTCTAGAATCAGTGCGATTTGGAAATCGACGAAAGGAACCGGATTGTGAACTACGAAATGATCTCTGGCGATTCTCACATCGATCTCAGCTGGCTGCCCCCGGATCTTTTTGCCGCCAACGCGTTTGGCCGGATTCCAATCGAATCACCCAGGAAAATTGGGGCCAGCTAGAGGAAAGGGTTCGCCGAAAAGTGGTCTAGAGCGGCGGACGGCTCTTATGGATTTTTGAGCTGATTAGCCTCATTGACGATGCCAGAATATTTCCCCGACCCGCAGATGTCCGCAGTTGGAAAAAACTCCCGACCATTGAAAAATCTCTTGAACTTCACCCTGGAAAGAGAGTCCAGCGGCTCAAAAGCGCGCGCAGCGACATTTCAGACGCTCCATGGCGAGGTCAAAACTCCGATCTTCATGCCCGTCGGAACCCAGGCGACGGTGAAAGGACAAACGGTTGAGAGTTTAAAAGCGACCGGAGCGCGCGTGCTGCTGGCCAACACCTACCACCTGCTGCTCCGTCCGGGCCCTGAGGTATTAAAGAAATTCGGCGGCATTCACCGTTTCATGAACTGGGATGGCCCGGTGCTTACGGACTCCGGCGGGTTTCAGATTTTTTCACTGCCCCATTCCAGAGAAATGAACGAAGAGGGCGCTCGTTTT
>Ga0184612_10000895_pt1 | contig 14276 bp, 11 predicted proteins | sample PLM3_60_coex_FD_133163 | JGI IMG/M metagenome (GOLD analysis project Ga0184612, IMG submission 133163) | Groundwater sediment microbial communities from an aquifer in East River, Colorado, USA - PLM3_60_coex | ecosystem: Environmental > Terrestrial > Soil > Riparian zone | place: USA: East... | reverse complement strand
CTGGCCTTGCTGGCGCTGCTCGTGCCTGGGCGGCCGATGCATCCGTACGAGATGGTCATCGTTCTTCGTAAAACTGGCAAAGAGCACGACATGGGGATTAAATGGGGGTCCCTGTACACGGTTGTGCAGAACCTGGAGAAACACGGCTTCATCGAGGCCACCGGCAGCGACCGGGATGGGCGCCGGCCCGAGCGGACGATCTACGCCATCACCGACGCCGGGCGGGTCGAGCTCAAGGACTGGCTGCGCGACCTGTTGGCCGTGCCCGAGCCGGAGCAGTCCCGTTTCGTGGCCGCGCTGTCCGTCCTGGGCGTGCTCTCACCTGACGAGGCGATCGCTCTGCTGGGCCAACGGCTGCGCGCGCTCGACGAGGACATCGCCGCTCAGAGAGCATTGCTCGAGCAGGCCGCCAAAGACGTCCCTCGAATCTTCCTCATCGAGGGCGAGTACGCGCTGGCGATGCGCAGCGCCGAGGCGGACTGGGTACGCGGGCTGCTGGCGGAGCTGGTCGGTGGCACGCTGCCCGGCGTGGTCGAGTGGCGGCACTACCACGAGACCGGGGGCGTCCCCCCGCAATGGACCGAGATGCTCGCAGAAGGAGGGCTGTCGACCGACTGACTGCCAAGGTGACCCCAGTGCGGTGCGCCAACACCGCGACCGGGGTCAGCGGGCCGTCTAAATTGGACAATCTGCGGCGATCGTAAGCACCGCCGACCGACATTGGGAAATGCACGTGGCTCAAGAAATGTTTGGAGTTGACGAGATGAAGGACACACGTCAGAAACGCTTCATGGTGCTGCCTGAGATGGAGGGAGTGGTGGCGCGCTGGTACACCCGGCTGCGCCGCTCGGGGAGCCAGATGGAGGTGTACCGGAAGCAGGCCGCTCAGCTCACCGACGGCCTGCCGAGCGGCACCGACGTGCTCGAAGTGGCGCCGGGCCCCGGGTACCTGGCCATCGAGTTGGCCCGACTCGGACGATTTCACGTGACCGGGCTTGACATAAGCCGTACGTTCGTGGAGATCGCGACCGAGAACGCCCGGCAGGCGGCGGTGAGCGTCGACTTCCGTCACGGCGACGCGGCCAGTATGCCCTTCGACGCGGAGTCCTTCGACCTAATCGTCTGCCAGGCCGCGTTCAAGAACTTCACACAGCCGGTCCGAGCCCTGAACGAGATGCACAGAGTTCTGCGCCGCGGTGGGACAGCGGTGATCCAGGACATGAGCAGAGATGCGTCCGGGACTGATATCGACCGGGAGCTCGAGACGATGCAGCTCAGTCGGCTGAACGCCTTCATGACGAAGTCGACGCTGAGAATGCTACGCCGCCGCGCCCACTCGCCGGCCCAATTCGAGGGCCTCGCCGCCGAAAGTGCCTTCCAAACATGCGACGTCCACACGGAAGGGATCGGCATCGAGGTCCGGCTGACAACGCAGGACGCGGCCTGAACCTTCGGCTGTCGACGCGATGTCCGATTCCCGCCGGACAAACCGTCAAACCACGCGCATCCTTGATCGTACGAGGGCGAGCTCGGGTAACGGTCATCTCACGTGCACCTGTGCCGGGAGCCGTCAGAGCGTCAAGACGACGAAGGAGCAAGGACATGGCGGTGACCCACACGGTCATAGGTTCGCCGATCGGCGACATCACGCTCGTTGGCGACGGCGGGACTCTCGTCGGACTGTACTTCTCCGGGCACTGGCCGCGGCCGGACCGCAATGGCTTCGGCCCGCGTGGCGACGACGGGTTCGATGACGCCATTGCCCAGCTGGCCCAGTACTTCGACGGGGAGCGCGTTACCTTCGACCTGCCCGTTGACGCCAAAGGAGACACCTTTCAACGTCGGGTCTGGGCGTTGATCGAGCAAATCCCGTACGGGCAGACCAGCACGTACGGCGAACTCGCGCGTCAGCTCGGCAATGCCTCGCTGGCCCGCGACGTTGGCGTGGCGGTAGGTAGCAATCCGTTGTGTGTGATCGTGCCGTGCCACCGCGTGCTGGGCAGGAATGGATCCCTCACCGGGTACGCGGGCGGGCTCAAGCGCAAGCGTCACCTGCTGGACCTCGAGGAGTCCATGGCGGGCTGCGGGCTCAGGCCAGGACAGAGTCGATCGCCTTCTTGAGGGCGCTGGGTTGGCTTGGTTTACGAGGAGCTGACTTCCGAAGCTCGATCATCTGGGCGCCGAGTTCTTGGAGCTTCTTGCGGCCGAGCCCTTCTCGTACCTTGGGAAACCAGTCATTCTCCTCTTCGTTCATGTGGTGTGTCACATTCTCGATGAGCACGGCCGTCTTGGCGTCGAACCTCTCGTCGTCGGGGCTCATGGCGGCGAGCTCGGCGCAGAGCAGATCGGCGACGTGGTGCTCCTCATAGGACTCAAGGACGTCATCCTCGATGTCAGGCAGGAGCTTGCGGGTCGCCGGGTACATGCATTCGTTTTCGAGATACGTGTGCACGGTGAGCTCCTCGACTATCCGCTCGACGATCTCTCCCTTGGTCTTGTTCGCGCGGTCGCCCGCCGCCTGGAACTGCTTGAAGAGAGTACGGATCTTGCGGTGGTCTGCCTTGAGCATCACGATGGCGTCGGTGGACATGGGTGTCTCCTCTCGGGTCAAGTCCCGCTCTTACCCGTGCCCACGCAGGGCAAACGCGCGGATACTGACGGCGCGCCAGGTCGCCGACAACGGATGCAGGCATTGCGGCGGATCGAGCCCAGGCATCAAGCTCGCTGCAAATCTCGTCTCCCGGCGCCATCTCCACAAACCCGTCCGGCAAGGGACACCGCACCGCCGCCTCCAACGCGGCGGAGTCCACCGGACCGGCCGCCGCGGCCGCCATCTCGAACTGAGAGTTGTCGCTCACACGTACGACACTAGACCAACGCTCCGACAAGAATCGGGGCCACTGACGGTCATTAGATTACGAAACGACAATAGTCCACAAGAGATCCTCGCTGCCGCAGCCCATAGCGTCCATCGCACTGCTCCTGGATGCCTGGTCGCGGTGGCACGGGCGGCGTAGCGTCGTGGCAGGTCTGCCTTTGTCCGATGAGGAGGGTCGCGTGTCTGGTCCGCTCGCGCTCGTGGGTTCTGGCGAGTACACCCCCGCGATGCTCGAGGTCGAGCGGTCCCTGATCGCTGGCCGTCCGCCGCGGTACGTCCAGATCCCGACCGCTGCCGCGGCCGAGGGACCAAATCGCCTGTCGTACTGGGTTGACTTGGGTCGAGCCCAGGCCGATCGGCTTGGTGTGGAGGCGGTGCCGTTGGTGGTCACCGACCGCGATCAGGCCGAGGATCCGCAGATTATCGCCCAGATCGAGGGCGCCGGGCTGATCTACCTATCCGGCGGCAGCCCGGGACTGCTCGCCGACACGCTGCGCGACACAGCGCTGTGGGGGGCGATCGTCAAGACATGGGAGGACGGCGCCGCACTGGCCGGGTGCAGCGCGGGCGCTATGGCGATGTCCGACTGGGTGCCCGATCTGCGGCATCCCGCCGGGAGAGGTCGGCGAGGACTCGGTCTGTTGCCGCATGTGCGGGTGTTGCCTCATTTCGACAAGATGCTCGGTTGGATTCCGGACCTACTCACGCGCCCGGTCCTGCGTGCGCCAGCCGGCGTCAGTCTTGTCGGCATAGACGAGGAGACCGCTTTGGTGGGTGGGCCCGAGACCTTCACGGTGGAGGGCCGGCGATCGGCCTGGTTGCTGGGCGATGGCCGTCGCCAGGAATTGAAACCCGGCACGAGTGTCCGCTTTCCGCTACCGGAGGCGCGATGAGCGCGGCTACCAGGTTATGGACAAGAGCCGGGTGGTGGGTATCAGGCGTTGGTGGCCGTGACCGACGACCCGCACCTGAGCATGGTGCGGCCGGTTGTCCCGCTGACCCCGCAAGGCTGCCAGGAGTGCCTGCAGATCGGGTCGCCCTGGGTGCACCTGCGGCTCTGACCCGCGCTATGCCGACGCAACATCCGCTACCACGACAGTGACGTTGTCCGGGCCGCCGGCGTCTAGGGCGAGTTTCACCAGCTGTTGAGCGCATCGCCGCGGATCCGGAGTTGATCGGAGCACCTGCTCGATGGCCTTGTCGGCGACAATGTCCGACAGGCCATCGCTGCAGAGAAGGAAACGGTCGCCGATGCCGACCGGCAGCAACGTACAGGTGGGTTCGAACTCGAGGCCCTGCAACGCCTGGGTGACGACTGAACGCCGTGGGTGGCTGCGAGCCTCCGCGGCGGTCAGCACGCCCTGGTCCACCAATGACTGGACAAATGTGTCGTCCTTCGTTAACTGGGATAACTCTCCCCCACGGATGAGGTAACCGCGCGAGTCACCGACGTGCAGCAGCGCTATGTGGTCGCCGGCGAGGAGTAGGGCGGTCGCGGTGGTGCCCATGCCGTCGTTGGCTTCGTCCGACTCACCCGCCGCCCGGATCTGCTCGTTCGCTGTCGCGATCGCCTTGCGCAGCGCGGTCAGCGGCTCGATGTCGGGGGGCGCGGCCTCCAGCAGGGTGAGTGCCCGAATGGCGATGTCACTGGCCAACTCGCCGGCCGGCATTCCGCCAATGCCATCGGCAAGGGCGATGAGCCGCCGGCCTGCATAGGCCGAGTCCTCTTTGTTCGTCCGAACCCGACCGATGTCACTGACCGTGGCTGCGCGCAGGATGAGGCTCATACCGTGCAGCCTGCCAAGAACGCGGGCCCTTGTCTCTACGCAACACTGCGTATCGTGGGCCCCGTGATGCCGGTGTCCATGGTCGGCCGGGTCGACGAGCTCGGTGAGCTCGTCCGCGCCTGGTCGCTGGTCGCCGCGGGCCGAACGGCGACGGCACGGACGGCCGTCCTCACCGGGGGTGCCGGAGTCGGCAAGAGCATGCTGGTCGCCGCTGCGCTCAGCGCGTTCGCGCCGAGCCCCCGTACGGTCCTGTCCGGCACCGCGCGGGTGCACGCGCCAGCGCCGTACGACTGGTTGGCCGCCGTCCTGAGCGGCCGCGATACCGCCGACGTGCCGATACCTCCGGACGCGTTGGCCTGGCTGGCCCAACATCCGGATGCGAAGGCGGAGCGGTACGCGCCGAGCGCCCTGCTCCGGATGGCCGTCCGCACGGTGCGGGCGCTGGTGGACCGTGGGCCTGCCGCCCTCGTCGTGGAAGATCTGCATGCGCTCGATCCGGCCAGCCTCAACCTGATCGGTGAGCTGGCGGCGGCACCCGATCTTCCCGTCCTCCTCCTGGTCACGAGTCAGCCACCCGACGCGGCCGTCTCGCCTCGGCTCGCCGCCCGCACCCTGGCCCGACTGTCCGGCGTCGCCGGCGCGATCCGGCAGCACCTGGGACCGTTGGGAGTCCCTGACGTGGCCGCGATTCTGAGGCAGGTCTATCCCGGCTCATCGGTGCCTCCGGACGTGGTCGGCGCCATCCGCGAACGAACGGGCGGCAACCCGTACTGGATCCGGGAGCTTCTTGCGGCCACCCGCGGTCTGGGACTCGACGGCCTCGGACTCGACGCCCTGACCCGCTGGCCGCTGCCCGGGCACCTCCGCCTGGCCGCGACTCTGGCCGCGTCTGAGGCGGATTGCGCCCCCGCGGAGTTGACCGCTCGGGAGCGGGAGGTGCTCTCCTGCCTGGCCGTCGGGATGTCGAACAAGCAGGTCGCCCGCTCCTTGGGCATCTCGATCCGAACCGTCGCCGTGCACGTGTCAAACCTGCTGCGCAAGACCCGATCGGCGTCGCGCACCGAGGCCGCGTTGTGGGCGGTCCAGCACCAGCTGATCGGTCCGAGCGTACTCACCTAGTCGGACTCCGTTGGAGACTAAGTCGGTGGACCTGCCGAAGGACTTACGCGCGGCATTGGACGACGCGGTCGCCCGCGTCCCGGTCACGGACATCGCCACGGCGGTGGACCGACTCATCGCTCGGTACCGGACCGGCGGCGAGGCCGGCCGGCCGATCCTGACCTCGGTCGCGGACGTCACGGCGTACGCCGCGTATCGCATGCCGGCTACGTACGCGGCTGTCCGTGCCGCTCTGACTCAGGTCGCCCTGGCCGCGCCCGCGCTCGCGCCGCGCAGCCTGCTCGACGTCGGCGGCGGCACGGGCGCCGCGTCGTGGGCGGCCGCTGACACATATCCGACGATCACCGACATCACCGTGATCGACCAGGTGGCCGAGGCGCTCGCGCTGGGCCGTCAGCTGTCCAGCCGCACGTCCGCACTGCCGCTGCCAACCGCCACCTGGCGACAGGCCCGCATCGACGCGGTCGACCTGCCGCCGGCGGATCTCGTCATGATCTCGTACGTGCTCGGCGAGCTCGCCGGCGTCGATCGGAGCGATCTGGTACGCCGTGCCGCCGCGACCGGCGACGTGACGGTGATCGTCGAGCCGGGAACACCTGCTGGGTACGGCCGGATCCTGGCTGCCCGGGCGGCGCTCATCGACGGCGGCCTGAGCGTCGTCGCGCCCTGCCCGCATCAGGGACGGTGCCCGATGCAGCCGGGCCAGGACTGGTGTCATTTCGCCGCGAGGGTGAACCGATCCGCACTGCACCGGCGACTTAAGAACGCCGAGCTGGGCTATGAGGACGAGAAGTTCTCCTACGTCGCCACCGCCCGGGCCCCTGCCGCTACCCCGCCGGGTCGCGTGCTGCGCCACCCGCAGCAGCGCAAGGGCCTCGTATCGCTGCAGGTCTGCACCTCTGCTGACGGCATCGTCCGGGAACAGGTCTCGAAACGTCAGGGCGATTCGTACCGCGCTGCCCGCGACGTGGCCTGGGGAGACGCGTGGCCGCCCCCGGCTCAGCCGCCCCCGGCTCAGCCGCCCCCGGGTTAGCTGCGGCCGGGTTCGTAGCGGCGTAGCGCCCACCGCGTCGCTGCCGCCAATGCCACGATCTGCAGCACGAGGATGATGACCCCGCGCCACCAGTTGACCGGAACGTGGGACCAGAGGGGATCCGGGAACGGGAAGCCGACCAGGTTCGTCGTGGCCGCGGCCGCGGAGAAGCCCCACCGGCTCGGGTCGACCCAGGCGATAATCTCGAGCCCCTTCTGCCCGGTGATCACGAATAGCCCGCCGGAGAGCACCAGTTGGGCCATGACGCTGACCACGAGGATCGGCGTCGTCTGCTCGGTCGTCCGCACCAGAGCACTCGCGAGCAGGCCCAGCCCGGTGGACGCGATGGCGACCAGGGTGACCGCGATGACGATATCGATGAGCGGGTCGGCCAGCACGAGGCCTTCCGGCGGAGGGTTGCGCTTGAGCATGGCGAGGTAGATGAACAGGCTGACCTGGATGGTGTCGATGATAATGAATACGAACAGCTTTGATGCGAGGTACGCGGTGGGAGAGAGTCCGATCGCGCGCTCCCGGCGGTAGATTGAGCCCTCGTTGACGATCTCGCGGATCGCGACCGCGACGCCCATGAACGCCGCTCCGATGACGAAGACGACGAGAAGACGCTGCGCCTCCAAGCCGAATCCGGCCGGGTCTGGGCCGAGGCCCTTATCGCCAGGGACGGTGTAGCTGAGCAGGGCCAGGGCCAGCGGCAGACCAATGAGGAAGGCCGCGTATCCGCGGTCGGACAGGATGACGGTGATCATCCGCAGGGACAGCGTAAGGAACTGGCGCAGCGGTGCCACGGGATGCAGCGCGCGGTGGGTCATCGACAGTTCCTTGACACCTGAAGGAGACGGTGTCGGCGACGGCGCGCCGTTGGCGGCGTCTGCGAAGACCGCGTGCGCGGGTGGCGGGGGCGCAGGTTCCGCCGGCGTGGATTCAGCTGCGGTCGCGGCTGGCTCGGCCGCATCTGTTGACTCGGGTTCGGCGGGTTCGGCGACGGGCTCCTCGGCGGGAAGTCGCGGTGTAGGCAGTTCCGTGATCTGCGCCGGCCGGAAGTCCCGCGAGGCCAGTTCGAGCGCGACCTCGCCGACATACCGGCGGTAGATGTCCGAGTTGCGGTAGAGCTGCGCCCACCGTTCGCCGTCGTTGGTGACCTTGGCAAACACGTCGGCGTAATCCTCCGATCCGAAGAATCCGAGCAGCTCGTCGGGCGGGCCGAAGTAGCCCATCCGGCCGCCGAGGCACATCACCAGCACGTAGTCACAGATGTCCAGGTGCAGAACGCTGTGGGTCACTACGACCACCGTGCGTCCCCGGTCGGCGAGCAGGCGCAACTCGCGCATGACCTCCTTGTCCAGGGCGGGGTCCAGTCCGGATGTGGGTTCATCGAGGGCAAGCAGGGACGGTTCTGTCAGCAGCTCAAGCGCCACCGAGGTGCGCTTGCGTTGGCCTCCGGACAGCGTGTCGATGCGCTGCTTGGCCCGCGCGGTGAGCCCGAGCAGCTCCAGGACCTCGCTGACGCGCCCCCAGCGCTGCTTTCGCGACACGTCGTCGGCGAAGCGCAGCGACGCGGCGAAGCGCAGTGCCCGGCGCACCGTGAGCTGGCGATGTAGCACGTCGTCCTGCGGCACCATGCCGATCCGGTAGCGCAGCTCCGAGTAGTTCTCGTAGAGGTCCTTGCCGTCGTAGAGCAGCCTTCCACGCGTGGCCGGGCGGATGCCGGTCATGGCCTTGAGCAGCGTGGACTTGCCACAGCCGCTAGGCCCGACGATGCCGAGGAGCGTTCCATGCCGCAGGGCGAAACTGACATCGTCGAGGAGCACGCTCTTGCCGATCTCGACGGTGATGTCGTCGGCGATGATCGAGGTTGGCCCTTGGTCGTCGTGCTGGTAGAGGTGCAGCCCGTCGAATAGGAACTCATGTCGGCCGATGCTGAATCGATCGCCGGGCTCCAGCAGCCCCCGCGGCACCCGCCGACCATTGTGGTGCAGCCCGTTGCTGCTGTTCAGGTCGACCAGATGGTGCTCGGATCCGATCTTGCGGACCTCGGCATGCTGGCGGGAGACCCAGAAGTCGGGCAGCACGATGTCGTTGTCGGCGTCTCGGCCGATCCGGATGGTGCCGCCCGCGTCGAACGTGGCAACCGGCGTGCGCTCCTGCGCAGCGGTTTGCGTACCAGACTGATCGCTCATCCCCACGGCCATCATCATGCCGGTCCTGTCGAGCCCGCGTCTGCCGGCCCGAATGGGGGATGCCGGTCAGGACCTTCGGGTACCTGTCGCGGGGTTTCGGCGGACGCCGGGCGGCTGTGCGGGATCTGCCAGGGTTCCAGCAGCCGGTACGGCCGCTCCTCGCCTACCTGGGCGGATGTCATCGTCTCCGTCAACAGATGGCCGAGGCCGGTGCGGGTGGCGACCACGACAAGCGTGTCGGTACGCCGCAACGGTCGACCATCGGAGGGTCGCCACAACACCTTGGTGCCGTCGCCGGTCCGTACGGCGAGGAGGCGGACCTCGTGGTCGCGGTTGACCGTCGAGACGCTCTTGTGCTCGAGGGCGGAGCCGGCCGCGATGGAGAGCTCCGCGACAAACAGGACACGGCGCCGGACCGGGATCGTCGCGATGACCTGGCGTCCAAGCATCGCCGCGGCGAAGGCGGGTGCGGCCAGATAGGAGACGCTACGGGAAATGTTGATCGAGAACGCACGCTGCACCCGGTCGGCGAACTCGCCGTCGAAGAGGCGAAGCACGACCCGCAGGTCGGGCTTGGCGGTACGGCCGATCAGAGCCGTCTCCAGGTTGGTTACGTCATCGGTGGAGACCACGACGAGGGCCCGGCACGTGCTCACCGACGCGGCCTGCTGGATCTCGCTTCGGCTGGCGTCACCGATTACCACCGGAATACGCAGGTCACGGGCGATCTGGACGCCCCGGGCCTGGCGGTTCTGCTCGATCGCGACGATGTCCACGCCCGCCTCATTGAGGGCTCGGATCACCCTGGTGCCGACATCGCCCAGCCCGACGACGACCATGTGGTCGGAGATCGCTTCGGCGAGTCCGCCGGCCTCCAGACGCAGACGCGCCTTCACGACCGAATCGACCACGGCGGCGGTGAGCGCGGGAATGAGCGCGATGCTCACGACCGTCAGCAGGATCAGCGTGACCCTCTCCACGCCCGAGGCCCGCGGGTCCGGGTCGGCGCCCCCGAGCTCGGTGAGCATCGCGACGTATGCCGCCTGCGCCCAGCTGATGTCCTTGACCAGTGCCAAGGTGGCGGTGCCCGCGGCGAACAGGCCAACCAGGACGGCCAGCACCAGCCGCAGCTTGGCGCCCACGAGCACGGGGAGAACGTGCGTGTTGCGCTGGCGGCGGTAGGGCCGCGGCGGCGGAGCGGGCTTGCTTCGCGCCAGCACGAGGTCGGCCAGCGCCTCGTTCGCCAGCGTGGGAAGCATCTCCGGTTCGTCGTGACCCGACGTGATGGCTATGCCACAGACGATGTCCTCGGCTCGGGCGGACGCGCGCGGGGTCGCGACAAGCGTGCGGTCGGCGACCGTCATCGGCGCGGACGTCGTTTCGTCGAGCGCGGCCGCCACGAAGGCGGGTGCCGCGATCGCGGCCGCGGACAGCACGACGCTGTTGTTGAGCAGCTGCCCCATGCGCTCGCCCAGGCCGAGGTTGAACATGCGGATGACGATGCGCAGATGTGGGTTGATCTCCTGGGCCAGCAGTGCGGCGTCGATATTGCCCGCATCCTCCTGGTCCACCAGGGCCAGAGCGTCGGCGTGCTCGAGTCCGGCCCGGCTCAGGCCGTCACGGTCAAGCCTCGCCTCGACTACCACTACTCCCGGGACCCGGCAGATGTTGGGAGCCCAATTGGCCTCCGCCGACGGGAGGACGACGGTGACCTGGGCGTCGTACCGGGTCACCAGTTCGTCGATGAGGCGATAGGCCAGCGGGTTATCTCCGCAGACGACGAAACGGCGGCTCCCGTCCTGGGGAAGCTCCACCGTGGTCTCTGGTCCAGGCACCTCTACGCTCACGCAAGCGAGAGTATCGATGGTCGCAACACCGTGTCGATCTAGGGCGCAGTCGCGTGAGTTGATCTCCAATCGCGCGACTGCGCCCTTGATCGACGCTAGGGTGGGGCGGTGCCCTCCGGCGACGTACTCGAAGCCATCGCCGTCGGCCGGATTGTGCCCGTCGTTGTCGTGGAGGAACCTGGATCGGCGGAGCACGTGGCGGAAGCGCTGGTGGCCGGCGGGCTGCCGTGCGCCGAGGTGACCTTCCGGACGCCGGCAGCCGAGGCCGCCCTCAGAACCATGGCAGCGGATGGCCGCCTGCTCGTCGGTGCGGGCACGGTGGTCAACCCCGAGCAGGTCGACCGGGCACTCGCGGCCGGAGCCAGGTTCATCGTCTCGCCCGGTCTCAGGCAGGCCGTCGTACGACACTGCACCGCGCTGGGCGTCCCCGTGTTCCCCGGAGTCGCCACTGCCACCGAGATCATGGCCGCGCTGGACGAGGGTGTCGAGGTGGTCAAGTTCTTCCCTGCCGAGCCCCTCGGTGGGCTGATGATGATCAACGCCTTGACGGGGCCGTTCCCCGGGCTGAGGCTCATTCCGACCGGGGGAATCACCGTCGCGCAGCTGCCCGCCTACTTGGCCCACCGGTCGGTGGTGGCCGTCGGTGGCTCCTGGATGGTCGCGCCGGGGCTCGTCGCCGCGGGACATTGGGCCGAGATCACCCGCCTCACCGCGGAGGCGGTCGCCGTGGCCGCACTGGCCAGCTGAACCGAAGGAGAAGTATGTCGCTGCTGACGCTGCGTAAGGCCGACGAGTGCCGGTTCGACGCCGTGTCGCTCGGCGAGGTGATGCTGCGCCTCGATCCGGGGCATGGCCGGATCCGTACCACCCGGCAGTTTCGGGTCTGGGAGGGCGGCGGCGAATACAACGTCGCCCGGGGGCTGCGCCGTTGCTTCGGCCTGCGCACGGCGGTGGTCACCGCATTCGCCGACAACGAGGTCGGGCGACTCGTGGAGGACCTCATCCTGCAGGGTGGCGTGGAGACATCGCTGATCCGTTGGGTCCGCTACGACGGCGTCGGCCGAACTGTCCGTAATGGAGTCAACTTCACCGAGCGAGGGTTTGGGGTGCGCGGCGCGGTCGGGGTCTCCGACCGGGGCCACACCGCAGCGAGCCAGTTGCGCGCGGGCGACGTCGACTGGGATCACATCTTCGGTGCGCTCGGGGTGCGCTGGTTCCACACTGGAGGGATCTACGCCGGACTCTCGGACACCACGCCGGATGTGGTCGAGGAGGCCATGGCGGCGGCGAGGCGCCACGGGACGATCATCTCGTACGACCTCAACTACCGGCCCAGCCTGTGGCAATCCATCGGTGGCAAGGCCCGCGCACAGGAGGTCAACCGTCGCCTCGCCAGCTACGTCGACGTGATGATCGGAAACGAGGAGGACTTCACTGCCTGCCTCGGCTTCGAGGTGCCCGAGACATCCGCCGACCTGACGTCGCTCGACGCGGCGAACTTCCAGAAGATGATCGACGAAGCCGTGGCCACGTACCCGAACTTTACCGTCGTCGCGACCACCTTGCGCGGCGTACGTAGCGCGACGGTCAACGACTGGGGTGCGATCGCGTGGTCCGCGGCGGCCGGCTTCGTCGAATCCACCCACCGGCCGGGGTTGGAGATCTTCGACCGTGTCGGTGGGGGTGACAGTTTCGCATCCGGCCTGGTCTACGGACTGCTGACGACCGGGGATCTGGGCTTGGCGGTGGAGTACGGCGCGGCGCACGGGGCGCTGGCCATGACCACTCCGGGCGACACGTCGATGGCGACCCTGGCCGAGGTGGAGAGCCTCATGCATAGTGGCACCGCCCGAGCCCGACGCTGACCCCCTAACCAGCTGGACTGGCCGCACATTGTTGACCACCGAGCACCCGCTCGGTCTTGCCCTTGTGGATGGACCGATGGCGTGCTGCCATGAGACTCGAGTGCGGTCGCAGACCGCAGGAAACCAGGTTCACCATGAGAGCTATTGGCCGGCCGCCGTCGCGCGCGCACACCTCGATCCGGATGCTATCGGCGGGTGCCGCCGTGGTGCCCGCTATGCCGCTTATCAACGGACCCGCCCCTGGCGCCACGGCCAGGGGGGAGGTACCCACGCTGGAGTCCGGCGTGACCTACGCGGCCGCCCTGCCGGCACCGGGGACCTACACCGGGCTGGGCTTCGACACGTGCAGTGCTCCCTCGACGGCGCAGATGCAGGCGTGGTTGGCCTCCCCGTACCGAGCCGTAGGCATCTACTTCGGTGGCATCAACCGCGGCTGCGCCCAGCCGAACCTGACCGCGGCATGGGTGAGTGCCCAGCAGGTGGCTGGTTGGCATCTTGTGCCCATCTACATGGGTCTTCAAGCACCCTGCACGCTCTCCAACAAGATTTATCGCATCGACCCCGCGACGGCGGCGGCACAGGGGCGGTCGTCGGCCGATGACGCGGTTGTTCAAGCGAAGGCACTCGGACTGGACAGAGACAGCGCGCTGATCCTCGACATGGAGGCGTACCGGACCGACGACGCGACCTGCCGTAGCGCGGTGCTGGCGTACAGCGGCGCGTGGAACGCACGGCTGCACGACTGGGGATACGCGAGCGGCTTCTACGGCAGCATGTCATCAGGCGTGGCCGACGAGATCGCGTCCTACCAGTCCACCACGCGTGTGCGCCCCGACTACCTCGATTTCGCTCGCTGGGATGGTGTCGCGACCATCTCGGACGTGGCGATCCCCGCTGGCTACTGGGCCGATCACCGCCGGATGAAACAGTACGTGGGCGGGCACAACGAGACCTGGGGCGGGGTGACCATGAATATCGACAATGATTATCTCGATGTCGCTGCGCTCCCGACCAACCCGTTCGGGGACTTCAACGGCAACCGCTGGTCCGATCTGCTGAGTCGCCAACCCGCGACCGGTCGGCTGTACCTCTACCCAGGCAACGGCACATTCCTAAGCGCTCCGTTGATCATCGGAACAGGCTGGAACGGCATGAGCGCCATAACCCGTTTCGGTGACTTCGACCGGAACGGCTACGAGGACGTCATCGCGCGCGAGTCGGCCACGGGCTACCTCTGGCTCTATCCGAGGACGAGCTCCGGATGGGGCTCCCGGCTCCGGGTGGGCACCGGCTGGAACTCCATGCGTGAGATCACCGCGATCGGAGACCTCAACCGAGACGGCTACAACGACCTGCTCGCGGTACGGACATCGACTGGGTACCTCTACATGTATCCGGGTCGCGGCAACGGCTTTGGTAGCGCGATCAGTCTAGGGTCGGCCTGGAACACCATGGACGAGCTGACGGGCGTGGGCGATTTCAACCGCGACGGCTACGCCGATCTGATGGCTCGCCACAAGTCCACCGGCTACCTGTTCTTCTACCCCGG
>Ga0184612_10000894_pt1 | contig 14283 bp, 11 predicted proteins | sample PLM3_60_coex_FD_133163 | JGI IMG/M metagenome (GOLD analysis project Ga0184612, IMG submission 133163) | Groundwater sediment microbial communities from an aquifer in East River, Colorado, USA - PLM3_60_coex | ecosystem: Environmental > Terrestrial > Soil > Riparian zone | place: USA: East... | reverse complement strand
GGTCCAGGCGGTGTTGAGGATTCGCGCGGCGTCTTCGGGACTCGGCGGTCGGGGGGTTGGTGGCAGCCGAGAGGGAGGCTCTACCAGGGTCAGCGGATTGATGGCGAGCCAGCGCCAGCGCACCGCGCGTCGGAAGGCTCCGTTGAGGATCCAGTGGATCTGTTGGATGCTCGACGCGGACAGGGGACGGCACGCGTGTGGCTGGCAGCGTTCGTCACATTCGTGTTCCCGCGGCGTTCGATGATCGATTCTCTTACCGCTTGAGCAATGCTCTCGGCAGCGGCTCAGCTCCGCATACAGCGAATCCAAGGTGTCGGCCTCGATCGAGCCGACCTTCGCGCTGCCGAGGAACGGCAGAACGTGCTTGTCGACCAAGCCACGGTAGGTGGCGGCGGTGTTGACCTCGAGCCGTGCTTCCTTGAGGTGGCGGTCGAGCAACTGGGTAACGGTGGCGTTCGTTCGCGGGTGCCGCCGCTCGTCGACCTGAGCTAGGAGTCGTGTCCGGACCTTGTCGGCCTCCTTGGCCGCTCGCGGCCCGGCAGGAACCGTCTCGCGCAGGTAGTGATCGCGCCCGGTCACCGGATCGACCCCGGCGAACACGCGCACGCGGTAGGCCCCGCTGGGCAGCTCCTCGACACTGCCGCGCGCCCGACGCATGCTGGCGTCCACTCGCCTCATAGCCACACTCTAGCGAGTGCCCATGCCACGAACCATGCCACGCCTGCGCCGACAGAGTCCTCGTAGGAGAACTTGGCGAGAGAACTTGCTGGTCAGACCAGGTGCGCCATCAGGGACTCGAACCCCGAACCCGCTGATTAAGAGTCAGCTGCTCTGCCAATTGAGCTAATGGCGCAACGACGTAATACGGTACCAGCCGAGCTCAGCGCCAACGAAATCGATCGCCGCGGGCGATGTCCAGTCGACGTGGCCTCGCCGTCGTGCCGCGATGGACGTTCTGGTGCGGCTGATCGGCCTCGACGAGGGCAAGGCTCGAGCACGGCAGTTCGAGTTCGACGGCCAGTCCAGCCTGACTCGCGGGCCCGGACAGCTGCGGCCTTGAGCGCCTACCTCACGGTAGCCACCGTCGTGGCCTACGACGAGCCGACCGAGCAGGCGACCCAATACGCGCCGTGCACCTTGACCGTGAACGGCGTAGCACAGCCGGGAGGGAGCGCGGGCTGACTTCATCCGGTGGCTGGGAAGCTGCCCGCCGGTTGGCCGGCATCTTGCCTGCCGGGAGCCGTCGATATCCACATGACGCATTGCGGCCCTGGAGTCATCCACAGCTCGCGCGTCGAGGGTGGTGGGCAAACCGCCCGGCGAGCATCGTTGTGCGCATGTCGAAGTCCAGTGCCCGCAAGCGCCGCGCAACGCGACGGTCTGCTCACTCGCGGCTCGCTCGCGAGCGCGTGGTTTCCGTGCCGGTGGCGGAGTTCGAGCGCATGCTCACCGCGAAGGATCTTCGGCTGCTGGCTGAGGCGATGGCAGCCGAGCAACAGGGGGAGCTCGGCCACGCGTTGGCCTGCCTGCGTCGTACCCCTCGTCCCGTCGGCAACCCCTGGGAGCGCGAGCTGACCGAACTGGTCGAGTTCGGCGACGACGCGGAGCCTTGGCAGTGGGCCCGGTTCACGGTGGCAGCCGCGGGCCGGTGGGTCGAGACGCTGCCGATGCCGCTGGTGGCCAGGGTGCAGCGGGAGGTCGGCGATGCGGCGCAGGGCGCGACCGGGCCGCTCTACGCCGAGTATCCGGGCTGGGTGGCGGGGCGGGCAGCGCTCCGTCCCGCCGTCGCCGGCTTCCTGTTGTTCGACGAGCTCATGATCGAGGTGTTCCTGGTTCAGTCGGCTCCGGTGCTGGCTGGGCGTTCGGGCGGCGGCCGCAGCTGGGCCGAGAGCCCTGGACGGGTGTACGAGCTGCTCGAGGTCGCAGGCGTGGAATTGCAGGTGCGCGACCATGCGGATGGCGGTGTGGAGACCGTCCGGCATCTCGGCGAGGTCGTTGGCCTGGCTCCATCGGACCTCGTGTTCGGCCATCTCATCGACGTGCCGGGCGAGCCAGAGCTCATCTTCGCCGCACCACCCATCCTCGTCGACGAGGTCGTCGCGCGCCGCCTGGAGCACATTGCCGCCGAGGAGCCCTGGTCGCTCGAGGCGCGCTGGGCAGCACTGGGCGCCGCGGTCCGGTCGGGGGACCGGTACGAACGGCCACCGCTGACCTTCGACGACGAGCCCGCGCCACGCGTCCGCGAGCTCATGAACGAGGGTCTGAGCCGCATCGAGGCCGAGCAGCTGGTCTGTGTCGAGGTGGTGATCTTGGCCCATGAGACGGTCGGCGAATCCGGTCCCGTCGGCGCCTTCCACGCGGGGGTCGCGCTGGCCCACCCCCGCGTCTTGGCGGAAGCACTGAGCCGCTACACCGAACCAGAGCACGAGACGTTGTGGCGCGCGCTGGCGGCCGCGAGCCACGGGCGCGAGCGAGCATGCTTCCTGCAACTCGCCGAGGCCAGCACGGCCGAGCAGGCGTCATGACGACGCGCTGCCGAAGGGGCGAGCAGCTACCAGGTCCAGACGCGGCGGCCGGGACCGTCGTCCGAGGGACGCGTGGAGTCCCAGATCCGGCGCCAGCCGGCGGCCCCCCCGCCCTCCGATGGCCGGGTCGGCAGCTCCAACTCGTTGTCTGCCTCGGCGCGCAGGGCGCCATACCAGCCCAATTCCTCCTCGGCCGCCAGCCGGGTCACGGCCTGCATCATCCGCGTGCGTAGCTCCCTGAACCCCTCGCCCTCGACGGGATGCAACGGCCGCCCATAGCGGACGGCGATGCGCGGACGACCCGGCACCGGCCAATTACGGCCTCGCGGCATGGCCGCGTACGCACCACGCAGCGCGACGGGCACGACCGGCACCCCTTTGGAGACGCACAGCTGGGCGGTGCCGGGTTTGAAGGCGTTCATCCATCCGTCCTCGGAACGGGTGCCCTCGGGGAACAGCAGCAGGTTCCACCCGTCGTCCAGGAGCTCCACCGCCAGAGACCGCAGCCGTCGCGACCCGTGCCGTTCCACCGGGAACGCGTTGAAGAACAACACCGTTGCGGCGGCGCGGACCCTGGCGTCGAAGAAGTAGTCGGCGGCCGCACCCACGGCCAGCCGGTCCGCGAAGCGTCGCGGGAGCGAGCTGACGATCAGCGGAGCGTCGAGGTGCGACGAGTGGTTGGCGACGAACACCGCCGGCCCGTGCAGGTTCTCCAGGTACTCGACTCCCTCGACCACCGGCCGTGTCTGTGACCACGTCACCGGTCGCAGCAGTCCTCGCCGTAAAGCACTTCTGACAACGACGGCAGGTCGGGTACGTGCCCATGCCGTCGGAAAGTCGCGCTCCTCCTCGGACTGCACCCAGGGGTCGGCCGACCGTGGCACCGTCGAGCGCCCGCGCCAGTCGCGCCCGTGGCGGAGCAGCCGGACCTCGTCGCGGATCTTCATCAGCGCACGTCCGCCATCACCAGCGGGGGAGCGTGCAGGTACGAGATCGACGGGCTGCTGCCCACGGTGTGGGACGCGATCTCCAGCGCATCGGCCAGCGTCGACGCCGCCTTGAACCCCATCCGCGCCGTCGTCCGGCGGTTGCCACCGACGAAGATCACCTCGCCCAGGTGCTCGAGCGCGTGCGCGCCCCAGTACCACATATAGAACGGGTGGACGCCGTGGTACGCGTAGCTCTTGCGGTAGAGCTGGATGTACCACGGGTCGGTGGCGAACTGCTCCTCGAACTTGGTCTCCAGCACCACCGGGTCGATGCTCTCGGTCAGCACCTCGTCGAAGAAGTCGATGTAGCTCGGATGGTGCACCGGGTGGAACTCGCCCGGCACCGGGTGGTAGAAGATCGCGGTCCCGCCCTCCCGGACGATCGGGCGGTTCTTGTAGAGGTTGAAGAAGTACCCGAGCCCGAGCGACATCACCAGGATCGGGTTCATGATCGAGTTCACGTTGTACGGGCAGATGTACGGCAGCCCGAAGATGGCGACGTCGGACTGGCCCCGCACCTCGGTCAGCTGCTGCCGGTGCACATTGGCGATCGTCTGCGGATGCACCTCCGACGGCACGCCGGCGTTCACCGCCGTGACGCCGTAGGGCGCTGCCGTGCTCTGCCACAGCCTTCGCCGGGACTTCGCCGGCAGCAGCTCGTTGACCCGCTTGACCCCCAGGTAGCGGCCCTGGTCGGCGAGGTTCCATTCCCATTCGCGCTTGTTGAGGAAGCCCATCGACGAGGGGAACGTGTCGTTGTTGAGCGTGGCCTCGATCTGGAAGACGGTGACGTGGTCGCCGATCACGTCCTTCATCCGCTCGTACGAGTGATGCATCGCGGAGTTCGCAGGGTCGTTGAACGACCGCGAGTGCCGCAGGGTGTGCACGTTGTGGTGATGCCGCAGGCTGCGGTAGCTGGCGAGTCCGACGGAGACCGACTTCGGCCCGCCGCTCATCGCGGTCAGCGTGATGTTCACGTAGACGACGAGGTCGCTCTCCATCGCGCGCCGGTTGAGCTCCACGACCTCGCCTTGTGCCGTCGTCCCCACCTCGACCAGATTGGAATGGTCCTCGGCATCGTGGTTGCGAAGGTGGTCGGGGAAGAAGGAGCGGAAGACCCGGTCGCCCACGACGCGCTTGAGCTCGGCGGGCGTCATCCGCCGGTGCAGCGAGTTGCCGGCGATCAGCTCGACGTCGTCGACGCCCTTGGCCGCAGCCATCTCGAGGACGTGCTCGATGACGCGCTGCCGCACGTCGGGCGTCTGCATCGGCGGCAGCGGCAGCGAGATGTCGTCGAAGACGACGGTCAGACGCATGCCCGGGCGCAGCAGCTCCGGCAGCGGCTCGATGCCGATCGGGTTCAGCAGCGCCCGCGCGATGGCGGTGTCGACGTTCCGGAGGCCGGGCAGCGAGTCCGGCGGGTAGATGACCTTGCTGCCGAGCGGTAGCCGTTCGAGCCGGAAGCCCTCGCCCTGGTGCATGAGGAGGGGAGGCGTGCGCTCGTCGACCTCGAGGACGAACCCTGGTCTGCTCATCTGCGTCGCACCCCTCGTCAGTCGCGCCGTGGGTCGAAGGCGATCTTGATGCTGCCCAGCCTGCCGGCTTCGGTCGCGTGGCCGAGCGCCTCGCGCCATCGGGCGAGCGGGTAGGCCGGCTCGACCCATCCGTCGAGCGGAGCCGTCCCGGCCAGCTCGATGGCCTCGGCGAAGTCGGGCCGAACACTGTCCGGGCCACGGGAGCTGTTGGAGCTTGTCGCGTAGGCACCGACGAGTTCCAGCTCGCGGTACCACAGCGGCGTCAGGTCGACGTGCCCAGACGGCATGCCGGACATCACGATCGTTCCCCCTGCGCGGACCAACCGCAGCGCGGAGTCCAGACCGGAGGAACCGCCGGTGCACTCGAACGCGATGTCGACGCCTCCGAGCAAGAACTCCGACCCCAGTTCGGGCACGTGCATCCGGGCCGTCGTGCTCCGGCGCAGCGCCCGGGTCGCACGCCCCGGCGCGTGCACGGCGGTCGCACCCAGGGCAAGGGCCCGCTCCCGCTGGTGGCGGTGCTTGGCGACGACGTGGATCCGTACTGCCGGCGTGAGCTCACGAAGCGCCAGCAGGGTGAGCAGGCCGACGGTCCCCGCCCCGATCACCGCCACCGACGCCCCGGACGGAATCTCCACGCGCCGCACCGAGTGGACGGCGCAGGCCAACGGCTCGACCAGCACGGCTCGCTCGTCCGGCAGGTCGTCGGGAACAAGGTGCAGCTGGCTCTCGTGCGCCACCAGCTGGCGGCTCCAGCCGCCGCCGGTATCCGCGCAGAACCCGGTCTGCAGGCCCGCCGAGAGGCCGCCCGTGGTGACGTGGTCGCAACGGCTCTGCTGGCCCGACGCGCACCAACGGCACTGCTTCGTCCCACGGGGCGAACAGGACAGGACCGGGTCGAGCACCACCCGGGAACCGCGAGGCACCCCCGGCACGTCGTCCAGCGTCTCGCCGACGATCTCGTGGCCGGGCACGAACGGCATGGACGTCATCGGCGACAGGTACGGCGACGACTGCCCGGCGAGCAGGCCCAGGTCCGAGCCGCACACCCCGGACAGGCGCGGTGCCAGCCGCGTCCAACCGGGCCCGGGCAGGTCGGGCGCAGGCCTCGTCATCAGCCGGAGCGGAGCGACGTTGCCCGCGACCATCCCGGCCAGGCGGCTGCCGAGCGTCGTGGACGTGACGCCGCGGGCGACCATGTACCGGGCCGGCGATCGCTGGTACTCCAGGGCGAGGATCATCGCCTCACCTCCGTGCCGACGCTGTCGAGCAGCGCCTCCAGCCGTCCCTGAGTGTGCTCGCCCCAGCGGTGGATACGCCAGTGCTTGCGCTTGGCATGCCGGTACAGGTGGGCATCGGGGTTGACGGCCTGCGGGTTGCCGACCATCTCGAGCCACGGCCGGTCCGAGTGGCTGTCGCCGTATGCATACGACCGTGACAGGTCGATGCCGTTGCTCTCGGCATAGCGCCCCAGCCAGGCCGCCCGGGCCTCGTCGACGAGCGGGGGAGTGGCCAGATAGCCCGTCCACACGCCGTCGCGGCTGTGCATCCGGCCGGCGACGATCTCGTCGAACAGGGACGCAAACGGCTCGACCAGCACGTCGATGGTCCCGGTGATCAGGACCGTCCGGTGCCCGGCCTCGCGGTGGTGCCGGATCCGGCGGACGGCCTCCGGCATCGTCCGCTGGAGCATCGCCTCGGACAGGACCTCGTCGACCAGCCGTCGCAGCTCGGCCTCGTCGACGCCCTCGTAGCGCCGCATGAACGTGCGGATGAAGTCGCCCCGGTCGCGCCGCTCCGCGCGCAGGTACCGGGGCATGGACCGGATCAGGTCGACGACCTCGCCCGACCACTGCGACCTCGGGAGGCTGGCGAGCCTTGCCCACAGGTAGTGCTCGACGGCGTTGGACGCGACGACGGTGCCCTCGAGGTCGAAGACGGCGGCGACGTCGTCGCGCGCGGGCAGAGCCACGGGGTCGACGGATGCCCTCGACCGCGGGCGCGACGAGAAGGAGCGCATGACCGCAGTGACGCCCGGGAAGTGCACGCCCTGCAGGTAGTGCTCCCAGTCGATCTCGCCCGCATCGAACCCGTGTGCGCCGCGCCGCTTCGGCGCGAGCGCCTGGTGCAGGGCCAACGTCCTGCTGTCGTCGTAGATGACCTCGGCCTGCGTGTACGACAGGTAGAGGTCGGCGTAGGTCCGCAGGACGTCGAGCTCCTGCTGGCGCCGGTGCACCGAGCCCATCCAGTCGCGGGTGCGGTCCGATGCGGGCATCCGCAGCAGCGCGCGCTCGGCGAGATCGACGGCGCGCTCGCCGGTGCGGAGCATCCGCAGGACCTGGCTGGTGCCGGGGAAGCGCCAGGAAGGCACCTGGATGTGGCCGCGCTCGTTGTCGGGCATCGGGTGGCTGTGGAAGTACGCGTGAACGTTCTCGTACATGGCACGGAACGGCAGTGGGTTGCGGGCGCCGGAGCCGATGTGGAAGTAGGCGGGGCTCCTCGGCTCCGGTGGTGTGGCCGCGACGGCGAGCGTGGCGTTGACGACGAAGTCGACCGGGATCAGGTCGAGCACGCTGTCGGGCAGCCCGGGGAACTCCGGCAGGATTCCGCGTCCGTACGCGATGATCAGCGGGTCGGCCATCTTGAACCCGTCGATCCAGCCCGGGTACGGGTGGCGCAGCGCGCTCTCGACGATGGCGGGCCGCACGATGGAAAGGCGGTGCCCCGCCTCGGCCCATTGCTGCTCGGCAACCCGCTCACCGAGCGCCTTCGTCAGCGTGTACACGTCGGGCCAGCCCAGACTCTGCGCCCGCATCCGCCCGTAGTCGACCAGCCGCTTCGTCACCCACTCCCGGCGGGCCTCCTCGGCGGCTTGGGCCACACGCTGGGGGCCGGCCTTGCCGTGCTCGCCGCGGGCCGTGGCCATCGCCTTGCGCAGCACCTCGGGCCGGCGTGAGGCCGCCTCGACCTCGGCGCGGGCGGCCTGCGCTGCCGCTGACTCGACCGTCCAGTCGACGTCGTGGGTCAGCGGTGCCTCGTTGACGACGCCCTTGCGGACGCCGGCGACATAGGCAGTGGAGATGTGGACGACGTGGGGGTCCGCACCGCTGCCGGCCAGAGCTCCGCAGAGACTGGCGACCCCTTCGACATTGTTCCGGAACGCCTCGTCGATCGGTGGGTCGAACGAGACGGTGGACGCGCCGTGGATCACGACGTCGAGGTCGCCCGGCAGGACGACGTCCGTCGACGACGTCGCGTCGAGGTCGCCCTCGATCACCGTGACCCGCTCGCCGACGACACGTTCGACCTCGGCCTCGCCCACCTGCTCGCGCCAGCGCTCGAACACGGGCTTGCGCAGCAGGCCGGCAAGACGGCTTGTGCCCGGCTGGCTGCCGCGGGGCCGGATCAGCAGCGTGACCCTGGTCGTCGGATAGGACGAGAGCAGCTTCTCCAGCGTGGCCTGGCCCAGGAAGCCCGTGGCACCCGTCAGCAGGATGTGGCTGCCGGCGAGGTGCCCGCCGCCCTGATGATCGTCCGGCTGCTCCGCGACCGCCACTAACGGTCCATCTTCATGGCCGCGAGGGCTCGCCTGGCCCGCGGCACCAGCCTGGCGCCGAGCGCGGCTCGCCGCGGCGGCGCCTGGCCGGCCTTGGGCCCGACGCCGAACTTCGCGACGGCGGTGGATACCAGGTCGAGACCCTCCTGGCCGGGCAGAGTGTCGACCTTCCGGTCCAGCCGGTGGATGTGCTTCTCGCCCTCGGGTCCGCCCATCAGGTAGTCGAGCACGAAGGCGGTCTCCGTCCTCGGCTGGATCGTGGAGCCAACCGGCGCCCAGAACTTACGCAGCGCGAAGCGGGTCAGCTTCTGCGCCCGGGTCGAGTGCTCCAGCCGGTCGCGGGCCTGGGAGTTGTAGAACGCCAGGTGGCGCGACTCCTGGTGCTGGATGCGCCGCAGGAGCTTGGTCAGCTGCGGGTGGTCCTCGCAGTCGATCATGCGAGCGTAGGCCGCATGTGCGGACCACTCGTTGATCGCCCCCCACGTCATGTGCACGGCAACGAAGTCGTCGCCGATGATGTTCGCCGCCAGCGACTGCTCGATCGGGGCGATCCGGTCCCTGAACCCCTGGGCCAGGCGCACGTTGCGGATGTGGCCGTAGTCAGCACGGACATGGTGCGCCCGAAGGACCGCATCCAAGGCCTCGCCGTGCCAGAACTCCTCGTATGCCCACATCGTCAGGAACGCTGTTACGTCAGGGTCCTTGTGCGACGGCGTGACGAGCAGGTCGCGCAGGTAGCAGATCGTGTGGCTCTCGACGTTGGACATGTAGCGCAGGCAACGCAGGGCAGACGGCGAGAGCGGCCGGTCGGCGAACGCGTCGTAGTCGACGTCGTCACTCCGCACCCGGTGTGCAGTCTCCGTGTACTCGCCGATGTCGAACGCCACTGACAACCTCCGCGGGGCCGGGGTGCGGTATGCGCCCAGGCTAGAGGGCGGCCCTGCGCCGCGGCTATGGGGCTCCGCCAAGCCGGCAACCGGACGACGGATCGTCGTCGCAACCAGGACTAGGCGGTGCCGCCTCAGCGAACCCGAGCATTGGGGTGAGTGACGGGACTTGAACCCGCGACATCCTGGACCACAACCAGGTGCTCTACCAGCTGAGCTACACCCACCACGACGCGCCCTTACGCGGAAGGGCGCGGCCGGACAAGTATACGGCGTCCTCAGGGCTGCTCGTGCACGCCGGCGACCCGCGGATCCGCCTCCAGGGCCTCGCCGATCGACGCCGCAGCTCCCCGCGACTCAGCGCTGTCCGGGCCCGGCAGCGGCACGAACACCGTGCGCCGGTAATACCTGAGTTCGTCGATCGAGTCGCGGATGTCGCCGAGCGCGCGATGGTTGCCCGTCTTCTCCGGGCTGGCGAAGTACACCCGCGGGTACCAGCGCCGGACCAGCTCCTTGATCGACGAGACGTCGACGTTGCGGTAGTGCAGCCAGGCTTCGACGTCGGGCAGGTCGCGGGCCAGGAAGAGACGGTCCATGTGGACGGTGTTACCCGCCAGTGGGGCCTTCCCGGGCTCGGGCACGTACTCCTGCAGGTATGCGAGGACCTGGGCGTTCGCGTAGTCCATGGTGACGCCCACGACGAGCTGGTCGATCAGCCCACTGGCCGTGTGCATCTTCCGGACTACGTCGCTCATCTGCTCGATCGCGCCGGCCGGCGGCCGGATGACCAGATCGACCCCGTCGCCCAGCACGTTGAGCTCGCTGTCGGTGACCAGCACCGCGACCTCGATCAGGGCGTCGTAGACGAGATCAAGCCCAGTCATCTCGCAGTCGATCCAGACGAGGCGATCGCTGTTCACGCTGCCCAACCCTACGTGGCGTCAGCGGCGCCGACGGCGCCCGCGCCTAGACGTTGTGGACGGTGGGATCGGCGACTCGTCCGGCCGGGACGCCGCCGACGACGCACGAGGAGCCCGCGACGACGCGAAGCCCAGCGCGGCGACGACCAGGAGGACGCCCACAACGACGGCCACCGCATACCACCGGGGATGGCCGCCGAGGATCAGCACCGCGCCGGCCACGACCGACGCCAGCATGCCGTAGACCGCGATCTCGCCGATCGACGTGCCGGCCATCACGTCGCCATCGCCGACCACGTCGGTGCCCGCATGTCGACCAATCCGCGCTGGCGGATCCGCTGGCGCTGCGCCACCCATGCGATGGGCGGCACGGCGGTGCTTCGACACCGAACTCTCCTCCGGGGACGGTCAGGCTGCTGGAGCCGGTGCAGTGGTAGGTCCGGAGGTTAATCCCAGCGGTTTCGGCTCCCGCTCGCGGGTCGCGGTCCGCGATGAAACAGGAGGCCGAGATGGCGTTGAGCCTCTAGGCGGGAAACCTGAACTGTCCTGAGGGGCGGGTCATCCGTGGTCGTCGGCGAGAGTCGCCATGGCGTCGCGGGCAGTCCACATGCCGAAAGAGACGCCGGTCGGATCCAGCGCCGTTGCGAACCACCGGTCGCCGCCACCCAATGCGGTCCGACCGCGTTCGAGCCGACCACCGAGGGCCCGGACCTGCCGAAGGGTCTCCTCCAGGTCGGCGACCTCGACGCAGAGCCGCGTCCCGGCGTGGGGTTGAGCGCTGCTAGCGGACCGTTGAAGCCCGCCGATGCCGGCTGCGCCCGACCTGATGATCCAGTAATCGGCGTTGAGCTCGGTATCGGCGAACGCCGGCTCAAACGTCCACCCCCACAGTGCGTGATGGAAACGTTGAAACACCTCGGGCTCGGCAGTCTCGATCTCCCACCACACGATCTGCGACACGCAACGAGGATGCCATCCCATCGGCAGGCGCTTGATCCGGCACCGCAGCACACGATCACCACACGCCGGTCACCAAATCCTTCCTGCCATGCGGCGAGTCGCGCAGTCGTTGTGTCGGCGTCCGACCGTGCCGAGATCCGGTCATTCTGCGAAGGGCTCGTAGGACCGAGTTGGCGTATCCCCGCGGGTGCAGGCTGGGTCAGTCGTAGAGCAGTGAGTCGAGTCCGCGGCGTACGCCGACGGCATCGGTGACTTTGCGGATGGCCAGCAGGGTGCCCGCGACGTAGAGTTCCGGGTTCGGCCCCGGGTCGTGCCGGATGACGAGTCGCTCACCCGCGTTGGCGAACACGATCTCGGTGGTCACCACAAAGGTGGGCAGCCGGACGGAGTGGATGCGGGTGCCGGCGACCTCGACGCCGCGTGCCTCGATGGGACCGTGGACGTCCTCTGCGGGTAGGCCGGGTGCCGGTCGGCGGACCTGAGCGAGGGTCTCGGCGAGCTCGCGCGAGGTGCCGCTGGGAACGTCGGGTTTGATGTCGCTGGCGTAGTCGATCACCTCCCAGTGGTCGAGGTGCTCGGCGGCCATCGTGGCGGCCCGGCGCAAGATGGCGGCCATGACCGAGAAGTTCCCGGCGGCGATGACGCCAACGCGCTGGGCACGGGCGCGTTCATCGAGCGCGGAGTAGTCGTCCGCGGTCAGCCCGCTGGTGCCCACGACCACGTGGACGCCAGCGTCCACGGCGGTCTCGACGTTGTCTTTGACCGCGGCGGCGCTGGTGTAGTCGACGAGTACGTCTATGGGCACAGCGGCCAGCGCTTCGGCTACGCCCCCGTACACCTGCCCGTTGGCGTCCACGCCAGTGACGTCTGTCAACGCACGCCCGGCTGCGGACCGGGACACCCCAGCGACCAGGGTGAGGTCGTCGGAATCATGGATGGCGGCCAGGATGGGCGGCGCGGTCCAGCCGGTCACGCCGGCGAAGCAGACCTTGGTCATGGGTTGCTCCTTGCGTCTTGTGAGCGTCGGGAGGTGCTGACGGCGACGATGTTGGTGACCACCACGACGCCGATACCCACGGTCTCCTGCATTGAAGACCGATTGCAGAGACTGCTGAGCGGCGACAGTTCAACAAAGTGATCAACGCACGCATCTGCCGCGGGGGGCGAAGATCGGAGCCGGACGATGTCCGGCGGTCATTGATCACGGCCACCTCTGCGTCGAGAACGTTGCATGAGCACCCTGGCAGGAGACTCCCCGTCAACGCCGTCGGGTGGGACAGTCGGGTCATGAACGGGCAACCGGGCGGACGGGTTCTGGAACTGACCTGCGTTCTGAATGCGCCCAGCGAGCGGATCTTCAGAACTTTGAGCCGGCCGAGTTGAGGAAGTGGTGGGGGCCACATGGGTTCACCACGCCCGAGACTGAGCTCGACCTCACCGTGGGGGGCTATCGCTTCACCATGCAGCCACCCGACGGCGACCTGTTCCACCTCTCAGGCGAGTTCCTCGAGATCGACCCACCGAGCCGCCTCGTCTACACCTTCCGCTGGGAAGAACCCGATCCCGACGACCGAGAAACGGTCGTGGCGATGTCTCTCCAGCCGGTCGGTGACGCCACGAAGGTGTCACTCTCGCAGGGCGAGTTTGCGACCGAGGCGCGGCTTGCCCCGCACCGAGGCGGCTGGACGGACAGCTTCGAAAAGCTGCGCGAGCTGATCGATTCAGGTGCCTAGCCACGTCGGAATACCCGCGGCCAGGACCGTGGCCGCACGGTCGGAAGCGATTGGCTTCCCCGACACCATCGTCGGCCGCCGACTCGGTCCAACCACGATCTCTTCGCGATCCTTCGTGCGCTGCGGCCCAGTCCCCGTAGCACGCCCTGTCATGCCGAGATGACGGAAGTAGCACGGCCGTGTTCTGAGGATGTGCCTGCTCTGGAGGCGCCGGTGCTGCCTGGCGTTCGGGTGGCACGACTGCATGGTTCGAGAGAGCACCCTTAAGGGTCTCGTGAGTGCCCCCGGCAGTGTGCGCCCGGCAGTGTGTGCGCCCGGCAGTGTGTGCGCCCGGCAGTGTGTGCGCCCGGCAGTGTGTGCGCCCGGCAGGACTCGAACCTGCGACCAAGTGCTTAGAAGGCACCTGCTCTGTCCACTGAGCTACGGGCGCATGGACCGTCCCATTGTGCGTCAAGCGCTCCGGGCCAGGCCTTCCACAACCTCGGCGCCCGGCCAGCTGGCGAGTGTCCGTCCGGGAAGGGCGAGCTTGGACCGCCGCACGCCGCTGCCGATGATCGCGTACGGCAAGTCCGCGACGGCAGCATCGACCAGGATCGGCCAGTCCGGCGGCAGCCCGATCGGGGTGATCCCGCCGTACTCCATTCCGGTGGCCGCGACGGCGTCGTCCATCGAGAGGAACGACGCCTTCCGGACGTCGAGGCGCCGCTTGACCACGCCGTTGACGTCGGCCCGCGTGGTGGCGAGAACCATGCAGGCTGCGACCCGCTGCTCGCCGCCCCGCCGGCCGGAGACGACGACACAGTTCGCCGAGACCTCCAGCGGCACGTCGTAGGCAGCGCAGAACTGGGCCGTGTCGGCGAGGTCAGGGTCGATCTCGGCGACGTACACGGCTGCCTCCGGACGGGCAGCCAGCGCCTGTGCGACGGGGCCGCCGAGCAGGTCGGGCCGGTCCGAAACGGCGACGGTCTTCAGCGTGCCGATCGACGGTTCGTCCACGTCGGCCGACTCTAGCGATCCGGTGCACGACGATGTCGGTCGCACGGGGGCTGCGGCCGGCCGGGACAACGTCCGGCGTCGCCCGTGCCAGCCGATACCAGGCCTGTGGGTCCGTTACCAGGTGCCGAGACCTGGTAACGGACCCACAGGCCCACTTAACGTGATCATTTGGGAAGCCTGCG
>Ga0184612_10000893_pt1 | contig 14286 bp, 11 predicted proteins | sample PLM3_60_coex_FD_133163 | JGI IMG/M metagenome (GOLD analysis project Ga0184612, IMG submission 133163) | Groundwater sediment microbial communities from an aquifer in East River, Colorado, USA - PLM3_60_coex | ecosystem: Environmental > Terrestrial > Soil > Riparian zone | place: USA: East... | reverse complement strand
GGGACGCAGGCTGCCGACCGCGTACGGTGCGATCACCTGGCGCACGCCGAGGGAGCGCAGCGCCCACAGATTCGCCCGGTAGGGGATGCGGTGCGGTGGCAGCCGGTGGCCGCGGCCGTGTCTGGGCAGGAACGCGACCGCGCGGTCGTCGACCTGGCCCAGGGTGATGGAGTCACTGGGCCGGCCGTACGGGGTGTCGACGTCCACCTCGCTGGCGCCGTCGAGGAGCGAGTAGAGCCCGGACCCGCCGATCACGCCGATCTCCGCGCGCGCGCCCGGTGTCGTCACGATGGCTCCCCTCGGTGGGGGCGAGCATAGGACCTGCCAGGCATTCCGGACAGCTGTCACGTCCGACGCGGGCTCCATCCCCACGGCGGCTACCCTGGTGCACGACCCCACCCGTGTCCGGAAGGCAAGGTTCATGCCCACCACGGGGTCCATCCAGGCCTCTGTCGAGTCGTTGTTCCCGCGGCTCGAGCCGCTGCTGCCGTTGGTGCAGAAACCGATCCAGTACGTCGGGGGGGAGCTCAACGCGACCGTGAAGGACTGGGGCGCCGACGACGAGACGGTCCGGTGGGCCCTGATGTACCCGGATGCGTACGAAGTGGGCCTGCCGAACCAGGGTGTGCAGATCCTCTATGAAGTGCTCAACGAGCGCGACGGCGTGCTGGCCGAGCGCACGTACGCCGTCTGGCCCGACCTCGAGGCACTGATGCGCGAGCACGGCATCGGCCAGTTCACCGTCGACGCCCATCGGCCGGTCGCGGCGTTCGACTTGCTCGGCATCTCCTTCGCCACCGAGCTCGGCTACACGAACATGCTCACGGCGCTGGACCTGGCCGGGATCCCCCTGGAGGCAGTCGACCGCACCGATGAGAGCCCGATCGTGATCGCCGGGGGCCACGCCGCCTTCAACCCGGAGCCGATCGCCGACTTCCTCGACGCGGCCGTGCTGGGCGACGGTGAGGAGATCGTCCTCGCGATCACCGAGGTCGTGCGGGAGTGGAAGGCCGAAGGCAGGCCCGGAGGACGCGACGAGTTGCTCATGCGCCTGGCCGCGGGCGGCGGCGTCTACGTCCCGAAGTTCTACGACGTGTCGTACCTTCCGGACGGTCGGATCCAGCGGGTGGCACCCAACCGGCCCGGCGTCCCGTGGCGGGTGCACAAGCACACCGTCATGGACCTCGACTCGTGGCCCTACCCGCGTCATCCGCTGGTGCCGCTCGCCGAGACCGTCCACGAACGCTTCAGCGTCGAGATCTTCCGTGGCTGCACCCGCGGCTGCCGGTTCTGTCAGGCCGGCATGATCACCCGGCCGGTCAGGGAGCGGTCGGTCACGACCGTCGGCGAGATGGTCCAGACCGGCCTGGAGCGGTCCGGGTTCGAGGAGGTCGGCCTTCTCTCGCTGTCGAGCGCCGACCACTCCGAGATCGGTGAGATCGCGACGGGGCTGGCCGACCGCTACGAGGGCACCAACGTCTCGCTGTCTCTGCCGTCGACCCGGGTGGACGCGTTCAACGTCACACTTGCGAACGAATTGTCCCGCAACGGCCGGCGGTCCGGTCTGACGTTCGCGCCCGAGGGCGGCTCGGAGCGGATGCGCAAGGTGATCAACAAGATGGTCACCGAGGAGGACCTGCTCCGGACGGTCGCGACGGCCTACAGCCACGGCTGGCGCCAGGTGAAGCTCTACTTCATGTGCGGCCTGCCAACCGAGACGGACGACGACGTGCTCGCGATCGCCGATCTGGCCAAGAAGGTCATCGCCACCGGCCGCGAGGCTTCGGGCCACCGCGACATCCGCTGCACGGTCTCGGTCGGCGGCTTCATCCCGAAGCCGCACACGCCGTTCCAGTGGGCGGCGCAGTGCGACCACGAAACCGTCGATGCCCGGTTGGCCAAGCTCCGCGACGCCATCCGCGGGGACCGCCGGTACGCCAAGGCGATCGGTTTCCGCTACCACGACGGCAAGCCCAGCGTGATCGAGGGCCTGCTCTCGCGTGGCGACCGCCGGGTCGGCCGCGTGATCCGCGCGGCGTGGGAGGACGGCGGCCGATTCGACGGGTGGAGCGAGCACTTCTCGTACGGGCGCTGGGTCGCGGCCACGAGGTCGGCGCTCGCCGACCAGCCGGTCGATCTTGACTGGTACACCATTCGGGAACGCGGGTACGCCGAGGTGCTGCCATGGGACCACCTCGACTCAGGGCTCGACCGCGATTGGCTCTGGGAGGACTGGCAGGACGCGGTCGACGAGGTCGAGGTCGAGGATTGCCGCTGGACGCCGTGTTTCGACTGCGGCGTCTGCCCTCAGTTGGGCACCGAGATCCAGATCGGCCCGACCGGCCGAAAGCTCCTGCCCCTCGCCGTCGTGTGAGACCGTCCCGCAACCTGTCCGGGGTTGGTGTCGCCTCTCGAGGCCTGAATGGCACGCTGAGGATGTCCCGCCCGTCGTTGAACTTCGGTGGCGGGCCCGTTGTGATCATGCTGCGATCACGGGTTCGTTCTGACGGCTGGTACTGACATTGTCGGCGGCGACGTGCCGTTCGAGCGCGTCGCGTAGGGCGGGTAGGTGCAGGTGGCCGTTGACGCGTCGGAAACTGTTTGCCGGCCTCGACCATCCCCGGCTGCGCACCAGCGCAGCGCCATCGCACCGGTCTTCCAGTTCTTGACGTTGCGACTGTGGGCGCGGGCGATAGAGATCATCGACTCGATGCTGTTCGTGCTGCGCAGGGTGCGGGCCAGGGTGGGCGGCACGCCCAATCGCAGCACGGTGAGCGTCTCGGCCAGCGCCTCTCGTAGCGACGCGGCGGCGCCGGGGTGGGTGCGGTCGAGTTCGGTGGCCAGCGCCTCGGCGGCCAGCGCGGACTCGGCGTGGTGGGCGGCCCGCATCTGCGTGGTTTACCGTTGCGGCGAGGTGATCGGGCGGCCTGTCGGCGACATTTCTGACCTTGTGCAGCTGACACCGACCGATCACCGGATGTCGAACACCCGGGTGACCGCGGCCCGCAGCGCCTTCGCGCCGTCGATGCCGACGAAGATCGGGCGGGTGGTGTCCAGGCCCCGATCCCGCAGTCCGACCAGCAGTTCGGTCACCGTGGTGGTGTTCTCCGTCGATCCCTCGACCAGCGCAAGGGGGTGTTTGGTGCCGTCGATGCCGATGCCCAGCGCAACGACGCACTGGTGCTCACCGAAGTGCAGCACCCCGTCGACGAGCAACGCGACCAGGTCCAGGCCGGCACCTCCTTGCTGGCCGGGACCAGCCGCTGCGAGAACACCTGCCCGGTCTGCCAGTCCACCGCCTCGGCCACCACCGAGCGGGCGTGAACATCCAGCCCCACCGACGTACGCTCGTCGAACATCCGGCGCCTCCTGCAAATGCGGCACTACCGGACACCGGAGTGTGGCCGGCCGTGACCCGCGCCAAGTTGCCAGCGAGGCGCCGGATGCCCCCGGCACCGAACCAGCAGCCACCCGGCGCGATCACACGCTGGCGTCATCCGATCGTGGCAGCCCTTCGCGCGACGGTGGTGTGGTGTCAAGGCACGCTCCCCGCCTTGGCACCACCACCGGCACGCAAACCATCACCCGGCGGACGACGCCGGACCGAAGCCCGACACTCCATACGGTCTAGGGGCATCCTCCGCCGAGCGGATTTCGCTGCTCACATGTGAGCTGGTCAAAAGGAGGCGTGTTGGGGACGTTTTGGACCCAGCCGTTGTAGACGAGTGGAATCGGCAGCACTCCCTGTCCACCCATGCCGGCATTGGCGACGACGCGGTCGTCGGCGCGGGTGCCCTGGCCGGCGGTAAGCACGACTCGGCCGATCACGGCAGCGTCGGTTGGCTCACCGTCGTTGTTGGGGTCGGGATCAACCACAATCAGGCTGTTGGAGAACTTGCTGGAGACATAGGCCAAGTAGCCCCCGCCGCGCTTGGCGCCGAAATTAGCGCCGTGGCAGCCAGCGTCACAGGGCAGGCTCTTGACCAGTATGTCGGTGTCGGTGTCGATGATCGTAATCGTCCCGGTCAACGTATTAGCCGTCACGACGTACTTGCCGTTGGGGCTCACGGGCGTCTGGATGGGGAGCGCCCCGATCGGCCCGGTGACCGCGCCGCTGATCGGGTCGTAATTGGCCAGCAGGTTGATCGTCTTGGTCACCCGCTGCGGTGCGGACATGTCCACGACGCTGATCGTGCTGTCGAGGTAGTTGGAGACGTAGTACTTGCTTGCGTCGGGCATCATCCCGGTTGCGATCGGCAGCGTGCCGGTAGTCAGCTTGGCGGTGATCGTGCCCGCAGGGATGTCTATCAGCGTCGAGTCGTCGGTGTTGGAGTTCGGCGTCGTCATCGCGTGGCCGTCCGAGCTCATCCAGTGGGCATGGGGTTGCCCAGCCAGCTCGCCCTCGCGCTGGACGGGAATCCGGCGATCGATGTTTGTCGCGCGCGGGCTGAGCTCTACGACTGCGTCTTCCCCGTTGAGAGTTACGTGCACCTGATCGGTGTCGGTCCTGGTCATCACGTGCGCTGGTGCCTCGCCGACCTCGATATTCGCCACCAGCCTGCCGTTGTCCCGGTCGAACGCTGCAAGCGATGTCCCGAACCACTCGGAGTTGTAGATCACTTGCTGACGTCGGTCGGTCCACATGTTGTGCGGGTTGTTGAGATTGATCCTCGGCAGGGCGAACTTCTTGGTGACCTGCCAGCTCGAGGTGTCGACCGCGGTCGCCGCTCCGGGCTTGGTCTTGCGAGCGGTCAACTCGTACTGCGTGTCGATCCAGACCTCACCGACGCCCGTCGCCGTGGGCGGCACGGCGGCGGGGAGTGTGACCGGCTCGCCGAAGTACCCCCCAAGGAAAGTGTCCAAGTTGGGGATCGACACCGCTGCGCCGCTTGAGTCATAAGCGAGCACCGGAACCGGCGGGTACACGGGGTCCCAGGTCGTCGCCTGGCTGGCGCTGAAGACCTGGTAGTTAGCCGGATTGGTGATGACGAAGAAGGCCCGCACCAGCCGCAGCGCAAGGTCGGAGGCGGTCGGGACTGTCACGCCGTTGACCAGTGTGATCGTCTTGCCCAGATCGAGCTCAGGCGTGGCCGGATCATCGACGATCACCGCGCCGAGCATGAACGGGTGCAGCTCGCAGACGAACACGTACAAGCCTGGGGTGGTCAGGCGGACCTGCTCCGTGCCTCTGAACGCTGTGGGCTGGTCGAACGGCATGTTCGAAGCGCCGGTGGGAAACACCAAGCTCGTCGTCGTATGGACGGTCTCGGTCTCGGGTTGACGGATGATGAAGCGGACCTTGTCCCCGGGGACGGCGACCACAAGTGAGCGGGTGCCGGCGATATTCGCGCCGGCGTCGAACCAGTTGCCCGGATTATCGGTCAGGACGAGCTTGTGGGGTGGCGTGTCCGCCGTCGCAACCGAGTTGCCGGTCGAGCTGGCCCCGACGAACGCAAGCAGGCTCAGGACTGCGGCAAGCGTAACCATCCGTGGCCGCCATCCGACCCTACGCATTCGGTAGAGAGCCACTGCCATGTTGTCTCGCCTCCTTGGGACGCACTGGTGTCCGGAGTCGACTGTCAACTTGAACGACTGTGACAAACACATCATGCTCGCGATTCACGCGGGTGAAAAGCGGATTCGTTCAATCCGCTTTTGCAGTGTTGTCGTAATCGGTTGCTGATAGTGCCGTCTTGGGATGGCCAGCCGGAGGTGAGGCTGATGGGTCGGCGTTGTGCATCGCCGACCAACCGGCTTGTGCGGGCTGCAGAGTAGGTACTACGGCGATGAGGACTTCCTGGCCCGAGCGGCGGCGGAGGTCCGGACGCTGCTCACCCGGGACGGGGGTCTCCTGCGACGCCGGTTGATCATCGACGCCCAGCTTGGTCCGGGGCGCGGATCCGCTGAAGCAGCTCATGGACCTGGTCCGGCTCCGGCTGGGCTTGTGGATCCGTCCGGACACCCGCTGCACCCCGTGCAACGGGGTCTCGAGGTCGATCTTCAAGACGCTCGTGAATCCGAACGGGACTTGACCGGTGACCGAGAGAATCGCCCTGCTCCAGGGCACGCTTGACCGCTCCACATACGCGGACAAGTCGGGCGGCTGAGCAACGGTGGGGCGTGCCATTTACAGCGGTTGAGTGTGCCAATCGGCTGTTCTGGTCGGTCCTCCTTCCGATGTCCCGGCCGATCCTCGGTGTGGCGTCCGTCTTCGCGGTGATCGCGGCCTGGAAGGACTTCCTATGGCCCCTTCTCGTGCTGCCCGACCCGGAGAAGCAGCCGCTATCCGTACGCCTGCCTGCCCTGGCCGGAAGCATCGAGCTCGACGTCCTGCTCGCGGCCCTGCTCCACCGTCATCCCGATCGCGCTGTTCCTCGTGTTCCAGCGACTGTCCCTGAGTGGTGCCGGCCTCGGAGGAGCCGTCAAGGGCTGACGGCCCGGCGACCATTACCGTGGCGGGTGCCATGAGTCCCGAGGCGCCTCCCCACGCAGGTCCGCCGGCCGTGCAGAAGCTGCGGATCCGGTTCGCCAAGCGCGGCCGGCTGCGGTTCACCAGCCACCGCGACTTCCAACGCGCCTTCGAGCGCGCGCTACGACGGGCGAGCGTCCCGATCGCCTATTCCCAGGGCTTCACGCCGCACCCCAAGGTCTCGTACGCCGGTGCCGCCCCGACCGGCGCTGCGAGCGAGGCGGAGTACCTCGAGATCTCGGTCACGCGTCCATGTGACCAGGCCCGGCTCACCCGAGCGCTCGACGCAGCTCTGCCGCCGGGGCTCGACGTGGTCGAAGTCGTCGAAGCTGCCGGCGGTGCCCTGGCGGACCGACTGCAGGCATCCGAATGGGAGATCATCCTGCCCGGCCTCAGCCCCGACGACGTCGCCGCCGCGGTCGACCTTTTCCTCGCGTCCGCGACGGTCGAGGTCGAGCGCGTCACGAAGAACGGTGTCCGTACGCTCGACCCGCGGGCCGCGGTCGTGCGGCTCGCCGTGGCCGGTGGGGAATGGAATGACCCCCCGTATGCGATAATGAAAGTGGTTGTACGGCACGGAACACCGACCGTCCGACCCGACGACGTCCTCGCCGGGCTCCGTCGTGTGGCCGATCTCGCGCCGCCCCTACCGCCGTTGGCGACCAGGCTGGCGCAGGGGCCACTCGATGACAGGTCCGGCACGGTGGGTGATCCGTTGGAACCCGACCGCGAGGCAGCCCGACCTGGGTGAGCCGGCGCGGTGGGCCCTGCGAAGCCCGCTGACGCATGGTGCGGTGGACGTCGCCGACCACAGGCTTCTCCGTCGAGTCCGGACCTCGGACATCGACGGCCGACAGAAGTCCCGGTCGCGGCGAGCAGCGCGCCCTCAGCGGCGCGGCGCCCCGCGGCCAGGACCGACGGGAGTGCACCCGCATGCAAGACCAGAACACCACCACATCCGCAAACCCCCGCAGACGGCGCGGCGCTAGCAGGCCAGCAGGCCCGCCGGCCGAGCCGACCGCCGGCGGTACAACAGTCGATACTTCAGCGGCCGCGGTTGGCCAGACCGACGGTCCGGCCGCGCCGGCGGCTGCGAGCGAGCCGGCGCCGCCACCGAGGGCACGGCGCGCACGCAAGACCGCTGCGAAGGCCCCGGCAGCCAAGAAGGCCCAGTCCACGAGATCGAAGGCAGCCTCGCCCGACGCGGCGCCGGCCGGTACCACGACCGACCAGGTCGTCGACGCGACGACCCCCCCAGACGGTTCGGCGGCGACGGCCGCATCCGACCGCGATGCCGCGACGGCACCGCCGGCCAAGCGGGCCGGTCGTGCCCGCAGGACAGCCGGCAAGCGAACCGCAGCAGTCACTGGCCTGGCGCCGGCCGAGGCGGCGGCGACCTCAGCCGGCGAACCGCCCGTGACGGCAGCCGAGACGGCCGTGATCTCGGCAGAGACGACCCCGGGCGTGGCGTCCGCGCCCGCCGTGTCGCTGCTGTTCCAGGCTCCCGAGTTCACAGCAGCAGAGGCGCGTCGCCGCTCGGCGCGCACGGCCGGTGAGCCGGATCGCGAGGAACCCGCGGCGGACGAGGACCAGTCGGCCGGCAGCGAGGACGAAGCCGGCGGCGACGATGGCGCGCCCCGTAAGCGCCGCCGCCGAGGCGGCCGGGGTCGGCGCAAGAAGGTCGGAACGGACACCGCGGCGGGCGTCGACGACGCCGAGGCCGACGCCGAGGAAGGCGTCGAACAAGCTGAGACCGAGGAGACCGGTTCCGAGGCGGACGCGGAGGACGGCGAGGCGGGCAGCACCCGCCGCCGCCGCCGTCGTCGTCGCCGCAAGGGCGAGACCGACACCGACACCGACGAGACATCCACGGACGATCCGCCGAATACCGTGGTCCGGGTCCGCGAACCGCGACCGGCTGCCGAGCGAGATGACGAGGTCGCCTCGGTCAAGGGCTCGACCCGTCTCGAGGCGAAGAAGCAGCGGCGTCGCGAGGGCCGGGAGGCCGGGCGAAGGCGCCCGCCGATCATCAGCGAGGCCGAGTTCCTGGCCCGCCGGGAGGCCGTCGACCGGGTGATGGTGGTCCGGCAGACCGGCGACCGCACCCAGATCGGCGTCCTCGAGGACGGCGTACTCGTCGAGCACTACGTCAGCCGTTCCTCCCAGCAGTCGACGGTCGGCAACGTCTACCTCGGGCGCGTGCAGAACGTGCTGCCGGCCATGGAGGCCGCATTCGTCGACATCGGCCACGGCCGCAACGCCATCCTCTACGCCGGCGAGGTCGACTGGGCGGGGCTGGGCAAGCCCGACGGGCCGCGGCGGATCGAAGACGTTCTCAAGTCCGGGCAGTCGGTGCTGGTCCAGGTGACCAAGGACCCGATCGGGCACAAGGGCGCGCGGCTGACCGGACAGGTCAGCCTGCCCGGACGCTATGTCGTCTTCGTACCCGGCGGATCGATGAGCGGGATCAGCCGCAAGCTCCCGGAGAACGAGCGCGCGCGGCTGAAGAAGATCCTCAAGCAGGTCGTCCCCGAGGACTCGGGCGTCATCGTCCGCACGGCGGCCGAGGGCGCATCCGAGGAGGAGCTCACTCACGACGTGTCGCGGCTTCGAGCGCAGTGGGAGGACATCGCGAAGAAGACCTCCGGCAACGCCCCCGCGCTGCTGTACGGCGAACCGGACCTGGCCATCAAGGTGGTCCGCGACCTGTTCAACGAGGACTTCTCCAAGCTCGTCGTCTCCGGTGACGACGCGTGGGACACCATCGAGTCCTACGTGTCCTACGTCGCGTCGTCCCTGCGGGACCGGCTCGAGCGCTGGACCGGGACCGGTGACGTCTTCGCGGCTCACCGCATCGACGAGCAGATCGCCAAGGCCCTGGACCGCAAGGTCTGGCTGCCGAGCGGCGGCTCGTTGGTCATCGACCGCACCGAGGCCATGACGGTGGTCGACGTCAACACCGGCAAGTTCACCGGGTCCGGAGGCAACCTCGAGGAGACGGTCACGAAGAACAACCTCGAAGCCGCCGAGGAGATCGTGCGGCAGCTCCGGTTGCGGGACATCGGCGGCATCATCGTGATCGACTTCATCGACATGGTCCTCGAGTCGAACCGTGACCTGGTGCTGCGGCGGCTCGTCGAGTGCCTGGGTCGCGACCGGACGAAGCACCAGGTCGCCGAGGTCACCTCGCTGGGCCTGGTGCAGATGACCCGTAAGCGGATCGGCACCGATCTGCTCGAGGCGTTCAGCGAGCCGTGCGAGTGCTGCAACGGCCGTGGCGTCCAGATCCACCTCGAGCCGGTCGAGCAGGCGGCCAAGACACCCGACTCCGGTGCGGAGGGCAACGGCGGAGGCCGGCGGGGTCGGCGCCGCAAAGCCGACCGCCCCACCGCCGAGCCGGTGACGCCGGCCGCGATCGGAGAGCACGTCGAGCCGCTCGAGCCCGCGGTGGCCTCGCCCGCCGACGCGGCGCCGCCGCCACGGCGGTCACGGCGGCGGGCCCAACGACCCGCCGGCGAGCCTGACGCGGCCACGGAGCCGGTGACCTCCCCGGTTTGACCGCGCGACGGCCGGATCCGTACCCTGGAGAGCCGGCGCTGCTCGCGCCGCTCATCCGTGCGCCCGCCCAGGGTGGCAGCGCGCGCCCCGAAGTCCGAACGAGAGAGTGAGCCCGCGGTGTACGCGATCGTCCGTAGCGGCGGCAGCCAGAAGAAGGTCGCCGTCGGCGACGTCGTGGACCTCGACCGTCGCGACGGTGGGGTAGGCGAGACCGTTTCGCTCCCGGCCATCCTCCTCGTCGACGGCGAGAAGGTGACCACGGACGCCAAGAAGCTGGCCAAGGTGACCGTCACCGCCCAGATCCTGGGCGCCACCAAGGGGCCGAAGATCGACATTCTGCGTTTCAAGAACAAGACCGGATATCGCCGCCGCCTGGGCCATCGCCAGAAGTACACGCAGGTCAAGGTCACCGGCATCGAGACCAAGAAGTAGGAAGCGGCCATGGCTCACAAGAAGGGCGCCTCGTCCACGCGGAACGGGCGCGACTCCAACTCCCAGCGGCTGGGCGTCAAGCGCTACGGCGGGCAGCTCGTCGACGCCGGCGAGATCATCGTGCGTCAGCGCGGCACCCACATCCATCCCGGCGACAACGTTGGACGTGGAGGCGACGACACACTGTTCGCGACCGCTGCGGGCGCCGTCGAGTTCGGCGTCAAGCGCGGCCGCAAGGTCGTCAGCATCGTCCCGGCGGGGGAGTGACCCCCGCTTCGGCGACAGCGAACGTGTCGAAGGGCGGGCCGGTCAGCTGACCGGCCCGCCCCTCAACGTTCTCCCTATTGGAAGATTCTCCACGTCTCCGTCGATGCCGAGAAGTGGACAACCCCGGTCGCGAAGCCGGAGCGCAGGCACCATGAGGACGGAGGAGGTGCAGTGATGGCGATCCCGTCGTTCGTGGACCGCGTCGTCCTCCACGTCGCCGCCGGCGACGGCGGGCACGGCTGCGTCTCGATCCGCCGCGAGAAGTTCAAGCCGCTCGGCGGGCCCGACGGCGGCAATGGTGGCAACGGCGGTGACGTCGTCCTCGTCGTCGACCCCAACACGACCACCCTGCTCGACTACCACCGATCGCCGCACCAGCGCGCGCGCAACGGCACCCCCGGGCAGGGCGACAACCGCGACGGCGCGCACGGCGCCGACGTCGTGCTGCCCGTTCCCGACGGCACGGTAGTCACGACGCCGGCAGGTGAGGTCGTCGTCGACCTGGTCGGCGCAGGAACCAGGTTCGTGGTGGCCGATGGCGGCCGTGGCGGCCTGGGCAATGCCGCCCTGGCGAGCACCAAGCGGCGGGCGCCCGGCTTCGCGCTGCTCGGCGAGCCGGGGCAGTCGTTCGACGTCGTGCTCGAGCTCAAGAGCGTGGCCGACGTCGGCCTGGTGGGCTTCCCGAGCGCCGGCAAGTCCAGCCTGGTGGCATCCATCTCCGCGGCCCGTCCGAAGATCGCCGACTACCCGTTCACCACGCTCGTCCCCAACCTCGGCGTCGTCGAGGCCGGTGAGGTGCGGTTCACGGTCGCGGACGTCCCCGGCCTCATCGAGGGCGCGAGCGAGGGCAGGGGCCTCGGTCACGAGTTCCTGCGTCACATCGAGCGCTGCAGCGCGTTGGTGCACGTGGTCGACTGCGCCACCATGGAGCCCGGTCGAGACCCGATCACCGACATCGACGTCATCGAGCGTGAGCTGGAGTCCTATGGCGGACTGTCCGACCGGCCGCGGCTGGTGGCGCTCAACAAGATCGACGTCCCGGACGCACGCGACCTCGCCGAGATGGTCAAGCCCGATCTGGAGGCACGCGGGTGGCAGGTCGTCGGTATCTCGGCCGCCACCCACGAAGGGTTGCGCGAGCTGACCTTCGCGATGGCCGGCGTCGTGTCGGCGGCGCGGGCCGCAGCGCCGCCCCCCGAGCGCACGCGGCTGGTGCTCCGTCCGGCTGCCGTGGACGACGCCGGGTTCACCGTTACCCGGGAGGGCGAGCGGTTCCGGGTCCGTGGCACCAAGCCGGAACGCTGGGTGCATCAGACCGACTTCGCCAACGACGAAGCCGTCGGCTACCTGGCCGACCGGCTCGCCCGGCTCGGCGTCGAGGAAGCGCTCCTGGAGGCGGGTGCCACGCCCGGCGCAGAGGTCGTTGTCGGCGGCGACGATGCCGTCGTCTTCGACTGGGAGCCCACCGTGCAGGCGGGAGCCGAGCTCCTGTACGGCCCGCGGGGCTCGGACTCCCGCCTCGACGGACGTCGCGAATGATCACGTTAAGTGGGCCTGTGGGGCCGTTACCAGGTCTCGGAACCTGGTAACGGCCTGACACGCCTGGTAACGGCCGAGCCTGGAGGGAGAAACACAGTGGCACGGGAGGCGCTGGCCGAAGCCCACCGGGTCGTGGTCAAGGTCGGCTCGTCGTCGCTGACGAGTGCCGATGGCGGCCTCGATGCGGCGCGGCTCCGCGCCCTGGTCGACGTGCTCGCCTTGGCGAGGCGGGAGGGCAAGCAGGTCGTCCTGGTGTCCTCGGGCGCTATCGCCGCTGGGCTCGCCCCTCTCGGGCTGGCTCGACGGCCCCGCGACCTCGCCACTCAGCAGGCGGCCGCCAGCATCGGTCAAGGGCTCCTGGTCGCGCGTTACGCCGACGCCTTCGCCGGGCACGGCCTGCGGGTCGGCCAGGTCTTGCTCACCGTCGACGACATGACCCGGCGTTCGCACTACCGCAACGCGTACCGCACGCTGCACAAGCTGCTGGCGCTCGGCGTCGTCCCCGTGGTCAACGAGAACGACACCGTCGCGACCCACGAGATCCGCTTCGGCGACAACGACCGGCTCGCAGCACTGGTGGCGCAGCTCGTCCACGCCGACGTGCTGGTCATGCTGTCCGACGTCGACGGCCTCTACGACGGAGACCCCGGCCGTCCGGGCTCGAGACGGATCGCCGAGATCGCCGACCTCACTGACCTCGACGGATTGCAGATCGGCCGCCCGGGCCGGTCCGGCCTCGGCAGTGGCGGCATGCAGACCAAGGTCGAAGCGGCGCGGATCGCCACCGGATCGGGCATCGAGGTCGTGCTGGCGTCGGCTCCGGAGGCCGGTCGCGTCCTGGCCGGTGAACCGGTCGGAACGTGGTTCCGGCCTCGAGCTCGCCGCCGGTCGACCCGGCTGCTCTGGTTGGAGCACGCCGCGGACGGGCGCGGACACCTGCACCTCGACGCCGGAGCGGTACGGGCCGTCGTCGACCGAAGACTGTCGTTGCTCCCGGCCGGTATCACCGCCGTCGACGGGACCTTCTCGGCCGGCGATCCTGTGGACCTGGTCGACGAAACCGGCCGGGCTGTGGCCCGTGGCCTGGTCAACTACGACTCGGCCGAGCTGCCGGCATTGCTGGGCCGGTCGACTCATGAGCTGGCCCGCGAGCTGGGGCCGGCGTACGAGCGCGAGGTCGTCCACCGTGACGACCTGGTCGTGCTGGGACGCTCCTGAATGACCGTGGAGATCCCGGACGGGCTGCGGGCCGGACTCGCCGGTGTGGACCCGTCGACCGGCCCGTGGCTGGACCGGCTGCCGGACATGACGGCCGAGTTCCTCGACCGGTGGCGCCTTCGCATGGACGGCCGGCCCATGCACGGCGTCTGCGCCATGGTGCTTCCGGTACGCACGACCGACGACGTGCCGGCTGCGCTCAAGCTCAGCTGGCCACATGCGGAAGCGCGAGATGAGCACCTGGCCTTGGGCGTGTGGGCGGGCGATGGCGCCGTGCGCCTGCTCGACGCCGCGCCCGACTCATACGTCGTCCTCCTCGAACGTCTGAACGCCGCACGCGACCTGTCCGCGGTTCCTCTCGAGGAGGCGCTGCGCTGCACGGGCGGCCTGCTCGGGCGGCTGGGCGTGAAGACCCACCTCCCCTTCGTCGGCGTGGATGAGCGGGCCCGCGACTGGGCGGTGGAGCTTGCGGCCGCCCGTCGCCGGCAACCGGCGGGCGTTCCTGCGGCTGTGCTCGACCACGCATCGGTTTTGCTCGACGACCTGGTGGACGGCACCCGTCCGGTTCTTCTTCACACCGACCTGCACTACGAGAACGTCCTCGCTAGCGACCGCGAACCCTGGTTGGCGATCGACCCCAAGCCTCTGCTCGGCGACCCGGCCTACGAGGTCGCGCCGCTGTTGTGGAACCGCCGGGACGAAGCGATCTCGTCGGGAGATTTAGCGGGGCACTTGCAGTGGCGGGCCGATGTCGTCACCGAGGCTGCGGGCCTGGAACAGGCGCTGGTGGCCGGCTGGGTCGT
>Ga0184612_10000892_pt1 | contig 14293 bp, 9 predicted proteins | sample PLM3_60_coex_FD_133163 | JGI IMG/M metagenome (GOLD analysis project Ga0184612, IMG submission 133163) | Groundwater sediment microbial communities from an aquifer in East River, Colorado, USA - PLM3_60_coex | ecosystem: Environmental > Terrestrial > Soil > Riparian zone | place: USA: East... | reverse complement strand
GGTAGTCGCCGCCGCCGAGGAAGCAGGCCTCCTGGCTCTCCGCGCGTCCGGCAGCCGCAAGTCCCGCCCGAGCGGCCTCCTGGCGTGTTTCCGCCTTCGACTGCGCACCGAGCGGGAAGCGGACGCGCGCGAGCGCCGCGGACGAGAGCGTCGCGAGCATGTAGGACTGGTCCTTTCGTGCATCGGCACCCCGAGCGACGAGAAGCATCCCGTCGCGCTCGACGACGCGCGCGTAGTGCCCCGTCCAGAGCGTTTCGGCACCAGCGCGTGAGACGAACGAGAGCAGCTCGTCGAAGCGAAAGGCGCCGTTGCAGCGGATGCAGGGATTCGGCGTCTCCCCCGCTTCGTAGCTCTCGGCGAACGGTTGGACGACGGCTCGACGGAACTCCTCGCGCAGGTCGAGCGTGACGTGCGGCAGACCGAGCGCATGGCAGGTATTGCGAGCGGCGGCGACTGCGGCGGGCGAGCAGCACGCTCGCTCGGCGTGCGGAGCCGCCGGGTCCTGCCACAGGCGCAAGGTCACGCCGATCGCGTTCGGGGCGGCGCGCAAAAGCGCCACCGCGCTGTCCACGCCGCCGCTCATCGCGACGACGGCTCGCCCGGGCGTCGGCGAGGCGACGAACACCTGGCCGAGGGCACTTGCGAGCGCTTCGACCGCGAGCGGTTCTCCCGCGACCGCGGCCGCCTCGAGCAGCGTCATTCCCGTGACTGCGCGGTCTAGGCCCGGTGCGTCGGCCACGACGATGACGTCTCCACGCACGCTGAGACGAACGGACGCCCATTCGCCCTCGCGCGTCGCGTCTCCGAAGACCTCTGTCGTCGTCACGAGCCCAGGCTAGACGCTCGATTGGAAGCTCGCGCGGGCATCCAGGCATGCTCCACCCTGCCGATGGAGCCCCGGCCACCGAGAACCTGGCTCAGCCAGGTGGGTGCCGTGCGGAGCGTCGGCACTGCCTAGCTCCGACGCCGGCTCCCTTCACGTGTCTGTTGGTTCACGTTTGAGCCGAGGCCACGCACAGGGTCGAGCGATCTCATCCTAGTGGTCTCGCGGGTCCGGTGCCCATTCGCCGACGCTAACCGAGCAGCCTAGAACAAAGGAAATTCGCGGGTCACCTAGTTCCAGGAGGCGTCTACCCACCGCTCGCCGCGGCGAACCGCCACTCGAGCTCGACGGTCCCGTCGACTCCGAGCATCTTGGCCAAAGCCTCCGTCACCTCGAGCTGCCTCCCCGGCTCGACGAGCGCGTTGTCGATCACCTCGGTGAGGACCTGGGTGTCGCCGTAGCGAAGCACGACCTTGGCGCCGCAGGGGAGGACCGGGTGCGTTGCGCCGAGCGACTCCTGCGCGAGAACCTGCCCACAGGTCGTTCGCTGAGCGTCGCCCGTGGCTCCTCGCGAGCCGGCGAAGGCGATGTTCCAGCCGGCCGGGGCAGGGGCGCTCGTGAGCGCAGCGGCGTCCGGATCCGCCTTGCGCTGGTCGATCACGGCAACTGCCGAGACCGCGGCGAGGAGCGCGACGCCAGCGAGGAGGACGAGGCGCTGGGGGAAGAGGTCGGTCACCTCGGGAAGTCTGGCGGAAGGAGCGGCCGCGGTGGTCGGGTGAACACGTACGAGACGACCGCCAATCGTTCGCCAACCACCCCCAGGGGATCCCCGAGACCCCTGCGGTCAGGCTAACGGCGATCGTGCAACCCATGGGCAACGCCTTCGTGTCAAGAGTGCGCCAAACCCGTTCCCAGCCGGCCGATGCGGTTACGTCAGGGGGCGCCAAACGCGCGTCCAGCCGGCCAGCGTCGGCTACTTCGGCACTTCGACGAGTCGGATCCCGAGCTCCGCGAGCTGATCCTTCCCCACCTCCGAAGGTGCGCCACTCATGGGATCGGCACCGGCCTGGTTCTTCGGAAACGCGATCGTGTCCCTCAGGTTGGCTTCCCGAGCCAGGACCATCATCATCCGATCGATCCCGAAGGCGATGCCACCATGGGGCGGCGCTCCCATCGCGAGCGCATCGAGCAAGAACCCGAACTTCGCCCGCTGCTCCTCATGAGTGAGCTGCAGAACATCGAAGACGCGCGCTTGCAACGCGGGCTCGTGGATTCGAAGCGACCCGCCGCCGATCTCGTTCCCATTCGCGACCAGGTCGTACGCGAGCGCAAGCGCGGCACCCGGATCCCGATCGAAATCGTCCTCCCAGGCTCGGGACGGACGCGTGAAGGGATGGTGCTTGGCGCCCCAGCGGCCGTCATCCTCGGACCACTCGAACATCGGGAAGTCCGTGATCCAGACGAACTCGAATACATCCTCGTCGATGAGCCCGAGCACGTGTCCGAGGTGCTCGCGCAGCGCGCCGAGAACGCGCGCAACGCGTTCCGGCTCATCAGCGCCGAAGAGCACGGTGGAGCCCGGCGTCGTTCGAAAGACTTCGAGCTCACGCTCGGACAGGAACTTCGCGATCGGCGAGCGCACATCACCCGACTCGTCCACAATCAGGTAGGCGAGCCCCTTCGCCCCCCACTGCGCCGCAAGCTCCTCCAGCTGAGTCAGCTCGGCACGCGAAAACACGCGCGGTACCACGAGGAATCGCACCGCACTTGCGCTGGCGAAGACGCCGAACTCGGAGCTACGCGTGACGTCGGTCGCGTCCTGGATCTCGAGCCCGTACCGCAGGTCCGGCTTGTCCGTCCCGAAGCGGAGCATCGCGTCCGCGTAGGTCATGCGTCGAAACGGAGAAGCGAGCGTCACGCCCACGCACTGTCGCCAGACCTCGCCGCACATCTCCTCCATCAGGGCGACGATGAACTCGGTGTCGGGGAACGCCATCTCGACGTCGAGCTGCGTGATCTCCTGGACGCGATCCGCACGCAGATCCTCGTCCCGGAAGCAGATCGCGATCTGGTAGTAGCGATCGAACCCGCCTATGACGAGCAGCTGCTTGAGGATCTGAGGGCTCTGCGGCAACGCGAAGAAGCGGCCCTTCTGCAGGCGGCTCGGAACGACGAAGTCGCGCGCTCCCTCCGGAGTCGGCTTGAACAGGAGCGGTGTCTGAATGTCCAGAAATCCCGCCGACTCCATGACCCGGCGGATCGTCGAGACGAGGCGCGCGCGAAGAGCGATGTTCCGCTGGAGCTTCTCGCGGCGCAGATCGAGCCATCGATACCGCAGGCGCAGCGTCTCGTCGACTCCTTCCTCGTCGAGCTGGAACGGCAGCGGCGTCGAGCGCGAGACGATCTCGAGCTCGTCCACCTGCAGCTCGACTTCTCCGGTCGGCATCTTCCGATTGACGGTCTCCTGAGCTCGGGCGACGACCTGCCCCGTCGCCCGGAGGACGAACTCGTTCCGAATCTCCTTCGCGAGCTCGGCTGCGACCGGAGCCCGCTCCGGGTTGACGACGAGCTGCATCAATCCCGAGCGGTCTCGGAGATCGATGAAGACGAGCCCTCCATGGTCGCGCCGGCGCGCCGCCCAGCCGGCGAGCGTCAGCGTCCGCCCGACGTCCTCCGCGCGGGGATCGCCGCACATGACGTCACGCCAGGTCACGCGGTCACCCTCTCTACGACCTCGTCGAGCCCGATCTCCTCGTCGGGGGCCCCGGCGCGACGGATCAACGCCCCGCCGGCTCCTGCGACGACGATCGTCGACGCACCGAGCCGCGCGGCCTGAGTCAACTGACCTTTGAGCGACCTCCCCGCGTAGTCGGCATCGGCGGAAACGCCTCTTCCGCGAAGCTCCGTGAGCCAGCGCGCGATCCGCTCGCGAGGTGCATCGTCATCAGCCGCGATGAACACCTCGATCACAGGCGGACGGATGCTGACGTCGGCCTCTTCCAGAGCGAGCACGAGCCGTTCGATTCCCGCCCCGAATCCGACACCAGGAGTCGGCGGGCCCCCGATCTCTTCGACGAGGCCGTCGTAGCGGCCCCCACCCGAGAGTGCGCTCTGAGAGCCCCGCCCGGGCTCGACGAACTCCCAGGTCGTCCGCGTGTAGTAATCGAGGCCGCGAACCAGCGTCGGGACGAGCCGATAGCTCACCCCGACCCCGTCGAGTTGACGTCGAACGGCGGTGAAGTGCTCTCTGCAGGCAGCGCAGAGCGACTCACCGATCACCGGGGCCTCGCCAAGCACCTGCTGTATCGCCGCCGGTTTGGAGTCGAGATTGTCGAACAAGCGCAGTGGGTTCCCGACTGCCTTCTCGCGTGACGCTGCATCGAGGCGCTCGGCATTCGCCTCGAGCCAAGCCCCGAGCTTCTCGAGGTAGGCAGGACGACAGGCGCGGCACCCGATGGAGTTGAGCTCCAGCTCGTGCCCGGGCACGCCGAGCCGGTCGAGCAGCGTGTCGTAGAGCTGGATCACCTCGGCGTCGAGCGCGGGATCGTCGGAGCCGATGGCCTCGACGGACAGCTGCCAGAACTCGCGGTAGCGGCCGCGCTGCGGTGTCGCGTAGCGGTAGAAGGGCCCGAGCGTGTAGAGCTTCGTCGGCTGGCTGGCACGGTGCATGCCGTTCTCGACGTACGCTCGACAAATCGGTGCCGTCGCCTCGGGGCGAAGCGTGAGCGAGCGGCCACTCCGATCCTCGAACGTGTACATCTCCTTCTGGACGACGTCCGAGCCCGAGCCGGAGGTCCGCTCGAAGAGCTTCGTCTCTTCGAAGACGGGGGTCGAGATGGGCCGATAGCCGTAGAGGTCACACAGGCGTTCTGCCTCCCGCATTACGTGCCGCCAGAGCGGCTGCTCGGACGGCAGGATATCCCGCGTGCCGCGCGGTCGCGCGATCTTGGTCTCGTCCGTCATTCCGCGAGCTCGGTACGGAGCTCGGCCAGGAACGGGTTGCGGGCGAGCTCGTCGCCCAGCGTCGTGGCAGGCCCGTGCCCGGGATACACGACGGTCTCCGGCGGAAACGCATCGACGAGTGACCGGATCGATGCGAGGAGCGTCTCCCAGTCGGCCCCGGGAAGATCCGTTCGACCGACCGAGCCCGCAAACAGGACGTCGCCTGAGAAGAGAGAGCCCTCCACGTAGTACGCGAGGTGAGCCGGGGAGTGCCCGGGGACCGACAGGACGTCGAACTCGAGCGCTCCCACCTCGATCGACTCGCCCCCACTCAGGAGGACGTCCGGCGAGTACGGCCGCAGTGCAATCGTCGGAGGCGTGAACCTCCCTGGGCTCTCGAGGAGCTTGCGCTCACCCTCGGCCATGTACACAGGCGCGCCGGTACCCTCGGCGAGCTCGGCGACGCCGACCAGGTGGTCCCAGTGTCCATGCGTGACGAGGATGGCGACGCAGCGAGTGCCGAGCTGGGCAAGCCGTAGGCGAAGCTCGCTCGCAGCGCCGCTCGGGTCGACGACGACTGCCTCCGCGGCGTCGCCGCCCGCTCGCACGACGTAGCAATTCGTCCCGATCGGTCCGAGCGAAAGCTGTTCGACTCGCAGCGGCACAGCCTAGTGGCCTCTCCGCGAAGTCCAGTGCCGATCCGCCGGCGAGAACCTCGCATCCCTCGGACGCAGCGAGGCCGGCCACGTGAAGGCATGTCGCCGACCGAGAGCCGCGCGAAGAGGTGGCGTACTTCCCGGTGCGACCACCTGGTGCTCGTCAGCTCCCGCGCCCGCCGTCGGCCTGCTCCCGGCGAACGAGACGCCGCTTGTACGAGCGGTAGAACATTCCGTCGAGGAAGTAGCTGAAGGGGATGAAGATCGCGACGATGAGCGCGGTCTGGGTGATCTTCGTCGCCAGAGGGAGCTTCGGCGAGAGCAGGAACACCGTCGCGAACATGATCGGCGCGAAGATGAGCCCGCGCTTGAGCGTCCGCCGCCACGACGGAGGCTGAACCTCTTTCGCCGGACGTGACGTCGAGGCGTGTCGCTGCGATTGCGCCTTCGGCGACGGGAGCTCGCTCGGGTCGATCTCGTTCCCCTCGGCGTCCTCCCAGACGTACTCGTGACGATGCTCCTTCGCACGGCGTCGGCGCTGTTTTCGCGTCGGCATCCAGCGATTATGCCCGTGCGCTCCACGCGATCCGACCGCCACGGATCACGGTGTGCACGACGTCGCCGCCGAGGTGATACGCGAGGTGACGCCAGTCGTCGTCGGCGACGAGCACGACGTCGGCGTCGAAACCCGGCGCGAGTCGTCCCTTCCGATCCGAGCGAGCGAGAACGTGAGCGGCATTCACGGTGCACGCGGCGAGCGACTCCTCCGGCGCAAGCTGTAGCTGCGTCGCGGCGAGTACGCAGACGAGCGGGAGACTCTCGCAGTAGGCGCTACCGGGATTGAAGTCCGTGGCCAGCGCGATCGCGGCCCCGGCATCCACGAGCGCGCGCGCCGGCGGCATCGGTCGACCGAGAAAGAGCGCGCTCGCGGGCAATAGGACACCGGTGACATCGCTCTCGGCCAGCGAGGCGATGCCGTCGCCACCCGTGCTCTCGAGGTGGTCGACCGACCGTGCGCCGAGCTCGATTGCAAGCGGGATCGCGCCGGACTCCGTGAACTGGTCGCCGTGGAGGCGCAGATTCAGACCGGCCGAGCGGCACGCAGTGAGGTAGCGACGCGCCTGCTCCATGTCGAACGCGCCACGCTCGAGGAAGACGTCCGCGGCCTCCGCGAGTCGTACCGCGTCCGGCAGCACGTCGCGAAGCAGAAAGTCGAGGTAGGCGTCGGCGCCTGCATCGGCGAACTCCGGCGGAACCGCGTGCGCACCGAGCCATGTCGGGACGCCGCCCGCGGCCGCGATCACCCGCAGCTGCGCGAGCTCGGTCTCGCGGTCGAGCCCGTATCCCGATTTGGCCTCGAACGTCGTCGTGCCCGCTCGGAGCATCCAGCCCTGATGGCGAGCGAGGGCGGCGGCGAGCCCCTTCTCCCCGGCTTCGCGCGTCGCGCGAACCGTGGAGAGGATCCCGCCTCCCCGCGCGTGGAGCTCCTCGTAGGTCGCCCCGCCCGCACGCAGCGAGAACTCGTCGACGCGATCTCCAGCGAAGCAGGCGTGCGTGTGGCAGTCGACGAGACCCGGGACGGCGGAAAGTCCACGCCCGTCCACCTCCACAACGTCGTCACCGAGGGGCGCGAGCCGCCGCATCGAGCCGACCTCCGCGATACGACCCGCCTCGCAGAGGATGTACGCGGCAGCGGTGAGCTCGAGCGCGCGCAGCGCAGCGCCTCGGAGCGGCGCCGACCGGCCAGCCGGTGTCGCCACCTGCGCGAGGTCGCGAATGAGGAGTCGTGCGGAGTTCTCCGGGCTCGGGGTCACGTATCAGCGTGCGGGATCGACGGCAAGTCGATACCCAGCTCGCGCGCGGTGGTCAGAGCCTCGTCGTAGCCGGCGTCGGCGTGGCGCATCACGCCGGTGCCGGGATCGGTCGTGAGCACGCGCTCGAGCCGCTCGGCCGCGGCATCGGTGCCGTCGGCGACGACCACCATGCCCGCATGAATCGAGTTGCCGATCCCGACTCCACCGCCGTGGTGGACGCTCACCCAGGTCGCGCCCGCCGCGACGTTGAGGAGCGCGTTCAGGATCGGCCAGTCCGCGATCGCGTCCGAGCCGTCCCGCATCGCCTCGGTCTCGCGGTACGGCGACGCGACCGATCCCGAGTCGAGGTGATCACGCCCGATCACGACGGGAGCCGAGACCTCACCCGAGCGGACGAGCGTGTTGATGGCAAGCCCCGCCCGTGCGCGATCGCCGTACCCCAACCAGCAGATCCGCGCGGGCAGTCCCTGAAACGCGACACGTTCCGCAGCCAGCTCGAGCCATCGCCGGAGCAAGACGTCGTCCGGGAAAAGCCCCTCGAGCTTCCGATCGATCGTCTCGATGTCTGCGGTATCGCCCGACAACGCTGCCCAGCGGAACGGCCCGACGCCTCGACAGAAGAGCGGTCGGATATAGGCCGGGACGAAGCCCGGATATGAGAACGCCTCCGTTACGCCCGCGTCGTACGCCTCCCCTCTGAGATTGTTGCCGTAGTCGAAAACGTGGCAACCCATTCGGACGAACTCGAGCATCGCACTCACGTGCGCTGCGATCGACTCGGAGGCAAGCCGTAGGTACCGCTCCGGCTCCCGGGCTCGCAATGCCGCAGCCTCTTCGAACGGCACCTCGGCGGGAACGTATCCGGTGAGCGGGTCGTGCGCGGCCGTCTGGTCGGTGACGAGGTCGAACGTCTCGCGGCGACGCACCAGCTCCGAGAACACGTCCGCCGCGTTGCCGAGCAACCCGACCGAGAGCGCTCGGCCGTCCCGGGCAGCAGCCCTCACGCGGCCGAGCGCGTCGTCCAGGGAGTCCGCCGCCTCGTCGAGGTAGCTCGTCTCGAGGCGGCGCCTGATCCGGCTCGGATCGACCTCGACGCACAGGATCGCGGCACCGGCCATCGTCGCTGCGAGGGGCTGCGCGCCGCCCATGCCGCCGAGGCCGGCGGTCAGGATCGTTCGACCCTTGAGATCCGGCGATCCGTAGTGCTGCTCCCCGGCAGCGGCGAACGTCTGGTACGTGCCCTGGAGAATCCCTTGCGTCCCGATGTAGATCCAGCTTCCGGCGGTCATCTGCCCGAACATCGTCAGCCCCTCCGCCTCCAGGCGACGAAACTCGTCCCAGGTCGCCCAGCGCGGCACGAGGAGCGAGTTCGCGATCAACACGCGAGGAGCCCACTCGGTCGTCCGAAAGACGCCGACGGGCTTCCCGCTCTGGACGAGGAGGGTCTCGTCGGACTCGAGCCTGAGGAGCGTACGCACGATCTCCTTGAGGTCGGCGTGGCTTCGTGCAGCGCGTCCGGTGCCGCCGTACACGACCAGGCGCTCTGGGTGCTCCGCGACCTCCGGATCGAGGTTGTTGAGCAGCATGCGCAGGGGCGCCTCCGTCTGCCACCCCCGCGCGTTCAGCGCCGTGCCCCGAGGGGCGCGAATCGAGCTCAGGTCGCCGCACAACGCCTCCACCGCGGCGGACGCGTCCTGTACGCGAGTCATGCGAGCACGCCGATCTCGTTCTGGGCAGCTGCGAGGACCGCTCCCGAGCGGATCGCCGCCGCCACCCGCTCGATGTCGGCACTCAGCGAACGGTCCTCGACGAGCCGGTCCGAGAGCGAGCGGATGACGTCGTGGACCGCACACACCCCCGCCCCCGGTCGAAGCGGGGCGAGGAACTCGATCGCCTGTGCGCCGGCGAGGAGCTCGATCGCCAGCGTTCTCTCCGCGTTGTCGAGGACGCGGAGCGCCTTCAGCCCGGCCGCGTTGCCCATCGACACGTGATCCTCCTGTCCCGCGCTCGTCGGTATCGAGTCGACGCTCGCCGGATGGGCGAGCACCTTGTTCTCGGAGACGAGCGCGGCCGCAACGTACTGCGGGATCATGAACCCGGAGTTCAGTCCACCCTCCTCGACGAGGAACGGCGGCAGCCCCTCGGACAGGCTCGGATTGACGAGCCGCTCGGTACGCCGCTCCGAAATGCTCGCAAGCTCGGCGACGCCGATCGCGAGACCGTCGAGCGCGAATGCCAGCGGCTGGCCGTGGAAGTTCCCGGCGGAGACGATCTCGCTCTCCTCCAGCAAGACGAGCGGGTTGTCCGTTGCCGCATTGAGCTCGACGGTCACGGTCGCCTCGACGTAGTCGAGGAGATCGCGGCAGGCGCCGTGCACCTGAGGAGCACAGCGAAGCGCGTACGCGTCCTGGACCTTGTCGCACCAGCGGTGCGACTCGATGATCGCCGACCCGTCGAGCAGCCGCCAGACGTTGGCAGCGGCATCCCGCTGCCCCTTGAGCGGTCTGGCTCGGTGCACAGCCGGCATGAAGCTCGTCCGAGACCCTTGCAGCGCCTCCAGGGAAAGCGCGCATGCCAGGTCCGCCGTCGCTGCGAGTCGGCGGGCACGCACGACCCCGAGCGCAGCCATCGACGTCATGAACTGCGTCCCGTTGACGAGCGAGAGCCCCTCCTTGCTGGCCAGCCGAAGCGGTGCGAGCCCGACGGTCCGGAGCGCCTCGGCGCCGTCCAGACGCCGGCCCTCGACCATCGCCTCGCCCTCCCCGACGAGCGGGAGGGCGAGGTGCGCGAGCGGCGCGAGATCACCGCTGGCACCAACCGAGCCGCGCGCCGGTACGACCGGAAGGACGCCGCGATTGAAGCACTCGATGAGCAGTTCGACGGTGTCGACTCGCGCCCCCGAGAAGCCCTTCGCAAGCGTGTTCGCACGCAGGAGCATGGCACCGCGAACGACCTCGTCCGGATACGGCTCACCGACACCGCACGCATGGCTGCGCAGGAGGCGTAGCTGGAGCTCCCCCGCCTTCTCCTCGGGTATCTGTGTCGATACGAAGCGACCGAACCCGGTGTTCACGCCGTACGTGTGCTCGCCTCGAATCGAGTCGACGAGCTCGCGCGCGGCCCGCATGCGGATCTTGGCGCTCTCGGTGATCTCTGCAGAGACGCCGCCGAGCGATGCGTCCCAGACATCGGCGAGGGTCAGATCCTCGCCGTTCAGGAGGATCGTTCGCGTCACGGCCCGAGTCTAGTGGTCGCTCCGGGACGTACGGCACCCGTTCGCGCGGCCGCGAACGCATCGCATCCCGTCGTCCTCGATCGGCCACATACCTCTTGGTATGCGGCCTCCCTGCGTGCTAGGCACGCTCGGTTCTCGCCGACGAATGGGCACCGGACTTCCCGGAGAGACCACTGGATCTGACGGCTCGTTCGAGCACCCGCGACTCATCTACGCCAGGCATGTCCACTCCGGCGGTGCGGGCAGCGGCGAAGACGCTCTCGGGAACGAGTCCGACGAGCTCGCCCCCACTCACCGCGACGCCTCGCGACGCCGCCTCCGTCCGTACGCGCTGGATGACGCCGTGGAGAGGCGCGCGCTCGACGTCGACGACGTTCATGCTCACCTGCACGCGGCCCGAGCTCGGCAGATAGAGCCCAATCGCCTGCACGCCTGGCATCCCACCCCCGGACTCGCGCGTGACGGCCGCGATCTCGCGCGCGACGCCGACGTCTCCCGTCGCGAGCTCGACGTTGTACGCGACGAGTGGCTGTCGCGCGCCGACGAGGACAGCACCCCGACCCGGATCGATCCGGCGCGGACCCGCGTCGGGAACAAGCTCACCCGTCTCCACGCGCCTCTGCAAGGTCGCGAGGCCGCCGCGCCGAAAGTACGCGGGACGCCGCGCGTCGCCGATTGTGCCGTAGAGGAAGACCGGGAGTCCGAGCTCCGACCCGACGCGGACGGCGACCTCACGCGCCGCGTCCACGGCGAGTTCCATCTCACCCGACGCCAAGGGAACGACGGGAACGACGTCGACGACGCCCACCCTGGGATGCACGCCCTCGTGGACGCGCAGATCGATGCGCGCGATCGCCGTCGAGATTCCTGCGAGAAGCGCATCGACGAGCGGCGCGCGATCGCCGACGAGCGTGAACACCGACCGGTGATGGTCCGGATCCACGTGCACGTCGAGTACGGTCGCGCCCGTCCCGAAGGCGCCGTCGATCGCCTCGACGACGGAGCGATCCCGCCCTTCCGAGACGTTGGGCACAGCCTCGAGCACGATCCGTACCCTACGAGGCCCGTGCCCGCAGACGAGCCTCAGGCCCACCGACCGGCCCGCTGGCGCACCTTCGTGCGCCTGCTCGCCTTCCTTCGCCCCTACCGGGCGTCGCTCGTCGTCTCGTCGCTGCTCGCCATCCTGTCGCAGATCGCGGGGATCCTCGTCTTCGTCCTCACCGGGATCATCATCAACGAGCTCGATGCCGAACCGGACACGCGCCTCCTCGCCATCGAGATCGCGGCCATCGTCGGGCTCGGCCTCGTCCGCGGCGCGCTCCAGTACGGGCGAAGGATCATCTCGGGCCGACAGGCGCTCGGTGTCGAGTACGACCTCCGTGACGATCTCTACTCGCACTTCCTGCGGCTTTCGTTCGGGTTCTACGACCGCAGTCAGACCGGCCAACTCATGTCGCGGGCGACGATCGACCTGCAATCGGTGCGCTTCTTTCTCGGCTACGGGTTGATCTTCTTCGCGCAGCACGTCGTGACGATCGTCGCTGTCACAGCCGTGCTCTTCCTCTACAGCTGGCAACTCGCACTCGTCGCCGTCGCGATCGCCCCGGTGATTGCGCTTACCGCGTATCGGTACAGCCGCGTATCCCACCCAGTACTCCGCGACGTGCAACAGTCCCTCGCAGACGTGGCCACGGTCGCGGAGGAGTCGATCGCGGGTGTCCATGTCGTCAAGTCGTTCTCGCAGGAGAGACGTCGCTCCGATCGGTTCGCCGTGGCCGCGGACACCGTCTTCGCTCGCACGCTCGCAGCGAACCGCCAGCGCGCGCTGTATGTCCCGCTCCTGACCTTGTTCCCGCTGGTCGCTCAGGCTCTCGTGCTGCTCGTGGCCGGGCGCATGGTGATCTCCGGATCGCTCTCGACGGGTGCGTTCTTCACGTTCAACCTGCTCCTCGCGATGCTCGTGATGCCGCTCCGCATGCTCGGCATGTGGATCGGCCAGGCGCAGCGAGCGATCGCAGCGGGCGAGCGGATCTTCGAGATCCTCGACGAGCCCGAGGAGATCGCTGACCGGCCCCAGGCAGCCAAGCTCGGCCCCGGGCCCGGCCACGTGGCCTTCGAAAACGTGACCTTCGGCTACGACCCGGCCCGACCCGTGCTCGAAGACATCGCGCTCGAGATTCCCGGCGGCCGGACGGTCGCTCTGATCGGGCCGACGGGATCAGGAAAGACGACGCTCGCCGCGCTCGTCCCGCGCTTCTACGACGCAACGGCCGGGCGGGTGCTCGTCGACGGGGTCGACGTTCGCGACCTCGCTCGCCGGTCCTTGCGCAGGGAGATCGGGGTCATCTCGCAGGATCCGTTCCTCTTCTCCGCGTCGATTCGCGACAACATCGCCCTCGGGATGCCGGACGCGCCGCACGAGGCGGTCGAGGCGGCGGCCCGGGCCGCGCAGGCGCACGACTTCATCCTCGAGCTGCCGCACGCGTACGACACGGTCGTCGGAGAGCGGGGAATCACGCTCTCTGGGGGACAGCGCCAGCGGATCGCGATCGCGCGGGCGCTGCTCATCGACCCGCGCATCCTGATCCTCGACGACGCGACCGCGTCCGTCGACGCAACCACCGAGGCCAGGATCCGTGACGGACTGCGCGAAGTGATGAAGGGGCGGACGACCATCATCATCGCCCACCGCCTGTCGACGATCGCGCTCGCCGACGAGATCGTGGTGCTCGACCGAGGCAGGGTTGCCGCGCGCGGGACGCAAGTCGAGCTGCTCGCGGAGAGCCCGGTCTTTCGCGAGATCCACGAGTACGGCCTGCTGCAGCAGGTGGTCGCAGGATGAGCTCTTCGTACCCGGCCCAGCATCCGTCGAGGCCGATCGCCCACGAGCTGGCACACACTTGCAACGAAGTCGTTTCCCACCGGTGCGCACTCTGGCGTTACGCTCGCAGCGGGTGGTGGGCCGGGGTGCCCCGTGAGAAGGCGGCTCGAACGTGAAGGTCTGGCAGGCGGGAAGCCATCTCTCGGACCAGCGCGAAGCCCGCGTCGACGACTGGTCGTGGCGACAGACCAGCCGGCGCATCCGCATGCTCGTCCGGCTCGCCCGTCCGTACAAGAGCCGAACCGCGCTCGCGATCGTCACCCTCGTCGGCTACACGCTCGTCGCGCTCCTCCCGCCGTACCTCGCGAAGGTTGCCGTCGACGACGGGATCGTGCCGGGCGACCTCGATGCCCTCACCGTCGTCGTGGCCATCTTCCTCGCGGCCGGGATCGCCGCCTTCGCGCTGTCGGGTGCTCAGACCTACTACACGGGGTGGGTAGGCGAACGCGCGCTCGCCGATCTCCGCATCCAGCTCTTCGACCACCTCCAGCGACTCTCGCTCGGCTACTACGAGCGGAACCGCACGGGAGCGATCATCAGCCGCATCACGAACGACGTCGAGGCACTCGACCAGCTGGTCACGGACGGTATCTCGAGCCTCGTCCAGAACTCGCTCCTGCTCCTGGGAACGGCGGTCGTCCTCTTCGTTCTCGACTGGCGACTTGCGCTCGCGACCCTCGTCGTCCTTCCGTTCATGGCCGCGGTGACGGCGTGGTTTCGCTCACGCTCGAACCGCGCGTACAGACGCGTGCGCGAGCGGCTCGGGCTCGTGACGGCGACGCTCGCCGAGGACATCTCGGGAATGCGCGTGGTCCAGTCGTTCACGCGGGAGCCGACGAGCCAGGTCACCTTCCGCGGTGTCAACGAGCGCTATCGCGAGGCGAACTACGAGACCGTGGTGCTGAGCGGCGTCTACTTCCCGGCCGTCGAGGTGCTCTCGGC
>Ga0184612_10000891_pt1 | contig 14304 bp, 13 predicted proteins | sample PLM3_60_coex_FD_133163 | JGI IMG/M metagenome (GOLD analysis project Ga0184612, IMG submission 133163) | Groundwater sediment microbial communities from an aquifer in East River, Colorado, USA - PLM3_60_coex | ecosystem: Environmental > Terrestrial > Soil > Riparian zone | place: USA: East... | reverse complement strand
TCTCTACCGTTTAGGGTCCTTACTACTTACAACCTCCGGCTCGGAGATCATCGAACGTCTTATCGACACTTCGAATAAATGAATCAGGCTCAAGGTCAGTGTGTGAGTCCGCTAACACCTGTCTCCATTTGTCTCGACTGATCATGGAGATATCTCGCAGTGTGGTCAGGTTCTCTGCCTGTCGCAACCGGGCTATCTGTTGAAGGACTGATAGCCGATACTCTGCTAGGCGCGCGAGAAATAGCGTAAGCCGGACCTCATAAAGGTCGTCTTCCTTGAACGACGAGTCGGCCTCCAAGGCCGCCCAGAAGTCCTCGAGTGAGCCGCTGTTATTCACATAGAGTTGCAAGAAGGTTTTCTGCTGAGTGTCATCAAGTCCGGAGACATTCAGCATTTCCCGAAAAGCGCTCGAATCTCCCGCCCGAAAAGCCTCCTGTAGCAGCTCCACGCGAAGTCGTTTCAGGATCGTCGGTCCGCATTCTTCCAAAACATCATTTTGTGAGGGGAGCCCCGAGCTTGGATCGGGCGAAGCGGTGTTCCCGCAGCCGATCACCAGCACGGCGATCACGATGGCGAGCCTGGTCAATGCGCCGCCCGCAATCGTGAGGATGCTGGAACTCATCGAGCTCATGGCTCCTTCCCCCGTCCCTCGAGGCCGCACGGTACGCCGGTCGAGAGGCCATGTCTAGACACTCTCAGGCGGACCACCCTCGGCTCGCCGAGATATCCTGCAATTGGATGGGTCGAAGCCGAGTAGGGCGGCCAGCCAGATCAGGAACGCGAGGTCGCGATTCGTGAGGTCTATGAGACGACCTCAGTACACATCGCCCGGGTACCGTCGGAGCACCCGCTGAAGCTCCTCCTTGGTGAGGCTACGCCCCAGTCGTCGTTGGCTGTCCTCCTCGGCCCCGGCGATGAACTCCGCCCGTAGGCGTTCAGCCAGCCGCTTCCGGGGAGACGCCTCCGATCGGCCGGTGGATTTCATGAGCGAAGCCAGCCCCTGAAGACACCGTCACGCACACCACCCCATCTAAGCGTCGGAGCACCTCTTCGAGCAGTACTCCCTGGTGCCAGGGGTCGCAACGATCCCGATCTTCGTATGGGAGCTCGGGCTGGGCCTCTGGCTCACTTTCAAAGGCTTCAAGTCGTCCGCGCCGCTAATGATTGCCGCCGCTGCCGCGTCGGCCAGCCCGACTGGGCCCGCGACGGCAGTGCCTTCGCGACCCATCGTCGCGACAGAAGCGGGCGCCGCATGACCGCCATCGGTGCGCGGCCGGCCCGTGTCCCTCCGCGCGTTGTCATCCGGGTCGCTTGGCTCCTGCACCGTGCGTTGTATCGGTTCAGCGGGGCACGGATCGGACTGGCGTACCCGGGCCACGCTGGCCGAGGTAGCGCACGATCGCCGCGCGGGCGGTCGTCCCGATCGGCACGATCCGCTCCTTGGCGCCCTTGTCTATGACCTTGACCGAGCCGTCCGGCCGGAGGTCGCCGAGACGGATCCCGGCCGCCTCGGACACCCGCAGACCGGTATCAAGAAGGAGTAGCAGGATGGCCCGGTCGCGCACGCTGGCGAGCCCGAGCAGCCGGCGGAGGGTGTCGTCGGGGACGGGCTCGATGAGCTTCTCGGGGACGCGCGGCTTGCGCAGCGCCCGGAACGCGCTGGCCTCGGCGAGTTCCTCCGCCTGGAGCCAGTTGCCAAACGCCTTCAGCGTTCGGACGTAGCCGGCCACGCTGACCGGGGCGAGGATGGTCCGGAGCTCGACAAGCCAAGCTCGCAGGTCAGGCCCGGTCAGCCGATCGAGGGGACGATCGGCGCCGAATGCGCCACGGCCCGCATGAGGATCATCCGGTACCAGGTGATCGTCTTCGGCGAGGCACCCTCCGCCGCCTTCGCGCCGAGGAACAGATCGACCCCTCGGCCAAGTGTCAGGTGCTCGAAAGTATCAGGTGCCCATTGATTCGGGCGTCCAGAATCAGGTGCCCAAAGATCAGGGGAGTCAGGTGCCCATTGCATCGAATCGCCTCCTTGGCGACGGATGCCCGCACCCGCTCAAACCACCAGATGTTGTGCTTCGCTCTTCAGAAGAACTCAACAGGTTGTGGTGTTGGCTGGCGAGGAAGGATTCGAACCTTCGATCTCCTGATCCAGAGTCAGACGACGTGAATCGGGTTGGCCAGCCGATCTTCGAACCCAGCCCGGCGTCTCGCGCCGTCTGAATCCGGGAGTGTCAGGCGAACACTTCCAGAAGAGTCATACGCACTACCGAATTCGCCGGTGAATCAAGCGAACTCACGGTGCTGCGCAGATTGTACGACCCCTGGTCGGTGTGGGCCGCCCGCCGGTCGGACCCGCGTCTCCCGCGCGATAGCCCGCGCCGCACGGTTAGCATCGCCCCCTGCTATTTACACCTCCGAGGACGGAACCTCGTCAGCGTAGCGCTCCCTCCTTCCGAGGACGAGCGTCAGGGCGTGGGGCCCCGTCCCGACCGGCGGCCGCCAGCTGCGGAACAGGTGGCACTGCTGCCCTGGTCGCATGGGGCGAATGCCATCGTGAGACCTCCTCCCTCCGCCTGCAACGCGCATCCGGCGGCTGCCTGCCGAGATACGAGCACATCGGCGCCTGCAAACGACCCCGACCCAGACGTTGATCCCACCGATGATTTGGGGACGTCAGTCGCAGTCTGCCGCCGGATAGTCGTGAGGACAAGCCCCAGCTGACCGCGGGCGGACAGCAGGTTTTCGGGCTGACCGCGGGTCCTGCGACGAACCGCGGGTCGGTATTCAAGCACGATATGCAGGCCCCTCGTTAGTGGCGACCACAGCATCTTGTGGTTCGGCGAGGAGGTGGCTGGCGAGGAAGGATTCGAACCTTCGATCTCCTGATACGAGGTAAGGCGAGCCTGGGTCCGGGGGCCCCTCAGTCGATCAAGGGCGATGCGCGCCTGGGAACCGACCGGGCTATAACCCCTCGAGCAACGCCCGGACGATCCGCGGCGTGCGCTCGAGGATTACGGTCGTGTCGGCCAGGAACGTGTCCGACATCGCGTCCGAGGATACTCCGCCGGCACCGGGGTTCGGACCTCAGGCCGCGGCGGGCGACGCCGGGGACGACGAGCCCGCCGGGCGGCGGTCCATGCGGTCGGCAACGAAGCGAAGGGCGGCGGCGGCCCGGCGCCGGACCCGACCTACAGGTCGGATCGGCGGGTCTGGGCGGCCGGAAGACGCGCGGATGCTGTCCAAGCCGATCATCAGGGTTCCAAGGGCGGCGCCATCGATCATTTCACTGTTCCTTTCGGGTGGTTTGAAGGGAAGCTTCGGAGCGCCCGACGCCGACGAGGCGGCCCCCGAGCCAGCGCGACACGTCGGACCGCGGCTGGGTAGGCCGGCCGCACGGCGGGCCATGACAATGTCGACCAATGGCCCTTGGCGTGATCCTCGAGCCGCCTGAGCTCGTCGTCGTAGATCGGGCCGAGCATCCGCGCGGCGAGCAGACGATTCAGGACTCCCCGAAGGCCGCCATCGTCGATGACCGTATCGAACCGCACGTGGGCGCCGTCCACGGTCTGCTCAACCGTGAAGGTCGTTTCGATGCCCGAGCCAGTCTCGACGAGCTTGTGTCCCGGCATCGGCTCGCTGATCGCTGTGGTGACCGCACGTCGGCGACCGCCGACCGCCATCACCAAGCGGTACTCCGTCCCGGCGCCGACGCCGCCGCGAGTGATTTCAAGTTGCTCGAACGCCGGCGGCAGAAAGCCGCCTGGACGGTGGTGTTCACGGTAGTCCGCGAGGCAGTGGTAGACCACCACCGCCGGAGCATCGATGTACCGTTCGACCGCGAATCGTGCCTTCATCGGTTTCTGTCCGAGTGGTACAGATCGACGGACCCGGTCATGCGCCCTGCTCGACCTCGTGGAGCGTGTGGGCGACGAGGCCGTGCGCCTCTCGATGAACGCGATTCGCTGACTCGCGATCGGGCGCGTCCACGAGGCAGAAGACCTTGCCCGCCTCCTCGTCCACCCAGTAGTGCTTGTAGTCCACCTGGTATTGCGCCTGGACGCGCAGGTCCGCCTCATGCGCGCCGATGACATCGACGGCCTTCACGCCTGGGATGTCATGGATGTCCAGATAGGTCGCCACCGTGAGTCTCCAGTTCTGTGCTTGATCGTCCGGGCCAGCTGCCAAGACGTCACCTCTACGGCAACCCGCGGCTCGGCGGTTTCCACCTAGCACTGTGCGAGGCTTCCGCCTTGCCCCATCGCCGGCACTTCGCCGTGTGCCGGGCGGATTGCCGGACCTGTCGCCTGATCGGGTGCGGCGGGGGCTGTCGTCGAGCCGCTGCCGGGCAGCTCGAGACGGTCGCGGAGATGGCGGAGGGCGCGACGCGTTCGGGTCTTGACCGTCCCGATCGGCCAGCCCAACGAGGCCGCGATCTCGGACTGCGTAAGGCCCCTGTGGTAGGCGAGAACAATCACCCGACGCTCCGGAGGGGCCAGCGAGGCGAGCGCATCCTCGATCGACGCACGCGTTTCCTTGTCGGCCAGGGCGACCTCCGGAAGAGCCTCCGGCCCGCCGGCCGCGATGAGCTCGCCAGAAGCCGTGAGCCAATCGCCAATCGCGCGATCCTCCCGCTCCGCGCCGCCGAACGCCGAAAAGCTCATTGCTCGGTTATGGCGGACGGCCGCTCGCATGCGGTCGATCGCCCGATTCCTGGCGATCGTCACCAGCCAGGCCGCCAGCGCTCCGCGAGTCTCATCGAACAATTCCGCCCGATTCCACAGAGCGAGGAAGGTTTCCTGGACGACCTCCGCTGCGATCGCACGACAGCGAGACGGAGGAGGCCCTCCGCAGCGCGCTCGTCTAGGGCGAGCTCGCTAACCCCGGCCGTGGAGATCGAGCCGCCCGACGACATCGAGCTCGAGCTCGTCGACGGCCCCGACGCCGTCGGCGGCCAGGTTCCCGTCGCCCGCCTGACCGCCACGGCCAGGCTCGACTTCGACTTCGTTGGCGAGCTCTGGTACTGGCGCGGTCCGTCGCCGTACCACTTCATCACGGTCCCGCGCGACGCCGCCCGGTCCATCCAGGCCGTCGCGACCGCCGTGACCTACGGCTGGGGGATGATCCCGGTCAGCGTCCGGATCGGGACGAGCGATTAGGAGACCGCCCTGTGGCCGAAGACGACGGCTACGTCCTTCCGATCAAGGACGCGTGCCGGAAGGCCGAAGGACTGGCGCTCGGCGACTCGGTCGAGGTCCATCTGGCCGTGCGCCGCTGACCGCCGCGCCCAGGGACAACCCCGGCGAGACGCACGGTCGCTACGGTGCTGGCAGGTGCCCCAATCCGGGCGCCGGAGGGACGAGGGAAGAGGGACAGGAGGGAAACGTCCATGCGCACCGTGCTCGGGTTGGGCGCGACATTCTTCGTGTGTGCGGCGATCGGCTATGTGATCTCACCCGGCGTATCCAATACTGGGTTCGCCGACGCCGGAGCGGTCCTGGCGTTCGTCAGCCTCGCCGCAGTGACGATCGAACGGATCATCGAAGGGATCTTTGCGGCGCTCGCCAGCCGACTGGGCGAGTGGTGGCCGTTCTCGTTGGCGAAGGACGAGTTCGATCGCTTCGAGACCGAGACGAACGGGCTGCTGAAGGACGTCGTCAAGAAGACGATCGAGGAGCTGGAGGCGGCCAAGGCGGCCGGCGACAAGACCGCCGACGAGCTGACCCGGATCGACAACGCCATCGCCTCGATCACGGCCGACCAGAAGCGCCTCGCCGAGCGCTACAAGGAGGTCACGACGAAGCTGGCGCCGGGTTCCGCGCGCATGGCACGCGTCGGCGAGATCAACACGGAGATCACGAATCAGCTGAAGACCATTCACGAGACCTCGGGGCGGTTCGTCAAGGAGGCGCAGGGGATGATTGCCGCCGCGACCGAGACGGCCGACCGCGCGTCGATGATCCTGTCGAGCTTCCAGGACAACCCAGCACGACGGATCGCCTCGCTCGTGCTCGGAACGAGCTTTGGCATGGTGGTCGCCGGAGCGGCGGGATTGAACCTGTTCGTCGCGACGCTCGTGACCGCGGCCGGCGACAAGTCCAGCTTGCCGACGATCCTGGCCGGGACCGCGGGCGTCCTGCTGACCGGGATCGTCATCGGGCTGGGATCGGCGCCGACCCACGAGGTCGTCAAGTCGCTCCAGGCGTATCGCGACGGCCGGACCGCGCCGGATGAGGTGAAGACTGTGCCGACGACGACGGCGTCCGAGTCGATGCTGGTCGCCGGAGGCCACCTCGAGGTTCTGGGGGGCGCCCAGGGCGGCGGGAGACCCGTGGTGGTCCGCCAGATTCGGCGCACCAGCTAGGTTCGCGCCCGCCGTACCCGAGATCCGAGACGCTGGCGAGAGGGCGGAGCGGTACGGTCCCAGCCTCAACGAAGGGCACACCTTGGACGACCAGGCGATCCTGGATGCGATCCGGATGAATCAGGCCGTGGCAGCGGAGGCGATCGAGAGCTTGCCGCCGCCGCCCGGCTCTGATCGCCCGCGCACGGCGGCGGCCCTCAACGGGGCGGCGGCGATCCTCGGCGTCGATCCGGCCGAGTACCTGCTCGATCAGCTTGGCATTGACGGCCAGGTGACCGAGTTCGTCGGTGCGCTCCGAGCTCGCGGCGTCCGGATCGAGGAGGAGGAGATCGAGGACCAGGACGGGAACTTCCCGATGGATGCTCTTGCTGCCTTCCTGCCGCGGGCGAAGTCGTTCCGCTGCCGGATTCTCAAGAACGGGAGTGTCGCCGGCAGCGGCGTTCTCGTCGGTCCGCGGCTGGTTCTGACGTCGTGGCATGTGATCGCCGTCGCGGCACCGGGCCAGGAGCAGGTGCCGACACCCACCTTGTCGGTCCTGCTCGGCGACTCCACGGTCCAGCCGGCCACCGTTCCGCCGGCGTGGTTCTCCGAGACCGGTGACGGCGAGTTCAACCAGATCCCACCGGTCCGGGACGCCGATGTCACGGACCGGTTCGATGTTGCGTTGCTGGCGATGACGCAGCCGGCCGGTGCCCGTCTCGGTTTCGTGGAGCTGAAGTCGCCCGGGCCGCAGCCGAAGTCCGGCGCCGCGCTCGCGGTCGTCCACTTTCCGCAGGGCGTCGACGTCGGAGTCGGGTTTGGGAAGGCAGGGAAGATTCGCAACGTCACATCGCGCTGGCGCTACAACCCGACGACCAGTGGCGGCTCGTCGGGCGGGGGCATCTTCAATCGGGACCTCGACTTCATCGGTGTTCACCAGGGCAACTACGACAACGGGAAGCGCTTCGTTCCGGCGGAGATGTTCGTCGACCAAGTCCTGGAACGGGTGAAGCTGGATGTCACACCGCCGAAGCTCTGGTCCCTCGACGGGACCACGACCGGCAAGCTCGTGGTCGGCCGGGACCTGTTCTTCCAGACGATCGCCGCGGCGGGGGAGACCAACAAACGGGTGCGCGGGATCAAGATCAAGCGCCGGGCCCTCGGCCCGGCCACGGCCGGACTGGCGTTCAGTCACGACATCCTCGACCAGCTGCTGATCTTGCGTGGGCCGAGCCACGTGCTGGTCCGCGTGTCGCAGGACGAGATCGTCCCGGACCTCGTTGCGGAGATCCGGCGACGTACCCAGGCGAAGGGCCTCGACGTTCTGGAGCCCGAGGGGGAGCCCGGCGTCGCGCCCGGCCAGGCGCCGCCCGAGACGACGGCGAAGGATCGAGCATCGGTCCTCGCCGCGTCGATCGAGGCCGCGGCGCTCAAGACCGACCAGGTTGTCTGGTTCTTCTTCGACAACCCCGGGGTCATCCTGTCGGAGGGCGCCCGGCTCGCGTTCGAAGGCTTCGTCGACGCCGCCCTCGTTCAGCCCCACCTCCGGTTGGTGATCGCCGGCTTCGAAACGGTGCTCCTGGCAGGTGAGGAGTTCGCGGCCCCGACGGCTGCCGAGGGCGAGGGCATGCCCGGGCTCGTCGTCGAGTTCCTCGGCGGCTTCCAGCGAGCCGATCTGCTCAAGTTCCTGACCGAAGCGACCAATGACGTGCCCATGAAGGGGCCCGCCATCCAGGCCCTGATCGACTATGCCGTCAGCCGCGCGCTGATCGGGATCGAGGGTGTCAACGGGGCGTACACCGACGACCAGCTGGCCGTCGTCACGGACCGACTGCGCGCGGACCTCCAGATCCTCCGCGCCGTTCCCCCAAGCCCATGATCGAGCCACCCGTCGACGCCACGACCGAGCCCATCGCTCGCGCCCGTCGCTTTGCTGCACTGTCTGGCCCGTTCGAGCCGCGGACCTTGCGGAGCGCCATTGGGGATGTGGCGTCCAACGTGGCCTTGGCCGTCGCGTCCGATCTGGCCGACATCTGCGACACGAACCTGCCCGAGGGTCGCTGGCTGATGCGGGCCAGCGCCCGACGGCGCGAGATCGACGGGCTCGTCGTGAGCGGCCTCCTTCCCGAAGCGATCGAGTGGCGGCGTTCGATCACGTTCAGCGGCATCGGTCCGGACGACGCCACGCTCGACCTGCTGAATGCGCTCGCCGGATCCAGTCCGGAGGCTCCGCCCACCTCCAAGGAGGCGGCGGACGGAATGGAGGCGCCGCAGCTGCAGCGGATCGCGGTCGCGCTCGATCGAGCCGGCCAGCGCGCGCCGGCCCACGAGAGCCTCGGTGTGGTCCGGTCCGCGCTCGGACGAAAGGACTCCGACGAGCGGGCCGACGCGATGCTGAAGGAAGGGTTCTACGGCCGGAAGGCGGAGCTGGCCAAGATCCGCCGCTGGCTCAGTCAGCCCATCACGAAGCCCCCGGTCCAGGCGCTGTTCATCTCGGGTCTGCCCGGGATCGGCAAATCGACGCTGATCGATGCGTCCGTGCGCGAGGCGATCCAGGCGGTTCCGCCGTGGATCGTCATCCGGCTCGACTTCGATCGGAGCGGGCTCGACGTCCAGGACCGGGTGGGTCTGACGATCGAGATCACGCGTCAGATCTCCATCGCGCTCGGTGAGGAGGCTCCGGACCTGCGCCAGGCCCGCCTGGTCGCTGCCGGTGGTGTGGCTCTCTCGGACCTCGACCTGAAGGGGGAGCGACGCGAGCACATTCCGGACGACCTGGCCCGGGCGATGGCCGACGCGGTCAAGGCCTCCGGCCGTCCGATCCTCGTCGTCCTCGATACGCTCGAGGCGCTCCAGAGCCGCGCGGCGACGCATCCGAAGCGGCTGTTCGAGTGCCTCGATGAGCTTTGTGATCGCGGGCTCCACCCGCTCGCCGTGATCGCGGCCGGTCGTGGAGACGCCCTCGACATCGCAAAGAGCCGGGCGCCGACGAAGATCACGCTGCGCGGTCTCGACGAGCCCAGCGCCGAAGCGATGCTGAACCGGCTGGACGCGCCCGAGGAGTCGTACGCCGACATCCTCGAGATCGCCGAGGGCAATCCACTCGTGCTGCGGCTTGCGGCGCAGGCCGTGCGTGAGGCGGGTCCGGAGGCGCTCGACAGCGTTCGACGCCGGAAGGGCGTGCGCGCCGCGTTCCTTTACCGGTTCCTCCTGTCCCGGATCGGCGACGAGACGCTCCAGAGGCTGGCGGAGCCCGGGCTGGTCGTGCGCCGGATCAACCCCGACGTGATCGCCCAGGTGCTGGCGCCGAAGCTCCTCCGCGGGCGCCTCGATCCGCAGGAGGCCGTCAAGATATTCGACCGCCTGTCGACGAACCACTGGCTGGTGGAGCGGGATCCGACGGCCCCTGGCTGGGTCCGCCATCGATCGGACATCCGGCGCGTGCTGCTCCGGCTGCTGTACGAAGGCGACCGTGCTCGGATGGCGGCCCGGATCGACAAGGCCGCAGCGGCGTGGTTCGCCAAACGGACCGAGGCCTTCGCCCCGCTGGAGGCCGCCTACCACGCCCTGCAAGCAACGCGTGGCGGCGAAGAGCTACCGACGCTTGATCCCGAGGTGTGCAACAAGTTCGACGCGGCGACACTCGCCGAGCTCCCGCAACCCGCGCAGGACTACGTGCGGAAGACGCGCGGGGATCGGACGTCGCAGTTCCGCGGGGCCAAGGCCGAGCATGCCGGATACAGCCCCGAGGAGCTCGAGGCGGCCGCCACGGAGATCGAGACGATCCTGGAGCGCGGCGACATCATCGAAGCCGGTTACGTTTACGAGCGTGGCCTGGCCGGCCAGGACATCCCCTCGACGTCGAAGGCCGCCGATGTGGCCATGGCGTACCTGTGGCGCTCTGGGCACTGGCAGCAGCCGTGGCGCGACGTCCGAAAATGGGTGGGGCGCGGCGATGTCCGCGCTCTGTCACCCGTCGTCGCACTGACTCGGCTCGAGATGCTGGCCGAGTTCCGTTTCGCCTGGCTCGTGCAGGCGATGACTCGCGACGAATCGCTGCTCAACTTCGCGATCGATCTTCGAATGCGGGGCATCAAGGGCTCGCTCGCGGACGGCGCCCTCGGGTTCGCGATCGCCGACGCGGGCGGGCCGCCGACCTCCGCGTCATGGAGCAAGTTCGATCCGATCTCGGCGTCCGAGACGGTCTGGAAGGGCGGGCTGCGGGACGCGCGGCTCATCGACGTCCTGTCCGTCCCGCAGGTCCAGCTGACCGCTCGAGTGATGTTACCGATGCGTCAGGAAGCGCCGGCGCCCGCCGTGGATCCGACCGATGCAGCGGGCGCGGCGGCGGCGCGGCTTCTTGCCGGCATGACGCCCTACGCGTCGGTGGCCGAGGCGGTCCGGGTGCGCGATGCGGGGAAGGTCGGCCGACACCTTGCGTCCGTGGACTACGAGCTGGCCGAGGCCAATGGCCTCCCGCCGTCAGGCGCCGGACCCTGGACGGTTGCGCCGGCGGTATCGCCCGACGGCTCGGTGGACAGCGTCACGAAGCTCGGGTTGCTCGCCGAGTGGCTCGGGTCGGCCGCGTTCGTCCTCCGCAGCTCCGACCTCAGGCTCATTGCCCATTCGGCCGAGCGCTGGCGGCGGACCACAGCGGGCGATTGGGCATTCGAGACCTCACCGGAGGCGCGGGCGCCGCACTGGGCGCGCCACCTGGACGCGACGATCGCGGATCGAATCGCCCAGGTGCTGGCGTTGCCCAAGCCGGAGGAGACCGCACGCGAACATCTCCGGCTGTGGTGGGGCGGTGACACGACCGGGGAGGCCGTCGAGTCGGCGGTTCTCGGACGGCAGACGAGGGCGCTCCGGGCGGAGATCGCGGCGGCCAGCGATGGACCGCCAGATGGCGCCGCGGAACGGGTGGCCGTCGCCCTCCAGATCGGAAACGTGCCAGCCGCGTTCATCCCTGGGATGGCCGTGCTGTTGAGCGGGAACCAGAGGGAAGGGAGTCGATCGTGATGACCGACGAGCGCTTCGAGGCCGCGAAGCAGAGCCTGCAAACGTCAGCGGGTCTGCGGAAGGCGGTGGACGACCAGGTCAAGAGCGGCCTGCTCGAACGGATGGGCATCTCGGAGGTCGTGGGACCGGCCGGCGGCCCGGGCGGCCTCGAGTCGATGAAGACTCCCGGCGCCCTGGAGGCGATCGTCCAGCGGGCGGGCCGCCCGCCCCTCCTGATCCAGAACAACATGGTCGTTCTCAACACCGGGGTAGACGACAGCCTCAACGACTTCCCACCGGGGACCGATGCGCTGATCAAGGGCACGGATGGCGACATCCCCTCGGTTGGCCGGATCGAGTTCACGAACTTCCGGATGAAGTGGGGCGGCACCGGCTGGGTGCTGAAGGCCTCCGGACCGGACCGGATCATCGTGACGAACCGCCACGTCGCGAGCCTCGTGGCAAAGCGGACGCTCGATGGCCGCGGCGTCTTCCTCCGCGACCCGGGCAGCCTGGCCCGCTACGGCGCATCGATCGATTTCAACGAGGAGGCCCATGCAGCGCCGGGCCAGGCGCGATCCTTCGACGTCGCGGAGATCCTGTACATCGCGGACCTGACCTCGCCCGACGTCGCGCTGATGCGCGTCACCCCGACGGGCGGCATGTCGCTGCCGGACCCGCTCTCGCTCGCGAACAAGGCCGCCGATCTCGGCGATGTCGTGGCCCTCATTGGCTACCCGGCGTTTGACGATCGGAACGATCTCATCGTCATGGCCCAATACTTCCGCGACCTCTACAACGTCAAGCGCTACGCGCCGGGCCGAGTCATCCAGACGCAGTCCGCGGAAACGGTTCTCGCCCACGACTGCACGAGCCTCGGCGGGAATTCCGGGTCGCCGCTGATCCGCCTGACCGACGGCCACGTCGTTGGCCTCCACTACTACGGCGACTTCGGCGTCGAGAACCGCGCGGTCGGCGTCGACACCCTGCGGGCGATCCTCAACGGCGAGCGGCCGGCGTCGGTGACCGTCGCCGCGGGGCAGCAGGAATCGCTCAAGGACGGCGAGCACAAGCCGGCGGCACTCGCGGACCGCGAGGGCTTCGACCCGACGTTCCTCGGCAAGGGCAAGCTGCGCACGCCGTGGCCGGTGTTCCCGACCGCTGTCGAAGCGGATCTGGCCAAGCCGAGCGACGAGGATCCGGCCAAGCCGTTCGAGATCCGCTACACGCACTTCGGTGTGCGGTTCTCGAAGGGTCGCCGGCAGCCGGCGATGACCGCGGTGAACATCGACGGCGCGCACAAGGTCTCGATCAAGCGCGGCAACGACCGCTGGTTCAAGGATCTCCGAATCGACCCGAAGTTCCAGCTCACCGCGAAGGACTACGCCGATCCGGACATCGATCGCGGCCACATGGTTCGCCGAGAGGACCCGAACTGGGACCCTGCGGTGCCGGTCGGGAACCCAGGCAACCTGATCACCGATCTGGCCACGCGCGCGAACTTCGACACGTTCCACTACACGAACTCCGCCGTGCAGCATCACGATTTCAATGCCGGTCACGCGAAGTGGCTCGGCCTCGAGGACTACATCCTCAACAGCGCCGAAACCAACGGGTTCCGGGCATCGGTCTTCAGCGGCCCGATCATGCGCCTCGACGACGAGGTCGACCCGATCGGCGACGGCGTCATCGCTCCACGCGAGTTCTGGAAGCTCGTCGTGATGGAGAGCGCGAAGAAGGGGTCACTCCACGCGACCGCGTACCTCCTGAGCCAGGGCGACCTGATCCGCGATCTGCTCGTCCTCCGCAACCGGACCGAAGCGACCGAAGGCTTCGCGTTCGGTCCCTACCAGACATTCCAGATCTCGATCGCGGACCTCCAGGCGGCGACCGGCTACGACTTCGACGGCTACGTCAAGGCGGACGGCCTGGCCAAGGCCAAGGGTGGCCAGGAGGCCATCGACAGTGGACAGCCCCTGTTCATCCCCCTCGAGACCGTGGAGGAGATCGTCCTATAGGTCAGACTCGGTTGGCGGCGTGGGCTCGGAGCAGCTCGTCCAGACGCTCGCGATGGGCTGAGCCGGGGCCGGGCAGGCTCTCCAGACCGCCGTCGGCCGCTTCTTCGCCCGCCGGGGAATCGGACGGGAGGAGATCGATCCCGTCCCTGGCCTGATCCGCCAGTGCGTTGATCGAGCCCGCGAAGCCCGGGTAGAGGAGCTCCAATCCGCGCTTGTCGCCGTCCGACAGGTCGATCCCGGCGGTGGTCGGTGCGCACGTGCTCGGGTTCGTCTTGTAGAAGAACGCGGCAAAGCGGTAGAGCATCACCGACGCCGGATCGAACGGGCCTGCCACGACCTGCGGATCTTCCCGGGTGCGCAGGTTGTGCGTGACCTTGGCCTCGCTCCAGCCGTTCGGCGGGCCAGCGAGGTACGTGTAGATCCCGGGCCGTCGACCGGCGGCGTCCGGGATGAAGGTGCCGTCCGCGTCCGTCGTCGGGACGTAGCCGGGATCGTCATCCCAGCGGAACTCGTTCTCGCATGGGCCCCGCAGGTTCTGATGCTCGTGCTTGAACGCGAGGGCGTGCAGGAACTCGTGTCGGACGGTTCCCTCCCAGCCCGGCGGCTTGTTCGTCTTGTACCCGCCGAGGTTGAGGCTGCGCTGCCCGGGCCCGCCGCCAGACGGCTCGCCTGGTGCGATCGTGACGTCGGTGCTGTCGGTCCCCACCAGGGACCAGTAGCCCTTCCGGTCGAAGCTCACGCGGATCTCCGCCGCGTGGACGGTATCCGTCAGCGACCAGGACCGGAACGTCCCGGTCGTCGGATCGTGGCCGAAATCCAACGTCAGGTTCATCTCCGGCGCGATCTGGTCGACCGCCGAGACCACGTCCGCGTGCAGCGCGGGCGTGCCGTCGAGGAACGCGACGCGGACGATCGTCCCGACCGGCCAGCGAGAGAGGTCGGAGACGATGA
>Ga0184612_10000890_pt1 | contig 14305 bp, 13 predicted proteins | sample PLM3_60_coex_FD_133163 | JGI IMG/M metagenome (GOLD analysis project Ga0184612, IMG submission 133163) | Groundwater sediment microbial communities from an aquifer in East River, Colorado, USA - PLM3_60_coex | ecosystem: Environmental > Terrestrial > Soil > Riparian zone | place: USA: East... | reverse complement strand
TCGGCGCGGGCCTCGCGATGGGAGCCGTCGGCCTCGCGATGCTCACTTGGGTCGAGGGAACCGACGACCTCAGGCTCGTGATCACCGCCTCGGTGATCGTCTCGCTCGGGTTGGCTCCTGTGTTCACGGCGACGACGGAGCTGATCGTCGGATCAGCACCTCTCGAGCAGGCGGGGGCCGCGTCCGGGATCTCCGAGACCGGGTCGGAGCTCGGTGGGGCCCTCGGCATCGCGATCTTGGGGAGCATCGGCGCGGCCGTCTACCGGAGCGAGCTCGCGGACCTCCTCCCGACCGGTGTCCCCGCGGAAGCGGCTGGTGCCGCTCGCGACACCCTCGGCGGGGCGGTCGGCGCGGCCGACGCACTACCCGGACAGCTGGGGTCGTCGCTGGTGGAAGCCGCCCAGGATGCGTTCATCCAGGGGATGCGCGTGAGCTCGGCGATCGCGACCGTGGTGGCGATCGGGGTGGCGGTGCTGGCCGTGTCGATGCTGCGCCACGTGCGCTCGGGCGCCGACCGCGAGGCCGACGCGGAGCGCGAAGCGGCCGCGGAACGAGACAACCCGAGCGACGCCGTCGTGGCGGAGGCCGTCCCCGCCGAGTGCTGAGGCGGTCAGGCGAGGCGAGCGAGCTCAGCGAGATCCGCGTCGGCGAAGCGTCATGCGCTCGACCAGCGGCCACGTTCGGCCCTCGTCCGTCGACTCGTACCCGGTCCACGTGCACGTGTCGGGCTTGATGTCGGAGAAGACCCACCGGTCGAGCGTGCCGTTCGGTTCGCTTCCGTCGAGGACGATCTCGTCGCCATCCCGTCTCGCGACGAGATCCACGATCACGCCCGAGACGGGCGCGAACCACGTGACCCGCCAGGTATCCGTCCGAGGGTCGTACAGGCGGAACGACGAGCCGTACTCACTCGGCGGTGTCCCCGTTCGTTGCTGCTCCTCCAGGGTCGGACTGATCAGCACGTCCTGGATCGCTCGGCCCTGCAGGACCCACCCGAAATGCCACTCGCCTCTCCGCCCCGCGGTCCGGTTCCCCTCGTGATCCCAGTACGTCGCCTCGATGTCCCAGGATCCGACGAACCGTCCGAACAGATCCAGGCCGACGGCGCGCTCCTCGTCCGGCCCGGGGGCGGCAAGCAGCTCGATCATCTCCCTGGCTCTGCTCACCTTGCCGAGGCTAGGACGTGACTCGCTCCCGCGCTGTCACGATCGTGCGCAGTTCGGCGAGCCGGCCGCGGGCGAGCGAGCAACGGACCGAGGTCGGCGAGACACCGAGAACGGATCGGAACCGCGCGCTGAAGTGGCTGTGGCTCGCGAACCCCAGGTCGGCGGCCATCGCGGCCAGATCGGTTTCGCCGTCTGCGAGGCGCTCCAGGGCGAGCGCGAGCCGAAGCCGGAGGAGGTACCTCGCCAGGGACTCGCCGGTCATCGCTCGGAACTGTCGCGCGAGATGGAACGGCGAGCAGTGGACGAGACGGGCGATTTCCCCCAGCCGCCACCGATGTCCCGGCGCGGCCGCGAGGATGGCCCTGACCTCCTGAACGCGGCGCCACTGGTGTCTGCCGGGTGGCCGACTCGGGCCTTGGGGGCCGAGGTCGCGGCAGATGCGATCGAGCAACAGCAGCGCCAACTCCTCCGCCTCCGGCACCCCGTTCGAGCCCGGCCGAAGCGTCGACCTGAGAGCGTGGACGCCCAACCGGACGCGAGGTCCCACCACGCCCCCACCGACGGGATCGGCGCCGAGTGCGTCCTCGATGACCTCGGGCGGGAAGACCAGGACGGTCGAACGATCTCCGCCCTCCACGGGATGTCCGACGCGGTAGTCGCGGCCCGCGGCCAAGATCACCGCGGAAGCGACGTCGGCGATCACCTCATCATGGCCACGATGCACCGCGAAGAGGCCGTCCATGGGCAGGACGACCTGCGTGACGTCCGCTCGCTCCTCGGATCCGGGTGCTCCAACCGGTGAGAAGCACCGGACATCGAACACGCCGACTGCGCGAGTTTCGACGAGGGATCGAGCCCTGCGGTCGCTCACCACCTGATGGTACGGGTCTTCGTCCGAGCGGGATCCGAGGGATGCGCCCTCGATCCCCTCGGGGCACGACCGTGTCGGAGCTCAGTGAGCGGGCCGATACCGAAATCGGTATCGGCCCTGCCGGGTGTGATCGCTCCCCGCCGGTGTCGGCTGCCGCTACCTCCTACGCGGCCTCGGCCGCTCGACGCAGCCGTGCGATGTCGAGCTTGTCCATCTCCAGCATCGCCCTCATCACCCGCTGTGACCGTTCGGGGTTGGGGTCGTCGAGCAGCTCGGTCAGCACCGTGGGTACGATCTGCCAGGACACGCCGTACCGGTCTTCCAACCAGCCGCACTCTCCCTTGCGTCCACCCTCGGAGAGCGTCTCCCACAGCTGGTCCACTTCCTCCTGTGTCTCGCAGTTCACGATGAGCGAGATCGCCGGCGTGAACGTGAACTCGGGGCCGCCGTTGAGCGCCAGGAACTCCTGACCTTCGAGCAGGAACTCCACGGTCATCACCGAACCCGCGGGACCCGGCCCAGCCTCGCCGTAGCGAGAGACGCCCAGGATCTTGGACTCGCCACCGTCCGGCATCGTCGCCCGCCTGGCAGAGAACACCGAGACGTAGAAGTTCGCCGCCTCCTCGGCCTGGTCGTCCAACCACAGGCACGGCTCGATCTTCGACACGTGATCGACACCCATCGCTTCCCCCTTCTTCCCCTCGCCCGGCGCGAGGAGCGACGAGATGGAGACCGAGATCCGAGCGATCGTCGGTCCTTCGTTGCCTCCATTCCCCGTCCGCCGAGGCGCGAATCCCGGAGTGACAAGTTTCGGGTCGGCTCGTCGGGCGACGCGAAAACGCAGGTGGTGGGGGGAATGCGCCCGGCCGTCGCACGGTTGAGAGCGCGTGTTCACTACGGGAGGGACGGAGGCGGGCATGACGGATCTGGAGCAGAACAAGCAGACGGTTCGAGCGTTCTACGAGAAGGCGTTCAACGACGGCGATCCCGAGGGCGCCGTCCAGCGCTACTTGGGCGAGCGGTACGTCCAGCACAACCCGCAGGCGGCGGACGGCCCGGAGGCGTTCATCGGGTTCGTGAGGTGGTACCGGGGTGAGTTCCCCGAGCTCCGCTTGGAGATCAAGCGGATGATCGCCGAGGGCGACCTCGTCGTGACCCACGGCCTCATCACGACCGCGCCGGAGGATCGAGGGACGGCAGCGGTCGACATCTTCCGGGTGGAGGACGGGAAGGTCGTCGAGCACTGGGACGTCCTGCAGCCCGTCCCCGAAGAGGCCGCGAACGACAACACGATGTTCTGAATCTCACCACGCACCTGCGAGTCAGCTCGGACGGGCGAGCCGAGGATCATCCACGTCGAGGTGGCGCAGCTTGTCCGGGTTGGCGATCGCGCGCACCGTTTGCACGAGGTCGTCGGCGATGTCGAGTACGACGGCCGCCAGTAGCCGACCATCAGCGTCGAAGAACAGGGCCCCGGGCTGTCCGTTGATCTCGACGTACGTGGTGCCGGTCACGCCCAAACGGGCTCCTCGGGCCGCGGCGCCGAACAGCAGACGGACGACGCGGTCCCGCCCGTGGATGGGACGCGGGAACGCCGGAGCCTTGCCCCCTCCATCGCCGTACGCGACCACGTCCGCCGCCAACAGGCCGATCAAGCCCTCCGTGTCTCCCTCGCCGACCGCGTCGAAGAACCGACGGGCGAGCTCCTCGCGCCGAGTCCGCGATGCCTCGAATCGTGGCCGCTTCGCGTCGACCTGCCGACGGGCGCGCACGGCGATCTGCCGGCAGTTGTCTTCGGTCTTGCCGATCACGGGCGCGATCTCGTCGTACCCGTACTCGAACACCTCTCGGAGCAGGAAGACCGCCCGCTCGACCGGCGACAGGCTCTCGAGCAGCACGAGGAACGCCATGGAGAGCGAGTCTGCCGTCTCCGCGTGCAGCTCGACGTCGGACTCCGGGTCGGTCAGGACCGGCTCGGGGAGCCAGGTCCCCACGTACCGCTCGCGACGCACCCGCGCCGAACGCAGGTGGTCGATGCCCAATCGGGTCGTGATCGCCGACAGGTAGGCCTTGGGTGACTCGATCTGTTCCCCCTCGCCGGAGGCACGATGGAAGCGCAGGAACGCTTCCTGGACGATGTCCTCCGCATCGCCGACGCTGCCCACCATCCGATAGGCGATCGAGAACATCAGCGGCCGCAGATCCTCGTACAGCTCGCCCACGTGCGTCTCCCGCGCCGGATCGACCCTCATCGTCCCTCAAGACGAGATGGCGCGTCCGCTTGTGACAACCTCACGGATTCCTTAGCCGTGGTTCAGGCGAGCAGGCTCGGATCGACAGCCTTCTCCATCCGGACGAGAGGCACGGGGGCCCCACCGGTCGCGTCGGCTATCCGCTCGAGCGGCCGGAACCCGTAGGCGGTGTAGAGAGGCTCGCCCGAGAGGGTGGACATCAGCTCCAGCCGGGTGAACCCCTCGGCTGCGGCAGCCGCCTCGCAGAGCGAAAGGATCAGACGCCCGACGCCGCGCCGGACGAAGGCCGGACTGGGGTACATCGCTCGCACGCGCGCCGGGTGGATCGTCGGGTCGAGCAGTTGCCTGTCACGACCCGGCGTCTGGTTGCCGCCGTAGAGGGTCGCGCGACGACTCCAGCCACCGCAACCGGCGATGTCGCCGCCCGACTCGACGACGTAGTACGTCCCATCCTCGATGAGCTGGGTGTCCATGCCCATGATCGCGCGGCTCGACGCGATCTCGGCGTCGTCGAGGAAGCCGCGTTGCAGCTCGGAGATCGCCGCGTCCATCAGCACCGTCAGTGCCGGGACGTCGGCCAACGCCGCCAGCCGACTGGTGAACTCCGCCACCACATCTCCCGTTCGGGGGTGACTCGCGCGGTGATGGTGGCGCGTCGCCGCAGCCCAACGCAACTCCACCGACCATGCCACCGAGCAGGCGGGGACATCCCCGAACGCCGGCCCACCCTGCGACCTTTCGCGGGAGGTGTCACGAGGCCGTCCCGTGTCTCGTCTCGTGTTCAGGAGAAGAAGGAGACAGGGATGAGGTCCGATGACGCCGTCGCCTTGGCGACGAGGACAGAGGTGGACCCTACCGGTCCAGACCAGGAGGGTGTGCCTCGGGGATGGACGCCGCCCCCTACGTCCTCCTTCTCCAACCGGTCGGTCGACATCGACGGTCAGCTGATCCGTTACGTCGACGAGGGGAAGGGCCCGCTGCTCTTGTTCGTCGATGCGGGGACGGGATCGGTCCTGTGGCGCGACGTGATCGTCCGACTCCGGGACCGGTTCCGCTGCGTCGCCCTGGATCTGCCCGGCGCCAATCCGTCGCTCGCCACCGATCGAGAACGTCTGGACTTCGCAGCCCCCTCGCGGATCCTCGAGTCGTTCGTCCGGACGCTCGACCTCAACGACCTCACCTTGGTCCTGCACGACCTCGGTGGGCCGGTCGCGCTGGGGATCGCCCTGCGCCAGCACGGACGCATCCAGGCTCTCGTCGTCACGGAGTCGTTCGGCTGGCCCCTCGCACCGGGCCGGTTCCGCGGGTTCCGGGGCGGGGCTCTGACCGACGAGTACCTGCGCGAGGTCGACCGGACACTCCGAACGGTGCTGAACGACCGTCCGGTGCTGCTCGTCTTCGGGCAGGAAAGCCCGACGGTGAATGCCGGGTTCCCGGAGCGATGGAGGGAGCGGTTCCCCGACGCCGGGCTCCTGCTCGTCGAGGGCAGCCACCGCTTCCCGATGGCGGACTCCCCCGACCTCGTGGCTCGCGCGATCAAGGGCTGGTGGCGAGAGGAGGTGTTTGCCGCATGAGTGCTCCCGCGAGGCATCCCGACGTGTGGGACGTTGTGATCGCGCTCGTGTTCATCGGCGTCGGCGTGGCGCTCGCGGCGTCGCTGCTGTTCCTGTTCATCGGCGCCCCGATGGTGATGATCGGCGTCGAGCTGCTGATGCCGCGATCCGCCTGAACATCCACTGCGTCGACAGAGAGATGGTTGCGATGAGCGTCCCGTCGGTGTGACGGCGGGGCGCTCGAGGTTGCTTGCCCACGCTCCTCGATCTCGAGATCGTCGTCGCGACGTCGTGACGTCAGCGATGGGTTTCGCGCGCGTGATCGGTCTCACTTGACGGATGCGATCCGAGTAGGTGAGAACGAGACCGTTGGGAGATAGGAGGGCGACCGCTCGTCTCCTTCGGCGCCGCGAAGGAGCATTGCTCGTTCTACGTCATGAGCCCTGACGTGCTGGAGGCGCATGCGGCAGATCTCGAGGGCTACGTGCTGGGGAAGGGCTCGATCCAGCTCCCCGCCGCCAAGCCGCTTCCTAGCGCGCTCGTGAAGAAGCTCGTGAAGGCTCGGATCGCAGAGAACGAGGCGGCCGGGAGCGGGTACGAGGGGGGAAGGGCCAAGAAGAAGAGTTGACCTGAGGCTTGCTCACGAAGATCAGCACGGGAGGGATGCCGAGACATGGACGTCCACATCCAGAGCCGGGAAGGCGCGGAGCAGCTCGGGAGCGCCGTGCTGCTCGCCGCGCTCGACGACCTCATGGTGACCGAGTACTCGCTCGAACCCGGCACGGACCCCGGTGACCCGCACTATCACGCGGACCACTCGGACGCGTTCTACGTGCTCGAAGGCGAGCTCGAGTTCCGGATCGACGGGCGGACGGTCCGGGCGGGCGCCGGAACGCTCGTCGCCGCGCCACGCGGAGCCGTGCACGCCTTCCCGGTCGCGATCGGTTCACGGGCGAGGTTCCTGAATCTCCACACCCCCGGAGGCTTCGAGCGCTACCTGCGCAAGCTCAACCAGATGCGCTCGAAAGGCGAGAAGCCCGGCGTCGAGTTCCTGCAGTCGCACGACATCTTCGACGTCTGAGGAAGGACGGAGGCGGCATGAGCGACGAGAACTCCCGACCGCCGATCTCGATCAACGACGCGGCGCGTCGGCTCGAACGACCCTTCGAGCCGGCGGACCTCGTCACCGTGAACGACGCCATCGTTCGGATCGCGGCGATCGAAGGGGAGTTCCCCTGGCACCACCACGACGAGGACGAGCTGTTCCTGTGCTGGGAGGGGGCCTTCCGGATCGAGCTCGAGGACCGCGACCCCGTCGAGCTCGCTGCCGGCGAGATCCTCGTCGTCCCTCGAGGCGTCGAGCACCATCCCGTCGCCGAGCAACGCGCCGTCGTGCTGATGCTCGAACGACCCGAGACCCTCCAGTTCGGGAACTGAGCAGCGAACGGTCGCGCAGCGTCAATCAAGGCGCCTGACGGCATCGAGACGCCCAGCGTCGCGGAGGCGTCGGCGCCTAGCTCGAGCGGAGTGCGGTGTGCACGCGCTCGAGCTCGTCGTCGATGGCGTCGATCTGCGCGGGTCCCTCGCCGAGCTCCCCGGCCCTCGCGGCGGCCTCGAGCCGGCTGCTGCGATCGGCCAGCTCGTTCGCGCCGAACGTCGCCGCATTCGACTTGAGCGTGTGAGACGCTCGGCGGACCTCGTCGGCGTCGCCGGCCTCGAGTCCCTTGCGGGCGGCCTTCACGAGGGCCGGCGAGTCCGTGACGAACTGCTCGATCAGCTCGGCCACGAAGGCGTCGTCACCGCCCATGCTCTCGGCGAGCCGCGCGAGGACCGTGGCATCGACGGACGGTCGTCCCACCTCCGCGTCGGCGGTGGCCGCTGCTGTCCTGCGCCTCGGTGTACGGGTGATCGCGGCGACGAGCTCCTGCGGGCGGATCGGTTTGGCGACGTAGTCGTTCATGCCGGCGGCGAGGAAGCCTTCGCGGTCGCCGCGCATCACCTCGGCGGTCATCGCGACGATCCACGGTCGCTCGCCGTCCACCTCTCGCTCGAGGATGTGGCGGGTCGCCTCGACGCCGTCCATCTCCGGCATCTGTACGTCCATCAGGACGAGGTCGTAGTCCTGGCGTTCGACCGCCTCGACCGCCTCGACCGCCTCGAGCCCGTTCGCGGCGACATCGGCCCGGTAGCCCATCTTCTCGAGCAGCCGGAGGGCGAGCCGCTGATTCACCACGTTGTCCTCCGCGACCAAGATCCGGAGCGGATGCTTGGTCGCGAGCTCCGGGTCGAGGAGCCCGCCGGCGTCGCCGGGCGTCTCCTCGGCACCTGCCTGCTCGTCCAGCACGATCGCAAGGGCGCCGTGGAGCGCCGAGGCCTTTATCGGCTTGACGATGACCGCGCCGATGCCGGCCCCCTCCCAACGGGGATCGCTCGCCACGTCGTGGCGGGGGACCGACGACGCCAGGATCGTGGGTATCCCGGGCACACGCTCGTGCAACTGGGTCGCGAGCTCGAGCCCGTCCATCCCCGGCATCAGCATGTCGAGGATGGCGACGTCGAACCCGCCTCCGTCGAACGCCGTGAGCGCCTCGTCACCGGAGGACGCGGTCGTCGTCTCGACGCCCCAGGCGGACAGGAGCGCGGTCATCAGCAGGAGGTTGGTCGCGTTGTCGTCCACGATCAGCGCCCGGCGCCCGGCGTACGAACCGTCGCGACGGAGCGCGGTCGGCGTCATGTCCGTGACGCCCGCCTCGAACGTCACGTGGAACGTGCTCCCCTCGCCGGGTACGCCGCTGCTCCCAGCTGTCACGCTGCCCCTCATCAGCTCGGCGAGGCGGCGGCTGATTGCGAGCCCGAGTCCCGTTCCGCCGAACCGGCGGCTGGTCGAGGCGTCGACCTGCGTGAACGACTGGAACAAGCGATCGATGCGATCCTGCGGGATCCCGATCCCGGTGTCGCGGATCGCCACGTGGAACGTGATGCGCTCGGCGGTCGGAGCTTCCGCCCCGACGTGGACCGCGATCTCGCCCTCGTCGGTGAACTTCACGGCGTTGTTCAACAGGTTGAGCAGGATCTGGCGCAGCCGGCTCGCGTCGCCCACCGCGGTCTCGGGCGTTCCGGGCTCGATCCCGTAGGTGATCTCGAGACCCTTGCGCTGCGCGATCGGCCCGATCAGGTCGACGACCGCCTCGATGCACTCGCGCACGTCGAACGGCGCGACCTCGAGCTCCATCCGCCCGGCCTCGATCTTGGAGAAGTCGAGGATGTCGTTGATGATCGCGAGGAGCGCCTCGCCGCTGCGCGAGATCGTCGAGGCGTACTCGCGCTGCTCGGCGTCGAGCTCGGTCTCGCCGAGAAGCCCGCTCATGCCGATGATCGCGTTCATCGGCGTGCGGATCTCATGGCTCATCGTCGCCAGGAACGCGCTCTTGGATTCGTTGGCGGCGTTGGCCACCTCCTGCGCCTCCTTGACTTCGGCGAACAGCCTGGCGTTCTCGATCGCGATCGCCGCCTGCTGCGACAGTCCTACGAGGAAGTTGAGGTCATCGACGATGAACAACGGCGCCGGCGCCGATCTCCACACCGCCGTCATGCCGATGACGCGCCCGCGTGCGAGGAGCGGCGCGGCCATGAGACGTTCCTCGACGTCGTCTCCCGAGCCCGGGATGTGCACGGACCGAGGATCGCTACCCACGTCATTCACGAACTCGGCCACTCCGCGAGCGGCGAGGTCGCCGACGATCCCTTCGCCCGGTGTGATCGCGTCCTGTAGCAGCGGCTCCGCGAGCTCGCCGAGGGCAACGGCAGGAACGAAGCGCTCACCGTCGTCCTCCTTCAAGAACACGGCGCTCGAGTCGGCCTGGAGCAGCTCGCGCGCGCGCTCGGCGATCCTGCCCACGATGGGGTCGAGCTCGAGGAGGCCACCTACCTCCTTCCCGAGCTCGGCGAGCGCCGCCATCTCGCTCGCCCGGCGACCCGTCTCCTGGTACAGGCGAGCGTTCGCGATCGCGATGCCGACGTTCGTCGCTATCGTGGACAGCAGGCGCGCGTCGGCCTCGCCGAACCGCCCTTCCTGCTCGATGCTCTGGACGCTGATCACGCCGATGGCGTCGCTGCCCGCCAGGATCGGCACGCCGAGGTACGACTTGGCAGGCGTCCCCACGACGGCGACCCCGGTCTCCTGGAAGGCCGTGACCTGATTGAGGAGGAGCGGCTCACGCGTCTTGAGGATCCTCGACGTCAGGCCCTCGCCGAACTGCATCGGCGGGTTCGATCGCTGATCGCCGTGCTCGCTGTAGTAGGCGAACTCGATCATGTCGGTCGTCCGGTCATGCAGCGCGACGTAGACGAGGTCCGCGGCGAACACCTCGCGCAGCTGATCGCCGAGTCGCTCGATGAGTGCGTCGAGCTCGAGTTGTTCGGCGAGCGCCTGTCCGACGTTGTTCACGATCGCGAGCTCGGCTGCGCGCTGGCCCGTTTCCTCGAACAGCCGGGCGTTGTCGAGCCCCACGCTGAGGCTGCCGGCGAGCGTGGTGAGCAGACGGACGTCGGCCTCGCTGAACGCGTGTTCGCGATCGAGGTTGTGGAGCGACATCACGCCGGTCCCTCGGTTCCCGATCAGTAGGGGAACGAAGACGGACGACCGTGACGGTTCGCCGGCGATCGCGAGAGGATTGCCGGCCTCGATGCACCGCCGCTCCATGTCCTCGTTAATGACGATCGGTTCGCGCGTCTCCAGGGCGATCCTGCGGAATCCCATGATCTCGATCGGATGGTCGATCAGTCGAACGCCGCGCTCGATCGAGTACGGGAACCAGATCTGACCGGCGGCGTCGTCCACCACCCCGATGTCGACCGTCTGGGCGTCGAAGATCTGCACGATGCGCTCGCCGACGAGGTTGTACATCGCCTGCATCTCGAGGTTCTCGGCGAGGCCGCGTTGCACGTCGTTGATCAATGCGAGTTCGGCGTTGCGCTGGCGCGTCTCCTCGAAGAGACGGGCGTTCTCGAGCGCGACGCTCAGGCTTCCGGCTATCGTGGTGAGGAGCCGGAGGTCGCTCTCGGTGAACGCGTGCTCCCGGTCGAGGTTGTGCAGGGAGATCCTGCCGGTGGCTTTCCCACCAACGATGAGCGGCACGAACACCACCGACTTCGCGGGCTCGCCCGACCCGATGATCTGTGCGCCGCCGAGCTCCTCCGATCGTTCCCTGATCTCCTCGTTGATCATCAGCGGCTCGCGGGTCCGTAGGACATGCGCGGTCAGGCCGCCCGGCTCGTGGGACTCCTCGGGATAGCGGACTCCCCGCTCGATCGAGTACGGGAAACGGATGAGCCCGGAGTCCCGGTCGAGCACGCCGATGTCGACGACCTGCGCGTCGAAGATCTCCTGGAGGCGGTCACCGACCAGTTCGTACATGGCGAGCATCTCGAGGTTCTCCGCGAGGCTGCGCTGCACGTCGTTGATGAGGGCGAGCTCCGCGTTGCGCTGGCGCGTTTCCTCGAACAGTCGCGCGTTCTCGAGCGCGACGCTCAGGCTCGTGGCGAGTGTCGTAAGGAGCCGTAGGTCCACCTCAGTGAATGCGCGCTCCCGTTCCAGGTTCTGAAGCGAGATCACACCGGTTGCCTTGCCCGAGACGACTAGCGGCACCCACACCGATGACTTCGGTCGCTCGCCCACCAGCACTTCCGGTTGCTCGTACTCGGCGAGCAATTCCTCTGTGATGACGTCGAACAGAAGGGGTTGTCGCGTTTCGAGGACGTGCTTGCGGAATCCTGCGGATGGCCTCGGCTCGACGGTGTAACGCTCTCCCTTCTCGATCGTGCAGGGGAAGGTGAGGAGGCCGTTGGCCACGTCGACCACGGCGATGCTGACTACCTGCGCGTCGAAGATGTCACGGAGCCGGTTTCCGACGAGGTCGTACATCGCCTGCATCTCGAGGTTCTCGGCGAGGCCTCGCTGCACGTCGTTGATGAGGGCGAGTTCGGCGTTGCGCTGCCGCGTCTCCTCGAACAGCCGCGCGTTTTCCAGGGCCACGCTGAGGCTCCCGGCAAGCGTCGACAAGAGTCGCACGTCGCCCTCGCTGAACGCGTGCTCGCGGTCGAGGTTCTGCAGCGAGATGACGCCGGTCGCGTGACCGCCGACGACTAGCGGGACCGCAACCATCGACTTCGCGGGCTCGCCTTGGATCGCAGCAGCTTGCTGGCCGAACTCTTGGAGCCGCTCGAGTAGGCGCTCGTCGATCGAGATCGATTCGCGCGTCTCGAGCACATGTCGGCGGATGCCCATGATCGGGATCGGCTCGTCAGGAAACCGGACGCCGCGCTCGATCGAGTACGGGAAGCGGATCAGACCAGCGGCCTCGTCGAGGATCCCGATATCGACGACCTGCGCGTCGAAGATCTCCTGCAGGCGATCCCCGACGAGGTCGTACATCGCCTGCATGTCCAGGTTCATCGCGAGGCCGCGCTGGACGTCGTTGATGAGCGCGAGCTCGGCGTTACGCTGTCGGGTCTCGTCGATCAGCCGGGTGCGCTCGAGCGCGGACGCGATGTGGCGGCCGACGAAGGTCAGGAGCTCCTTGTCCGCCTCGGTGTGTGCCGTCTCCTCCCGGTAGCTCTGTACGACGACGGCGCCGAGGGTCTTGCCCTCCGACTGCAGCGGGACGCCGAGCCAGGTCACCGACTCCTTGCCGACCATGACGATCTCGCCGCGCGCAGCCAACCGCCTCCAGTCCTCGGTCGACAACAGCATCGGCCGGCCGGCCTGGATCAGGTAACCGGTGATTCCACGCGCCTCACCCGTTCCCATGGGTTCCCACACGTTGGGATCGAGCCAGTCCTCATCGAGCTCGTCCACGTGGAAGGGCCAGTTCATCGCCTGGCGCTCGTCGTCGTAGAGGGCGATGTAGAAGTTGCCCGCGTACATCAGCTCGCCGACGATGCGGTGCATCTCGGCGTAGAACGCCTGCATGTCCTCGGCCGTGCTCGCCGTTTCGGCGATGCGGTAGAGGGCCGCCTGCACGCGTTCGGCACGCTCGCGGTCGGCCTCGGACGCCTCGAGCTCGGCGACGCGGTCGCGAAGCGGCTTGGTCTCGTCGTCGAGCGCGGTCACGCCGGCTCCTCGACGTCGAGGGCCCAGAGCCCGATGCTCCCGCTCCGCCCACGGATCTCGAACTCGCCGAGCGACACGGCGTCCACCGGGAGCTCGTGCAGCGCATCCTTCGTCTGTTCGGAGAACAGGACGGCGTGATCAAGCTGCTTCGTCATCGCCTCGATCCGGGATGCGGTGTTCGTCGTGTCGCCGATCACTGCGTAGTCCAGGCGTCTCGGCGAGCCGACGCTCCCCGAGAGCACCGGTCCCGAGTTGATCCCGATTCCCATCCGGAGGGGCTCCTCGACTCCGGTGGCGGAGAGCCACGCGTTGAACGTTGCTAGTTGCTCACCCGCCATGTCGCGGGCGGCCGCGAGCGCGAGATCGGCGTGCTTGTCATCGGCGACCGGGGCGCCGAACGCGGCCATGACTCCGTCGCCCATGTAGTCCACGAGCGTGCCTCCGTGATCGAGGACCGCGTCGGTCATCAGCGTGAGATAGGTGTTGATCGCCTCGATGACCTCGTCCACGGGGCGACCCTCCGCGAAGCTCGTGAACCCGCGGAGGTCCCCGAACAGGACCGTGCCGGTTAGCAGCTCCGGTTTGATCCGCGCATCGCCGTCGGTCCTCGCGAGCACCTCGTCCACCATCGGCTCCGGGAGGAACCGCATGAAGATGTCGCGGACGCGTTCGTGCTCGAGATCGTGGAGGGCCTTCCGGTCGAGACCGGCGTTGATGCGGGCGCGGAGGATCGCCGCGTCAAACGGCTTGGGCAGGAAGTCGTCGGCGCCGATCTCGAGGCAGCGGACCACGCTCTCCGTGTCGTCCAAGCCAGAGATCATGATCACGGGCAGATGCCGGAGCTTCTCGTCGGCCTTGATCTGCCCCAGGACCTCGAACCCGTCGATCCCGGGCATCTCGATATCGAGCAGGATCACGTCGGGCGGCTCCTCGCGGATCGACTTCAGGGCCTCGGCCCCGTCGTTCGCCGAGGTCGTTCGGAGGCCATCTCGTGCGAGGGTCGCGGTGACGAGCCGTCGGTTCAGCGCGTCGTCGTCGACGACGAGGACGTGCCCGGTTCGACGCTGCACCCGATCCTCCTGGCTACCCGCTCGCCCGGGACCGGCAGGAAGCCCGCCACGGGGCGGCGAAGGAGTGTTCCACGCCACAGGGGCTTCGGCAATCGAGGCTGGGAGGCCTCGCACGGCCGATCTCGAAGGCGTTGCGCCGTACCCTCAACCGCCGGAGCGGGCTAGATTCGATCCATGACGGAGACGTCCACCTTCCGACGCCTGTGGCAGCCGCCGGGTCGGTACGAGGACCGGGCGACCGACCGGCGCGTGACGTTCCTCGAGCTGTTCTTCGACCTGGTC
>Ga0184612_10000888_pt1 | contig 14316 bp, 12 predicted proteins | sample PLM3_60_coex_FD_133163 | JGI IMG/M metagenome (GOLD analysis project Ga0184612, IMG submission 133163) | Groundwater sediment microbial communities from an aquifer in East River, Colorado, USA - PLM3_60_coex | ecosystem: Environmental > Terrestrial > Soil > Riparian zone | place: USA: East... | reverse complement strand
TCGTTGGCGCTCTCGGCCGGGTAGTAGGTGCCGCCGGTCACCTCCGCGATCTCGATCAGCGTCTTCTCGTCGATGGCCCTCCGGAAGCCCGTTCCGCCTCCGGCACCGCCACCGCCGCCGAACCCGCCACCTCCGAACCCGCCACCTCCGATGTCGGGGCTCCCCGCCGGTTCGCCCCCGATGAACTGTTGGCCGCAGCGCGGGTTCGCAGCGCCCGGATCGTCGGTCCCGAACCCGATGGTGTAGACGCGAACACCGCGTGCCGCGGCCTGCTGGGCGGCCTCGGCCGGGTCGGGGCCGGCGTTGCTCGCCCCATCGGTCAGCAGCACGACGATGGCCGCGGCGTAGGCGCCGCGAGGGACCGGCACTGGCGCCGTCTCGGGCGGGTCATCGTCGCCCAGGGTCGGCGCCACGCTCTGGTCGATCTCCGCGATCGCATCGACCGATTCGAGGATCGCGCTGCCGACCGCCGTCCGGCGACCGGTCGCCAGACTCTGGACGACGTCGAGCAACACCTCCTGGTCGGTCGTCGGCGGCTGGACGAGCTCGGCGAACCCGGCGAAGGCGACGATCCCGATCTGCGTGGTCGGTCCCTGGCGCTCGATGAATGACGACGCCGCGGCCTCCGCCGCGAGCAGGCGGTTGGGTGCGATGTCCGTCGCGCACATGCTTCGCGATACATCGATGGCGAGGATGACGGTGGTCTGTCCAGAGGGGAGGCTGACGATGCTGACCGGCCGGGCCATCGCCAGGACGAGACTGGCAAGGGCCAGGGCGAAGAGGGCGAACGGCAGGTGGCGCCGGATCCGCGACGACCCCGGCGAGGCCTCGCGGATCAGCGACAGGCTCGAGTAGCGCAGGCCGGACCGGCGACGGCGCAGGATCCAGTAGCGGACCGCGATGAGCACCGGCAGCAGACCGAGCAGGAGCAAGGCCCACGGCGACAGGAGGTCAGTCACGGCATCCGTCCCAGCCAGACGAGCGACGCGATGCCGCCGACGAGCAGGATCAGGAGGCCGGCACCGGCCACGAGCGAGGTGACCTCCATCTTCTCCGCGCGGGTGACGAAGCGCGTGTCGATACCCGCGTAGATCGCGCTCAGCTCCTGGGGGTCGGCGGCGGCGTGGTACGCGCCGTCGGTCATCTCCGCGATCTGGCGGAGCATCGGCTCATCGAGGCGGCTGTGGACCTTGAAGCCCTCGACCTCGAGCGTCGTCCCCTCGGCGCTGCCGACGCCGACGGTGAAGATGCGAACGCCTCGGTCGGCCGCCGCCGCGGCCGCCTGGAGCGGATCCGGCCGCTGGTTGTTCTCGCCATCGCTGAGCAGGACGATGACGGCCGAGTCATACGTCCCATCTGGTACGGGCGTCGGCGCCGGGGTGGGCCCCGGCGGGCGATTCGTGTAGTAGCCGGCCGCCGGGTCGGCGTCGGCGGCGATCGTCGCGAGCGACGTCATGATCCCACCCGCGATCGAGGTGCCACGCTCCGGTGCGAGTCGGTCGATCGCGGCGATCACGATCGCCGGGTCGTCAGTCGGGACCTGCACGGACAACCCGCTGTCGCTGAACGCCACGACGCCGATCCGGATGGTCGGCGGCTGGCGCTCGACGAAGGCCTTGGCGGCGACCTTGGCCGCTTCCATCCGCGTCGGTTCGAGGTCGTCCGCGGCCATGCTGCCCGAGACGTCGAACGCGAGGATGACGGTGCCCTCCACCCTCGGGACGCTGACGACGCCCTCGGGGCGCGCGGCGGCGAGGACCAGCAGAGTCAGGCCGACCAGCATGTAGGCCGCCGGGATCCGACGCCGAAACGCCGCGCGGCGATCCGTGCCGATCACGCGGCTAGCGACGGTGTCGAGGCCGTGCGACGCGATCCGGCGGCGCCGGCGGCGCTCGATGGCGAGGTAGAGCAGCCCACCGAGCGGGATCGCGAGCCCGAGGAGCAGCATCGACGGCCAGATGAACGACACCGCGCTACCTCCGGCGCCGCTGTCGGAGGGCCGCCATACGGACGATCGCGGCGACGAGGTCTTCGTCGGTCGAGAGCGAGACAGCGTCGACGCCGGATCGCTTGAAGGCATCGCGCAACGTCGTCTCGCGGCGGTCGGCGGCCTCCCGGAACCGTCGCCGGAACCCGTTGTCATGGGTGTCCACGTAGAGCTGCTCGCCCGTCTCGGCATCCTCCATCAGCAGCGGCCCGACGTCCGGCAGCTCCACCTCGCGTCGATCGAAGAGGCGGACGGCCAGGACTTCATGACGCTGGGTCAGGACGTTCAGCGACCGCTCCCAGCCAGGGGCGCTGATGAAGTCCGAGATCACGAAGACGAGCGAGCGGCCTTTGATCGAGCGCTGGCCGGCTTCCAGCAGGGGCGTCAGGTCGGTGAACGGTGCTCCCGGGAGTCGGGGCTGGCGGAGCAGCTCATTGATGAGGCGCAGCACCTGGATCCGGCCGCTCCGGGCCGGGATGGTCCGCTCGACGCGGCTGCCGTAGAAGATCGCGCCGACGCGATTGCCGTGCCGCGTCAACAGTCGCGCCAACGTCGTCACGAAATCGACCAGGACACTTCGCTTCAGACGCTCGGACTCCGCCGTCCCGAAGTCGACCGAGGGGCTCAGGTCGAGCAGGAACCATGCCGTGATCTCACGATCCTCGAGGTACTCGCGCACATAGGGGGTGTCCATCCGGGCGGTGACGCTCCAGTCGATGTACCGGACGTCGTCGCCGTACTGGTACTCGCGGACGTCCGCGAAGTCGACACCGACCCCGTGGAACAGGCTGCGGTAGTCGCCCTGAAGCATGCCGTCGAGCTTGCGGATGACCTGCCAGTCGAGGCGTTGGAGGAGGCGTTCAGGCGCCGATGTGGACGTTTTCGTGCTCCCGCAGTGGCACGACCGGGGGCCGGACCCGGTCGATGATGGTCCGCAACAGGGCGTCGCTCGTGACGTCGTCCGAGAGGGCCTCGAACGACAGGACGAGGCGATGGCGGAGGACGTCGAGGGCCATGTCCAGGACGTCTTCCGGGAGTGCGTAGTCGCGCCCTCGGACGAAGGCTAGCGCCCGCGCGGTGAGGATCAGGTTGATCGATGCACGCGGACTGGCCCCGAACGTGATGTATCGCTTGAGCTCCGCGAGGCCTTGGGCCTCGGGCGTCCGGGTGGCCGTCGCGAGCCGGACGGCGTACTCGTACAACGCCGGATCAACGTAGACGCGATCGGTCGCCGCCTGCATCGCGAGCAGGCCGTCGGTCGACAGCACGGGCCCGACGGCCGGCATCGGGCCGGTCATCCGCTCGACGATGACGAACTCCTCGGTCGGGCTCGGGTAGCCGACCAGCACCTTGATCATGAACCGGTCGATCTGCGCCTCGGGCAGCGCGTACGTCCCTTCCGTCTCGATCGGGTTCTGGGTGGCGAGCACCAGGAAGGGGCTGGGGACCTTGAACGTCTCCCGTCCGATGGTGACCTGCCGCTCCTGCATGACCTCCAGCAGGGCGCTCTGGACCTTGGCGGGCGCCCGGTTGATCTCGTCGGCAAGCAGGAGATTGGTGAAGACCGGCCCGAGCGTGGTCCCGAATTCGCCCGTCTTCTGGTTGTAGATGCGCGTGCCGACCAGGTCGGCCGGCACCAGATCGGGCGTGAACTGGATCCGCTTGAACTCGCCACCGATCGCCTCGGCCAGGGTCTTGATGGCCATCGTCTTGGCCAGCCCGGGGACGCCCTCGACGAGGATGTGACCGCGGGCGAGCAGCGCCACGATCAGCCGTTCGAGGAGGTGGTCCTGGCCAACGATGACCTTCTTGACCTCGTACAGGAGCCGCTCCATGGGTGCGGCGCGGTCCGTGCCGTCGGTTTGCTCCACGGGCATGTCCCCTCTAGTACGGTGGCGCCCCGGCGGCACCGCCGGCGACGTCGATCGGCACCGCGAGGCCGATCCCGATGAACACGTCGTCATCGGTCGGGTTGATGAGCGCCGTGACGATCCCGATCACGTGGCCCTCTCGGTTGAGCAACGGTCCGCCGGAGTTGCCCGGATTGACCGCCGCGTCGATCTGGATGAGGCCGGTCAGGACCTGGCCGCTGTCTGGCATCTTGAACGACCGCTGCAACCCGGAGATGACCCCGACACTCATGGATCCGCCGAGGCCGAACGGGCTGCCCATCGCGTAGGCCTCCATGCCTTCGTGCACCGAGGCGGGGTTGCCGAGGGTTGCCGGCACGAGCTGGGCAGGCGGCATGAGCGCACGGATCACGGCGATGTCGTGCTCGGGCTGGGTTGCGACCACCTCCGCGGCGGACCGCGTCCCGTCGGCGAACGTCACGTCGATGCGGGTCGCATCGGCCACGACGTGAAGACTCGTCAGGATGTCGCCGTCGAGGTTGACCACGACCCCGCTGCCGAGGCCGCCCTCGCCGTCGGGCTCGCCTTCGCCGTCGGGTCCGGTGGTCTCGATCAACACGAGCGAGGGCCGGACGGCCTGGTAGACGAGCTCCGAATAGGCCGGCGCGGGCGTCACGGACGCGAGTGCCTCGGCCACGGTGTCGTCAACGTCACGCTGCGTCAGTCGCGGCGATCCAGGGACGAGGGCGCCGTACAGGAGGACGACGACGAGCGCGACGAGCGCGCCCGACGCGAACGGCACGACTCGCTTGAGACGCGCCCCGAGACGGCCGGGCGGTCCCGGCGACCTCGAACCTCCGGGGGCCATGTCGGCCAGCTCGTCAGCCACGATGTGTCGACCGAACTCCAGTCCGCTGGCGTGGTCCAGGAAGAGGGCGGCTCCCCCGGGCGAGTCCAGCCTGCCCAGAGTCTACCCCGGCTCCGCCCGAGGGCCGTCGTTCGCGCCCGTGCCCTGATGTCGGCGGCGCGACCGCGGCCGCGCCGGTCGCTCGATCAGGACGGTTCGGGGCCCGCGGCCGGCCACGTCCGAGTCGTGCCGTCCGGCGACAGGTAGGAGCCGTCGGGCAGCAGCGACCAGTCCTCCTCGGGATCCTGGTAGTCCGAGGCCTCCCAGCCCTCGCCACCGAGTGCGAACGTCGAGCCGGCATCCCCCGTGTCCAACTCGTCCACGGAGGGCTCGCCGATCGCCACGAGCTCGTCCATGCCACACCTCCTGCCCGCCGAAGGCCGTCGCACTTGTCCGGTCGTGACGGGCGAGCCTTCCCCGATTCTGGACCCACACAGCAAGTGCTGCCGCCCACCGGCTCGTCGGCACCGTCGTCGGACGCGCCGCGCCCGGCTGCCCGGCGGTCGCTACGATCGACGGAGGGATCCGAGGGCGGATCGACCGGCGTCCCCGACCGGCGACCGGACCGCATGTGGGACCGAGCGAAGGAGGCGGCGATGACTGATCAGGTGCGGCCCGCACGAGTGCAACACAGCAACTCGTACAACATCTTCATCCTGGTCCTGACCATCCTGTCGCTCGCGATCATGGTGCTGTTGATCCTGCCACTGCCGGACGAGGTCATCCAGCTCCTGACCGCGTACGACAACATCATCTGCATCGTGTTCCTGGCCGACTTCGCGCTCAACATGACGAGGTCGGAGCGGAAGCGCGACTACTTCATCGGTCAGCGCGGGTGGCTGGACCTCCTCGGTTCGATCCCGAGCTTCGGGGTCCTCAGATTCACCGCGCTGTTCCGCCTCGCACGCCTCAGTCGGCTGGCGCGGATCGCTCGCCTCCTGCAGGGCGAGAACAAGAAGACATTGATCGCGGATGTCGTCCAGAACCGCGGACAGTACGCGGCGTTCATCACGGTCCTGTCGGCCTTCATCGTGCTGGTCACCGCGAGCGTCCTCGTGCTCGAATTCGAGAGCCTCGCGCCCCCCGGTGAAGCCAACATCACGACCGGCGGCGACGCCCTGTGGTGGGGCGTCGTGACGATCACCACCGTCGGCTATGGCGACCAGTTTCCGGTGACGACCCTTGGGCGCCTCACCGGAGTGTTTGTGATGTTCGCGGGCGTCGGGATCATCGGCGCGCTGGCCAGCATCCTGGCCAGCATCCTCGTGCCGCCACCGGATCCCGATGAGGCGCTGGCCTCGGCCCCCGCCGCGACGCAGGCGCCGGCTCCGGCACTGGCCCCGGCCCGCACAGAAGGCAACCTGACGGCCTCCGTCGAGGAGGAGCTCGCCAAGCTCCGGGCGGAGATCGAGGCACTCCGCCTGGCGCTCGCGGTCGATCGCTCGGGGTCCTCGGGCTGACCCTGCAGGTCAGATCGTGACGGCGTTCCCCGACACGCGCACGCCGTCCTCTCCGGGCTCGATGGAGACCGTGATCCGGCTCGGTCGACCCATCTCCACGCCCTGCGCGATCTCGAACGTGGCCGGCGCGACGATCTCGCCACGCTGCCTGAGGTACGCGCCGAGGGCCGCCGCCGCCGCACCGGTCGCCGGATCCTCGACCACGCCACCGACCGGGAATGGATCACGCGCCCGGAAGCGGTCCGGCGCCTCACGCCACACGAGCTGGATCGTCGTCAGGTCGGCCTCGAGCATCACGGCCTTCAAGGCGTCGAACGGATAGTCGAGGCTGGCCAACCGCTCGGCGCGGCGCGCGGCGAGGATGAGGTGCTTCGCGCCCGCAAAGCCGACCGCCGGTGGCAGGTTCGGGTCGAGGTCATCGGGCCGCCAGCCGAGCAGCTCGAGCGCACCGCTCAGCAGCCCCGGGTCGGGCTCGCGGACCCATGTCGCGATCGACGTCAGCGTTGCCCGGATCCGGCCGTCCTCGCCCGGCTGGACCGCGATCGCGACCGGACCGCCATTCGTCGTCAGGACGAGCTCCCCCGGTCCGCCGGGCCGCGTCGCCGGCCCGGCCATCCCGCGCTCGGCTAGGGCCACGCCGCCCGCGATCGTGGCGTGACCGCAGAACGGGACCTCGGCCAACGGACTGAAGTAGCGGACGCGGAAGCGACCGGCGACGTCCGAGCCATCGGGGGCGATGAACGCCGTCTCCGAGTAGCCCACGTCACTGGCGATCCGCTGCATCTCCGAGTCGGGCGGGAGCGCCGCGCCGAGCCATACGCCGGCCGGGTTGCCGCCACTCGGGTCGGTGGTGAACGCGGCGAGGCGAAGGAGGGTGCCGTTCGAGGGGTCGCTCACCGGCTGAGTATGCCGGGACGCCCGGCGGCCTCGCGTAGACTCCCGCCATGACCCTGAAACCGGTCCGGACGGCCGCATCCCTGCTCGTCGACTGCCTGGCAGCCGAGACCTGTGAGTACGTCTTCTCCGTCCCGGGCGAGGAGACGATGGACGTGCTCGAGGCGCTCAGCCACCAGACGGCGATCCGCCATATCACCACGCGTCATGAGCAGGGGGCCGCGTTCATGGCCGACGTCTACGGACGCCTGACCGGGCGAGCGTCGGTCGCCATGGCGACCCTCGGCCCAGGAGCCACCAACCTCGTCACGGGCATCGCCGACGCGTACCTGGACCATGCGCCGATGGTCGCGCTCACCGGACAGACCGGACTCGACAAGCTCCACAAGGAAGCTCACCAGTACGTCGACATCGTCCGCATGCTCGAACCGGTCACGAAGTGGAACCAGCGCGTCGAGCAGCCCGCCGCGGTCCCCGAGATCGTGCGCAAGGCGTTCCGGGTCGCCCAGCTCGAGAAGCCGGGGCCGACGCACATCGAGCTGCCGGAGAACCTCGCGGCGGCAGTCGTGGGCGACGAGCTCGCTCCGATCGAGCCTACCCAGACCTACTTCCCGGAACCCACCGACGAGGCGATCGCCCACGCCGCCCGCCTCCTCGCGGGCTCGACCCGGCCGCTCGTCCTGGCCGGCAACGGGGTCCTCCGCCAGAACGCCGCGCAGGCGTTGCGCGACCTCGCGAACGGCCTGCATGTGCCGGTCGCCGGCACGTTCATGGGCAAGGGCGCGATCGACGACCGGAGCCATCTCTCGCTGATGGCGGTCGGGCTGCAGGCGCGCGACCACGTCCTGTCGGGGTTCGACCGCGCGGACCTTGTCGTGGCGGTCGGCTACGACCTGGTCGAGTACGCGCCTTCGCGCTGGAACCCGGACGGACGCAAGCGGATCATCCACATCGATACCCAGCCGGCCGAGGTCGACGCCTACTACCAGCCCGAGGTCGAGCTCATCGGCGACATCGATGGGACCCTTCACCGCCTCCTTCCGGCGATCCTGCCGATGGGCATCGGCGGGCGAGACGCCAGCCAGCGCCACTCGACCCACGAGACGCTCGTCCACCAGGACCTGCGCAAGGCCCTGCTCGCGGACCTGGAGGCCTTCGACCATGACGACGGCTGGCCGGTCAAGCCCCAGAAGGCGATCGTGGACCTGCGTCATGCGCTCGGGCCGAAGGACATCGTCGTCAGCGATGTCGGGGCGCACAAGATCTGGGTCGCGCGGCTCTACCAGGCCTACGAGCCCAACACCGTCATCATCTCGAACGGCTTCGCCGCGATGGGCATCTCGCTGCCCGGCGCGATCGCGGCCAAGCTGGTCCACCCGGATCGAAGGGTGGTCGCGCTATGCGGCGACGGAGGGTTCCTGATGAACTCCCAGGAACTCGAGACCGCTCGCCGGATCGGCGCGAACATCACCGTCGTCGTGTGGCGCGACGACGGCTACGGACTCATCGACTGGAAGCAGCGCACCGAGTTCGACCACCCGTTCGGGGTCGACTTCACCAACCCCGACTTCGTGGCCTACGCCGCGTCGTTCGGGCTCGCCGCCTTCCGGCCGTCATCCTCGGCGGACCTCTTCCCCACCCTCATGCGCGCGCTCGAGCACGATGGACCGTCGCTCGTCGAGGTCCCCATCGACTACCGCGAGAACGTCCGGCTGACCGAGCGTCTCGGTGCCCTCGCCCCCGCCTGGTAGAGGTCCGGTCCGGGCTCAGACGACCGGCTTCTTCGGCTTCTTCGGCTTGGGGGGTCGCTTCGGTGTCTTGTCGCCCATCACCATCTCCTGATGTTCGAGGGATTCGAGTCTCGGCCGGGGCCGATGCAACGATAGCCCACCCGGCCGGGTGTCGACTCCGATATCTCGGTCGCCGACGGCCCGTTCAGACGAGCGGCCGGACCTCGCGGTCGAAGCGCTCGGCGCGCGCCACCAGCTCGGCCGGATCGGTCGATCCGAGATGGAGCGCGAGGTGGGTGACGCCCAGCGCGGCGAACGCCCGGATCTCGGCGGCGATGGCGTCGGGTGTACCGCGCATCGCGTAGCCGTCGCCGCTCGTCACGTCGAACTCGACCCGCACGCGAGCCGAGAGCGTCGGCATGGGGCGACCCGCCGTCTCCGCTGCGGCGCGTACGATCGGGACCCGCTCGGCGTAGGCCGATGGGCCGATCGCGCTCGAGTGATAACCGTCGGCCAACGTCCCGGCGCGGCGCACGGCCCGCTCGGCCCGGCCGCCGACCAGGATCGGCAGCGGCGTCTGCGCCGGCAGCGGCCCGAACACGAAGTCCTCGATCGTATGGAACCGACCCCGGAACGGCTCGGACGAACCCGACCACAGGTGACGCCACAGGCGGATCGTCTCGTCGAGATACGCGCCTCGGACGGAGAACCGGTCGGCCGCGCCAAGATTGGCGAACTCGCCCCGGTTCCAGCCGATCCCGACGCCGGCCACGACGCGACCACCGCTCAGCGAATCGAGGGTCCCGAGCTCCTTGGCGAGCAGGACCGCGTTCCGCTGCGGGACGACGATGACGCTCGTCCCGAGCCGGATGCGGGGGTGCCGGGCGCCGACCCAGGCGAGCGTCAGGAGCGCCTCGTAGATGCGGCCGTAGTCGGACGCGGCGTCGTGCGGGACCAGGACATGATCGGTCGTCCACACGGTCGACCAGCCGAGGCGCTCGGCGACTCCGGCACCGGCTTCGATGCCCTCCGGCGAGGCACCGTCGGGGAAGTTCGGGAGGCAGAGTCCGTAGTCCATGGGGCCACCTCCAGGTGGTGGTTCGTCGAGGTCGATGCTGTAGAATCGAGCTCGCTGGGCGCGCGAGGTCCTGCACCGCGAGACATCATGACCGAGACGACACGCACCGGGGGAGCCCGGTGAACCGGTTGCCCGCCGCCGCCCGGACAGCGCTCGCCTCGGTCCTCGGTCCGACCGAGCAGGTCGCGATGGTCGCACCCGCGGTCGGCTGCACGCTCGTCCTGACCGACCGCCAGTTGCTGCTCGTCCGCGACGGGGTCGCGTACCGGCCACGCAGCGGCGTCCAGGCCTGGGTCGTGGACAAGTCGCTCAGTGTTCGCCTCGGCCCGATCCGTCGGACGACGGGCCAGCTCGCCATCGAATGCTGCGGGCGCACGGCCAGCGTCTTCCTCACTCGGGCGCACATCCCGGCCGTCGATGCCCTGGTCGCGGAGGTGCGACGCCGCATCTACCGCGAGGACGCGCCCGCGACTCCCGCCTAGCCTGGGTGGCGGAGGGCCGTCCATACCGGACCGTCGGGGTAGGCGTGGTCGGCGAGTGACCGCGGCTTCATCTCGATCGAATAGCCGGGCGCGAGCGGCGCCTGGTAGCGGCCCTCGCGGATCACGACCGGTTCGACGAAATGCTCGTGCAGGTGATCGACGTACTCGACGACGCGCCCCTCGAGCGACCCGCTGACCGCGATGTAGTCGAAGATCGACAGGTGCTGGACGTACTCGCACAGCCCGACCCCGCCGGCGTGCGGGCAGACCGGGACGCCCGCCTTGGCCGCCATCAGCAGGACCGCCAGGACCTCGTTGACGCCGCCCAGACGGCATGCGTCGACCTGGCAGAACGAGATCGCCCGGGCCTGGAGGAACTGCTTGAACATCACCCGGTTGTGCGCGTGCTCGCCGGTCGCCACGCCGATGCCGAGGGGTTCGAGCGCCGCCGCGATCCGGGCGTGGCCGAGGACGTCGTCGGGGCTCGTCGGCTCCTCGATCCAGAGCGGGCGAGCGGGCGCCAGCTCGCGCATCCAGGCGATGGCCTGGTCCACGTCCCACACCTGGTTGGCGTCCACCATGAGGACGCCCGCCGGGCCGATCTCCTCGCGGACGATCCGGACCCGGCGCAGGTCGTCGGCCAAATCGCGCCCGACCTTGATCTTGAAATGCGTCCAGCCCGCTGCCACGCCTTGACGACACAGCCGGCGGACCTTGTCGTCCGGGTAGCCGAGCCAGCCCGACGAGGTCGTGTAGGCGGGGTACCCGTCGCCCAGCATCTCGGCCTCTCGAACGGACCGCGTGGGCTCGAGGCGGCGCAGGATCGTGAGTGCGTCATTGGGGGTCAGGAAGTCGCTGATGTGTCGGAACGGGATGCACCGGACGAGCGCTTCGGGGGTCATGTCCGAGAGGAGCTTCCAGAGGGGCTTCCGCTCCACCTTGGCGTAGAGGTCCCAGACGGCATTGACGAGGGCGGCGGTCGCGAGGTGGATGACGCCCTTCTCGGGGCCGACCCAGCGGAGCTGCTGGGCGCCGGCGAGCGAGGTCCAGAAGGCGCCGAGATCGTCGACGATCGACTCCAGGGTGCGCCCGACGACCAGCGGCGCGAGCGACTCGATGCCGGCCACGCACAGCTCATTGCCTCGACCGGTCGTGAACGTCAGTCCGTGCCCATCGAGGCCGTCCGGATGATCGGTCCGGAGGATCACGTAGGCCGCCGAGTAGTCGGGCCCTTCGTTCATCGCATCCGACCCATCGAGCTCGAGCGAGGTCGGGAACCGGATGTCGAGCGCGACGGCGTCGGTGATCGTGATCGGCACGGCTCCTCCCTCCGATGGCGGTCGCGCTGGACACCGCGAAGGCTACCGCCCCGCCGCCGCGAGCACCGCGTCCGAGAAGGGAGGCCACGCGTCCAGCGCCCATGGCCCGTACTCCCGATCGGTCAACACCACGAGGGCGAGCTCGGCGGCCGGATCGATCCAGATGAAGGTTCCTGACCCGCCGAAATGGCCGAAGGCCGCCGGGCTGTTGCGCCCGCCCATCCAGTGCGGCGTCTTGCCGTCGTGCAACTCGAACCCGAGGCCCCAGTCGAGCGGGTCGAAGCGACCCACTCCCGGGAGGACGCCGACGAGCCCCGGAAACGCGACGGTCGTGGCGACCGCGAAGGTCGGTTGGGACACGAGGGTGGGCCTGAGCAGCTCGATTGCGAGCGCGACACCATCGTCGAGTGGCCCATGGAGACCCTGTGACGGCCGCTCGCGGAGCCCGGTCATGCCCATCCCGAGCGGTTCGAGGACGAATGTGGTCAGCGCATCCTCGAATGGGGCGACGGCCCGTTCCGCGACGAGGGCCCCGAGAACGTCGAAGCCCGGGTTCGAATAGATCCGCTTGGTCCCGGGCGCCGCGATCGGGTCGGGGCCTTCGAACGGCAGCCCGGATGCGTGGGCGAGGAGATGGCGGACGCTGGATCCGGGCGGACCCACCGGTTCGTCGAGGCCCAGCAGGCCGCGTTCCGCCGCGACGAGCACGGCCAACGCCGTCGCGAGCTTCGTCACCGAGGCCCAGCGGTAGCGATGCGCGCGGTCGCCGCGGATCGCGATGACGCCCGCCGGCCCGACCACCGCCGCCGACGCGTGGTCGGCGCCCCAGTCGTCGATCGGCGCCAGGACGTCGTCAAGTGAGGTCATGATCGAGCCAGCATCCCATGGTCGGCGCTTCCTGCTCGGGCGTCGGGCGCCTTGTCCGATCTCGTGCCGCTCCCGGCGGCATGAACACGGGTACGCGCCCGATAGTGGGTCGATCGCCCAGCATGCCGGTCGGATCCGTCCTGTGACCACGATCGGAATCGTCGGTGGCGGTGAGCGCGCGCCCGTCCTGGTCGGCGTACGGCGGTTTTTGGCCACGTTTTGCCGCTGGCAGCAGCATTCGCGCGGCCAAAGCAGCTCGAGATCGGTGACCACGTCCCACCGGGACATCTGCCGACCGCGGGTTGGTCCGTACGGTGGATGGTCGCCGGGGACGGCCAGGCCTCACGATGACGCTCATGCGACATGCCCCCGCACGTGCCCGTCGCCCGTGGGCCATCGCGCCGATCCTCGCCACGGCACTCGTCCTGGTCGCCGCGACCACGGCCACCGCGACCGAGTTCCCGGTCGGCAGGGAGGGCTACCACAGCTACACCGAGGTGGCCGCTGACGTAGCCGCCGTGGCGGCCGCGCACCCCGATATCGTGTCGCGTTTCTCGATCGGGAAGAGTTACCAGGGTCGCGAGCTGTGGGCCGCGAAGATCTCCGACAACGTGGCCATCGACGAGGGCGAGCCCGAGGTGATGTTCGATGGCGGCCACCACGCCGACGAGCACATGGGCACGGAGATGACGCTGCGGATCCTCCACTGGCTCGTCGACGGCTACGGTACCGACCCGCGGATCACGGCGATCGTCGACACCCGCGAGATCTGGATCGTATTCCTCGTGAACCCCGACGGCTCCGAGTACGACATCTCGGGTGGCAAGTTCCATTACTGGCGCAAGAACCGCCAGCCGACCCCCGGTTCGAGCTACATCGGCACCGACCTCAACCGAAATTACGGCTACCGCTGGGGCGGCGGCGGGCGGACGAGCTCGAACCCGCAGGCCATCACGTACCGCGGGCCGTCGGCGTTCTCGACGCCCGAGGATCGCGCGATGCGCGATTTCATGGCGAGCCGCGTCGTCGGTGGCCGGCAGCAGATCCGGGCGGCCATGACCTTCCACGAGTACGGCCGGCTCGTCATGTGGCCGTACGGCTACACCATGACCGACGTCCCCGGTGACATGACCGTCCAGGATCACGCTGCGCTGGCGGCAATCGGTCGGGCGATGGCGAAGACCAACGGCTACAAGCCAGAGCAGGCCAGCGACCTGTACATCAGCTCGGGGACGACCCGCGACTACCAGTACGGCGTGTACCGGATCTTCTCGTACACCTTCGAGCTGTCGATCAAGGACTATCCCGACGATTCGCTCATCGCCTCAGAGACCGGGCGGAACAGGGAGGCCGTGCTCAGCCTGATGGAGCGGGCATGGTGCCCACTGGCCGTCCTCGGAGCGACGGTCCGGATGGCTCGCTGCGGCGTCTTCGACGACGACCTTGAGGTCTATCGCGGGTGGATCCGCGACCCTGATGGCACCGACACGGCGCCTGCATCCGGCCGCTTCTCACGCGCCAACCCAGCCTCGACGTCGAGCAACGGCCCGAAGCAGCTGGGCACCACCCCGTCGGGCTCATACGGGTACGTGACGGGTGCGCCGGCCGGAGCGGTATCGACCGCCAACGACCTCGACGGACGCACGACCATCCGCTCGCGCCAGTTCACCGTGGCGGCGACACCGGGCCAGCGCCTGACATTCGCGTACGTCTTCGCCCACAGCAAGGCGTCAAGCGCCGCC
>Ga0184612_10000887_pt1 | contig 14323 bp, 19 predicted proteins | sample PLM3_60_coex_FD_133163 | JGI IMG/M metagenome (GOLD analysis project Ga0184612, IMG submission 133163) | Groundwater sediment microbial communities from an aquifer in East River, Colorado, USA - PLM3_60_coex | ecosystem: Environmental > Terrestrial > Soil > Riparian zone | place: USA: East... | reverse complement strand
CGGCTCCCTGGCGCTCGTGACGCTCTGGCCCCCGTCGACGACCAACACCTCGCCGGTCACGAACGAGGCCGCCGGTGAGCAGAGATAGAGCGCGCCCGCCGCAACGTCCTGCGGACGCCCCCACCGGCCGAGTGGGATGTTGGATCGGATGCGGGTCTCGGCCTTCGGGTCGTCCCGCTCGGGCTGGTTCATCTGGGTGTCGATCCACCCGGGGGCGATCGCGTTCACCCGCACACCCGCCGGTCCCCACTCGAGCGCGGTGGCCTTGGTCAGGTTGATCATCGCGGCCTTCGCCGCTCCGTAGTAGGTCAGGCCCTCCTCGACGGTGAACCCGTCGATGGAGGCGACGTTCAGCACGCAGCCAGAGCCCTTGGCCAGCAGGACCGGCGCGGCCGCGCGCATCCCGTACACCGCCGAGAAGAAGTTCGTCCGGAAGTACTTCTCGAACCCCTCCGCCCTGGTCTCGATGAACGGTGCCATGAACGGCGCGGCGCCGGCGTTGTTCACCAGGATGTCGAGCGTGCCGAGCTCCCGAACGGTCCGATCGATCAGATCCCGCACGGCGTCCTCGTCCGAGACGTCGGCCAGGATCGGAATGGCCCGCCGGCCGAGCTGCTCGACCTCCTCGGCCGTGCGTTCGACCTGCACCTTCGTCCTGGCGGCCAGGGCCAGATCGGCGCCCTGGCGGGCGAAGGCGTGCGCGATCGCTCGCCCGATCCCGCGTCCTCCGCCCGTGACCACAGCGATCTGCCCTTCGAGTGAGAAGTCGTTCACACGTTCGCCCCCTACGATTGATATGGATGGACGTTATCGAATCCCATGCGGCGCAGCTGCCCGCGATCGACGAACGGTGGACCGGCCGGGTCCGCGACCGCGAGGAGCTGACCCGCGGACTCCTCGACGGTCGGATCGCCGGTCACTCACTCAGCCATCCCCTCGACAACGTGTTGCGCAACATCCGGCTCCTGTGCGAGGGGGACATCGACAAGCAGTTCGGACTGTCCGGCCTGCCCGGGGCGTTCACTCCATCCGAGGTGCTGGGGCTCGTCGGCCGGGCCGCGGGCTTCACGCCGGATCCGAACGCGACGACCGGACCGGTCCCCGTCGATCCCGAGCTCGTGATCGAGGCCTGCGAAGTGGTGGGGCGTCGGCTTGCCGAGGCATGTGCGCGCGGCGAGCGCGTGATCCTGGCCACCGGGCATCCGGTCGGCCTGGCCCACCTGTACACCGAGGTGGGGCGGCAGATCGCCGCTCGAAGTGTCGAGCTGCTCAGGCCGTACGAGGGGGTGACCTGGCGCGACGCGGACGACCGCCATGGGTGGCAGGTTCGGTATCTGGAAGGGGTCGCTCTGCTCACCGACCGGGCCTCGGCCCGTCACACGCACCGGGGCGACGCCATGGCCAGGATGCTCGGCGAGGCGCGGCCGGACCTGGTGTTCGCCGACCACGGGTTCGCCGGGGCCGCCATCGAGACCGGCGTCGAGACTCTCTCGATCGCCGACGTGAACGACCCGGCGCTCCTCGTGGCCAGGGCACAGGGCCGGACGGACACCGTGATCGTCATGGACGACAACGTTCAGCCCGACGCCTATTGGCCCTGCTACCAGGCCATCGTGGCCCATCTCGTCGACTGAGTAGAATTCGCCCCACGTTGGAGCTTGATCCCTTCTCCGAGGCACGGTTCGTACGCGTGATCGGGGCGCATCGCCCCGAGCGAATCTCCACCATGGCCACCCATCTGCCTACCCAGGGAGGAGGACCCCGGGCGGGCTGACACGATCGCGCACGCACGGAACGGGGCCTCCAGGGAGGGGCGAGACCGCCCCACGCGGAGGCGAAGGTGAACGAGCACGAGGCGCTGGTCGAACGCGCCGTGCGCCAGGGGCGCACGGTCTTGCTCGTGGGTGGGCTCGACACCGGCAAGTCCACGCTGTCCCGGATGCTGCTGCGCGCCGGGGTGGATGCGGGGCGGCCGTCGGCGTTCCTGGACGGTGACATCGGACAGAAGACGGTGGGTCCTCCGGCCACCATCTCGTTGAAGGCCGTGCGTTCCGCGGACGACCTCGAGCCCGACGTCCTGGCCACGGCCGACGCGTTGTCGTTCGTTGGCTCCACGACGCCACAAGGACACCTGTTGCCCGTTGTCACGGGGGTGGTCGCCCTGGCTCAACGCGCTCGCCAGCAAGGGGCGGACTTCCTGGTCGCCGACTCCGGCGGGCTGGTGTCGGGGATCACCGGTCAGATCTTGAAGTACCACAAGGTCGAGATGCTGCGGCCCGACATCGTCGTCGGCCTTCAGCGTGGCGAGGAGCTCCAGCCGCTCCTCGGCGTTATCCAGCGGTTCTTCTCCACCGAGGTCGTCTCGCTCGGCGTTCATCCCGACGTCGTGCCGACCTCCGTCGAGCAGCGGGCGGAGAACCGTGAGTCCGCGATGCGCCGGTACTTCTCCGCCGAGCTTCACCGGTGGCGGGTCAAGCCGACCGTGTTCATGCCGGCCCTTCCCCCGATGTTCAACCTGGCCAAGCTGGACCGGATGCTCGTCGGTCTATCCGACGGCGACGGCGGGTACCTCGGCATCGGGTATCTCGAGCACGGGCCGGAGGATGGGGTGCTGCGCCTCATCTCGCCCGTGGCAGAGGGGCCCAAGGCGCTTAGACTGGGCTCCGTTCGCCTGGAGGAGACCTACCGCGCCAAGCGCGTGGACCTCCGGAACGTGTTCGGCTCCGAATAACGACGAAGGGAAGCTCGTGCCGTCACTGATCAAGAAGCGTCGCAAGAAGATGCGGAAGAAGAAGCACAAGAAGCTGTTGAAGAAGACCCGCTGGCAGCGTCGGCAGCAGGGCCGCTAGGGAGCGGGAGCCCGGCCGTGCGGGCGTCGGGCGGGAGCCGGGCCGAACTCCTGCGGGCCGTGGCGCTCGCCCTGGCGCTAACCACCGCGGCCGGGGCATGCGCATCTTCCCGGCAGGAGGAGCGGAACGCCGGCATCGCTGCGTCCACGGCGGTCAGCTTCCGGTCCTCGGACGGGGTGAAGCTCGCGGGGAGGGTGTTCGGTGACGGGCGGGTCGGCGTGGTCCTCGCCCATATGTTCCCGGCGGACCAGACCTCGTGGTGGGCGTTCGCCCGGTTCCTGGCCCCGAAGGGATTCACCGTCCTCACTTTCGACTTCCGCGGCTATTGCCCAGGCGGAGTGGCCGGCTGCTCCGAGGGCGAACGGGATGTCGCCGCGATGTGGCAGGACGTCCTCGGGGCGGTCGTCTTCATGATGGCCCGGGGAATGATCCGCGTGATGCTCGTCGGCGCCAGCATGGGCGGGACCGCCTCCCTGCTCGCCGCGGCCCAGCCGGGTGTGCCGGTCGTCGCGATCGTCGTGCTCTCGGCCCCGCAGTCATTCGAGGGGCTCACCGCCGACCGCACCGTCCTGGGGAACGTCACCGCGGCCAAGCTGTTCGTCGCGGGCAACGCCGATCCGACGGGCGCGGCCACTGCGGCGCAGGCCATGTACGACGAGTCCCCGCCGCCGAAGCAGGTCGAGATCGTTACGTCCAGCGACCACGGCACCGACCTGCTCACGGGGAACCAGTCGGGCCGAGTGCAGACGCTGATCATTGGATACCTCGAGCAGCATGCTGGGGCCTGATGGAACGGCCCATCGTGTTCATGAGCGACTACGGCCTGGCCGATGAGTTCGTGGGGATCTGTCACGGCGTCGTGGCCCGCATCGCCCCGCGGGCCAGGGTGATCGACCTGACCCACGCGATCCCTCGACATGACGTAGTGACCGGCGCCATGGCGCTCGGCCGCTCGGCGCCGTTCATGCCGCAGGACGCCGTGTACCTGGGGGTGGTGGACCCCGGTGTGGGGTCGGCCCGGCGCCCGGTCGCCGTGGCCTGTCGGTCCGGCGCGCTGTTGGTCGGGCCCGACAATGGCGTGCTGTCGATGGCCTGGGCGACACTCGGCGGCGCCGACCAGGCCGCGGAGATCATCTCGGAACGGGTGCTGCTCGCCCCGGTGTCGGCCACGTTCCACGGGCGAGACGTGTTCGCGCCAGCCGCTGCCCACCTGTCGATCGGGATGCCGCTCCACGACCTGGGTCCGCGCGTCGACCCCCGGACCCTGCATACGGTGGAAATGCCGGCCCCCATGATCCTCCAGGGGGTGGTGGGGGCCCGGGTCATCGGCGTGGACGGCTATGGCAACGTTCAGCTGAACGCCCGCCCTGGGGACCTGGAGGCGGCAGGCGTGGAGGTTGCTGCGGAGGTGTGCGGCCGGATCGTCTCGAGGGTCTCGACCTTCGCCGACGTGGCGGAGGGTTCTCCGGCGGTCATCGAGGACTCCCAGGGGTTCGTGGCGCTGGTCGTGAACGGGGGCAGCGCGGCCGACGTCCTCGGCCTCCATCGAGGGGACGCGGTGACCCTTTCCCGGCCGGCGGGATGACGCCGAGCGGTTACGGCGTTACCGATGGAGTCGACGGTAGCGGCGTCGGCGAAGAGGGGAGCGGGTAGGGCGTCCCGGGAACCGGGCCCGGATAGGGCTCGCGGTCCGCGCCGGCGATGAGGAGCTGCGCCACCGCCGCCCCGACGAGCAGGACGACCAGACAGATGATCGTGATCAACGTGAAGCGCCGCACGGCGCGAGGCTAGCAGGGGGGACCATGGAGGAGATCAAGCCGTTGGAGGTCGGTCACGTGGTGCTGCGAGTGCGGAACCTGGCCAGGTCCATCCCGTTCTACGAACTGCTGGGGTTCACGAAGGTCGCCGAGCTCGGCGGGGCCATGGCCTTCTTCACCGCGACGGGAGAGAACCATCACGATTTGGCGCTCCAAGCCGTGGGAGACGGTGCAACCAGCCCGACGCCGGGCTCGGTCGGCCTCTACCACGTGGCCATCCGGTATCCCTCTGACGACCACGTCCGAGCGGCATTCCGGCGGTTGTCCGGCGCGGGCGTGGACGTCGTCGGAGCGAGCGATCACGGTGTCTCGCACAGCCTCTACATCCGCGATCCGGACGGGATCGAGCTCGAGCTGTACGCGGACGTTCCGGACTGGAAGGAGCAAGGGGAACAGGTGGCGACGATCCGTCCCTGGGATCCCCGGTAGGGGGGACCGGGGCTTCGTTTCGAAGGCTCAGGCAGCTTGGGGTAGCCGCTCTCGGCAGATCGCCAGGTTCGACGTGAGGACCCTGCGGAGGGCGGCGTCGTCTTCCATGTACCGTCGCAGGTCGAGCTCGAGGGAGACGCTGCCCGAGAAGCCCTCCGTCCCCAACAGGTCGAGGAACTCGAGGATCGGCAAGACGCCCTGGTCGAGCGGCAGGTGCGAGTCCCAGCCCCGCCCGGCGTTGTTCGACAGATGCACGTGGACCAGGCGATCGCCTAATCGCCGGACGGCCTCGAAGGCGTCCAGGCCCGACACTGCGGCGTGGCTGGTGTCCAGCACCACATGTGGGTAGGGGTCGAGGTCGTGGATCGACTGACGGGCATGGAGCCGAACCCCTCGTCCCCCTCGCAGGCGCACGGGGAACATGTTCTCCATCCCGACGAGTATTCCCCTCTGGCCGGCGAGATCCGGAAGCCGTTCATCCACCCACCTCCGGTACTCCGCCTGCCACCGATAGGGAGGGTGCACCACGACGAGCTTGGCCCCCGTCTCGCGGGCCAGCTGGATGGACCGGTCGATCTTTCCGATGGGATCGGAGCCCCACACCTTCCGCGTAACGAGCAGGAACGGAGCGTGGATGGCCCTGATCGAAAGGCCGTGCTCCCGTGACAGCTCGCGCAGAACGTGCGCCTTCTGTGTGGCCGGGTCCCGGGTGACCATGACCTCGACGCCACTGAACCCCGCCTCGGCAATGTGGCTGAACGCTTGGCCGAGCGGCCGGTTGAAGAACGCGGCGGTCGAGCAGATCAGGATGGGTCCGTGCGGATGCGGTTCGTTCTCCACGCCGGTGGATTCTATCGGCGAGGAGCGAGGGGTCCGCGTATGCTGCTTCCCCCATGTGGGCCTTCCCCCTGGCAGCCGCCCTGATCGCCCTGGTGTTCGCGGCGTCTCTGGTTCGACAGTTCGCCTCTCGGCGACGGCCGTTCCAGGCCGTCTGGGCGGTGGCCCTCGCGATGTACGCGGCGGCCTCGTTCGCCATGTTCCTCGGCGTCCTGGACGGATGGACCACGGGCGAGTACCGGGTCTACTGGCTCTTTGGAGCGATCCTGAACGTGCCGTTCCTGACGATGGGTGAGTTGTACCTGCTGATCAAGCGACGGACGATCACCGACCTCGTGCTGGTGGTTCTGCTCTTCCTCGCTGCCTTGGCCACCTCTCAGGTGCGCACGGCCTCGCTCAACGTCGGCGCCTTGATGAAGGACCTGCCTCTTGGGAAGGACGTCTTCGGCCAGGGGGCGCTTCCGTACCGGCTGGCCCAGCTCTACGCCTATCCCGCCTACGTCCTGCTGGTTGCGGGATGCCTGTGGTCGGCGTGGCGGATGCGGGGCCGGGCGGACCTCACCGAGCGGTTCTTCGGAACGCTCGGCATCGCGGCGGGAGCGACGATCGTAGCGATCGCCTCGGGTGTGGGAGCTGGCCTCGACGTGGTGCCGCTGTTCTCCGTGGGGCTCGCCCTCGGCATCGCCGTGATGTTCTGGGGATTCCTCCGGGTCTCGCGGCCGGTCGACGCCTCGAGCTCCACCCTCGCCCCCGGTTGACCCGCGGCTAAGCCGCCCGCGGTCGTTCCAGGAACGCGTGCCACGTATGGCCGTCGTCCGAGGGGCTCGCTGGCGCGTCGCCCATCCGTTCCTCGGTGACCAGGATCTCGTCGTAGCGAGCCGTGTCGACCGTGAGCTCCAGCAGCACCAATCCGTCCTCCGGGACGAACCGGCCGTCCTCCACACGGACGAACGTGCCGTTCGTTCCGAGCCACAGCTGGTACACGCGGCCCGGTGACGGCATCGGCACCTCCTTGCCGATGACGTACATGAGTTGCAGGCCCGGCCCCGAGACCTCCACCAGCCCGGCCGCGGTCTGCCCCTGGCTCTCCAGGCTCACCGGATTGGCGCCGGGCTGCTGGAGAACCTCCATCGCCGCCAGCAACCGGCCCCGCTGCTGCTCGGTCCGGGACACCCGGCCCCCGAGCTGCACGGACAGTCCGGCCAGGCCGATGATGGCCGCGACCCCCGCCGCCACGGCAACCAGGGAGGCGCGACGTCGTCGCCGAACCGTCTCGGCCACCCCGCGGCGGATCCTGGGTAGCAGGAGGTCGGGAGGCTGCGCGGGGGAGACGGCTAGGGCGAGGTCGCCCGCCACGGCCTGGAAGCCGGCCAGCTGGTCCCGGCACAGCGGACAGGACGGGACGTGCTCGGACAGGAGCCGATCGGCCTCCACCGCGTCCTCGCCGGACAGGCCGTCCAGGACGTAGCCCGCCATCAGCTCCTGGATCCGAACATGGTCCTCGTTCATTCAGTCCTCTCGGTACAGCGCTCGTCGGAGCTTCCGCATGGCGGCCAGGGTCCGGGTCTTGACCGTCCCGATCGGGATGCCGAGCTCCTCGGCGATCATGGCTTGCGTGTAGCCCCCGAAGTAGGCCAGCTCGACCACCGTCCGTTGATCGGGGGGCAACGTGTGCAGCGCCTCCCGGACCTCCTTGCGCCGGATCGAGAGATAGGCCTCTTCGACGACCCCTTCAGCTACATCTTCGCCGGTGCCCCGCTCCAGGTTCGAGGCTCGTTCGGCCCGCTTGCGGAGCCGGTCCTCCCGCCTGACCGTGTCGACCGCCCGGTGGTGGATGAGCGAGAGGAAGAAGCTCCGAAACGGTCCCCGGCCTGGGTCGTACGCCTCGGGGGCCCGCCACAAGGCCAGGAACGAATCGTGGACCACCTCCTGGGCCAGCGGGTCCTGACCGGTGACCCGCAGAGCGAGGCCATAGGCGGCTGGGGCGTATCGCCGGTAGAGCTCCTCGAACGCCTGACGATCCCCCGCCGAGACGCGTCGGTGGAGCTCCAGGTCGAAGCGATCGTCCCCCTGCATGCCCTCCGTTGTATCACCAGGCGATGGATGGCCGGAGCCCGCTAGGATCCTCGGCGGTGCGTGGAACCGTCCTGATGTACTCGCGACCGGGCTGTGGCCTGTGCGACGAGGCTCGGGGGGTCATCCTGGCCGAACGGGCCCGGACCGCCTTCGACTTCGAGGAGGTCGACATCTCCGGCCTCGATGCCCTCGAGATCGAATACGGCATCCGGATCCCCGTCGTGCTGGTCGACGGGCAGGAGCTGTCCGAGGTCCGGCTGGATCCCACCGTGTTCGCCCGCGCCGTCCGGCGATAGCGCTCTGCCCACGCTCCCGCTTGTGCCTTCGTGCACCGGTTTCACGATTGCGCTACCATCCTGGCGTGACCGAGCGCCCCATCCCGGAGGCCTCCGTGGGGCGGCTTCCGATCTATCTCCGAGCTCTCGTCGACATCGCCGAGAGCGGCGCGAACACGGTGTCCTCGGAGACCCTGGCGGAGGCTGCGGGCGTGAACTCGGCGAAGGTGCGAAAGGACCTCTCTCACCTGGGCTCCTACGGGACCAGGGGGGTGGGGTACGACGTCGCCTACCTCATCCATCAGGTTCGCCGGGAGCTCGGCCTGACCCAGCACTGGCCGATCGTGATCGTCGGGGTGGGCAACCTGGGCCATGCCCTGGCCAACTACCGGGGGTTCGCCGAGCGAGGCTTTCGGATCGCGGGGTTGGTCGACGCCGACCCGGCCAAGGTGGGCGAGCAGGTCGGGAGTATCACCGTCCGGCACCTCGACGACCTGGCCACCCTGGTGTGGGAGCACGGGATCGCCATCGGGGTCATCTGCACCCCCGCCGCGGAGGCTCAGGGCGTTGCGGATGCGCTGGTGGCGTCCGGGGTCCGGTCCATCCTGAACTTCGCCCCGGCAGTGCTGTCGGTCCCCGCCGGAGTGTCGGTACGGAAGGTGGACCTGGCCATCGAGCTCCAGATCCTCGCGTTCTACGAGCAGCGGAAAGCCGCGCTTGCCGACGTGAAGAGGCGCGGGCGGGCGGTGGCGGACCTGACGAAGGTGTGATCCCCGGCCGTCGGTTCGGCGGCCGGGCTTTCCTCTCCGTTACTTGGCGATCGTGATCCAGAGCACGATGAAGATCCCGATCATCATCACGCCGAACAGGATGAACTGAACGACGCCCTCATCGAGTAGCGGCCTGGTCTCCTGTGCCAGCATCGTTTCCTCCTCCTAGGCGGGCCCGTACCAGGGCGGTGCGGTCCCGCCGGTCAGGACGTCCTTTCGTTCCCGTTCCGCTCGGTCCAGGAAGGGCAGATGGACGGCGAATCCTACGATCGAGCCGATCAGGAACATCCACGAGTAGATGGGGACGCTGCCGCTGTCGTGTCGCAAGTACACCGTGATGAGCGGTCCGCCCCCGTTGTAGAAGGCCTGGGCCGCGGCGAGCGATACGTCGCCCGCCGCGGCGAACCGAACGTCCTGCACCGTGAAGTCCGTGGTCTGGAACGCCCCCGCCTCGAACTGCCCGAGCCCGGCCTTCTGGTTGGCCTGCTGGGCCAGATAGGACTGGATGCCCCCCGTCACCGACTGCACCGAGGCCGACTGGCCTCCCGTCGGCGCCCTCCAGGCGTCTCCCTCCGGATAGGTGTCGAACTGTCGATAAGGGAGGTCGGTCACGTTCTGGCCGGCCGTTTCCACGACCCACCCCGGCTCGCGCCCCCTGGGCCCGAGGTCCACGGGAGTTTCCGGGCCCTGCGAGAAGAACCCGAAGGTCCACACGGCCGAGAACAGGATCATCCAGCCGAACAGCGAGACCGACAGCACCAGGTAGCCCATCTTCCTGCCGAACACCGCCGACAGCATGAGCAGGACGCTGCCGATGAAGAGGATGAAGCCGACAGCGACGCCGAGGCCGCCCTTCACCAAATTGGCGCACTCGACGTGGAACCCGAGGCAGGTCTGCGCGAGCATCATGGCAGCGCGTTGGTGGTCGGTGGTCCCGGCGGGGGACCGAACTCCTCGACGGCGGCCTTGGTGGCGTCGGGGTTGGTGCAGACGTTGTGGTCGAACGGGACCTGGGATTTGTCCTGGATGGACACGATGTAGTTCACGATGTCGTTGATCTGCTGGTCGTCCAGGGCCCCGGCGTACCGGATGCTCCAGGACGGCATGAGATTCCGGCCTTGCTGGATCGTGATGTAGACGTCGTTCAGGCTGTAGATCAGCACGTGGCCGGTCCAGGGCCCGCCGCAGACCGTGGTGAGGTTGGGCGTGGTGATCGGTGTCTGGGTGGTCGTGTCCAGGATCACCGAGCCCCGCAGCTCCGGCCCATGACACCGCACACAACCGATGCCAGTCTGATTCTCCTCACTGAACAGCTGCACGCCGCTCCTGCCCCGGGCGATCGATTCGGTAAGGAGGGCTTCCTCCTGATCGAGGTTCGTGTGGGGCTCGAACAGCCAGGTGAGCGGGATCCAGATCACGAAGAACGCGACCAGGAGGACGCCCCATCCCTGGAGCTTGGCCAGGAGGGGGGTCTCCAGATCGGGATCGGAGGGCCCGGGCCGCATGGCGAAGGGAATCCGGGGCGGCTCCTTCCTTCCAACACTCCCCCGCGACAGGAGCGCCCCACCCGCCACCAGAAGGACGATGGCTCCCCCGACGGCGATGATCAGACCCTGAGCCGTGCTCAGCGCCAGCATCACGCCCTCTTCATCCCGGTGCGACGCAGAATGGCCCCTGCGGCGGCTCGTCGATCGTGTTCGTCCCCCGGGGGGGACCGAGGATAATCTGCGATGTGTCCACCATCACATCGCCGGCGGAGGTGACGGTCAGCTTGAACCGGTCCAATCCTCGGGGGGCCGGCCCCAGCTGATACTCGCCCACCCGGTTGTACTTCGAACCGTGGCATGGGCACTCGAACCACTGGGACTGCTGGCAGAAGGGCACGCGGCACCCCAGGTGCACGCAGCGCTGGTAGAGCGGCATGACCCCCTGCGCCTCGACGCCCTCGGCTGCATAGTCGACGCTGCCGGACTTGTGGCCGCTCCAGGCCACGATGTAGAAGCGGCCGGCGCCGTAATAGAACGGCTGGTTGTTCGAGGAGATGAACTCCTTGATGTCGGCGAGCTTGCCGGCCGTGATCACCGAGCCGAACCCGCCCTTCAGGTTGGGCCACAGGAACGCGAGCGTCGCCCCGCCGAACTCCGCGGCGAAGACGCCGAAGGACACGATGAGCGATCGGCGGAAGAACTCCCGTCGCGTCACCGGCTTCGAGGTTTTGGCCTGGGCCTCGGCCCGGGCCGCGGGCGCGCCCGGCCGTTCGACGTCCACCCGAGCGGCGCGACGGGCCCGGATGAACGACAGACCGAAGATGATGGCGAAGAGGTCCACCACGGCGATCACCACGAGCGCCGCGATCGTCCCGCTGGAGAGAGCCAGGGGCGTCACAGCTCGAAGAACACCCCCTGGGCCCACGGCCACACCCAGTTGTACCCAGTGCCGCGGAAGAACGACCCGATGATGGTGAGGGTCGCGCCGAACATGAACAGCATGGTGAACATGGTGATGGCCAGCTTCCGGTCGCCGGGCCTCGTGCTCGGGTTGCGGTCGATGAACGGCGCCGCCGCCAGGCCGGTCAGGATGATGATGAACGGGATGGTGACCCCCGCGACGAGCGGGTGGAAGTAGCGCAGGAGCTCCTGGAGGCCCAGGAAGTACCAGGGGGCCTTCGACGGGTTCGGCGTGAGGTTGGGATTGGCCAGCTCGCGGAGCGGCGCGTTGACGAACGTCGAGAAGATCACCAGGCCAGCCGAGACGACGAGGAGCGAGATGAACTCCTCGATCAACAGGTGCGGCCACACGTTGATGCGGTCGCCCTGCTCTCGCTCGACCCGCTGGATGCCTTCAGGCGGGACCAGCGCAAGGAGGCGGTGCTTCTCCGGTGCCCCGCGCTTGGGCTCGGGGACGTTGCCGGTGGGAAGTGGTGCTTCGCGAACCGGACTGGGCATCACGGCCGCGGCGACCTGCGCGGCGGCAGGTGAGGGAGCGGCTGCTGCGGCAGGTGCGGGAGCGGGAGCGGCTGCTGCGGCAGGTGCGGGAGCGGGAGCGGCTGCTGGTGGCGTGGCGGCTTCACCGCCGCCGTGGGCCGCTCGGTGGGCGCGGACGCCAGCGGCGCGGGCCCGGCCCTCGGCGACACGTCGGTCCGTGCCTTTTCCCAGCGCCTCGGCCAGGACCCTCTCGTAGGTCTCCTGGTCGAGCGGCGTTTCCTCTCGTCGGGCCATGTCGTCTCCTAGAGCGGTCCGGAGATGCCGCCGTCCTTGCGGATCCTCCAGAAGTGGACGGACAGGAAGAGCACCAGCACGAACGGCAGGGCCAGCACGTGCAGCACGTACCACCGCAGCAGGGTCTGCGGCCCGACCACCACCCCGCCGAGCAGGATGAAGTTGGCCTGCTTGGCCACGAACGGGGAGTACCCGGCCAGGCTCGTGCCCACCGTGATGGCCCAGATCGCCAGCTGGTCCCACGGCAGCAGGTAGCCGGTGAACGACAGCCCGAGCGTCAGGAACAGCAGGATCACGCCGATCACCCAGTTGAACTCGCGCGGCGGCTTGTACGCGCCCGTATAGAACACCCGGGCCATGTGCAGGGTCACGGTGAACACCATGAGGTGGGCGCCCCATCGGTGGAGGTTGCGAACCAGGTCCCCGAAGAACACCGACGTCCGGATGCTCTGCATGTCGCCGTACGCGACAGCCCCGCCGATGTCGGCCATGGGACGGTAGAAGAACATCAGGAAGATGCCGGTCACCGTGAGCAAGATGAACAGGAAGAAGGACAGGCCGCCGAGGCAGAACGTGTACGTCAGCTTCAGCCCGTGGCGCTTCATCTTCACCGGGTGGAGGTGGTACAGGACGTTGTTCATCGTGGCCAGCGCGCGGTCCCGCGACGTGTCCTTGTAGCCCCTGCGGAAGATGGATCCGGGCCGGAACATCGACTTCCAGACCTCGGTCTCCCGGGCGCGGTCGAGAACCTCCCCGGGCGACGGCGGCTTGAGCTTCACCCCGGCCTTCCCTCCCTTGCCTATCCGGGCTCCGCCTTCTGCGACAGGGGAACGGAGGCCATCGTGCGCCTACCGCCCGTGTCCTCCGGCAGCCTCGCGTAGTAGAGCACGTCTGTGGGGCATCGTTCGACGCAGACCGAGCAGCGAGTGCAGGCGTTGTCGTCGACGACGAACACCGCGTTGGCGGCCCGAACCTCCGCCTCCACTGGTTCGAGCTCGGCGTCTTCCACGATCCCCGGCGACAGCATGAAGATGCAGTTCCACGGGCAGACGTCCTCGCACGCCCGGCACAGGATGCAGTTGTCCGGGTCGAGCATGAGGTGTTTCGGGGACCTGACGCCCTGGGAGAGCCATGCCGGGTCGACGGTCTCCACGACGTAGTCCGTGTGGATGTCGACCTCGGTCTTGGTGAACGGCATCGGCCTGCTCGAGCCTCCTATGTGGTCTGGGTCATCGGTACCCGCCGGTGGGTCGTTCTGCGGACACCCCCCGGAGCCGCTTCCGCCAGTTCTGCATGATCACCGCGGCCACCACGATCGTGACGAGTGGCCCGGTGGACAGGCCGAGGGCGATGGCATCGCGGATCTCCAGCGCCCAACTGCCGCCGCCGGAGGGTCCGGCCCAGCCCAGCTTCTGCTCGGCGAAGTACATCCAGAACGACGGGACCACAACGGCGAAGATCAGGATGAAGAACCACACCCCGACGCAGAAGACGACTGCCGTGGACCAGGTCCACTCGAAGGCCTTGATGGTCGGCTCCACCCGCTGCTTCAGCTCGACCAACCTCTTCGGAACCCTCACGCGCAATCCATCCTCGCCCGCGGCCGGCTGATTATAGCCAGGGCCCTGTCGCGCACCGTTCCGGCCGGGAGTCATCCTACCGGCCTTGTGAATCCCTTCACAAGGGGCCTGGGGGCTAAGCTGCCGCGCGTCGAATGGTTGCGGAACTCGTCGTCGCGGATCTCGTGCAACGAGGGCTCGCCTCGTGGTGGGCACCGGCGCTGGCGTTCCTTGCCGGGATGGTGTCGTTCGCATCGCCGTGCGTCTTCCCCCTGGTCCCCGGTTACCTGTCGTTCGTCTCGGGGGGCCAGGCCAAAGAGCAACGTGCGGTCGTCCCCATCCTGCTGTTCATCCTGGGCTTCGCGGCGGTGTTCACCGCCCTGGGGGCCTTCGCCGGCGGGGCGGTCACCCGGTTCCTGAAGTCGGAGCTGGTCCTTCGGGTCTCCGGCGTGATCATCGTGGCGTTCGGCCTGCTCATGGTGCTTTACGCCTT
>Ga0184612_10000885_pt1 | contig 14336 bp, 9 predicted proteins | sample PLM3_60_coex_FD_133163 | JGI IMG/M metagenome (GOLD analysis project Ga0184612, IMG submission 133163) | Groundwater sediment microbial communities from an aquifer in East River, Colorado, USA - PLM3_60_coex | ecosystem: Environmental > Terrestrial > Soil > Riparian zone | place: USA: East... | reverse complement strand
TCCTGGTGGTGAAGGGACCGGCGCGCCCAGTTCGTCGGGTGCTGCTGGCTGTGGATGGGTCCAAGTCCTCGGACCAAGCGCTACAGTTTTTGCTGAAGCAAATGAGCCCGACGGGCAATGGACGGATCGAGCTACAAGTCCTTCAGGTGTTGCCGCCGTTCGCTTATACGAAAGAAGCGATGGCCTGCCTGGCGCGCACAACACGCTATACTCAAAAACTTGAAACTGCCGGCTATATTGTCAAAGACACGATACGAGCAGGCGATCCGGCCGCGGAGATCATCAAGGCAGCTGCGAGTTTGCATGCGGATCTTCTGGTCGTGGGCGCCAAAGGCTTGGGCGCCGTCGGGCGCTTTCTTTTGGGAAGTGTGTCATCCAAGCTCATCCGGCACAGCCCGTGTTCCATTTTAGTGGTGCGATAGTTTTTCCTCGACGCTTCACAGAATGTTGCCATTTCGGTATGCTTAGCACCCAACCCTGGAGGATTGATGGGAGAGACTATCAAAGCGAGTAGCAATAGAGTTCTGGTGGTGGACGACGATCCTGAAATGACGTCCCTCCTTTCAGACATCCTCAAAGATGAGGGCTACGCCGTCGATACCGCTTCATCGGGCGAGGAAGCGCTGCAGAAGATGAGCGACTGCGACTACGATGTGGTCGTCTCCGACATGATCATGAAGGGTATGCCCGGCCTCACCTTGTTGAAGGAGATCAGGCGGCTGCACCCCGAACCTAATGTCATCATCATGACCGGCTTCGGCTCCATCGAAAGCGCAATCGAAGCGATGAAGCAAGGCGCCTACGATTATGTGACGAAGCCAGTGAAATCCGAGGAGATTGCGCTCACGACCCAGAAAGCCGTACGAGACGCATCGCTTCGCCGCGAGCTGGTGTGGCTCCGCCGCGCCGTCGAGAAAGAATACAGCTTCAATAAGATACTAGGCAAGAGCAAGCCGATGCAGGAAGTGTTCGAGCTCATCCGGCGGATCTCGGCGAGCCCGAGCAACATCCTGATCACCGGCGCCAGCGGCACCGGCAAAGAGCTGGTGGCCCGGGCGATTCATTACAACAGTCCTCGGGCGCAGCAGCCGTTCGTGCCGGTCAACTGTGCCGCGATTCCCGAGCACCTGCTTGAGTCCGAGATGTTCGGCCACGTGAAGGGCTCGTTTACAGATGCCAAGACCGACCGCAAAGGCCTGTTCGAAGAAGCGCAGGGGGGGACTCTCTTTCTCGACGAGATCAGCGAGCTGCCGTTGAGCCTTCAAGCCAAGCTGTTGCGCGCGATCCAGGAGAAAGAGATCCGGCGGGTCGGTGCGTCTCGCTCGATCTCGGTGGATGTGCGCATTGTTGGCGCGACCAATCTGGATCTGAACGAGCAGGTGAAGGCCAAGCAGTTCCGGGAGGATCTTTTCTACCGCTTGAACGTCATCGAGGTACATATGCCTTCTTTGCGCGAGCGCACAGAGGACATCCCCCTGCTCGCCATGCACTTTATCAAGAAATACGCGGAGCCCATGAAGAAGCCGGTCACTGGACTGACGGAGGGCGCGCTGGCCCTATTAATGGACTACGACTGGCCCGGCAATGTGCGGGAACTTGAGAATGTGATCGAGCGGAGTGTTACGCTGACACGAGGTGAGAAGATCACACCGGAAGATCTTCCTCCTATCGTGCGCGGGAGTGCCGGCGACCGGCAGATGATTGAGGAGGCGGCGGAGAAGACCCGCACCTTGAGCGAGATGGAGCGGCAGTATATTTTGCGCATCTTGGAGAAGACCGGCGGCAATAAGTACCAGGCGGCTCAGTTGCTCGGCATTGACCGCAAGACGCTCTATCGCAAGCTGGACGAAATCGAAAGCGACAAACGCTGATGCAAGGACTGAAACAGTTCCTGCGCCTGACCCCAGAAGAAGAACGTTTACTTCCCCGGCTCCAACCGCTCTTTGCCAAGCATATGGACGAGCTGGTGAAGGCCTTCTATCGCCACCTCTTGCAATTTGATGAAACGCGTCGCCTGCTCTCCGACGAGATCATCACGAATCGTCTCTTGGCCGCGCAGCGCCGCTATCTCATGCAGCTCGTGAGCGGGACCTATGGGCAGGAATATCAGGCCAACCGGTTGAACATCGGCCATGTCCATGAACGGATCGGTCTGACCCCAGAGTGGTATCTGGGGGCCTACAATCTGTATCTCTCGCTGATCCTTCCGTTGATCGATGACGAATTCCGGTCGCGCCCTGCGGAATGCCTGGCCATCTCTGTAGCATTTCAAAAAGTAGTGTTCTTCGATATCAGTCTCGCGATTAAGGCCTACATCGAGAAGGCCAATGAGCGCCTGGAATTCGCGAACCGCCAGCTGGCGATGCTGAGCCGTGAGCTGGAGACCGGGCTCTCTGTGAGCCAACGGGATCTCAAACAGTCCCAGGAGCAGCTCCGTCAAACGGAACGGCTGGCGGAGCTTGGCACCCTCGCCTCGGGCATGGCTCACGAGATCGGCACGCCGATGAATGTGATCCTGGGGCGCGCCGAGTATCTGCATCGCCACACGAAAGAACCGGACACCGCAAAGGGTCTGCAAACGATCGTGGAGCAGGTCGAGCGGATTACGAAGATCATGAACCAGTTGCTAACGTTCGCGCGACGTCGTCCCATTGAGCGGCGCCCGACCAATATTAATAAGGTCGTGGAGGAGACACTCGATGTCATGCGCGAACGGTTCCAGCGACATCATATCGAAGTCAAGACCGAACTTGCCGCCTCGCTTCCCTTGATCCATGCAGATCCCGACCAGATGGGCCAAGTGCTTCTAAACCTCGCGATCAACTCCCTTCATGCGATGGGAGATAGCGGGACACTACTCGTGCGGACCGCTTTAATCCCTGTCAATAAAGTTTCGGTTGATAAGTACGTCGAGATGATCGAAGTCTCTGTGGCCGACACGGGATCCGGCATCGCGCATGAAGATCTCGACAAGATTTTTAATCCGTTCTTCACGACCAAGGAAGTCGGCAAAGGCACTGGGCTGGGCCTGACCGTCGTGCACGGCATTATTCAGGAGCATGGCGGGTTCATCACGGTTGAGAGCGAAGTCGGCAAGGGCACGACCTTTCGCGTCAGGCTGCCGACCTCTTCTTAGGCTGATTCGGGCTACAATCTTAAGCCTCCAGTACTGCTTAGCTCAAGTAAACCTCTCTGTGGCACCCATGTTATGGCTCTAGTCCTGAAAGGCAGCAGAAGGCGGCTGTCACCTTCTGCTACCCTTCATACGAATTGGATTTCAGCCTCCCCCTGAGCCCCGGAGCACCTCAAGCTCGTACAACTCGCCTTTCATTTGAGGATGGAGATCGCACCTAAAGGCGAACTTACCATCCTGCTGAGGCGTGAAGCGGATCACCGCGGTCTTCCCCGTGTCCACATGGATGCCTTCCACGCCCTTGCCAAAGGCTTCGAGTCCACCGCCGCTTGCTTTGAGGGCAGCCCCGACCATTTGGGGCGACGTGAATCCGTGTTGCACGATGTCATTGTTCCGTAACACGATCACGATCGGTGTTCCGGCCTGCAGCGGCGACTTTTGCTGCACCTCGAACTTGCTATCATCGATATTAATAGTGATCCGCTGCTCGGCCGCAGACGCGCCCGTGGCAACAAAACCCACAATTCCTGCTGCCAGCATGATTACGTATCGCATATGCTACCTCCTGGTGAATGTTTATGTCGCCTGGTTACATTGAACAGATTGATCCTGCCTATTGGAAAATCTATAAGCAAATGACATACCTGATCACTTACGGCTCTATTGGGGCCGTCTGTGTTTCTTCGAAGAAACAACTTTAGCGCACCGCGGCTGGGAAAGCGTATCAATGACAACAACTGCAAGTTTGGATATGCGTATTCATCGATAGTTCGTCTCCGCTCGCTGAGTCGAATTGCTACACGAGGAATGAGGGTGTTGCACCGAAAAGCGACGTTCTCATCAAACTAGCTACGCTTAAACCACATCTCATAGAGCGAGATCAGGATCTGGCAGCCCAAGGAGAGTCCCATGAGGAGTCCTCCACCGATGACCGCGTAGGCGAATAGGGGCTGATACTTCGTAAACCACCAGGAACCAATGTCCAGCCAGATGGCGAGGAAGGGAATGGCGATAAGAACCGAGCGAAATATCGTCGAGGTCTGGCTGAAAGAGAAGATCATGCTGGTCAGCACGAAAATGAAGCTCATCCCAAAGAGGTGAATATGAGAGACCCTCACCAGACTTTTGATCGACTGCCCTACATCTGGAGCGCTATAGGCGGAGACCTGGGCATACGAGGTCAGCGGCGGGACAGGCAAACCCGATTCCGGACTATGGCACCCTGCGCAGGCGCGTTTCAGAATCGGCTGGACCTCGACAAACTCCGCCTCGCGCCCTCCGTGTCTGATCCATCGAATAATCTGCTGTTTTTCGCTCGGTGTCACGTGCTCGGCCATAGACCCATTCAAGGCCGCCTCCAGCCGGGTTCCTTCACGTTGGCCGTAATATTTAATGATGACCGCCTGGACCATTCCCAACCCATGCTTGGTGTGCGGCTCGAGATCGATGAGATAGAGGTAGGTCACGGCCAACAGATAGCCGAGCCCGAGGGTCAGCAGAAAGAAACTGGCAAGTACTTTTAGCGGAAGGGGCAGTGTCCTCAGGGTCACGTAGTCCTCCCGAACTTCAGTGGTCAGAACCTGTAGCCGATGCTGAAGCCGACGATGTGGGCCTCATAGGAAGGATGCTGAATGGGGATCAAGACCGAGCGGACATCGCCGGCTGCCGGAGTCGAAAACCCCTCCACTGAGACATTGGCCAAGGAGGGCGTGATGTTATCCACCGTGAAGTCCGTTTCTCTGTACCGCTCATACAGATAAACGAGCTTCAGGGTCCACTGTGGGGTGAAATGATATCGGGCTGTGGCATTGAGGACGTGGAACACATTTTTGATCTCAGGGACGACCGCCGGCTCGCCCGCCGGCGCGCCGCCGGAGGTACTGGATTGTTCTCGCTTGCTGCGCCCGAATGTGTAGCGATACGCCAGGTCCAGATCCAGCCGGTGCGGGATGAGCACCAGGCTCAGGCCCGCATGAAAGGTGTCCAGAATATCCCGCGGCCGCGTAATGTACGCGTTGGCTTCGCTACAGGTCGGCGATCCGGAAATGAGACAACCTCTTTGTCGTGATTGATAATCTTCATGGGCGTATCCGGTGAAGAGGTTCAGTCGCTCGAACGGGGTCCACGAGACGTCACCGGACCAACCATAGGCGCGCGCGCTCTGAAGCCCGAAGGCGGAGTTGAAGAAGGTATCGAGCTGCGCGAAGAGCGAGCCGCTGACCGTGACCGTGTCGAGGGGGCTGCTCTCGAGGAAAATCTCTCCTTTGTCGCGCGTGCGGTCGGATTCATCAAACTTTCGGAGCAGCGGCAATGCCACGGCGTTGCCCCCCAAGGGAAGATAGCCGTCGGCGCCGATGGTCCGCACCCCATGGCTGTACGTCACACGGCTCAAGATCCAATTGATGGGCTTGTAATCCATCGCGGCCTTGGCAATGTGTTCGCTCGAATCCCTGGCCTCCCGAAGGGTGCGTACCCAGTGTTCCCATTCGTACCCCCCCTTGGCCGTGAGCCGGGAGGTGACTCGCCACGTCGCATCTGTGCCAAAGGTCTCCCGCCGGAAACCGATCGGCACATTGGTGTGTGAGGCGTTGGCGGCTCCCGGGACGGGCGTGTTATCGCCGGGGTTCAACACATTCGTGAACCGATGGACTGCGGTGTCATTGTCGAGCTGATAGTACCGAAACCGCGCGGTGAGCGTGACGTCTCGCAGGGGCCGGGTTGAGAGGCCGACATTGGTGAGCAGCACATTCATCTTCGCGTCTGGACTGCTGGCCCCGGTATTGGTGGTATTGCCCGTGAAGCCTGCGATCGTGGTGTACGGGAGGAACGTCTCGTTCTGACGCCACAGGCTGTAGGACGCCGCCGCGGTCAGTCGAGTCTTCCACCAGGGCAGAGTGACCCCTCCGCTGGCCGTGAGGCTATGGGCGGAATTGTCCGGCATGGTGGATGCCCGACCGAGACCGGACGTATTGCCGCACGCGGTTGTGCCGCAGACGCCGTCCCACTCGACCTGACGCACGTCGTTCTCGAAAAGAGACGCGGTGTAGTTGAACCGAAATTGATACCAGTCGCGCGCGTATTCGGCTCCTGCCGTCAGCTCATGGTTTTGCTCTTTGCGCAGGACGGGCAGTTCGACCACGCCACTGCCCGGGCTCCCGATGAGCGCTCCGAATGGCACACGCCCATCCTTGTCGATCCGAGTGTAGTTCCCCTTGAGTTCCAGGTGAGGCCCTGGAAGGTAACGGAAGCCGATCCGAGCCGTGTCGGTCTGAAACCCGAGGTCCGTGGCGCGAAGCAGGCTGTTCACCGCCGCCGCAACGGCATTGCGTTGTGCTTGGGTAGGGATGCCGCCCACGGCACTGAATGCCGCAGCGGTCGGGGGTCCCGCCGGCAGGGTAAACCTGCCGTTATCCGCTTCGCCGTAGATTGTCGTGCGATTAAGCCCGATGGTGTGAGGCAGCCGGTCGAACTCGAAATCGAATTGGAACGTATTATACCGACCGGCCCGCAGGAAATAGGACCCGTCCGTCCGGGTCATGTTGATTCCGCCGAATTCGAGAAACCGCGATGCCAGCTGATCCTCGGTCTTCAGGCGCAGGCGCGGAATAGTCGGCTTGCCGTCGAGGTCCCGGTACTCCTTGAGGGTCGGCGAATCCGTGTGGCCGCTCAAGGTCTGGCCCCCTATTTCGATGTCGCCCTCTACCTTGTAGGGAAACCTCTCTGTCCATGACTTAAGAGCAAACGTATCCCGTTGCGTCGTACTCTCTTTCTGTTCCTCGCCCGACACAGACGTCCTTGGGGTCTCGGCCGACGCCGTCATGGCGGCTCCTAACGGGAGCAGCAGTCCGCACAGAAGAGCCGATCGTAGCTTGACCCTATGGGGTCTCGCCATGTGCTCACCTCGTAAACGCAAAGCCGGATGGATGGTTTGACCCATGGATGTTGACGTGACAACTCGCGCAGCCTCTTCCGATGTTCCGCCGGTCAGCGGGGTTCTGGAAGGCGGTAGAAGGATGACCGCTCTGGTCATGGCACTGCTGGCAAAGCCGCGGGGAGCGGATCCGAAGCAATCTGACGTTGTTACTGCCATGCGCCACGTGGCAGGTCCGGCAGTCCTCGCGGACCGGTGGATGCTCGTAAAGAAACGGCCCCCGTTTGTCCATATGGCAACGGTAGCAGTTCTCGTTGATGCTGTTCTCCGGGATCAGCTTCTCGGTAATCGTGCCATGAACGTTGTGGCAATCCGCACACTGAAGTTTGCCCTCCCGGACCGGCATGTGGGACCAATTCTGGAACATCGCGGTCTTGACCGCGTGGCATTCGCTACAAAGCTGGAGTTGGGAAGGAGCCTTTAATTGCGCGCGGGTGGTTTGCGGTGCCTTGACGGAATGACACGCGGTGCAGGCGAGGTCGCGCATCTCGTGCGGGCTGCCCGGCCAGAAAAGGCGCCGGCCCTGCGCGTGACACTGCAAGCAGACCGCGTTTCGTTCGGCGATAGAGTGTGCGGACGCGGCTCCGAATCGTATGTGAAAGGCCGGGTTGGTGGGATCGTCGACATGCCTGCTGCTCGGGCCATGGCAGGCCTCGCATCCGTACCGCTGAAGGTCAGTGCGGGATACTGTGGTGCCCAGGATTTTGCCGTGGAGGGTCTGCTCCATCTTCTTCTGCTGCTCCGCATGGCACTCCAGGCACTTCTGCCATCCCACATAGCTAGCATCTTTGATGGTTGGTGGACCTACGGCGGCTCTGTCGAATCCCGGGGGCCGGCCGCCGGAACAATTCAGAAGAACCCCACTGATGGCAAGACAACCAATGAGGCCCACCGCGAGCCTTACGGCTGGCGTGATGCGGCGGTGTGCCTTTGTTATTGGTTGGTTCCTCATCTCACTTTAAGGTGAGGAGGTACGCGACGAGCGCTTCCAATTCCTCATCGGTTCCCTTGAACGGGGACATCTTGCTTTCTGGGTTTATCGCCTTGGGGTCCTTCAGAAACGCCTTTAACCACTGCGCGTCTCGCTTGGACGCAATATCGGACAGAGGCGGACCTGATTTTCCTCCTTTCCCTTGGATCACGTGGCACGCACCGCACCGCTTGGCGCTATAGATCTTTTCTCCTAGGGCTGGATCGGCTGCGGCCTGTGCCGAGGGGATAAAGCTACGGCAGACGAGCGCGACAAGCAGGACCGCCAAGATCAACGCAGAGACTTTCGAAATCGCTCTCATCGACTACGCCTCCTGTCTAGTCAAGGCAAGCCGTATAGTGATCTAAGTTCGCGGGAATTTTGTCAGAAAATAAAGCGCCGTTCAAGGGCAGAACGGGAAGGATGTTTGGTGAGAGCGCGCTCCCGGTCCTGGGGTTCCTAGGGATCTAAGACACCGATGTTTCTCGTGTCTATGCGGTGAGTGTAACCATCTGGACAATCGCCTAGTCGCCTAGGGTTTTTAGTGTGGCATCTCTCCCCAGGACGACCTCCGTATTGAGGAATTTCTCGCCAACTCCAGCAAGCTGATTGTTCGGACATCTCGGTAACTGCTTGATTCTATACGCGGCTTTAGTTTCCCGCGTTGCGGCCCGCGTTTTGCTCACGCTTCCCTCTAAGTTCAGCCTGTGAGGGCCGATGTGACGACAAATGGGAAGTCGAAAGGAAGGCCCGTGAGCGTGTTGTTGGCCGATGATGATTTAGCGATGCGTAGCCTGATTAACGATGAGCTTCAGGAGGAAGGCTATTCGGTGTTTCAAGTGGCAGATGGTCACGAAGCACTCGACTGCGTTGATGAGCGTTCTCCGGACCTGATCCTGACCGATCTGCGGATGCCGCACGGCGGCCTCGATCTCGTGGCTCGCTTCAGGGCGCGCGCACCTGAAACCCCCATTATTTTGATGACCGCCTTCGGTGATGCGACCACGGAGGCCCGGGCTTACGAGCAGGGGGCCTCGGCGTATTTCAACAAGCCGGTACGGATGAGCGATTTGAAAACCGCTGTCCATCGTCTGTTGAACCACGATGGATCAGCGCAACGATAGCGTCGCCAGTACAACGAGGGTTGGAGTAGGACGTCGATGAGTTAAAGCAATAAACAGACAGCGGTGGTTTCATTCAACAAGGAGGACGAGTGATGAATAGTCAGTCTAACGCCCCATCAAAGTGGGCCAGCACGGGCCGATTGGGCCTTCTTAAAGCGGTGTCGATCGCCGGCAGCTTAATCTTTTCTCCGGCGGCGTTCGCCGCCGACCCGCACGCGCATCACGGTAGCGTGGCGCAGCCTTCGGCCGAGAACGTCATTTATCAGCCGGGTGGCGCGGAGCTGCACGATCGCATGATGAAAGAGGTCGCACGGCAGCAGGAGTTCATCAACAAGAAGGGTGGCTACGCCTCGGGCGCCGACAGTCACATGATGCAGCAAGGCGTGCTGCTGGTGGCAGACGATCCCAGCAAGGTTTCAGTAACCAATGGGCAGCGCTGCCCCGTCAACGCGCCGGTGAAATCCTACGACGTCTCCGCGATCACCATCGAGATCACGCTCAGCCGGTTCCTCGATTTCTTCCCCGGCTACATGTACGTGTTAACCGAGAATGTCGAGGCGGCGCGGGCTGAAGAGACCAAGAACCGGGAGGCGCGAGAAAAAGAGAATGATCCCGGAGCGGTGTCGAATGGATTGCAGGGGGACATCATTCAGCCTCTGGTCATCCGAGCCAACCAGGGCGATTGCCTTCGCATCACTCTGCGCAACGCGATCAAGGACGAGCCGACTAGTCTGGTCATCAATGGGTCGTCCATGGTCGTGAAGGCGACCGGGAAGGCGGCGTCGCCCTCGAATCCGGATGTGACGGTGAAAGCCGGCGCGAGCCAGGAGTTCGAGTGGTACATCAAGCGGGAGACCCAGGAAGGCGCGCGTTTTCTTCGTTCATACGGCTCTCGCGAGCAGTTCAGTCAGGGATTGATCGGCATGCTGGTGGTGGAGCCGCAGGGCTCGCGCTATCTCAGCCCGTTTGACGGCAAGCCGATGGCGAGCGGCTGGGAAGCGATGATTGAGGATCCGAACGGGGCGGATTTCCGGGAGTTCGCGATCTTCTATCACGAGGCGGGTGATGAAACCTTCCGGCTGCTGAACAAGAAGGGCGACATGCTGCCGCAGCGCGACCCGCATACCGATTCGTATCGGCCGGGCGCGCGGCTTTTGAATTACCGGAGTGAGCCGCACGGCACGCGCTTGGAACTTCAGGCGCACTCCGGCTTCTATGCGGATGAGTCCATGGCCTACGGGTCCTACACGTTCGGCGATCCCGCCACGACGATTCCGCGGTCCTACCTCGGCGATCCCGCCAAGTTCCGCATGGCCGGTGGATCCGAAATCGTGCACTCGCACCATCTGCACGGTGGATCGATTCGCTGGGCGCGCCAGCCCGGAATCAGCCGATTGGACTTCGCGGCATCCAGCAACGGGCCGGTGAAGTTCCCGCTCATCGCCGACACCTCGGACCGTTTGGACGTGCAGTCCATCGGGCCGACGGAGATCTACGATCAAGTGATCGAGGGTGGCTCGGGCGGCCTTCAGGCCCTGGCCGGCGAGTTCGTGTTCCATTGCCACATCCCGCAGCACTACGTGACGGGGATGTGGGGCTTCTGGCGCGTGTACAACACGTTGCAAGCGCCGGGGTATCAGACTGACGTCATGAAGCCGTTGGTTGAGCTGCCGGACCGCGTCGGGAAGATCAAGGCGGGCACGCCGTCGGATAAGCTCGTCGGCACGACGGTGGACTGGTACGGCGGAAAGAAGTTCGAGGTCACGAAGGACAAGAGCGATTGGAAAGCCAACCCGGTGAAGGTCTCGATCAAGGACTGGGTCGAGATGCAGCTCGTGCCGCAAGGCAAGCCGGGCAAGAAGAACACGGAGAAAGAGCAGACCCTGGCCTACGACTCGACGGTCAACGACTGGGCTTGGAACGGGCAGAAGGCCATGAGCGAGCCCGAAACGACGTATGAGTGGGTGAACTACAAGTCGGCCACTCCGGGCAAGCGGCAGGAGATTCTCTTCGATCCGCGGACCGGCAAGGTGGCCTGGCCGTGGCTGCGCCCGCACTTAGGGCGGCGCGTGCCGTTCTCGCCGAGTCACAGCGGCGCGCCGTGGCTGGAGCCGATCCATCGCCGCGACGACGGCAGCAACTCGACCGAGCCGCCGAAGCCGGGCGAGCAGGGGCCCTGGAGCCTGTGTCCGGAGGGGTCGCCGCAGAAGTTCTTCAACATCCATGCGATCACGCTGCCGATCACGTTGAAGGCGGCGACGGCCAAGACGCCGGCGATCGTGGACCCCAACGGACTCCTCTATGTGCTGCATGAGGAGGAGGTCGAGGTCCGTAAGAACCGGGCCAAGCAGTTCCCGTTGGTGATCCGCGGCAACGTCCAGGACTGCATCGACGTGGTGTACAAGAGCGAACTGAAGGACGATGAGCGGCAGGGCTTCTCGAGCAAGACGAACCTGCACCCGCACATGTTCCAGTTCGACACGCAGGCCTCGGACGGCCCGATCATCGGCTTCTCCTATGAGATGTCCCTGCGGCCATTCACCATTCTGAAAGATGAGCATCCGGGTAAGGGAATGCCGGTGCCGGCCAACACGCTGATCGAGGCGGATGTGGCCAAGGGCGCCAGCAGCATCACGGTGAAGGACGCCTCCCGGTATCACGTCAAGACGGAGTTGGGCGTGGGGATGGACGAGGTGGGCGGTTTTGAGTCGGCTCGGATCAGCAAGATCCAGGGCAACACCATCACCTTCGAACGTCCTCTGAAGCATGCCCACAAGAAGGGCGAGATTGTGTCGGTGGAGTGGATCCGCGAGCGGTGGTATGTAGATGCCGATTTCGGGACCACCTTCTGGCATGACCACGTGTTCGGATTGGACGGGTGGGGCCATGGGTTCTACTCCACCTTCATCGCCGAGCCGCCGCGGTCCACCTATCATGAACCGGTGACCGGCAAGGAGATCCGGAGCGGACCGGTCGCGGACATCCACACGATCGAGCCGGTGTCGGCGCACATCAAAGGCTCGTTCCGGGAGATCGTGACGCAGGTCATGGACTCCAACCCGCGGACGTCCGAGTTGATCACAGCCGACAACCCGCAAGCCAAGGTCAATGCCGTTTCCGTGGACGGCACTCCGTCTGCGGTCTATCCGGCGATACTCAATAAGTCGCCGATGTGGTTCCTCAACGGCGGCGAGGCGACGACGGGCAGTGGCTATAACATGCGGGTCGAGCCGCTGAGCGTCCGCTTGGCGAACAATCCCGATCCGTCGCAGCTGTTCAGCAGCAAGGTGCACGGGGATCCCGATACACTCATGTTGCGGGCGTATCTGGGTGATCCGATTATGGTTCGCTTGATCACCGGTTCCGCGAATGAGGTCCATTCCTGGCATATCAGCGGACACTGGTTCCCGATGGAACGGTATTCCGCGAACTCAATCCCGAAGAGCACCCTGCACGTGGTGATCGGGGAGCGGTATGACCCCGCGATCCCGGCGGCGGGTGGTCCGCAGCAAATGGCCGGCGATTATCTGTACTACAGCGGCCGTGCCTCGCACTTCGCGGAAGGGAGCTGGGGGATCTTCCGTGTGCTCGACAAGCCGGATTCCACGCTGAAGCCGTTGCCGGGGAGGGAAACCATCCCGCAGTCGGCGAAGGAGGTGTGCCCGGCCGGTGCGCCAGTGAAGACCTTCAACGTCAGCGCCATTGATAAGGCGATCCGCTACAACAGTGGGGCGCCCGGGACGATGGAAGTCGACCTGGAACGCAAAATGGTCTTCGGGAATGAGTCTGGTAAGATGTACATCCTCGAGGGCGACAAGGGCAAAGTGGCCGCCGGCTCACTGGAGCCGAGCCCGTTGACCCTGCACGTGAACGTCGGCGATTGCGTCAAGGTCAATCTCAAGAATGAGATGGCCAAGGAGCGCGCCGGCTTCCATGTGGACATGATGGCGTTTGATCCCAAGGATTCAATGGGGATCAACGCGGGCAACAATCCGGGTGACCAGACGGTCGCGCCGGGCCAGAGCCGGACGTACACCTACTATGCGCATCCGGAATTCGGCGAGAACGCGGCACTGATTCAGGATTGGGGAAACGTGCTCGAGAATCCGCGGAACGGGCTGTTCGGTACGGTCGTTATTGGCCCGAAAGGCTCCCAGTACCGCGATCCGGTCACGGGTGAGGACCTCGCCATGAAGAGCTCCTGGCGGGCGGATGTCATCGTGGATCGCAGCCTGTCGGGGAACGAGAACCGGAAGAACTATCGGTCCTTCGCCCTGATGTTCCAGGACGAAGACAACCAGATTGGTACGAGCTTCATGCCGTACATCCAGAAGACCGCCGGAATCACGGGGGTGAACTACAGATCCGAGCCGACCGACTATCGGGTCGAGAAGGGCTGTGCCTACAGCGACGTGTTCACTTGCGCAAAGACGGGCGACGGTCCCGTCACCCCGACGATCGCGGCGCACGTCGGCGATCCCGTGGTAATTCACGTGCTGGGCGCCTTCAGCGAGCAGGTGCAGCTCTTCAGCATCTCGGGGCATGAGTGGAAGCACGAGCCCTATATGGCGGGCGCGGACCTCGTGAGCACGATGGAGTTCGGCGGCGCCGAGGTGATCAATGCCTGGCTGCACGGCGGCGCGGGAGGCCCGAACGGCATTCCCGGCGACTATCTCTGGCTGAATCAACGGCCGAGCCATCTCGACGCCGGCCAGTGGGGCGCGCTGCGTGTCTTGGATCGAGGCAACCGCACGATCCTCCCACTGGAGCCGCAACCTCCGGCGACGGAGCGGGCTGAGGAGCAGGCTCCGGTGCCGGCGACTCCGGCCGTGTCGAAGTTGGAGAAGTAGGAAACTTCGACTCCGAGACGGGGTACGGGAAACAATCGAAGCGGGGAGAGATTTCTCTCCCCGCTTCTGCCTGGGCCATCCCCTCGAACCTCATCTGGTGTATCCATCCTGATGGCAGCGGACTTTTCATGCGTGGACGTGCTCGGGACGTTTGAGGGTGGGGAGAGTCTTGATGGATTTCCCCGCCTTCTTCTGGGCAAGGCGTAACTCGTAGAGGCTCTGCAGATTAAGCCAGAACTCCGCACTCGTGCCAAAGAAATGAGCGAGGCGCAGGGCCGTATCGCCGGTGATGGCCCGCTGGCCGTTCAGAATCCCGGTGACACGGTTG